>ERZ1031170.134-NODE-134-length-9256-cov-6.158678_pt1 | contig 9256 bp, 7 predicted proteins | sample MGYA00518222_ERZ1031170 | MGnify/ENA primary metagenome ERZ1031170 (study PRJEB33718, sample SAMN03159772) | human skin metagenome | collected 2014-05-20 | study: EMG produced TPA metagenomics assembly of the PRJNA266117 data set (Human skin bacterial metagenome and... | reverse complement strand
GATGTAGAGAGGTCTCGTGGGCTCGGAGATGTGTATAAGAGACAGATACTGCACGGGCTCATAACCGCGGGCATAGCCGTAGCGCACCTGTCGGTAATATTTTTCCTGCGTAAGCAGAGGCAGGTGCTGCTTTACATCATCCCATTTGTCTGGATTTTTGCCGGCTTTGGAGGTGAGTTTACGGGCATCTTCCAGATGGCCAAAACCGACATTGTATCCCGCCAGCGCAAACCAGATGCGGTCCTTCCCCTGAATACGCTGCGGAATTTTATCCATCACGCGGGTCAGGTAATGGGCACCACCGATAATGCTCTGCTGGGGGTCGGTACGATCAGTGACACCGACCTCTGCGGCGGCGGCATTGGTCAGCATCATAATGCCGCGGACCCCGGTGGGAGAGACCGCATCCGGATTCCAGTGTGATTCCTGATAGGCAACCGCAGCCAGCAGGTGCCAGTCGATATCGGTTTCCTGTTCACCCATCAGGAAATACTGCTCGAGCCGTGGAAACCGGGTTTGCATATGTTCCCTGAAGGCCGCAGTGTCATAGAAATTGAGCGGATTCTGGCGTTCAAAGTACTTGGTTTTTAACTGCTCAATCAGTGCATCGGTTTCAGGCAGGGCAAAGAAACGCTCCAGCGCCATGGCTAAAGAGTTGTCATGATAGGGGGTGATCATCCAGGCCAGGGGCTGGGGATCTTCCAGTTGTAAAGCAACCTCAAGTCCCGGAAAAAATGAATGCTGAGCATCAAAGGCCACGGCATCCACAACGGTGTAATCTATCTCCTGATTGTGGACCATCTCCATCAGCTCGATGGAGGAGAAGTCCTGAGTCTCCTGCCAGACAAGCTCAGGTTGAGATTCTTTCAGTTTGGCCAGTAACGAGGCATGGCTGCTGTCCGCTATGATGACCAGTTGTTTGTCAGCGTTGGCGGCTTCGGACAGATTTGTTGGTTTTTTCTCGCCCTGGGTAATTCGATAAATCAGGACGGCGGAGGTTTCCAGATAGGGGGGCGAAAACTGGAATTCGGCCTCCCGGGCCGGCGTCACCGTGAGCATGGCGGCAGCGACATGCCCGTCACGGTGCCGCATGGTGGAAAAAATGCTACTGAAATCAATCGGTACAATCAGTTCAAGTTTGACGCCAAGGAAATCGGCAAAGGCTTTACCCAGCTCATATTCAAAACCGGCAGGCTCGCCTTTATCCAGAAAATAGGTATTCGGGGAGTTGCGGGTGACGAGTTTAAGCACCCCGGCTTCCTGAATTGCACCAAGCTGGGTCTTGCTGTTCCAGCTCAAAAGCACGGGAATGCAAAACATCAGCAATACCAAAAAGGCATGTGCGGCGTCTTTTTTGCGTCTAAGGTCAAACATATACTGCTTTTCTGGCAACCCTTTGGCGGTTTCGGTAAAATCCGATGCCTGATTTTCTCCTGTAAACCCGGTCTTCACCGGACCCGATCAAGAGGCTCACATCGAGATGCTGGCACTGCGCGGCGCACCCGCCCTTTCTGCTTTTCGCCACGAAAAGCTACTTTCCGTGATTCAGGCAACTGTACCCGAAGTAACCGGGCTCTATGCTGAATTTATGCATTTCGCAGATCTGTCCGAACAGTTATCGGCTGAACAACAGGAAGTTTTGCAGCAGATTCTTCGATATGGTCCCAAAGCGGATGTACAGGAACCCTCTGGGGATTTATTTTTAGTTATCCCGCGCCTGGGCACGATATCGCCCTGGTCATCAAAAGCAACAGACATTGTGCATAACTGCGGCTTGCAGATGATTCGCCGTGTCGAACGCGGTATTGCCTACTATCTTCAGTCATCAGTCGTGCTTGATCAAGCACGACAAGAGGCCGTTGCTGCAATTCTGTACGATCGGATGGTGGAAACCGTTCTGGCGGATCTGTCCGCTGCTGCGGATCTGTTCCGTCAGGATGCCCCGCAGCCGCTGACCACAGTGGATATTCTGGCCGGTGGTCGGGATGCGCTGGCTGAGGCGAATGTGACCCTGGGTCTGGCGCTGGCGGATGATGAAATCGATTACCTGGTGACGAGCTTCATTGATCTGGGCCGTAATCCCACGGATGTTGAGCTGATGATGTTTGCCCAGGCAAACTCCGAACACTGCCGCCATAAAATCTTTAATGCCTCCTGGGACATTGATGGCGAAGCACAGCAGAAGTCGCTGTTTGCGATGATCCGCAATACCAATGAAGTTGCCGGTGACAATGTACTGTCTGCATACAAAGACAACGCTGCGGTAATGGCGGGTGCAACAGCAGGTCGTTTCTTCCCGGACGCGCAAAGCAAAGAGTATCGTTACCATCAGGAACCGATTCATATCCTGATGAAGGTCGAAACCCATAATCACCCAACAGCCATTGCACCACATCCGGGTGCCGCGACCGGTTCAGGCGGTGAAATCCGCGATGAAGGGGCGACCGGTAAAGGGTCTAAACCCAAAGCGGGCCTGACAGGCTTTACTGTCTCTGATCTGAAAATCCCCGGCTTTGTACAGCCTTGGGAATCAGACTATGGCAAACCTGACCGCATTGTGACGCCATTGGATATTATGATCGAAGGCCCTATTGGTGGTGCGGCGTTTAACAACGAATTTGGCCGTCCTGCGCTGACCGGTTACTTCCGTACCTTTGAGCAGAAGGTCAACGGTGCGGCTGGCGAAGAAGTGCGCGGCTATCACAAACCGATCATGATTGCCGGTGGTCTGGGTAACATCCGCGAAGAGCATGTTGAAAAAGGTGAAATTCCGGTCGGTGCCAAGCTGATCTGTCTGGGTGGTCCTGCGATGCAGATCGGTCTGGGCGGCGGTGCGGCCTCTTCCATGTCTTCCGGTACTTCGTCAGCTGATCTGGATTTTGCCTCGGTGCAGCGTGATAACCCGGAACTGGAGCGTCGCTGTCAGGAAGTGATTGATCAGTGCTGGCAGCTGGGTGATACCAACCCAATTGCCTTTATTCATGATGTGGGTGCGGGCGGTCTGTCCAACGCCTTCCCTGAACTGGTGAAAGATGGCGAGCGTGGCGGTCGATTTGAACTGCGCAACGTCAACAATGACGAGCCGGGCATGTCGCCGCTGGCAATCTGGTGTAACGAGGCGCAGGAGCGTTATGTGCTGGCCGTTGCGCCGCAGGATATGGCTCGTTTTGAAGCCATCTGCGCCCGTGAGCGTTGTCCTTATGCCGTTGTAGGTGAAGCGACCGAAGAAAAACACCTGCAACTGAGCGATGCACATTTTGAGAACAATCCGGTTGATCTGCCGATGAGTGTGTTGTTTGGCAAACCACCCAAAATGCACCGTTCTGTGCAGCGCCATGCTTATGAAGTCAGTACCTTCGATGCCAGTAAGGTAGAGTTGGCGGATGCGATTGAACGGGTACTGAAATTCCCGGCGGTCGCGTCAAAATCATTTCTAATTACCATTGGCGACCGTTCCATTACCGGGCAGGTGGCCCGGGATCAGATGGTGGGCCCATGGCAGGTGCCTGTGGCTGACTGTGCTGTCACTACTGCGGCGTATGACACCTATGCCGGTGAAGCGATGGCCATGGGTGAGCGGACGCCGTTGGCGCTGATTGATGCGCCGGCGTCAGGTCGGATGGCGATTGGTGAAACCATTACCAATATGGCCTCTGCGTCCATAGCGGAACTGCGCGATATTAAACTGTCCGCGAACTGGATGTGCGCGGCAGGTCATCCCGGTGAAGATGAAAAGCTTTATGACACGGTGCGTGCCGTGGGCATGGAGTTGTGTCCTGAACTGGGTATCACGATCCCGGTGGGCAAGGACTCCATGTCCATGCGCACTGTCTGGCAGGATGGTTCAGAAGATAAATCGGTGACAGCGCCGATGTCGCTTATTATTTCCGGCTTTGCACCTGTGACCGATGTGCGCCAGACACTGACACCCCAGTTGCGCACGGACCTGGGTGAGACTGATCTGATTTTGCTGGATCTGGGTCAGGGGCAGAACCGTCTGGGACTGTCGGCGCTGGCGCAGGTGTATAACCAGGTGGGTCAGCAGGTGCCTGATGTTGACGAAGCAGACATGCTGGCGACTTTCTTTGCGGCCATTCAGGCGCTGAATGCGCAGGGATTGCTGCTGGCTTATCATGACCGCTCCGACGGTGGTTTGCTGGCAACAGTGGCAGAGATGGCATTTGCCGGTCATGTGGGTCTGGATATCAACCTTGACATGCTGGCGGGTGAAAGCAGTGAACTGGCTGCAGCGCTGTTTGCTGAAGAGCTGGGTGCCGTGATTCAGGTTAAACGCGAGCATCTGGAGCAGGTGCTGACGGAACTGAATGCGGCGGGTCTGGGTGAGATTGCTCAGGTGATTGGTTCGCCAAATTCAGATGACACACTGAACTTCTATTTTGATGAAGAAGAAGTGTACTCAGAAAAACGTACCACGCTGCAACGCTGGTGGGCGGAAACCTCGTATCGGATTCAGTCCCTGCGTGACAATCCGGATTGTGCCCAGCAGGAGTTTGATGGTCTGCTGGATGCTGAAAATCCGGGCCTGCATGCGGAGCTGAACTTTGATATCCGGTCTGATGTTGCGGCACCTTATATCAATACCGGAGTGCGTCCGGAAATGGCGATTATTCGTGAGCAGGGCGTAAACGGTCAGATTGAAATGGCGGCGGCGTTTGACCGTGCCGGCTTTGCTGCCCGTGATGTGCACATGAGTGATATCCTTGAAGGCCGCGTCACGCTTGAACAGTTCAAAGGCCTGGTGGCATGTGGTGGCTTCTCTTATGGCGATGTACTGGGTGCTGGTGAAGGTTGGGCGAAGTCAATTCTGTTCAACAGTCGAGCCCGTGATCAGTTTGAGCAGTTCTTCCAGCGGCAGGACAGTTTTGCACTGGGTGTGTGTAATGGCTGTCAGATGCTTTCCAACCTTCACTCATTGATTCCGGGGGCTGATTTGTGGCCGCATTTTGTCCGCAACCACTCTGAACAGTTTGAAGCCCGTGTTGCCATGGTAGAAGTGACGGACAGTCCATCGATCTTCCTGCAGGGCATGGCGGGCTCGCGTATGCCAATTGCGGTGGCTCACGGTGAGGGTCGCGCTGAATTCCGTGGTGCTGAGCATCTGGCTGCCCTGCAGGGATCTGGCACAGTGGCATTGAGATACGTCGATAATTATGGTCAGCCAACGGAACAGTACCCTGCGAACCCGAATGGTTCGCCCCAGGGGCTGACAGGCGTGACCACACCTGATGGTCGGGTCACCATTATGATGCCGCATCCTGAGCGGGTATTCCGGGCGGTGACTAACAGTTGGGCGCCGGATGGCTGGGAAGAGGAAGGTGCCTGGTTGCGTATGTTCCGTAATGCCAGGGTCTGGACCGATTAAGGCTGAATAACTGATAAAAAAGGCATCCTTTCAGGATGCCTTTTTTATATGTATGGCCTGACAGAAATCTGCGTTTCTCAGGCACAAAAAAAGGTGCCGTAGCACCTTTTTTCTTGTCATGTGTAGTTTACTGCATGATCACTTTTTTACCGGTGATAGCAATTTCTACACGACGGTTAGCACGCAGGCAGTCGATCAGATCGGCACCGCGATGACCAGTACAGGATTTTGCAGGTGCAGTTTCACCCATGAAGCCTGTAGTGATTTTGTTGGCATTTACGCCGCCAGCAACCAGTGCGTCCTGAACTTTCAGTACGCGGCGCTCGGACAGTGCATCGTTATATGCATTTGTACCGATGCGGTCAGCGTGACCGACCAGACGTACAGCATCCAGCTCTTTCAGGGAAGCAATGTAGTCGGTGATGTCTTTTACGCTGTCTACTTTAGAGCTGTCGAAATCGAAATAAACGATGTGTTTTTCTTCAGCATCAACCAGAACTGGTTTAGGAGTGTGTGGCGCAGGTGCTGGTTCTGGTGCAGCAACAACCGGTGCTACATAGCCATCGCAACCTTCAACAGCGTTTTCCGGCTTCCAGAAGCCGTGACGCCAGCAACCACCAGTACCGGTTTTCCAGATGGTTTTACCCTGTACGTCCCAGTAACCTTCGTTCTCTGGATGTGCTTGTGCACCAGTGGCAAGGCCCATAGCCATTACCAGACCGGTAGCAAGTGCGAGTTTTTTCATGATTGCTGTCCTTACGTATGAGATTCTTTAATTAGAATGATAATAAACTGTGTGGTTATTACAACATTTCACCAGAAAGCTTCAATGATGAATCAGTCGTAGAGAGCATATTTGTGCTAACCACGCTTCCCCAGTTTTCAGAGCTTATAGCCTTCCCTGATTCTGTTTCCCTATTCTAAACATCCACTATTATAGTTTCCGTAAATCTAAGGTAGAACCTTTTTATACGGTTTTACCGTGACATTTTTATAAACACCCTGTTGCTTATAGGGGTCTTGATTAGCCCATGTCTGTGCTTCTTCCAGGCTGTTAAACTCGGCAATCACCAGACTGCCGGTAAATCCGGCAGGGCCGGGGTCTTCAGAATCAATTGCCGGATGTGGACCGGCAACCAGAAGTCGGCCAGCTTCTTTAAGTGCTTCCAGTCTGGCCAGGTGGGCCGGTCTGGCAGCGAGACGCTGTTCAAGACTGTTATCGATATCCTCAGCAATTATGGCGTAATACATGGCCGGGATTTACTCCTTGTGCTCTGAATTTTGAATGTGACGGGAGAGATAAAAACCCTGAGCCAGAATAAACAGAACAGTCAGGCCCAGCATGCCAAACAGTTTGAAGTCGACCCAGATTTCTTCGCTGAAACTGTAAGCAACAAATAAATTAATAATCCCCATCAGAACAAAAAATACAATCCAGGCAATATTCAGATGTTGCCATGCCTGAGCAGGTAAGCTGATGCTACTACCCATCAGGCGCTCTACAATGGTTTTGGAGCCAATAAAATGACTGCCTAAAAAGGCGATGGCAAAAAGCCAGTTAACCACGGTGGGCTTCCACTGGATAAAGGTTTTGTCCTGAAGCAGTACCGTTGCACCACCCAGTAATACCACCAGTCCCAAAGTGACCAGCTGCATGGTTTCGATCCGATGGGTTTTCAGCCAGCTATAGAGCATTTGTAGCAGAGTGGCTGGTATCAGAACGGCTGTGGCAATGATAATATCTCCAGTCATCTTGTAAATGATGAAGAAGATCACCACGGGCAAAAAATCTAACAATAACTTCATGACAACCCTTTGTTGGTAACTGGCCGGGTCAGGGTAACTGAGCCTGTGCCGAATAAGATGCCACCTAGTATAAAGTTGGTATGCCCGGATATACAGCAGATGCTGCATCAACATGGCATAGCTTTCCTTAACCTAAACGGAACCAATATCTTTTATATGCTGCCCCGATATGATTTACATTGCCATTCAACCGCGTCAGACGGAGCATTGTCTCCCTGGCAGTTGTTGGAAGTCGCACTGGAAAAACAGATCGAGATACTGGCATTGACTGATCACGATACTGTAACGGGGGTGAATACACTCCTTGCTGGGGCGCTGCCAGATACACTGCGTCTGATTCCAGGGGTAGAGCTGACCTGTCTCTGGGAAGGGCGGGTGATTCATCTGTTGGGCTTAGGTGTTAATCCCGATTCAGAGGCATTGCTGCACTATCTAGATGCCGTCAGGCGTCTGCGTATTGAGCGTGGCAAGTTGATCACTCAGCGTCTGCTCAAATTTCAACTACCCGATCTGTATGCCAGTGCCTGTGACATTGCAGGCAGTGAAATTCTGGGGCGTCCTCATATTGCGCGGGCAATGGTAGCGGCAGGTGTCGTGGCCTCTGAGCAGGAAGCTTTCAAGCGTTACCTGGGTACAGGCAAGCCCTGTGATATCAAAGCGGTCTGGCCTTCGCTGGAAGAAGCGGTTGCGGTGGTTGCTACAGCGCAGGGTGTTGCGCTGATTGCGCATCCGACTAAGTACAAAATGACATTCAGCAAGTTGCGTCGTTTAGTGACTGATTTTGTAGCAGTGGGTGGCCAGGGTATTGAAGTGGCCTATCCGGGTGTTACACCTGATCAGCAACGGCATCTGCTGAGAATAGCCGATCAGCATGAAATGATGGTCTCGGGTGGCAGTGATTTTCATTCGCCGGAATGTGGCTGGACAGGTTTAGGTAAATTTCCGGCGATGTTAAATACAGATCGTCATGTTTTACGCCATCTATAATTCAATATTATCCCGGTATGCATCCAAGGACATAATACTGTGAGTCAGTTTTTTCAAATTCATCCGGAAAACCCGCAGGCGCGATTAATTCATCAGGCTGTGGAGATTATCCGCAGTGGTGGTGTGGTTATTTATCCAACGGATTGTGCTTATGCGCTGGGCTGTCATTTGGGGGATAAGGGTGCAATGGAAAAAATAAAGCGTATCCGGCAGTTAGATGATAAACACAATTTTACTCTGGTTTGTCGTGATTTGAGTGAAATCAGCACCTATGCCAAGGTTGATAATAGTAATTATCGCATGCTTAAGGCCTCTACCCCTGGTGCTTATACTTTTATTTTAAAAGCAACCTCTGAAGTACCGCGTCGTTTATTGCACCCCAAGCGGCGTACCATCGGTATTCGTATTCCGAATAACCCGATTGTGCTGGCGCTGACTGAGGCGCTGGGTGAGCCTATTATGAGTACTTCGCTGATTCTGCCCGGTGAAACAGAGCCATTAACAGACCCCTACGAAATGCGGGAGCTTTTACAGCATCAGGTTGATCTGGTGATTGATGGGGGGTATTGCGGCATGGAAGCAACCAGCGTTATTAATTTAACTGAAGACATTCCTGAAGTAATAAGAACCGGTGCGGGTGATGTTTCTATCTTTAATTAATCAAAAAATATTATTTAAATCGTTTTGAATCTTGATTCATTTTTCGCTATATAGATAATTACAACTTTAATAAAGCACAGATAGTGAAGTCATTATGTCAGAATTTGCAAAAGTAATTACTCGTAAGAACTCTTTGCGTAAACAGTGTCACGAACTTTCAGTCAGTGAAATTGAAAAAGTTATTTCTGATCTTTCTGAAATTCTTGAAGAGCGTCAGGCAGAGGAAAATGCACGGCTGGCCGCAGAGCAAGAAAAACTGGCCAAAATCGAGTCGATCCGAAAAACCATGCAGGATGCGGGTGTTGATATTAGTGATCTGCTGGAGCTGGTGGGTGAAACAAAACCCGCTAAAAAGAAAGTTGAAGCAAAATACCTGTCTCTTATACACATCTGACGCTGCCGACGAGCGATCTAGTGTAG
>ERZ1031170.131-NODE-131-length-9434-cov-5.802644_pt1 | contig 9434 bp, 3 predicted proteins | sample MGYA00518222_ERZ1031170 | MGnify/ENA primary metagenome ERZ1031170 (study PRJEB33718, sample SAMN03159772) | human skin metagenome | collected 2014-05-20 | study: EMG produced TPA metagenomics assembly of the PRJNA266117 data set (Human skin bacterial metagenome and... | reverse complement strand
ATTTAGGATTGACGAAATCTTAGGTTTTGTAAGCAAAAATAATCGTGGGCTTGGGGGGGTAATAAGGCAGGCCGAAGACGAGATAGAAATGGGGAACTATAGCCGACATTGGAGTAGGCAGATTGAAATTTTGATCCATTTGGCTAGCAGCGCAGGAAGAGGGTTATAGTTTGTCGAAATTAATGTCGCGTAACCCTATTGTTAAAGAGGTCAATCCACCAAATGAATTTTCAGACCTAAAACCTGCTGATGATATGGTGGTTACGATCAATAAAGATGGAAGCCCTAGATCGATATTTCGGGATGATACATGGGATTACAGCGCCACAAGCTCAACGTTGCGATTACTTAACTTCAGAGCAAAGATCGAGAGCATTACCCCAGTTGATGGAGTAAAACTAGCAAGCAAAAATAGTTTAAATATCGCTAATGATTTTCTTAAAACTCTTACGTTACATTGGATAAGTGCGCTGGGTGGCTGTTCAATGTCAAAGCTTAACGGCGATGTGACGGCTATTTCGTTTTTGGTGCGATACTGTTCAGACAGAGAGATACCCCCGGAAAATATCTTTTCTACCCCCGACGCAATCGATTTCTTAACGAGCCGAGCTTCTACAACAAAACAAGTAGGGCTTTTTCTCGGAAAAATTCAACGCATATCTGATACCGCAACGGTACTCAGCAATAACAGATTCTGGCAAGGAATAAGGCCCTCGGTTGAGTTTCTCAGTAGATTGAAAAGAACCCGAAAAAAGTTCCCAGAAACCACGGGCTCAGTACAGACGCTACTTATTCCTTCAGATATCTATCAAAGTGTCCTCAAGACAACCATTGAAGATCTGGATTGTTTCTTGCGACACGAGAAAGCAATAAAGCTTGTCTTTGCATTGCGAAGCCTTGCAAGAGATAAAGGAGTTGCGCTGGATAGGAGCTTGGTTCCTACCGCAACAACAAGAGGCCAGGATGGGCGTATCCAATACTACTGGAAAAAGTTACTGCGTGAGAATGTGGATGTTTCTACAGCACTGAAAGAGCTTTATAAAGCAGGTATCTCAAAAAGTGAAAGCTGGGCTGGCCTTGTCGAAAACCTGAAGCGCTGGCAGCTCCGGTGTGCCATTTTAATATCTGCGTTTACTGGTATGCGCAAGAGTGAATTGTTGGCCATTCCCCTTAACGGATTAAAGACAATAAATACCGAAAATGGCCTTATTCCTGTTGTTTGGTCGACAACAACAAAGCTTGAAGCCAATGGTGCTCCTCGGTTTACGAAATGGGTGACATGCTCAGCAGTCGAAGCTGCTTTTAAGGTTGCAAAGATAATTACTGAAGGTGTGCTTGAATGGTCTGGCGATAGGCGAGTAACGGATATCCAAGAACAAGAAACGCCGCTTTTCATGTCGGTTCAACACGGGAAAAGTGGTATTCCACACCGGCAATTCAGCTTTACGACAGCTACCTTTTGCTTAAAAAGTATTAATGTGGATCTCTACAAGAAAGAGCTAAAAGTCACTGAGCAAGATATAGCAGAAACAAGTTGGTTTCTGTATGGGGAGGGCGTACCAGAGGCTATCGAAGTAGGTAAAGTCTGGCCTCTAACATTTCACCAGTTTAGGCGGTCAATGACCGTCTATGCAGCCGCTAGCGGAATGGTGTCTTACCCAGTACTCAAGGCACAGCTTAAACATATCAGCATGGTGATGACAGTATATTACTCAGACTCAAATTCTAGAGCCATAAATATTCTGGGTGATGAAGCCGAGATAAAATCTCTACGTGCTGAGTGGTCAGATGCCAAAGCGCGTGCTGAAGCGGATAGTATCTATACGCTACTAGAAAGTAATCAGCCATTAGAGGGTATCGCGGGCAGAAGGTTGAAAGCCCAAAAAGATAGAGATGAATTGCCCATGTTCTTGGAAAGCAGGGCATCGACAAAGCAAGCGGTAAAAAAGGGGAAGTTTCGATATCGGCCCACATTAGTTGGAGGGTGTATATCTGTGGCAGCCTGTAATAAAGGCGCTGGCGTACTCGCATCCGCCTGTATCAGTTGCGAAAATGCCGTATTCCTTCCAGGGTCAAGAGCCGCGCTAGAGCAGACAAAAGAGTTTTATGAGGCTCAGCTAGCCGAAGGCGCCCCAAAGCGTGCGCGACAAGAGTACGAGACCAATATTAAGCACATAGATAGCTTTTTGCAGAGACTTGTTGAAACAGAGGAGGTCACTTGAAAACACGCAGTAAAATCGAAGAGGAGTATTGGGAAGCCCTTGAGCGCTTGAAAAGTGGCACAACCAAGATTGTCGATACCAAGTCTACTCGATTTAAATTCACTAAAGATGCAGTTGGGCGTGAGGCTGGCCGAGGAAAAGGGTACGTGCGTTATGAAAGGTACCCTTTACTGTGCGAAGCCATCGCAGATGCAGAGGAAGCTAGAAAGAAAAATGGTCCAGCAACACCAACGGCCAATGCTAAGCTTGAACAGCAGAAAGCGCTAAAACAAAAAGCGATAGGTGACTATAACCAGCTAAAGCAAGAATACGATCTGTTGATGACGGAATACCTCAATGTAGTGAGGCGCAATTTTGAGCTAGAAACAGGGCTTGCTGAGGCTAAGGATGTAAAAATTATCAAAATGCCAAATGTGCGCTAAGTACTTGTATTAAAAAATAGAATGGTTTTTTATGTCTCTGTTTTTGAATGTTTTTCGAGTTGTCAGTTCGTATCAGGAAGTGAATAAATGAGAGTATGCAGCACCGATGATGAATACTGTCAACATTTGATAAATGCATTTGCGGGCATTCTCCCCAACTTGACAATTGAAGGTGGCGCAGAAGAGCCGTTCTACAAAGCCCCGACAGTGAATACACAGGCCATCCTATATTTTAGAAGTAACTATCCACGCAGCCTTTTGCATGAAATTTCACACTATTGTTTAGCGGGTGATCGGCGAAGAGGCTTGGACGATTTCGGTTACTGGTACGCCCCGTGCGGAAGAACAGCCGAAGAGCAGCAGCGTTTTGAAAAAGTTGAAGCGAGGCCACAAGGATTAGAAAAAGCCATGTGTGAAATTGTTGGCCTCAAGTTTTCACCAAGCCTTGACGATTTTTCAGGACGACCACCGTCTGAAAGTTTTCTTCAAGAGATAGAACTAGCCTATCAAGAGATGCGGGCAAATCCGTCCCCCAGCGCCAATAAAGTGTTGTCTGGGTTGAAAAACTATTGGAAAAAGTATAATTCAATGGATAGGACATGAAAGCAGAATACTTAGGCGCTAGGGCCTCCAATACTGGCGATGATTTTCATGAATGGTGGGCGCTTCGTTTAGCATTACAACTGCTCGAACCGGATACATCTTTGGTTGCCGTAACAGTTGAAGGTGTAAATCTGGATGATAAAAATACTCAGGAGTTGACGGAATGGGACTCCGTTGATTGCGGCTTATTTTATGGTGGCCATACAGTAGAGCAAGCTGAAAAAGTCGTTATTGAACAGTTAAAGTATTCTTCATCAACCCCTGAAAAGAACTGGACTGTCTCGGAGCTAACAAACTCTAAGTCGAAGTCTTCAAATAACAGCATTATCAAAGGACTTGCTGATTCATTTAGTGCCATATTAAAAACCAGACCAGATCTGATCAGTGCTGGTTCGCTAACAATCAGGCTAGTCAGTAATCGACCTATTGGTGTAGACCTTCAGAAATCCCTTTCCAGTACCAGTAACAAGAAATATGAAACGCTGAGAGTCGCCAGTGGCCTAAATAAAATAAATTTCAAGAAATTTATTACGCTCTTTGACTTTTCTTGTTGTGGTACGGGGTCTCGCTTTGAGCAAGAAGAAAACGCGATTAATGAAATATTAAACCTAACACATAGTGCTGATCGAGGGTTTGTGTTGGATTTGAAAGATCGTGTTCACAAATTGATGCTACCGGAGGCCACGGGAAGTTATATAACTAGAGAAACAGTGCTGACATGGATGCATGTATCTGACCCTCTTGCTCTATTCCCATGCCCCCCAAGACTCAAGGTAATAAAAAATCCAGTGACCAGAAATGCTGCTGTGGCGATATACACTGCTATGGTCAATGGAGATCAATTTATATGCTTGCATGGCGAAGGCGGTAGTGGAAAAACGACCATACTAAAACAGGTTGAAAGTCTATTGCCTGAAGGCTCAGTCATGATTACATATGACTGTTATGGCGCTGGCACTTATATGGATAGTGAAGCCTATCGGCATAGACCGAAAGATGCCTACCTGCAAATAATCAATGAAACCTCGGCCCGATTGCGATTACCCTTGTTGATTAGCCAGGATAATTCTATAGATTTTATTAAGGCTTTTTCGTTAAAAATAGAAAGTGCAAGCAAAGTTTTAGAAGCACAAGAAAATAATGCATTCTTAGTCGTCGTTATTGATGCTGCGGATAATTCGGTAACGGGTGCCAAGCAGTGTAAACCGGAAGAGATTAGTTTTGTTCATGAGCTGATTAAAATAGGTAATTTGCCAAGCAATGTAAGGTTAATGATCTCTGCGAGAACTGGGCGTTTAGATTCCTTATCTATTCCTTCTAAATACAACTCAGTAGAAATTTCCAACTTCTCGTTGGAAGAAACAGCACTTAATGTGCTTAAGCAATATCCCGGCGCAACCGAAGCATGGATAGAGGATTTTCATAATTTATCTAATCAGAACCCACGAGTACAAAGTTACGCATTCGACTATGCAGAATCAGATCCAGGCAAGGCGATTGAATTCTTAAGACCTAATGGAAAGGGACTGGATCAAATCTTTGAAGCACGCTTTGAAGAGGCGATTTTGAAAGAAGGTAATTCTGACATTTTGTCTCTTGTTTGTTCATCGTTAATAGCATTGCCTGCACCAGTTCCAAAGCAACATTTGGCTAGTGTTGTAGGGATATCAATAGAGAGGGTTAGTGATATTGTTTCAGATCTCCCTGGAATGCGTATTCTTGACGACAAAGTGGGGTTCCTTGATGAAGATGTTGAATTCTTTGTCAGAGAAAAGGCGCAACCAAAACTGCTGGAGGCCTATAAGCGTTCAGCAGCACATTTCAGCGCTAATCATGAAAGTGATGAGTATTCGTCCATGCACTTGGCTTCGGCACTATTTTCAGCTGGGCAAGGCCAAGAAATCATAAAAATCATAGAGGAAAATGAAGCGCCAAAAGCGATAAAAGACCAAATAATTCGTCGAGAAGTGCAACGCCAGCGGTTACAACTTGCAATGAAAGTGTGTCGTTCAGCTGGTGAGCCAGCAGATGCAATATTTACCTTGTTGGTCGGTGCCGAGGCGATAAAAACAGATGATGCCGTAGAGAAAATTATCGCTGAAAACCCAGATTTATCTGTCCATTTTGCATCTGATACGGTAGGACGAAATATACTTTATTCGTCAAAAACGTATGAAAACCATGGTAGATTCTTGTCGCATATTGTTGCTCGTGATGCAGCTGACAGAGACTTTATTGCTGCTCGCGAGAAAAAGCGCATTCTTCGTGAATGGATGAATCGGAGAAGTGAGGACATTGAACGACAAAAATCCGAACAAAGCGAGCATCGGTACCAACATATAGATGCGTGGCCACTAGAGATTGAGGATATTACTGCTGTTGCTCATTCAGTGTTGGATATGGAGGGTTGCCAGGCTGCATACGAGTTCATTTGTGGTTGGAAGCCGAAAAGTCTCCATTACAAAATTGCGATCAGATTATTGGATCGCCTGTTGTTATCGGGCAAGGCGGTCGCAGTTCAGGAGTTTTTGGATAATGGCTGTATCCCAGAGCCTTGGTCATCATTGTTCAACATACCGTTAGCTCTTATTGGCCATGATATAGATTGTGCTTCTCTTGAAAAGTCACTTTGTAATAAGGAGATATTGAAATATTGCGACCTAAAAGAGCTGGAAAGGCACACCTCTGAAGATTCAGACAGTTTCAGCTACGCGGAAATGTTACTTAGTGGTTGCGAAATTTTGGCTGCCAATGGAGTGAATTTATCCTCAGTAGAGTCAATCCTTGAATATTTATGTTCTGATGATTGGCGATTATCCAATAACATCTACATACACGATATTCTTAAAAACGATGTCGCTTTTAGAGCGTACTCTTTATTGATGCGCCATCGTGGTCTAAACGCCACAATAGAATCCTATTTGATTGATTCGGCTATGCCTGAATACCTTGATGAGGCTGAAAAAAATAGGAAGAAGCAAAAATTATCGGAAAAGCATAAAGAAATAAAAGAAAGCCTGTCAGGTTTAATGTCTGTTTATGCTGTTAGAGCTGATCTTTTGCTGTCCAATATCTTGCCGGAAAATGCTGAAGAAAAAGTTAAGTCTGCACTGGGTTCTTTGTTTGCAAATTCCTGGAGGATGTCCAGAGATCACTACTTTGAATCGATATGTAGTCAGCTTTCTTTGTCCGTAGCCAAGCTGTCAGTTGTGCCAAATCTCGATATGAATACAGTGCTAACTTTGACTAAGGCAACGTTCAAACAATGGCCATCTGTGTTTTCTTCTGGGCAGCGTAACGTTATTGCAAATCTAATAAAAATACCAGAGTTGAGGCTGCCAGTTGTTAAAGATATTTACGAGCGCTCAGTTGAAGTAAAAGATCTAAAAACAGCAGCAAACGAAAAAATCAGAATTCTTTTGGGTTTATCCAGAACGTTGCTTTTTGTGGATAAGGACGAAGCTAGAGAAGTATTTAAAATAGCAGTTGATATTGCTAATGACGTTGATGTTGATGCTATGCATGATGTGGCTCTTTTTTCGGCGTTATCCAAAAACGCAAAAAATCATTTTTCGCCTACAGATTTGCAAAACATAGCAAGTCAAATGGCTGCGATAATAACGGAGTACGGCACTCTTCTTGATGGCTATGATCATTTTCCCTGGAATGATGCAATTTCTGCTGTCGCTATATTAGATATGCCTAAAGCAGTCAGTCTTATCGGGTATTGGGAAGATTGTGATTTGGTTCAAGCCAGCGAAACTCTTCCAGCGTTGATGTCTACCGGTATTTCAGAAGGAACTATAAGCCCAGCACAGGCTGCCCCTTTGCTTAATTTCTGTGATGATTTAAATGAAGAGCTTGTGACTAAACTAACATCTACTACTAGCGCGCGAGATGCCTGTCAGCTGATAGAGGAAATTGCAAAAGCCGAATTATTGAGATTCAACAGAAGCGGTAGCTCTAAAATATGTCAGGCGCTAAATGAATTGGTTCCATATAGCGATAGTTGTGAATATTGGCATTCGGCACTTAATCAATTAGTTGAATTTAAATCACAAACTAAAGAAAGCACCAAGACCAAAAGTGGTAATAAAAATCGTGCGTCGACAGCAAGGAAGTCAAAGGAAGGAGAATTTCTTGAACGCATAAATTTTGAGGACATTTCCTTTGAATCACCTTCCGATTTTATGAATTCAATTCATGCCAAGCGAAAAGAAGCTAGGGATGAAGAATTTTATATTACCAGTGATGACATACTGAGATCTTTAATCAGTCGTTTGGAATCAAAAGATCGTATTGCCTTTTTGGATCTCTTGACTGATGAACATATTATTGAGGATCTTGGCTATACATGGGCTAAAACGTTAATTGACTGCATTGACTTATGGGTGGGGTCATCTCACGTCATATCTGCCTGGAAAGAGGAAAATCTACCAACCTTAATTGCTAATCATTTGGGCGAATTTTCCTATGGTGAAAATTATGGCTATGACAAGCGAATGCTAAAAGATGTTATTCATAGCCTGAACTTAAATAGAGAAGAAACGGTTAGCTTATTGCTGGATGGACTGGAAAAAAATTCTGAATATTTGCCCCTGCCCAAGTTATATTCGGTGGTCAGACTGCTGACGGATTATTGCAGCGAGGAACAAATTGCAGATGTCACCACTCGTTATGTCCAGCGACTAACTACACGCTTAAAGCTTCCGGCGAATAAAATTGAGTCTGAGTGTTCAACTGAATCAGCATTAGCCTGCCAACTATACTCTTTCTTAGGTGATGTTGATACCAGGGTGAGATGGCGAGCAGCACATAGTATTAGGGCATCAGCCAGAATGGGAGATTTTAAGGCAATAGTGGCATTAACCGCTCTGTATGATCGTAAATCCATGCTCGGCTATCGCGAAGATAATGCACCTTTTTACTGGATGTCAGCACGTCTTTGGCTCATTGTTACATTTGATCGAATTGCATCTGAGGTGCCGAAAGCCATTGCACCTATCGCTCGCTGGTTATTGAGCATTGCTACTGACCACGACTTCCCGCATGTATTGATGCGCTATTTTGCCAAATCCTGTTTGATGAAGCTTCTTTCAAAGGGTTTTATTGATTTGGATGAGCAGGAAATTGCAGCATTACATGCTATCAATACTTCGGAATTTGCTACTGAAAAATCTAAAGGTAGAGTTTCTCGAGGGGGATTTCACGAGGGAGGCAAAGAGAGAAGATTTAACTTTGATTCGTTAGATACCCTCAGATATGTGTACCCCAGCGCGATAGAATGTTTTGCTGATATTGACGAAGAAATGTTTCTTGATGAGGCGGAAGCTTGGATCATGGATCGTTGGAAGAGCGGTTCCGATTTATCAAGATGGGAAAACGAACCAAGAAAGCAGAGGTTTGAAAGGGCAAACTATATCTTATACAGTCACAGTCATGGTTCAATGCCGACCATAGAGCGCCATAGCTACTATCTGGAATGGCATGCTATGTGGTGTAGTTTAGGTTCTCTGATGACAGAAAATGCACTGGCAAAGCCTGAATATGATGACAGTGATTATGGAACGCTAGACGGGTTTTTGAGACAAGAGGGATTAACTCAACCGCCGCACTGGTCAAGTGATCTTCGCTGTCCAACACCACTAGAAACACGTTTTCATCTTCCTCCTGCCGTCGAGGCAGAAGATTGGGTAGCAACAATAACCGCCAATGATTTTGAGTTGGAACTTGGCTTAACTTCCGAAGATGAGAATCTGGTTGTGGATTCATATCATGATATTCGCACCAGTAATCATCGCTCCAGTGTGAGAATATCTTCTTCCCTTGTTAGCCCTGATACCGGGTTGTCATTGGTTAGAGCGCTTCAAACATCTGACGACTCCCACGACTACCGCTTGCCACCTGCTGGTCATGAATTTGAGATAGATGATGGCCCATTTTTACTACTTGGTTGGCTCAGTGAACACTCTGGTGATGCACGTTTAGATGAGAAGGACGTATTTAATCATGGTGTCCGCTTAATAGAAGCTACGCCATCTGAAAAGGTCGTTGAAATACTTGGGTTACGCCGTTCGGATAGCTATCCTGTTATTTGGCTTGATTCTTCTAATGAACACAGAGCATTTCATTATGAAGCTTGGGGTGATGTAAGAGATGACTCCCAACAGAGAGAATACATATATGG
>ERZ1031170.130-NODE-130-length-9456-cov-4.551963_pt1 | contig 9456 bp, 10 predicted proteins | sample MGYA00518222_ERZ1031170 | MGnify/ENA primary metagenome ERZ1031170 (study PRJEB33718, sample SAMN03159772) | human skin metagenome | collected 2014-05-20 | study: EMG produced TPA metagenomics assembly of the PRJNA266117 data set (Human skin bacterial metagenome and... | reverse complement strand
CTACACTAGATCGCTCGTCGGCAGCGTCAGATGTGTATAAGAGACAGAGATGATGGCGGTGTAGCAGCCGCCGCGCATCGCCTTCTGCAGCGTCGGGTCGGGCGTCACCTGGGCAATCTGCGCCTCGCTCAGCCAGCCGGTGGCGTTGACGACGAAGCAGCCGGACTCAAGCGCGTGGTGGCGCATCGTCACTTCCATCTGCTCGGCAAAGATCGGCCCGACCAGCGAGCCGGGGAATTGGGCGCAGTGAATCTGCTCGTGCTGCGCCATCAGGCTGTAGCGCGCCAGCGGGTTGTAATGCTCCCAGCACGCCAGCGCGCCGAGCCGGCCAACGGCGGTGTCGACCGTTTTCAGGCCGCTGCCGTCGCCCTGGCCCCAGACCATGCGCTCGTGATAGGTCGGCGTGATCTTGCGGCGCTTCAGCACCAGCGCGCCGTCGGCGTCGAACACCAACTGGGTGTTGTAGAGGGTGCCGTGGTCGCGCTCGTTGACCCCGAGCACGACCACCACGCCGTGTTCCCGCGCCGCCGCGGCCACCGCATGGGTGGTGGCGCCCGGCACTGTCACCGCCTGCTCGTACAGCGTCAGGTGCGCCGGCCCCATGGCAACCGCCGGCGTGATGAACGAGAAGTACGGGTAGTACGGGACCACCGTTTCGGGGAACACCAGCAGCTCGGCACCCTGCCGCGCGGCCTCGGCGATCGCGGCCACGACCTTGGCGACCGTGCCTTCGCGACTGCCGAGCACCGGCGACAGCTGCACCGCGGCGGCCTTGACGATGCGGGACATGACGGCGGGCTACAGCGTCCAGGTGTCGAGAATGAACGCGCCGTCCTTGCGGTGCAGCAGCACCAGGTCGAGCACGTCCAGCGGGTTGATCGGGCGGATGCCCGGCAGCAGCGACGGTTCGCCGTGCCCGTACAGCGCCTGCAGCGCAAACCGGCAGGCGTAGATCTTGCCGCCCTCGTCCATGATCGCCTTCATCTGGTTGGCGAAATTCTGATGTCCGGGGAAGGCTTCGTCGCCCAGGGTGGGGAAGCCGCGTTGCAGGCCCAGGGTGACGCCCGGGCCGTACAGCAGCACCGAGGTCTCGAAGCCCTTGCGGATGAGGCGCTTGGCCTGCAGCAGATTGACCAGGCCGATGGAGCCTTCGAACGCCACCGTGTGAAAGGTGATCAGCGCCTTTTCGCCGGGCGCGGCCTTGACGTCCTCGAAAACCTTCTCTTCGTAGTCGACGAAGAAATCGCCGCTCTTGTGCGCGGGTGTGGTCACTGTGGGCATGGTTGTCTCTCCGGTTGCGGTGGTCTGCCGCCACATATGCGGCGGCGATGGGAGTCACGGCGCAACGGATGTGCCAATCGATCGGGTGATGGTCGTGATCAGGCCCGATCAATGCGAGACATCGATGATTGGCAAACGAATATTCCCTGAGCCTGCGGCGCGTCTGCCTGAACCGCGACCACACCGCGACAGAAGCCGCCACAGTCGGTGCACCAAAGCCCCGCGCAACAGCACGCAACAAGTGCAGCAATCGGCCGGCGTGGTGCAACAATTGATCTGTCGGCATGCGATCAATCTGCATCGCGCGGGGCATTCAATGGCCTGATGGGACTGGATTCGGCTCGGGTCCCGGCCCGTCAGCCAGCGCAATCCGATCATGCGGCGGCAGGTGGCACGTTCATTGATTGCATCAAGTCGCCATCAATCCGCCCACCACGCACGATCGGAAACCCATGTCGAACGAAGCCAGCCGCTGGGCCGCCGCGGTCCGCAGCAGCGCCAGGCCTGCGTACCTGGCGCTGGCCGACGCGCTGGCGGACGACATCCAGTCGGGCAAGCTTGCCGCCAACCAGCGCCTGCCGACCCTGCGCGCGCTGGCCGGCGCGCTGGGCCTGAACTTCACCACCGTCGCCCGGGGTTATGCCGAGGCGCAGCAGCGCGGCCTGATCGACGCGCAGGCCGGGCGCGGCACCTTCGTCCGCGAGTGGGTCAAGGCCGGCCCGGTGCGGCGCAGCCCGCCGCTGAGCATGATCGACATGACGATGAATATGCCGCCGGAGCCGCAGGACGCCGCGCTGCTGCAGCACCTGCGCCAGGGCATCGCCGATCTGGCACAGGAGGCCGATCTGCACACGCTGCTGCGCTATCACGAGTTCGGCGGCACGCACGAGGAACGCGAGGCCGGCGCACAGTGGCTGTCGCGTCATGTGCCGAACCTTGACGCCTCGCGCGTGCTGGTCTGCCCCGGCGTGCAGGGTGCGCTGCTGGCCTTGTTCACGGTCCTGGCCCGCGCTGGCGACTCGATTGCCTGCGAAGCGGTGACCTATGCGGGGATCAAGGGGCTGGCGGCGCAGCTGGGCATCCGGCTGGTCGGCCTGCCGGCCGATGACGACGGCCTGGACCCCGACGCCTTCGGCGCGCTGTGTGCGGCGGATCTGCCCAAGGCGCTGTATCTGAATCCGACCCTGAACAATCCCACCACGGCGATCATGTCGCGCGCGCGGCGCGAAGCGGTCGCCGAGATCGCGCGGCGCTACAGCGTGCCGATCATCGAGGACGATCCCTACGCCGAGCTGCCAGAGCAGCCGGCGCTGTCGCTGGCCGCGCTGGCACCAGAGCTGACCTTCTACGTCAGCGGGTTCGCCAAGTGTGTGGGCGCCGGGCTGCGCATCGGCTATCTGGCCGCGCCGAATGCACGCTATGTGGCGCGGCTGGCTGCAACGCTGCGCACGACCACGGTGATGGCCTCGCCGTTCATGACGCGGCTGGCCACGCGCTGGATCAACGACGGCACCGTGCAGGAGGCGACGCTGGCGATCCGCGAGGAATCCCGCGCACGCCAGCAGATCGCGCGGCAGGTGCTGCGCCGCGCCGACTACGCGACCAAGCCGGAAGCCTTTCACCTGTGGCTGCAGGTGCCGCAACCCTGGAGCCGCATCGAGTTCGCCACGCACCTGCGCGCACACGGCGTCGGCGTCGTGGTGGCCGACACCTTCACGATCAGCGGCCCGGTCCCCGAAGCGGTGCGCGTCTGCCTCGGCGGCCCCGCCAGCCGCGCCGAATGCCGCCACACGCTGGAAATCATCGAAGACGCCGTCGAGCAGTCGCCCGCAGTCGCATCGCGCGTGATGTGACCGCACCGCAGACCGAGGTCGCGCGCCGCGTCCTCGGTGAGAACGACCGTGCCGCTCACGCGGCCTTCTGGTTTTAGCCCCTTGCCCGGTCAAAGGCTTCTTCCAAGCTCATGACCTTGCCATCGGCGACCTGTTGCGGGCCGAGGGCCAGAAGCTTCAGCAGGGCCAAAGTTTCCTGGGTTTGTGCGCAGGAGTGAACGCCCTGAAGCACCGCTTTGGCGTGCCCGTTCTGGGTGATGACCATGGGCGCGCCGCTTTCGCCCAAGGACCTCACGATTTGGGCCGCGTGCGGTGAGATCCAGTGATTCTGCCGCTGTCCCTGACCTGCTGCGTGCCGCTGGAAAGCAGGTTCTCGGCTTAGACCTCTGCCCGCAAGGCGCGCAGGACGTTTGTCGGATCTGCTTGGATGGCACGAAGCAGGGCTTTCGCTGGACCCGTCGGATTGCGACGGCCTTGCTCCCAGTTGCGCAGGGTTCCCACGTCCACCTGCAGCACGGCGGCAAATTTCGCCTGGCTTAGCTTGGTGATCGCACGGACCTCCTTGACCTTGGCCGCGTCGACGAAAAACTCACGCGCCGGCTGGCGCTCGCCACGCACGATTTCATCGGCCTGCTGCACGCTTTCAAGCAGTTGAGTGAATAACGTCTTCTTCATCACCAATTCTCCACGATCAAACGGAGTTGCTTCTTCTGTGCCGGTGAAAGGTCATCGGCCTCGGATTTCGCATAGACCAGCAGCAAGAGGATTTGGGCCTCAGCCACTCGCCAGCAATAGATCACCCGGACGCCGCCACGCTTGCCTGTGCCCGGCAGCTTCCACCGAATTTTCCGAAGTCCACCGGTCCCTTCGATGATGTCGCCAGCATCCGGCTGCTCAATCAGAAAGTTCTGTAGCTGCCGATACAGGTCGTCATCCATTAATTCCTTGATGAGCCTTGTGAAGACCGGCGTTTCCTGAAAGATCATGCTTCATTGTGGGTCAATGACGCACGTATGTCGATGACGTAGATATGGGGATCCACCGGGATCCATTTGAAGCGGCGAAGCGCCACTGCGTCAGACTTTGTTCACTCTTCTTGAAATGAGCCGGGCGACCAACGAGCAATCAATGCCATGTCGCCGATAAACAGGGCCAGATAGAGGGCGTAGCCAAGAACCTGCGGCCGCACATGGGGAGCAGAGTGGCCTACGAGTCTCGGGCGAGTCGTCATGGTTTGTGCGCAATGTGAACAAGCAAGCACGATCGTAATACGTCTTCCCGTGAGGTTAGGCACTCACCGTAATGAGGTCTTGCAAAGGCGTCAGTTCCGAGTTGTGACACATTAGTGCTACGATCTGCCCATTGCTGTCAGGAGCCTCGCACGTGTCCACCACCACCATTCGCTTGTCCGAAGATTTAAAGGCGCGCGTCCAGAGAGCGGCCAAATCACAAGGCCTCACGCCACACGCTTTGATTCTGGAGGCTATCGCCGAGAAAACCGAGAGCAGCGAGCGGCGCGCTGCGTTTTACGACATGGCCGAAACACGCCTGACTCATCTCGCTGAGTCGGGCAAGTCGGTGAGTTGGGATGACATGCGTGGCTACCTCAAGGCCCGCATCAACGGAGGTCCTGCGAAACGGCCTAAGTCGCGGAAGATCGCGGGTCCGCGTGACTAGGATCGAGCTTGCACCCGAGATCACCGCCGACCTTGACCGCATCGTGCAACACCTTCTCGACCATGATGCTGACCTGCCTGCGGAACGAATCGACGCCATCATCGCGGTGCTAGATCTGTTGGCTTCAAGCCCGCTCATCGGCAGACCCTGTCGTCAGTCGCTAGGAGAGTTGATCATCGGGCGGGGTGCTCAGGGCTACGTGGCGCTCTACCACTACGCACCCGCAATAGACACCGTTTTCGTCCTTGGCATCAGATCGCAGCGCGAGGCAGGGTATGGGCGAGATTTCGATGGCGATGACGGGTAGCGAGGATTGGACGGACGCCAACACCAAACCCTCATTTGTGCCCGGATGAAGAAAAGGGTCAGCCCCACATACATGGACTGACCCTTTGCTTTTCGAAGAAACGACTCAGCGGGGCGATTTGAGAGTCGTAAGTCCTTGATTTGTTGTGCCCGACAGGATGAAAGTCAGAACTGTTGGCGTGCAGTGTGCTGGTTTTGAACGGCACCTTGCGGAGCATCAACCGAGCAGTCGCCGCTCCAAAAGTTGCCGCATGTCTCTGCGCCCATCGGCGATCAGCATCACGACGACCATCGTGTCCAGCACTTGGTAGACGGCCCGGTAAGGCTTGTAGTGGACTTGCCGGAATTGCTTGATGCCCAACGCCGAAAGCTCCGGCGGATACTCGCCCCGCGTTGGAAAATCGCTGAGCTTGGCCAGTACGCCCCTTAGGCCATCCAGAAGGCGATCTGCTTTGATGCGGCCATCTTGTTTCTCAACATAATCTTGAATCTCACCGAGGTCGCGCGCGGCGTCCTCGGTGAGAACGACCGTGACGCTCACGCGGCGTTCCGGCGCTTGCCCCGTGCCCGGTCAAAGGCCTCATCCAGGCCCATGACCTTGCCATCGGCAACCTGCTGCTGACCGAGGGCTAGTATCTTGAGCAGGGCCAGCGTTTCCTGAGTTTGCTCGTAAGAATGCACGTCTTGAAGCACCGCTTTGGCGTGTCCGTTCTGGGTGATGACCATGGGCGCTCCGCTTTCGCCCAAGGACCGCACGATCTCGGCAGCGTGGGCCTTCAAATAGCTGATGGGGCGGATGTGGCTCTCAAGTTTCATTGGGCACCTCGTTCACTGCGACCTAAATTCGGTTCGATTATAGGTCGAAGTGTGAGCGCCGTCATGCGTGTGACAAGACGACATCTCGGCAACTCGCAGTCTGTGGCAGGCATCTTCCCGGAGCGCAGCCGCGAGGTTGGTGCATCCTGCCGAAGCGAAGGAGCGGCAGCTATGCGGCTGAGCCAAAGTTCTCGGCCCCAAGGCACGAAGGAAAAGGTCAAATTTCGCCGTCCCCAAAATGCTGGGCATTTCTTGGGCACTGTGTGGGCATTAATGCCCAAACCCTCATTTGTGCCCGGATGAAGAAAAGGGTCAGCACCACATACATGGACTGACCCTTTGCTTTTTGAAGAAACGACTCATCGGGGCGATTGGTTTCGGAAGGCACTTCTGAACAATGATAGTAAGCGCTTTGACGTCACTTCGATCGTCCTCAAGCGCCCCAAATCTTCAGGCTGAATTCAGCCATAAGGTCACTATACGCCTGTTTTCGTTGCGTAAATCCCGGCTACACGCACAAAATCAGCCCTAAAACAGCCAATCACTGGGGAAAGCTCAGTCTATTCTCATTTCATCGCACTTCGTCAATTTTTTGATGATGGGCAGTTTGACGTGAGCATCATGTCCGAAAATTTGACCTTATCCCTGTAGCAGAGGTACTGTGGATCGCCCACTTTCGGGCGGTCATAAGTAGTTAAAGGGGTGCCATCTGAACCCCAGGGATGCTCTGGCGATCGATGCAGTCGCGGACTCAGTTCGCGATGCCGTTGGGGGAGGCAACCAACTTCCCACCGTGTTCCGGCGCCTTTTGGTAGCCCGGATGGACCTGGTCCCCTGGGCCTCCAAGAGGCTGTGTGCTGTTTCTTCGACCACCCCATGGTTTCTTCCGGCCATCGATCCCGAAGGTTGGGTCGTGTCTGAAGCGGCTCTGGTCTCAATGGCAGGTCGTCCACTCACCTTCCCGAACTTCACTGGCAAGACCAAAAACGTGGCTGAGCTGGCCACCCTCTCTGATGGAGGTGTCGGAAAGGTAGGTCTTGACCCCCTGCGCGGCGTCTATCTACTTGGCCTTACGGCTCGTCGGAGCAGTAAGGTCTTAAAGACTGTGCATCTCAAGGTCCTCGCTGAACACATCCGTGGGTTGCAGCGTCAGCGCCACAGCAACCCAGCCACCGTCATTCCTCAGATCGCCGAGTTGACTAACTTGCGTGAGGTGACAACCGCGCTCGATAAACACTGGGCGTCCGGAGATCAGCCTGTCGCAAGGGCCTGGCGAGACGGATGGAGTCCGTGGCTTTCTAACTTTTCCAAGCAACTGGAAAGCCATGAAATCGATGAGGTTGCGGACCGACCAGCAGTCATAGGCTTGTCAACGCAACCAATTCCTGGGGACGACTACGGCACCTGCAGCTCTTCAGATCCTGAAGTGCACACCATCTTTGTTCCCCCTCCAGAACTGACTCCAAAGGGAGTAAATCCTGCGCCGCGTCCGTTCGTTGCCCTCTTCGCCCATCAAGCGATTCGTTCCTCGAACTCACTTCTGTTGAAGCAACACATCACCGTGGCCAGTGATCCTGAGGTAGAGACTGTTCTCCGGCACTGTCGTGCATATCCGTTTGCAACCGGGAGTCTGGCGTCCGCGGTCGATCTGGCCACCTTGCAATTGCAGATTGCAACGGGTCGGAACCTCGCCTCGCTGCTTGATGCAAGCATCGCCTCGGAGGAGTCAACGGATGCGTCGAAGTTGACACTCAATCTCCAGAAGGGCGTTCTGACTCAGCCACTCCTAAAGCCTCCAAACGCGTTCACGCCGGCAGCCGGCGCTACCCATGCTTTTGAGATGCCGTGCTCTCAGTTGCAACTCGATTTGCCACCTAAGCTCATTAAAGTACTCAGGACCGTTCATTCCCGGCATGGAACCAAAGCGCGTCGACTTCTGGACTGGTTTGATGGGCGATCTCCCGACGAAGCGATTCGGATCGCCCTAAGGGGTGTCCCTGGACTAACCCCAATCGGACGAATCCCGTCCCGGCACCGGCGATGGCTGGCATCTCAGCTCCAGGAAAAGGGGAGGGATCTAGTCCAGACAATGCTTCTGTGTGGGGACACGCATGGACGATGTGTTGCGCCCCTCTACTACCATTCCCCGACGCCTGAGTCTCTGACGGCTTTGTACAAAAAGTCGGTTTGGCCGTTGTTTAACGATGACCCGACTGGTCTACCTCCTCAGGATACTGGTGAGCGGGTTGGGCCGGCGCACCTGCCGAAAATTGCATTGTCTAGAGCCGGAGTTCGTCGACTCGCCCACCGGTTGAACGAGAGCGCCGACGCCGTCGTCGAGGCGGGGCCGCTGAGGATCGCGGAATTCCACAACCGTTTTGTGGACTACCTAACCCATCACATCTGCATCATCACATCGCATCGACCATCCAAGGCGCTGTATGCGCTGACACGCAATGCATTCGACTTGGAGCGTCACATTTGTGTGTTATCGGATAAGCGTGTCGACTTGGCTCATGTCACGAGGCTATGCAGCATGACCCCACGGCTCTCGGCTCAGATCCGCGGTTACATGGGGCATCTTGAGGCCCTCGCAGGGTTGAGTTTCTCCCCCGATGAGTTGGTTCGGCACATCAAAAAAATTCTCAGTGGGAAAGCCCCACTGCTGGCCTATCTTGAGGCCGACCTCACGCCGCGGTTGGGCACCGAAATCGAGTGGAAGAGATCGCGCCCAAAGGAGTGGGTGAGCCTCCCTGATAACTGGTACCGAAGCTTCGTCGCCGCGAAACTGAGGGAAATGGGCGTGCCTGCCGACGCGGTTTTTTGTCAGTTAGGTCACCTTGAATCAGCGGGCCAGCCGTTCGGTCCGGACAGCCCGCTAAGTCCCATTCTTTTAATGCGCAGCCTTCGGGAGGGCCTCGGCAAAATTGAAGATGTTCTCGGCGTCCGGGTCTTGAAAGGCCTCGCCAGCGCCGATTACCAAGAGGCCCTGCCCCCGCTGCAGACCTGGGATCACCTCATTCGACAGCATGAGGATCAGGAACGGGCGGCTCGCCGATCAGAGCTTGAAAAGCTGCGCGCTACGATGAAGGAGAGCAGGGTCCGAGCAGTTGAATGGCTTCATCATCATCTGCCCGAAGTGGCGCCGTCCGCCGAAGGGGCTCTGATGTGGATCAGCAGGCACCGTCGCGGGTCGGGGAGTGAGACACCCTTCTGGCGGGCGAAAATCTCACCGGACGAGGTTCGCAGCCTGAACAACCTAGCTAAAGACGAATTTTCAGAGGACCCTTCAGTTCAGGTTGCCATCCACAATCAATTGTGTAGGTGGTTGCGAGGAGCTGTGGAGCGCCTCCAGGTCGATGCCCAAGACATCGGTCTGATCACCCCACGACCCATTGCTGAGTTATCCCCGTTTCTTAAAGATAACTGCTTGGCGACCCAGCAGATGGCGGCCGCCCGCAAGTACCTTGCCGAGCAAGCAAAGCGTGGGGTTGTGATCCTGTCTCTTATACACATCTCCGAGCCCACGAGACCTCTCTACATC
>ERZ1031170.129-NODE-129-length-9500-cov-6.582213_pt1 | contig 9500 bp, 9 predicted proteins | sample MGYA00518222_ERZ1031170 | MGnify/ENA primary metagenome ERZ1031170 (study PRJEB33718, sample SAMN03159772) | human skin metagenome | collected 2014-05-20 | study: EMG produced TPA metagenomics assembly of the PRJNA266117 data set (Human skin bacterial metagenome and... | reverse complement strand
TACACTAGATCGCTCGTCGGCAGCGTCAGATGTGTATAAGAGACAGGTGCTGGTGTGCTCAAGTTTTCAGCACCCGTTTTATCCGGGACGTTTTGTGCATATTGACCGGCCCAATATCGTGAACACACCTTTACCCGCGGGCTCGACCGGAGATCAGTTTCGGCTGGCTCTGGAGCGGGACTGGTTACCGGCGCTGAAACAACATCAGCCGCAGATGATTTTTGTCTCTGCCGGGTTTGACGCCCATAAAGATGACCCGCTGGGTGGCTTGCGCCTGGATGAGTCAGATTTTCGCTGGGTGAGTCAGTTGATTATGGATGCCGCAAACCGCTACAGCGGAGGTCGCTGGCTGGCCACCCTTGAGGGGGGCTATAACCTTGAAGCCCTGAGTCGCAGTGTTGTGGAGCAGCTCAGTGTGATGGCCGGCGTTGCGCGGTAACCACAGGGCTTGATCCTTGGCTGTCTGTTTATAATCGGAGCTTGCGAAACAGCGGGGTAGGAATGCTGCAGATCACCGTCATAATCAGTTGCCAGAAACCCGGCGCATAGACCGTGCCCCGCTTGTGTCTGAGGGCACGTTCGATGATCCGGGCGATCTTGTCCGGCTCTGACCACAAGGGCCCATTACGGTCGAAAGCCTGGGTCATGGGTGTGATAACAAAGCCGGGTTTGATATCGATTACCCGAATCCCCTGTTTAGACAGACGCTGATCCAGCCCCTGCAGAAAGGTACTGACCATGGCTTTGGCGCAGCCATAGACATAGTTGGATTCACGACCACGATCCCCCGCAACTGAGGTAATCACCCCCAGACTACCGGACTGTTGTTGCTCAAGCAGTTGTGCCAATCGGGTCAATAAAGCCACAGTGGCTGTACCATTCAGGGTGATTGCACTCAGGGTGGCTTCAATATTCTGTTCACAGACAGCCTGATCTGGCAGAGAACCATGCGCGACCAGAATGGCGTCGATCTGGCCCAACTGTGCCTGCGCCTGTCGTATCACCTGATCATGTTTTTGGGTGTCCAGAATATCCAGGGTGGCACCTGCCACTGAGCCGGCACCGCGACAGCGCAGATCAGCAATCTGTTCAGAGAGTGCGGTTTCATCGCGCATCACCAGAAAAAGGTGTCGGCCTGATGAGGCAAACCGACGGGCACAGGCTTTGGCAATCGCCGAACCTGCGCCAATGATCAATATGTTTTGCATATAACCTCCTGTTACGCCAGACCCAGACGGACCGATTGGGTCGAGCGATATTTTCCCGTTGCCGCATATTTCTCCCGCACGGCCTCAAACGTTTCCCAGTTGGGGTAGCTGGCTTTAAAGACGGTCTGGCTCATGCGGGCATCTTTGGCCAGATAGAGTCGGCCGCCCCAGTCCAGTACCTGTTGATCCAGTTGTTCCAGAAACCGGAACAAACCGTGTTGAAATTTAAAGTCCAGCGCCAGGGTATACCCTTCCTGTGGAAAAGAGAGCAGGTTGCTATTTGCCGGTCCAAGTTTTTTCAGTACCGCCAGAAAAGAGCCAGTCTGCTGATCACTGATCCGTTGCAGAATTGACTGCATGCCTTCCAGTCCGGCCGCCTGGGGCAGTACAAACTGGTACTGCAAAAAACCTTTGCGCCCATAGAGCCGGTTCCAGTGGCGTATGCGATCCAGTGGGTAAAAAAAAGGCGCATAGTGAATGGATTGGTGTGCTATGGGTGTACGTTGCCGGTGGTAATACAGGCTGTTGAAAGCCCGGGTAGAAAAACGGTTCAGCAGGATAGAGGGTGTTACACAGGGGAGGCTCAGGGCGTTCTGAGACGCGCTTGTTAATTCACCTTCCAGTGCATGTTCGCCAGTCATCAACAGACTGCGGCCCAGCTGCTGACCTTTGGCAAGACAATCAATCCAGGCGACGGAGTAGGTTGATTCTGCAGCCTGCTCGAACAGCGCATAGGCATGGGACAGTGAACGGGCTTTAACTGAGGTCTGGTTGATTTGGCTGCTTTTAATCGGTAGCAGTTGCAGGGTGGCAGAGAGGATGATGCCGGTCAGGCCCATACCGCCGCAGGTGGCCTGAAAAAGGTCGGTGTACTGGGTTGGGCTGACCCTAATCTGGCGGCCATCTCCCAGCAGCATCTTCATAGAGAGCAGATGCTGACTGAAACAACCAGCCAGATGGTGATTTTTACCATGCACGTCGGCAGCGATAGCGCCGGCCACTGAAACATATTGGGTACCGGGCGTGACTGGCAGAAACCAGCCCTTCGGTACGATGACATCGAGGATCTCCGCCAGTGTGATACCCGCCTGAACAGAAAGTACACCAGTGACAGCGTCAAACTGAATAAACTGATCCAGATAGCGGGTTGAGAGAACCTCACTTGCCATAGCGCTATCACCATAACTCCGGCCCTGACCGCGTGTGATGCCTGTAAAATTCTGATTAAGCTGAAGCAACTGTTGCTGAGTGGCAGGCAGGTGTAGCTGGCTTTGGCCGTAAGGGTAACGCCCCCAGCCGGAGAGCGTGGAAAGCGGTGCGGTGTCCCTGTTCATGGTATGCCTGAAATCCTTTCAAACGGTCGAGCCAATTGGCTGTGAAGAGCAGTGTGCAGTGGCAGACGTCAGCTGTCAAAACTACATTTCGGTGTCTGCCTCGGCGATTGATCCTGTGAGATAAACACAAACCGCTTATCCAACTGGTATTTGATCAGGTAACCCAGCGTCAGCCCCAACACGCCGCCCAGATAACGCATTAACTGATCCTGAAAAATCCATTCAAAGGCCAGTTCTGTGCCCCAGAAAATAAGGGTGGTGATGACCCCCATCAGGCTGTACAACAGAAAGGTATTACTTTCATGTTTAAGGTTCCGGGTAACAAAGGCAAAGATGTAACGCTTATCCAGCCAGTACTTCAGCGCGAGTCCTGTCGCAGTGCCTGCCAGAATCGATAGCAAGATTGACCAGGGCCCCTGATAGAGTCGCAGGCTGATATCCTGAGTCAGAATATTGGCGGCAATGGCGATCAGGGCAAAGAGTGCGTATGATGTCGCAAGCTTCATAGAAACACATGGATTGGTTGCGGAGCGTTAAGACATGGAGTCGCATTCTAGCACCGGACAGGTGCAAAACCCATTACAGATCAGTGCATTGATTCGTCTGTTGCGACCGCGACAGTGGATTAAAAACGGCTTTGTGCTGGCGCCACTGATCTTCACCGGACTGTTCACAGATCTCCTTGCCGTACAGCATGCGCTGTTGGCGTTGCTGCTGTTTTGTCTCGCCTCTTCTGCTGCGTATGTTGTCAACGATCTGCGGGATATCGAGCGGGACCGTCAACATCCGGAAAAATCCCGCAGGCGTCCGCTGGCCAGTGGCGAAGTACGCGAATATCAGGCCTTCATCCTGTTGGCGCTGCTTTATGTGCTGTTGCTTTCTGGCCTGCTGTTTATCCCCGCGCTGACGCCGGTCATTGTTGCCTACCTTATTCTGAATCTGGCTTACAGTCTTTACCTGAAACACCAGCCGGTGCTGGATATTTTTTCGATTGCTGCTGGCTTCGTGCTGCGGGTGATTGCCGGTGCGGTGACATTAGCCGTACCGCTCTCGAATTGGATGTTTGTCACTACCTTTTGCCTGGCGCTTTATCTGGCGGCGATCAAGCGGCGGCAGGAATTGCTGCATAACGGAGATGCGGGCCGACAGGTACTGGAGAATTACAGCGTTCAGCTGGTAGACCGTTATGCCGAAATGGCCGCCACAGGAGCGTTGCTGTTTTACAGCCTGTTTGTGATGCAGGAGCAGCCTCAGCTGGTGGTCACTATTCCATTGGTGTTGTTCGGGTTGTTCCGCTACTGGTTTATTGTTGAGCGTCAGGCCGGAGGCGAGTCGCCCACGGATGCGATGTTGTCTGACCTGCCGCTGATCTGTACGGTGCTGCTCTGGGTGGCAATATCAGGCTGGGTGATGTTGGGAGGTGGATTCTGATGGCCGACGTGCGTTATCTGCTGGCACCGTTTCTGGCCTGGTTTTTAGCGGGTAGCCTCAAGTTTCTGATCAACTGTCTGCAGCAGAAACGTCTGGCATTTGATCTAATTGGTTATGGCGGTATGCCCAGTAACCACAGTGCGATTGTAGTAACGATGCTGGCGCTGATCGGGACGGATGTGGGACTGGATGCACCGGTGTTTGGTTTGGCCGTGACCCTGACCTTTATCGTGTTGCTGGATGCCACCAGCTTGCGCCGGGCGGTGGGACGGCAGGCGCAAGCCATTAACCGTCTGGCACCTGAATCAGGCTTGCGGGAACGCATGGGGCATAGCCAGGCCGAAGTGGCAGCCGGAGCGCTGCTGGGACTGGTTCTGGGCTATCTGCTGGGTGCCTGCCTATGAGAGCGGCGCTTAACCGCCTGTTCCCGGTGCTGGGGTCTGCCCCAACAGCGCAAGTCAGACTGGTAAGTTTCTGGCAGCGTCACGGTGTGTTTTGTCTGCTGTTGCTCTGGGCGCTGGTACTCAAGGTCTTCAATTTTATCGGCCTGGCGGAAGGCGATGACCTGTATTACACCCAGTTGGCTGATCGGGCTGCGCATGGGGATCTGCGGGCATTTTTTATCTTTGATGTGCGCTGGCTGGTGTTTTTACCGACCGCAGCGCTTTACGCCCTGTTTGGCGTCAATGATCTGACCAGTTTATTGATGCCCATGCTGGCCTCAATGGGCAGTGTGTATTTTGCTTACCGGATTGTGGCCCAGTTGTTTGATCAGCGCACGGCGTTGTTCGCGGTACTGATCTACAGCGCCACGCCGGTGATACTGATCTACGCCAACGTGTTACAGGTGGCGCCCTTTCTGGAATGCTTTACGCTGGCGACAGTGTTTTTTCTGCTGCGAGGGCTGGAAACCGGACGCCTGAGCTATTTCCTGCTCTGTGGTCTGATGATCGGCCTGGTGGCGATGACCCGGATCACCGGACTGTTTATTTCACTGATTGCGGCGGTGACTCTGTTATCGGCCAGAGGCTGGTCAGTACGAAATTTCCTGTTGTTGGGCGCAATGGCGCTGGTCTCCCTGCTGCCATTAATGGTTCAGGGCTTTATTTTTGGTCAGGTGCACGGGGATTATCTGCATCGGCTGGTTATGAGCCGTTCAGTGGTGGCGTTTCAGGCTAACCTGAACGGTGTGGACCCGAAAGATCTGTTGTTCTATCTGCGCACCCTGTTCCTGCGGGAAGATTTTGCCAACTGGCAATATTTTGGTCTGTTAGGATTTCTGGGAGTACCCGCGGCACTGGGCATGTTCTGCGTCGGGCTACGCCAGTATCGGTTTGCGTTGCTGTTTTGCCCGTTATGGTTTTTTGGTTATTTTGCGTTGATGACCTTTACGCCAACATCGCTGGACCCCTATACCACCCTGATTCGCAATATCCGTTACGCCATTGTGTTTGTCCTGCCGCTGTCGGCCTGTCTGGCCTGGGCCATATTAAAGCTCACGGATTGGAAGGGCGCGCCGTGGTCAGGCTGGACCGTGCTGGCTCTGATCGTGGCAACGCATCTCTACCTGACGGTGGAAAACAGCCAGCGTTATCATGAACGCCGGGCGGAGCAGAAAGCGGCAATCGAGCAGGTGTTACCGCTGGTGGGAGATCAGCAGGTGTATCTGGCGGACCGAAATATTGACCGTCGGCTGGCTTATTATTCAGGCTACCAGTTTAAAAACTATCAGAAAATCAACGCGCTGCGAGAGATCCGGCAACCGGGCTATTTCCTGATGCTCAAACCCGGTTACAACCGGCAGCGCTACCGGCTTGATCCCCGGCTACTGGCGGCAATTCGCCGGCAACCTGAGGCCTACGGTATGCGTTATCTGGGCGACTTTGGTTACTTCTGGGTGTTTAAAGTAGAGCGTTAAAGTGCTCAGATCGGCTGCAGATTGGCAAAACCTGCCACCAGCCATTTGTTACCTTCAAAATCGAAATTAACCTGTACCCGGGCTTTCGGGCCGCTGCCTTCAAAGCTGATCACCGTGCCTTCACCAAACTTCTGATGCAGTACCCGCTGGCCCAGTGCCAGTCCGGTATCGGAGGCCGCCTGGGTGTCTGCCTGATCAAATAAACCACTGCCTGCGCGACTGGTGATAGGGCGACTGACGGTCGCGTTCAGGCGGACTTCCTGGATCAGGTGGTCGGGTATTTCGCGGATAAAGCGCGATGGCCGGTTGTAGTTGTCCTGGCCGTGCAGGCGGCGGGATTCGGCATAGGTGACAAAAAGCTTCTGCATGGCCCGGGTGATGCCGACGTAACAGAGGCGGCGCTCCTCTTCCAGTCGTCCCGGCTCTTCCAGTGACATTTTGTGCGGGAACAGGCCTTCTTCGACGCCGGCCAGAAACACCTGCGGAAACTCCAGGCCCTTGGCAGAGTGCAGCGTCATCAGCTGCACACTGTCCTGAAACTCATCCGCCTGAGCATCACCGGCATCCAGTGCCGCCTGATCTAGGAAGGCCGCCAGTGGGGTGTTGAAGTTCTCGTCGAAGTATTCATCCCACTGGCTGTTGAACTGCTTGGCCGCTGTGACCAGTTCTTCAAGGTTTTCGATGCGGGACTGGGCCTTTTCGCCTTTCTCTTTTTTATGATGTCCGATCAGGCCGGAGTGCTGAATCACATGTTCGGTCTGCTCATGTAGCAGTACATCGTCAGTGGCCTGCGCCATCTGCTCGACCAGCTCAAGGAATGCCTGCAGGGCATTGGCGGCCCGGGCCGGCAGGCGTTGCAGGCCGATCACCTCATGGGCGGCGCGCCACATGGAGATGTTTTGGCTGCGGGCGTGCTCGCGCAGCAGTTCGATGGTGCGGGTACCGATACCCCGGGTGGGCACATTGATGATGCGCTCCATGGAGTTGTCATCGTCCCGGTTGCTCAGCAGGCGCATGTAGGCCAGCGCGTTTTTGATTTCCAGCCGGTCATAAAAGCGCTGGCCGCCGTAGATCCGGTAGGGCATGCCGCTGCGAATCAGGGCTTCCTCAATTACCCGGGACTGGGCGTTGGAGCGGTACAGAATGGCACATTCACTGCGCAGGTTGCCGTTATCCACCCATTTGCTGATCTGATCGACGATAAAACGCGCCTCATCCTGCTCATTAAAGGCGGCATACATTGCAATGGCTTCACCCTGACCGGCGTCTGTGTGCAGTTCTTTGCCAAGGCGGCCCTGGTTATGGCGAATCACCGCATTGGCAGCCTCCAGAATAGTGCTGGTGGAGCGATAATTCTGCTCCATGCGGATCATTTCGGTATCCGGGAAATGCTGGTTGAGGTTCTGGATATTTTCGATTTTGGCACCGCGCCAGCCATAGATAGACTGATCATCATCACCCACCGCCATCAGCTTGCGGTCCTGACCGCAGATCAGCCTTAGCCAGCCATACTGAATGCTGTTGGTGTCCTGAAACTCGTCCACCAGCACATAACGAAAACGATCCTGATAATGCTCCAGCAGAGCCGGGTTACGGTCACGTAACAGCTCCAGTGAACGTAACAGCAGTTCACCAAAGTCGATCATGCCACTGCGATCACAGGCCTCTTCATAGGCCTGATACATCTGCAGCATCACCCGGTCAAATACATCACCGTGCACATCTACATGACGCGCGCGCAGGCCTTCATCTTTTTTCTCGTTGATGTACCACTGGAACTGTTTGGCGGGCCAGCGTTTATCGTCCAGATTGAGCTCTTTGGCCAGCCGTTTGATCAGGCGCAGCTGATCGTCGCTGTCCATGATCTGAAAGTTTTCCTGCAGACCGGCATCCTGCCAGTGTGCCCGCAGCAGCCGGTGTGCCAGCCCGTGAAAGGTACCGACCCACATGCCCTGCGGGTTAATGCCCAGCAGTTGTTCAATACGTCCGCGCATCTCCCGTGCCGCTTTGTTGGTAAAGGTCACGGCCATGATGGAATAGGGGGAGATATCTTCAGTCTGGATCAGCCAGGCGATGCGATGCACCAGCACCCGGGTTTTACCGGAACCGGCGCCCGCCAGAACCAGCAGATTTTTCACTGGTGCGGTGACGGCATGACGCTGGGCGTCATTCAGACTGTCGATGATATGGGTAACGTCCATGCGGCTCTCAGTTGGGCAAAGATGAAGGATTATAACGGGCTGTCAGCGGTTCGATAACCCTCAAGGCTGAGGCAGTTGCGAGGGGCGCTCGTGCCGATCCAACAGGATGCGTTTCATCTCATCCGGATCTTTCAGCTTTTGGGTGCTGTTTTCCTGAAGCCAGGGAATCAGACGGGACAGCCAGAAACGCATGGCGGCACTGCGGGCGAGGACCGGCCAGGCAGCATGTTCTGTGGGGGCGAATGGGCGTACCTGGGCATAGCCCTCCAGCAGCGCAGTCTCACGGGCCCGGTCAATCAGCCCGTCTTCATTCGCGCACCAGTCGTTGGCGACAATGGCCAGATCGTAAAGCAGGAAGGCAGTGGCTGCGTTGTACAGGTCGAGCACGGCACTGATCTGAGTGCCGTTAAACAATACATTGTCGTGAAACAGGTCGCCATGGATGGTGCCCTGTGGCAGATCGGTATGGGTGTCACGCAGATGATCAAATTCGGCGACGGCATCCATCAGCAGGGCCTGATCTTCCGGGGCCAGTTTGGGTAACAACAGACGGCTTTCCCGACGCCACCAGAATACACCGCGATGGGCTTGTCGCTGCAGATAAAAGTCCTGTCCCGCCAGATGAAATCTGGCAAGTACTTCACCCATAGCGGCACAATGGGCCGGAGTCAGTGCCTGCTGATCCAAATGCTCGCCCTTAAAGCGGGGCTGGATGATGGCGGGCCTCTGCTTGAGCCGTTGCAGGCCAACACCGTGGCGATTGCGGATAGCGTAGGGTACCGGGATATCGCGATCACTCAGCCACTGGCACAACTCAATGAAATAGGGCAGTTCATCCTGCGACAGTTCTTCAAACAGGGTCAGGACAAACTGCAGTGTCTGGTCATCATGCTGGGTGGTCACAAAATAATTGGTATTTTCGATACCACCTTCAATGCCACGAAAAGAAACCAGCTCTCCCAGAGCGTAGGTGCTCAGGAACTCACGAATGTCTTTGCCATCCAGCGCGGTGTATACAGCCAAGGTCAGACCTGCTCAGAGATGAAAGGTTATTACCAGCGGAACAGCACCCATTTAGGAATCAGCAACTGAGACTCCTCAACCCGGATAAAGTCACCTTCGCCGGGCGCGGGCACCAGATAGTAGGGTTTGCCGTTTTTGGGTTCGACTTTGATCTCTTTCAGTTCGCCGTTGATCCGGTATTCATAGAAGGTGTTATCGCCATCGTGTGAGATGGTGATCTGTGGCTCAGCGTTGTCAGGCTGTGGCGCAACCTCTGCCAGACTGAAGGGGGCTACAACCAGTAACAGAGCGGTTAACAGCAGAGATTTCATGTCATTTCCTTATAAATAGGGTTGTAGATTCAAATGATCATCGCAACAGTTCAGATATTATACTGATTTGCATG
>ERZ1031170.128-NODE-128-length-9546-cov-6.520072_pt1 | contig 9546 bp, 7 predicted proteins | sample MGYA00518222_ERZ1031170 | MGnify/ENA primary metagenome ERZ1031170 (study PRJEB33718, sample SAMN03159772) | human skin metagenome | collected 2014-05-20 | study: EMG produced TPA metagenomics assembly of the PRJNA266117 data set (Human skin bacterial metagenome and... | reverse complement strand
GCAGTGCACGGCGCAGCACTTTGCCCACCGGGGTTTTAGGCAATTCAGAAAAAAAGTCGACACGCTTAGGCACTTTGTAAGCCGCCAGATGGGTCCGGCACCAATTCTGCAGGTCGGCTGTTTCCAGTCCCGGATTTGCACTGACCACACACAAACGCACAACTTCGCCGCAACACTCATCCGGCAATCCGACCACGGCACACTCAATAACATCCGGATGTGAAGCCACGACATCCTCAACTTCACTGGGATAGACATTAAAACCCGATACAATAATCAGGTCCTTGGCGCGGTCCAGCAGGTGCAGATAACCTTCATCGTCGATATTGGCGATATCTCCGGTGATCAGATAGCCGTCCGGCGTAAACACCTCATCACTTGCCTGATGCTGCTGCCAGTAGCCCGACATCACCTGCGGCCCCTTAACACACAGCATACCCGCCTCTCCCGGAACCACCGGCTCGCCGTCATGATTCAACAGTTTAACGTCCGTGCAGCAGAGCGTTTTGCCAATGCTGCCGATCAGCGGCGCATCCGGTGGATTCAGAGTGACGACCGGTGATGTTTCTGACAAGCCATAGCCTTCCACAATGCGACAACCCGTTACGGCAAGCCATTGCTCAGCGGCTTTATGGGTCAGCGCCATGCCACCTGAAATGGTCAGTTCTAACCGGCTGAAGTCTAGATTCTGAAAGGCGGGCTGGTTACACAACCCGACAAACAGGGTATTCAGCCCCAGAAAACTGGTGGCCGGATATTTATCCATGACACCAATCAGACCGGGCAGGTCTCTGGGATTGGGTATCAGCACATTATGACCGCCATTGAGCAGCACCAGTTGAGAGCAGGTAAAGGCATAGATATGGTAGAGCGGCAGGGGGGCAATCACAGTATCTGGCCAGTGCCTGGCCGCCGTCTGCAGCGCATTTTCCACCTGCAGAATGTTCGCAACCAGGTTGGCATGACTCAGTACGGCACCTTTGGCCACACCGGTGGTACCGCCGGTATACTGCAGCACCGCCGTATCAGAGCTTTGTAGCGCAACCGGTTGCGGCTGCTGCCCGTTATGCCGGTTAAGACAGGCCCTGAGGGGTAGCGCCTGAGGCAGATCAAAAGCCGGTTCCATTTTTTTCAGGTATTTAACAGCCCCGTTGATCAGCGTTCGTTTTATAACGCCATGCAGGTCGCCCACCTGGGTGACAAACAGGTGCCTAAGGCGGGTTTGGGCATAGATGGATTCAACCTGATGCGCCAGGCCTTTAAGAATCACCAATGCCACTGCACCACTGTCATTAAACTGATGCAGCATTTCACTGGGTGTATACAGCGGATTGGTGTTGACCACCACCAGGCCGGCACGCAGTGCACCAAACAGAACAATCGGGTACTGAATCAGATTAGGTAACTGGATGGCAATTCTGTCGCCGGGCTGCAGGTCAGTTTCCTGCTGCAGGTAACAGGCAAACGCCGCAGACAGCGCATCAAGCTCACGATAGGACAATGACCGGCCAAGGCTGGTATAAGCGGGGCGATCAGCGTAGGTTTCTGCCGCATAATGCAGAAGATCCAGCAGAGTATTCAGGCCCAGAGGATTGAGCTCTGCGGGAATCTGAGACGATGCCGAACAGGAGGCTGCCATACTCTACTCCACTGCTTTATTATTGTGATGTCAGTATGGCACAGGCCTGAGGGATTACCGTTTTCTTAAGAAAACGGCATTTAAAATCAGTTAGATAAGCCTCAATTAGTTCAGGTAGCTGAACAAATTCAGCCCCTGCACTTTGGCGAAACTGGCATAAGATGCTTCCAGTACCGTTCGCTGCAGCTCAAACCGGCTGATCGCTTCGTTGTAGTCCAGGTCCTCAAACGAAGAGAGCGCCTCCTGGGTAAAGATTTTGTACTCTTCGTTTACATCCATCTGCTGTTCAAGCGCATTTAAACGTCCACCGATACTGGCCACAGACTGGCCGTTACGATCTTCAATGGCTGTCAGATTGTTCAGGATGTTCGACATGCTCTGGCTGAAAGCATCACGCCCCGCATCGGTAGTGGTGTCGGCACTTTCCAGCGCTATTTTAAGGTCCAGCGCAGTATTCAGAATATTGTGCTGACTAAACGCCGATAAGGTCACAGTCGTATCACTGGCCACTGTACCAATGGTCAGTACCACACCGGCATCAGCCGTCAAATCAATACTGCCATCGGCAATATTACCGGTCGCCACCGTCACAGCGGGCACCTGACTGTCAGTCACCGTATAGGTACCGGCACCAGTATCAAAGCTGATCTGCAGATCACCGCGGGTTTCAACAAAACTGCCCAGAAGGTCGGGGTCCGCCAGGTCAACATCACTGATCTGAGTACCGGTCTGCTGCAAACTGGGTACAACATAACCGGGCACTTTATTAATTTTTTCAAAGACCTCAAATCCGGAATCAGTGGAAGCAATTTTGGTGTCGGGACCGATCTGAATATAGCGCTGGCCATCATCGCCGTTGAATACATAACGGCCAATGCTTTCATCAAAGCTGTAGGCCTGCGTGAACCCCTTATGACCGGAAAACAGATACTCACCCTGCACATCCTTGGTGTTCATCAACCCTTCCAGCTCATTAAGGATCTGCTCAACCTCAGAGGCGATACCCTGCCGGTCTGCATTGGTCAAGATCCCGCTGTTACCCTGAATACTCAGCTCCCGAAGGCGAATCGCCATGGTATTAATCTGCTGAATGGCATTCTCTTCCAGCGTGAGGCGACGCTCGGATACATCAATGTTTTTGCCAAACTGTTCGGTCCGGGCGACCTCTTTTTTAAACTTCTGAATCTGGGCCGATGCCAACGGGTCATCCGATGGCTGCAACACCCGTTTGCCAGTCGCGATCTGTTGCTGCGTCTTAAACAGATCACTGTTGGCTTTACTCAGATTATCAACGTTATTCAGAAATACCTGTTGTGTAGAGATACGCATCATCTACCTCCTATACGCTCTGGAGCAGCGTATCAAAAATGGTCTGCGCCGCACGGATCAGCTGTGCTGACGCCTGATAAGCCTGCTGAAACTGCACCAGCTTCGCGGCTTCCTCATCCAGATTGACCCCGGAAATAGCCGCCCGGGTCTCTTTATTGATATCCAGTACGGATTTACTCGACTGGCTGTTCAGCTGTGCCACCGCCGCCTGGGTACCCACCCGTTCCACCACCTGCCCGTATTTATCCTGATAGGATGCTCCCGAGATCGTTTTGCTGAACTGCAGGTCAGACATCAACAGGGCATTGCGGTTATCGGATATGCCACCGGTGTTCAGGTTGATGGAGAAACGGTCGGTTACCTTAGGCAGGTTGCGGATAACAATCTCATACCCCTGCAGCGCAATCGGCTCTCCCGCCTGATACAGACCGGTTGCCGAATCACCCTCGGCATCGGTCAGTACATAGGACAATACACCACTGGCATCCGCTGTAAAACTTAACTCCAGCGGAGGCGTCAGTTCACCGGGCGCCGTAGAGATATCCGCATAATCTTTATCGGTAATGGTGACAGAAACTGTACCGGTACCGGTATTGGCCACATTCGCAGACACGGCCAGCGGGGCTGCCAGAGCCAGTTGCTGAGCACTTGAGATCACCGTATCAATTTCCGAGGCTGCATTACGTGTCGGCCGAATCAGGAACTTGTCACCCACCACAAAGGCCGGGTTGGCATCAATATCCAGCGTAAAACCATCAATGCGCAGGCTGAGCTCACCCGTGGTACTGTCCAGACTGAACTGTCCATCATCCGTCGGCGGATCGGTGGGCGTCAGTGTGGACTGGTTCCAGCGCATGCCATCATTTTTCCGGATCAGGGTAAAACTGGAGTCTGAGTTAAAAATCAGCTCATACTCCGTCGCCTGAACTTTACTGACATCGTTGATAGTGACGCCACCGGTGGCACTGCTGGTGTTATCGCGCTCAGACAGAAAACGGCTGGTACGGGCTGCACCACTATTGATATCGGTAAATAGCAAGCCGCCGGCATTGCCGTCAAAATCCATCCCCATCTGGTGCTGCTCGTTCATGCTGTCCACAAACACCATCGCGATTCGGCCCAGCTCATCCAGCGTTTTATTGAGCACTTTGTCGCGGTAATCCATCAGGCCGCCCACCTGCCCCCCGGATACCTGATTACTGATATCGCTGACATTGCCATTGATGCTGATCGCGACATTAAGCTGGCTGCTGTCCGCCGGGCTGAGCACTGTCGTCAGCGGACTGGCACGCATGCCAACCACCAGCGGCTGGCCGTTGCCGATAAACACACTGACCTCACCGCTGGCCTGATCCAGGGTGGTAAAACTGATGTACTGAGACAGCTCCTCAAGTTTGGCATCACGCTGATCCAGAAGCTCACTGGGTACAGAGCCGGATGCCTGAGCAATACGGATATCATCATTCAGTTCAGCAATATGGCTGCTGATTGTGTTGATTGCCGCCACCGAACTTTCCAGACGGCCATTGATGGTGTCGTTCTGCCGGCGAATATTGGCATCCAGATCATTAAAACGCTGTACCAGCGCCTCGGCCTGCGCAATAAACAGCTCGCGATTTGGCAGACTGACCGGATCATCCACCGCGGTCTGCAACGCGCCAAAGTAGTTATCCATGGCGGTAGAGATACTGGTCGCCTCGCCCGCCATCAGGTTATCCAGCTCATTGGCAAAGGCTTCAAAGGTCAGGGAGCTGTTATAACCGGCGCTGTCGCCCCAGATCTGTTTATTCAGAAACGCATCGGCAATCCGGTCGATGTCATTGATAACCACCCCGCTGACACCTTCGCGCGACTGAAATACAGGCCGTTGGCGCGAGTAACCCTCAGTATTAACGTTACTGATGTTCTGTCCGGTAACACTGAGTGCAGTCTGATTGGCCTGCAGGCTCTGAGTGCCAAGATTTAATAGACCGAAACTAGACATGATGGACTCCTGCTGAGGGGATTAAAGTGCTGTTGCAACGCGTACCCAAGGCTCGATTGATCATTGCCGATCAACCCTCTTTGGGTGGCGGGGTCTGCTGACCCGCCAGCACCTCTCCCTCAAAAATACTTTTCACTTTTTCTGCATACGCCGGGTCAGTCGCATAACCGGCCTCCTGCAGACGTTCAATATAAGCGTAAGGATCTGCGGCACTTTCCAGTGCCAGCTGATAACGCGGACTGTTTTTCAGAAACTGCACATAGTCCCTGAAGCTCTCTTCATAACCGGCATAACGACGAAACTGAGCCTGCTCCCGTACCGGCACACCGTCACGGTATTCCAGCGTGCTGACCTGAGCAGTTTCACCCTGCCAGCGTAGGCCCGCTTTAATATTGAACAGGTTAAAACTGCTCTGATTTTCAGAGCCAATAATGAAACGTCCCCAACCCGTTTCCAGTGCCGACTGAGCCAGCAGAAGACGCGGGTCCACACCCAGTTCTGCCGCCACCTCCTGGGCCATCGGCATCAGGGTCTGCACAAAGGTTTCCGGAGTATCAAACCGGGCAGGCTGCGCCGGTTGTGCCGTTTCAGCAGGGGTAACGCTGGCGGGTATCGCCTCAGCCGGTTCCCGCACACCCGGTGGGCGTTCGGTTTTCTGTCCCTGCTGCAACAGGATCTCAGCCGCCATTGCCGCCGCCCGGTCGATCGCGGTATTCAGTTGCCGGCTTTCCAGATTCAGCTCCGGCTCTGCAGCCGGGTGCAGCTTTTCGTCCGCCTGCGGGGCCTGACTCAACTGACGCACCAGGACATCCGCCAAACCAATGCCTTTACCCTTGGCACTGGAGATTTCCATTGCCAGCTGGTTATCAAACATACTCTGGTAGAACTGGGTCTGGCTGCTGTTCATGAAGTTGTCTTCACCAAACGTCGCATTCGCTTCCCGCATGGAGCGCAGCAGCATATTCATAAACAACTGCTCAAACTGTTCAGCCGCCAGACGCAGACCTTCCTGTTTATCGGTCAGGGCTTTGCTTTTGAGTTTCTGCAGCTCTGCCAGATCGGTATACAGCTGGGTACTCTGACCAGAGGTTGGCTTTACCATCAGATCACCACCAATTCCGCTTTCAGGGCGCCGGCCTGTTTCAAGGCTTCAAGAATCGCCATCAAATCACCCGGCGCGGCACCCACCTGATTCACTGCTTCAACGATTTCACTCAGACTGGCACCCGGCGCAAACTCAAACATATGGCCGGAGCCTTCATCCACCTGTAAGCCACTGCGCGGAGTAATCACTGTCTGACCAGCGCTGAGTGGATCTGGCTGATCAACCTGTGGTGCTTCCGTGATGGATACGGTCAGCCCGCCATGGGTAATGGCAACAGGTGATACCTGTACGTTCTGGCCGATAATGATGGTGCCAGTACGGGAGTTGATCACCACCTTGGCCGCATCCTGCGCCGGTTCAACATTCAGGTTTTCCAGCACAGAGAGAAAACTTACCCGCTGTGAAGGATCACGCGGTGCGCGCACGCGAATGGAGGTTGCATCCAGAGAAGCCGCCATGTCGGGGCCCAGCAACTGGTTGATCTGCTCTGCCACCCGACGTGAAGTGGTAAAGTCAGAACGGTGCAGGTTCAGCATCAGGCTATCACCCTGTGCAAAACCACTGGGTACCGCGCGCTCAACAGTGGCACCGCCCGGAATACGCCCTACACTTGGCACGTTCAACGACAGACGTGAACCGTCATCGCCCTGTACACCAAAACCGGACACCACCAGATTGCCCTGACCAATGGCGTACACCTGACCATCGGCGCCTTTCAGCGGGGACATCAGCAAACTGCCGCCGCGCAGACTTTTTGCATCACCAATCGCAGAGACCGTGATATCAATGGTCTGACCCGGCTTCGCGAAGGCTGGCAGTTCTGCATGGATCGCCACCGCCGCAATATTTTTCGACTTAGGATTCACATTCGGTGGAATCGCCACACCAAAATTGTTCAGCATGTTGCGGAATGTCTGCGAGGTGAAGCTGGTTTTATCGCCGGTGCCATCCAGCCCCACAACCAGCCCATAACCAACCAACTGGTTACTGCGCACACCCGCCACACTGGCAATATCTTTCAGGCGGGCCGCTTCAACCGAGAGGCTCAATAGCAGGGCACTGATAACAAGCACAACCGATTTCATATCCAGACTCCCTTAAAAAGGCCAGACGGCGCTGACGAAAAAGCGTGACAGCCAGCCCATCACATTGGTGTCGTTCACTGCACCGGTACCGCTGTAAGCAATCCGGGCATCTGCCAATTTAGTAGAGGCGATGGTGTTATCAGAGCCAATATCCTGCGGCCGTACCATGCCGCTGACCCGGATATATTCATCGCCCTGATTCAGGGTCAGCCACTTTTCACCCCGTACCATCAGCACCCCGTTCGGCAACACCTCATGAACAGTCACACTGATACTGCCGTTGAGGCTGTTACTCATGTCAGACTTGCCTTCACCATCAAATTCAGAAGTGCTGGAGGGCAGGTTAAAACTTAGCGGTTTACCCAATACGCTGACACCATTGCCAAAGGCCACACCCTGCTCCAGCGAAACTGAACTTTCTTTATCCAGCTCAGTTTTGGCACTCTTTTGCGAGCTGGTCTGCTCCTGCAGCGTCACGGTCAGGATGTCACCTACCCGATATGCGCGCCCATCTCCGTATAGGTTCATGCTGGTTGAGGCGTTATAAATAGATCCATCCATTGGCTGAACCGGCTGCATGTCCTGTGGACGAATAGGCGCATACATTGGGTTATCAGGTTTGACCTGCTTCTGTACACAGCCACCCAGCAACACCAGTACACCGACCAAAATCCAGACTGAGCGATTCATGCCATTAACCCCTTACCTTAAAGTTGCTGCGCTACAAAGGAGAGCATTTCATCCGCCGTAGAGATCACTTTGGAGTTCATCTCGTAGGCTCGCTGCGTGGTGATCATATCCACCAGCTCTTCCACCGCGTTCACGTTGGAACCCTCCAGCACCCCCTGTTTCAGGATGCCTGTCCCGTTTTCACCCGGATTGCTCACGATGGGCGCACCGCTGGCCGCTGATTCCTGGAACAGATTCTGACCCAGAGCAACCAGACCCTGCGGGTTTACAAAATCAGCCAACTGCAACTGCCCCACTTCCGTCGGTGTCGGATCACCGGCGGTCACGACTTCCACCACACCATCAGTACTGATTGAGAAGTTGATGACCTCTCCCGGCAGGGCAATAGCGGGTTCCAGCAAATACCCTTCTGCCGTCACCAGCTCGTTATCCGCATTCAGATGCAGCTGGCCGTTACGGGTATAACCCACATCACCATTCGGCATGGTGACCTGGAGAAAACCCCGGCCATTAATGGCCACATCAAACGCCTGATCGGTAATCTGCAGCTCACCGGTATGAAACAGTTTTTGGGTACCCACAGTGCGCACCCCTGAACCCAGCTGTAACCCTGACGGCAACTGGGAATCAGCTGCAGACTGAGCTCCGGGCTGGCGACGGATCTGATACATCAGATCTTCAAATACCGCCTTATCCTTTTTGAATCCCACCGTGGCCACGTTGGCCAGGTTATTGGAGATCACCTTCAGGTTGGTGTCCTGAGCGCTCAATCCGGTTTTAGCTACAAAGAGTGCACCGTGCATCTCATCTTCCTCTGGTAATCATTAACTCATGCGTAAAATTGCGGCGGCGGCCTCGGAGTTTTCCTCAGCCGTTTTCATCATCCGCACCTGCATCTCAAACTGACGAGACGCTGAAATAATGCCCGTCAGTTCATTCACTGCATTGACATTACTTGATTCGATATAGCCGGAACGTATCCGCACATTGGCATCCGGCTGCAATACCTGATTGCCATCCGTCACCATCAGACCATCACGGTCTTTAAACAAAGTGCCAGTATCCGGGTTCACCAGTTTGATCTGATCCACCAGCACCAGCTCATTCGCGTTATCCCCGAGTGGGCGCACAGTGATAGTGCCATCGGTAGCAATATCCAGATTTTCATAAGGCGGCAGAATAATCGGAATGCCGCCGTTGCCCATCACCGGTAAACCACTGCCGGTCACCAACTGGTTGGTCGCATCTACCTGCAGTTCTCCGCCCCGGGTGTATGCCTCAGTGCCATCCGGCCGGATCACGGTCATCCAGCCATCACCGGCAACAGCCAGATCAAGCTTACGACCGGTTTCAATCAGGGTTCCGCTGGAAAGATTGGTGGCAGGGCGTTCGGTTTGCGCATAGACACGCGAGGCATGACCATCACCAAACACCTGCATTGCGCGTGCCTGCGCCAGGTCAGATTTAAACCCTGTCGTGTTTGCATTGGCCAGATTGTTCGCATGAGCCTGTTGCGCCAGCATATTTTCCCGCGCACCGCTCATTGCCAAATAAAGCACTTTATCCATGTTTTCCTGCCAGTCATCTGCAACGGTTTCACCCGCCAGCGGAATGAAACACTTTTATATACCTAGTAAATGCAAACGGTATGCCAAGAAGAATATGAAATTAAGCTATTGATTATAAAAGATCTGTCTCTTATACACATCTGACG
>ERZ1031170.127-NODE-127-length-9557-cov-7.703747_pt1 | contig 9557 bp, 6 predicted proteins | sample MGYA00518222_ERZ1031170 | MGnify/ENA primary metagenome ERZ1031170 (study PRJEB33718, sample SAMN03159772) | human skin metagenome | collected 2014-05-20 | study: EMG produced TPA metagenomics assembly of the PRJNA266117 data set (Human skin bacterial metagenome and... | reverse complement strand
CGAGATGTAGAGAGGTCTCGTGGGCTCGGAGATGTGTATAAGAGACAGGTACCTATTCCACAGCTGATACTCCTCTATTTCCCCCAGAAGCTTTGTGATCCTGAATATCATTTATTCAGTTTCAAATCATTTTCACCATGTAAAGTCTCCGGCATTGTTCATCTAACCCAGAAAAGAGCTATTTGCTTGGGACCTGATATGAAGCTAAAAATAATTACTCGATCCATAGGCATAGGCCTAATGGTTGCTAGTTCTTCCCCAATTTTTGCAGAGACCGCTGCAAACTGGAGCCAACAGTTACAACAGCGCCTAGCTGAATCGCCACAATGGCAACAACTCAACAGCCAAGTGAAGACCGCTAATGCCGAACTAACTGCAGCGCAGCAGCCTGTGTATAACCCTGAAATTGAACTTAGTTACGAAGATACGAACGAACGTGCCTACCAAGCAACACTCAGCCAGACAATTGATCTATTTGATAAACGAGATACCCGTAGTCAAATAGCAGCTCTACAGCAGCAAATTACCAAGCTGGAACAGCAACAAAGTGAAAATCAGATATCAGCGAGCGCCCTCACACTATTGCTGGAAACCCGTCGCGCTAAAGCCCTACTTTCCCTCGCAGATGATCAGCTCAAGATCAGCCAACGCCTAATCAAACTAACCCAACAGCGACTGTATGCGGGCGATGCCACCCAGATCGATCTGGATATAGTAAAACTCTCCTTATCCGAGGCATTACAAACGAAAGCGGCTGCACAACAGTCCTTACACAACTTTCAAGCTGAACAAACGGTTTTGTTGGGTGATCTAATTCCAACCTTGCCACAACCTCTACCTTATACCCTGCCTAAACAACCGGACTTTACACAGTTAAGCCAACAGCATCTAGCTGTAAGAACTTATGGGATGAGAACTCAGCAAGCACAGTTAAAAGTGCAGCAATCGGTCAAAGAGAGCAAAGCAGAACCAACCTTGGGGCTGGGGTTTGGACAAGATGGTGATGACGATGTCATAGCACTTTCCATCAGCTTTCCTCTGAATATTCGCAATAGCTATAGCGCTGAAGTTGATGCCGCTAATGCCCGCGCCAAAACCTCAGATTTAGCCTTGGCCCAAGTACGCCTAGATACAGAAACAGCGCTAGAACGCAGTTGGTCCAGCTTGAAGCAACAGCAGTCATTACAGCAAATCTGGCAAAAACCCGGCCAACGCAGCCTTGTGCAATTGAATCGCCAATTGGAAAAGCTATGGAAGCTTGGCGAACTGACAACCACGAATTATCTGCAGAACTTACAGCAACTGAACCAAGCTCTGGCCGCAGACATCAATTTGAATACCGAATCCGATATCCGCCTGATTGACTGGCTTAGTATCAGCAACCAACTCCAAGACTGGTTAGATCAGCAATAAATATTGGCCTTCATCACTGAGATACTCGTTATGCAAAAGAAAACTCTACCTTTACTCGTTAGCAATTTGTTACTAGCAACTCTGGTTGGCAATGCCTCTGCCGGAGACAACCACGCAGCAGCTCAACAGCAATCAATTAAAACACCTACACATCAGCATAAAGACAACGAAAAGCACACTGAAGATTCAGATCATAAGCACGAAGAAAGCCATGATCATGCCGAAGAAACTGAACACCAGCATGAAGAAGGCCATGACCACGCCAAAGAAGCCGAACACCATCATGAAGAAGGTCATGATCACGCCGCAGAAACTGAACACCCGCATGAAGAAGGCCATGACCACGCCGAAGAATCCGAGCACCAGCACAATGAAGACCATGATCACGCCGAAGAAGCGGAACACCAACACGAAGAAGGCCATGATCACGCTGAAGAAACTGAATATCTGCATAAAGAAAGTTATGAGAATGCTTCCGCAGAGGAGCACAGCGATGACGACGGGCATGCTCACGGCAGTGAAGATGAACATGGACATGAAGAAGAGGAAGGGACTGTTCATCTAAATGCCAAACAGCAAGCGATGATCGACCTGAAAACCACCAAACTCAAGCCAGTATTGCTAGCAGATAGCCGAATAGTCCCAGGCGAAGTCGTAATTAACCGCTATAACAGCAGCATTGTCTCCCCCCAAGCAGATGTCCGCGTAATTCAGCGCCATGTCATGTTAGGTGATCATGTCGTTAAAGGGCAGCCGTTGGTTTCTCTGTTTTCCGATGAACTTGCAGACCGTTTCTCTGACCTTAAAAATGACGCGAAAGAGTGGGAGATCGTACGTAAACTGGGCAAGAGCCTTGCGGGTAAAAACCGCTATAGTCAGGCCCAAACTAATATCCAACAAAGTCTGACTAAGGTCAGTGCGTTTGGACTTTCTAACAGCGAGATCGAAAACCAACTGAACCAGCCCAGCAAACATCCTTTAGGTCAGTTTGTACTGAAGGCACCGCATGCAGGTGTAGTACAACAAGATGATTTTCTGATTGGCCAACAAGTCAGCAGCAGCGACCCTTTATTTACGCTGGTCGATGAAACAACGGTCTGGGTGGAAGCACAACTACCACCTAACCTGCCTTTAAACCTGAGCAAGGGCACACCGATCTCTCTCACTGTTGGGGCTGATGCGTATCAGGGGGAGTTGCTGCAATTCGCACATAGCCTGGATGAAGTAACTCGTACCCGTATGGCGCGAATCAGTGTCAATAATCAGGAGCATCGCCTCCACCCGGGACAATTTGCTCAGGTGGTTATGCCACTGGATAAACACACTTGGCAGTTATATCTACCGGAGGCCGCTTTCACCCGCACCCCTGATGGTGACTGGGGTGTTTTTATCGAGCAATCCCCCGGTGAGTATAAATTAGAGGAAATAGAAGTCATTCGTGAAACTGGTGAGGGGCGTGTTATTAAGGGGTTGCCACTAGGTTCTACGGTCGTTACATCGGGTACTTTTTTCCTCGCTTCAGAGCAAGCCAAAGCTGGCTTTGATATCCACAACCACTAGGATTTCGAGATGTTAAACAGACTAATAACCTGGTCAGTTACCAACCGACTTCTGGTGGTAATAGCCGTATTCACTGCGTTAATTGGCAGCGTATTTTTAATCCCCAGACTTAATCTTGATGCCTTCCCTGATGTAACTAATATCCAAGTTGCAGTAAATGCTGAAGCTCCAGGGCTAGCTGCCGAAGAGGTCGAACAGCTCATCACCTTCCCAATTGAGTCGGTTATGTATGCTATGCCTGATGTTGAAGAGGTACGTTCTATCTCTAAAACGGGCCTTGCCGGAATTACGGTTGTGTTTAAGGAAGGTACCGATATCTACTTTGCCCGCCAACAGGTATTTGAGCAACTGCAAGTGGCTAAAGAGATGATCCCAGCCGGTGTAGGTATTCCTGAAATGGGACCAAATACTTCTGGTCTAGGGCAGATCTATCAGTATCTGTTAAAAGCAGAACCTGGCAGTGAATATGATGTGATGCAACTGCGTAGCCTCAACGACTGGGTGGTAAAACTGTTATTAATGCCGGTTGATGGTGTGACCGATGTGCTCTCTTTTGGCGGTGAAGTTCGCCAGTATCAGGTCAATCTGGATGCCGAACGCCTGTTGGCCTACAAGATCAATAGCGATGACTTAATCACAGCAATTGAAGCAAACAACCGTAATGCTGGCGGCTGGTACTTAGACCGTGGCGGTGAACAGTTGGTTGTTCGTGGCGTTGGTTGGTTACGTAGCGACCGTCAGGGCTTGCAAGATATTGCTGCAATTCCCCTACAAGAAGTCGATGGAGCTCTGGTCCGTGTAGGCGATGTTGCCACGGTTGAGTTTGGCAGTGAGATCCGCCAAGGCGCTGTAACGATGTCACGTAAAAATAATGACGGTGACATAGAAAATCTTGGTGAGGTGGTATCTGGTATTGTCCTTAAACGTATGGGTAGCAATACCAATACGACTATCCAAGCGATTGAAGAACGGATCGATCTGATCAATCGTGCTCTGCCAGATGGCGTCACCTTCGAAGTCTATTATGATCAATCTGATCTGGTACAAAAAGCGATCAGCACGGTGGTAACTGCTCTAGTTCAGGCATTTATCTTTATTGTGATTATATTGGCGTTATTTCTATTAAACCTGCGCGCAACCTCGTTGGTACTTCTCTCCATTCCACTGTCGGTTGGTTTAGCGCTTGCGTTTATGTCATTTAATGGGATGTCCGCTAATTTGATGTCTTTAGGCGGACTTGCTATTGCCATCGGTATGATGGTTGATGGTGCCGTGGTAATGATGGAAAACATCTTTAAACACTTAAGCCACCCAGACCAACGCCACGAAGGCCATACAGCTCCAGGTACTGAAGACCCATTCGCAGCAAGTAAAGACGACCACGGTATTTCGATACGGATTATCATGGCGGCGAAAGAGGTTGCTCGTCCAGTCTTCTTTGCAGTGATGATTATTATTGTCGTGTTTGCACCTCTGTTCAGTTTACAAGGGGTGGAAGGCAAGTTGTTCCAGCCCATGGCGATCACCATTATTATCGCTATGCTAGCCGCACTACTAGTGGCATTGATCGTTGTGCCAGCCCTAGCCAGTCTACTGTTCCGTAAAGGAATTCGTGAGAAAGAGAGTCCGCTGCTGAAACCAATCGACCGAGCCTACCGCAAACTCCTCAGCAGCGTACTTAAGCAACGTAAATGGTTGCTATCTGCTGCCGGTTTGGCCGTGGTCGGCACCCTGTTATTACTGCCACGCTTAGGTACTGAGTTTGTACCAGAGTTGGAAGAAGGCACCATCAACTTACGTGTTACTTTAGCGCCTTCAGCTAACCTGCAAACAGCTATCTCAGTAGCACCTAAGTTAGAGCAGGAGATTTTGGCATTCCCCGAAGTGACTTATGCCTTGAGCCGGATTGGCCGAGCAGAAGTAGGCGGAGACCCAGAGCCAGTGTCTAATATCGAGATTTATATTGGTCTCAAACCTGTAAATAAATGGACTAGCGCCAGCAATCGCCGTGAATTACAGGAATTAATGCAAGAACGCCTAGAAGTGCATCCCGGCTTGTTATTCACTTTCTCACAACCTATAGCAACCCGTGTAGATGAATTGCTCTCCGGTGTTAAAGCTCAGTTGGCGATTAAACTGTTTGGCAGCGAGCTGGATACCCTTGCGGATAAAGCCCGCGAGATCGAACGGGTGGTGCAACAGATCCCCGGCACCACTGATGTAGCAATGGAGCAAGTAGAAGGTGAAGCGCAGTTAGTGATTCGCCCTAACCGTGAACAACTGTTTCGTTATGGTTTAGCTGTAGCTGATGTGATTCAACTTGTGGAAACAGGTATCGGCGGCCAAAGCGCGGGTCAAGTCATCAACGGTAACGAACGTTATGATATCTATGTTCGTCTGAAGAAAGATCAACGTAAATCTGCTGCAAATTTAAGACAGTTGCGCCTACAAGCCAGCAATGGCGCTATCGTTCGCTTGGGTGATATAGCGACAGTGGCGATTGAAGAAGGTCCGCCGCAAATCCGCAGGGATGATGTCCAACGCCGCGTGGTGATTCAAGCTAATGTACAAGACCGCGATATGGGCAGCGTGGTAGCCGATATCTATGCCGCGATTGAACAAGACGTCGATCTCCCAGCAGGCTATACCGTAGATATTGGTGGCCAATTCGAAAACCAGCAGCGCGCTCAGGCACGTTTGATGATAGTTGTGCCCTTATCTATTGTTTTGATCGGTTTGCTGCTGTATTTCTCGTTTAGCTCCTTAGGGCAGGCTGCTTTGGTATTACTCAATCTGCCATTGGCGTTAATTGGGGGTGTCGCAGCGTTGTTTATTTCCGGTCAGTATCTGTCCGTACCTAGCTCGGTTGGATTTATTACACTGTTTGGCGTGGCCGTACTTAACGGTGTTGTCATGGTGGAAAGTATCAATCTGAGAATACAGGATGGCCAGCGCATGGCTGACGCAGTGTATGAAGGTGCTTGTTCACGCTTGCGCCCGGTCTTAATGACAGCGCTGACATCCGCTTTAGGCCTTATTCCTATTCTTCTCTCGACTGATATAGGTTCGGAAATCCAAAAGCCTTTAGCCACAGTTGTAGTCGGTGGATTAATTTCATCAACCTTGCTCACGATGCTGGTGATACCATCACTCTATGACGTATTCTCAAAATATAAGTACCAGACTGAGAAGTAAGACTCAGGGGGAGGCTGCAACACTGTTGCAGTCTCCAACGGTTAGGAGATCAACATGCGCCTTTTGCTGATTGAAGACGATCTTAATTTAGCGCACCAACTACAACATAACTTAGAGGCTTCTGGCTATATAGTTGATGTCAGCGGTACGCTGAGTGACGCGCGTTATATGACGAATGAAATCGGCTACGACATTATCGTTATGGATTTAGGATTGCCTGATGGTAGTGGTTTGTCTCTGCTTACAGAGTGGCGGCAGAGTCATAAGCATACGCCGGTATTAGTGCTGACTGCTCGGGATAATTGGGAAGAGAAAGTTATCACTTTTCAAGCGGGGGCTGATGATTACGTCTGTAAGCCTTTCCGTCAGGAAGAACTATTGGTGCGTTTAGAAGCTCTACTTCGTCGCAGTAAACCACATCAATGCCCGAATCTTTCAGCCGGTGGCATTGGCTTAGATGAAAGCACCCAAGATGCAATCATTCTGGAAAGCGGCGAGCGTATCTCTCTGACTTCCACCGAATATCGTCTGTTACAACATTTTTTACGCAATCCGGGGCGACTCTATAGCAAACAGAAACTGCTCGATACTCTCTATCAATTTGATGCCGAACGGGAAAGTAATATTGTCGAAAGCTATATCCGTCGTTTACGCACTAAATTGGGGAAAAAGGTAATAGAAAATCGGCGCTTTCAAGGTTATCGCTACAAAGGCTTATTATGATTTCGATTGAGAAGGTTTTGCTTAAGCGCTTTATCCTTATTGCATTAGCCTTGATTGCGGCGTTGACCTTTTTCCACTCATGGTGGGCTGACAACCTTTACCTAAAGATGCAAAAACAGCAACTGCAGCATGAAGGGTCAGCGTTGGCGCAACATTTACGGCATACCACGCCCGAACAGCGTACCTCGCTGACACTTAACCTGCCGCAGCACAGTAGCCATATTTATGTTATCCGTAGCCAAACCAGTAGTTGGAGTTCAGCGCCAGAACTTGTCAGCGAGTATCCGTTAGACGGCTGGTTTAACGCGCCCGGGTTCCATGAATTTCAGGATAACAACGACCGTAGTTTCTTAATCCTAAGCCAAACCTTTTCTGATTCTATGCAGTTTATAGTTATTCAAGAAACTACAGCGGCGTTGGCTGAACTCGATAAAAATCATAGCTATATGCTATTCGCCATTATTCTAGCCTTAGCAATTGTTCTACTACTCCAGCGAAAAGTTATCCGCGAAACCTTCTCCAAGTTAGACCCGATAAAAAGTCAGATCGATGCCCTTCAACGGGGTGAAAAACCCACCCTTCCCAACAGTGACATAAGTGAGATATCTCCTTTAGTCAGCGCTATAAATCAACTACTAGGCTATCTGCATAGCCGAAACGAGCGCAGTAAAAATGCTGTGGGAAATATATCTCATGCGATGAAAACACCGATTGCAGTCATCACACAAATTGCCGAAACCAAGGATAACGGCCTTACTCCTAAGATTCGAGAGCAACTGATCGAACAAGCTGAACAACTCAATCTGATAATCTCAAGTGAATTAAAGAGAGCCCGTATCTCTGGTAGAGGGCATCAGTCCGAGAACTTTTCTATTGTTACCGCAGTTGAAAACCTAGCGGCGACAATTAAATTAATCTATCCCGATAAACTACTGACATTTGATATCAACATCGATCCGCAATCTCATTTTCCAGGTGAACAATCCGATTTTAATGAGTTAATGGGCAACCTCATGGACAACGCAGCAAAATGGTGTGACGGAGTTATCAGTGTAGATATAAACGGCGGGTTAGACCAGTTTGAGGTAGTAGTGAACGATGACGGGCCCGGGTGCTCAAAAAGCCAAATTGAACGCTTAACTAAGCGCGGTATACGATTGGATGAACAGGCCAAAGGGCATGGCCTTGGGCTCAATATAGTCCAAACTATTGTTGAACAATATCAAGGGCATATTTTATTTACTAACAGAGAACCCAAGGGATTCTCTGTTAGTGTGCAATTACCTTTGAGCTTAATCTAATCTTTCTGTGGTTAGAAGACGTCAGGGCCAAGCTCAGCGTCAAATGAGCAGGTAATATCAGGAAAGGTAGTCTCGTTGTATAGAGCCAGACTTCACCCTAGGATTTAATGACCTGTTAGTTTTTTCTGATGAATCTAACAGACTGATATTCCGAAGCTTTTACTTATTCCTGACGAAGTTCAGCAATGGCTTGACGCAAGATCAACAATGCTGAATGCAGAAAAAGTAACGCCATCGCAAAAGCGACAATCAAATCAGGCCAAGGGCTCTGGGTAGCAAAAATCGCACCTGCAGCCAGTAATGCAGCCAGATTGCCAATAGCATCATTTCTGCTACAGAGCCAAACCGAACGCACGTTGCTGTCCCCATTTCGATACTTTAATAAAAGCAGTGCACTGATAAGATTGGCAGTGAATGCTATCATAGCCACCGACCCCATGATCATTTCATTTGGAATCTCTAAGACGAGGGTACGGTATAGAGTAGATCCCAATACCCATAGTCCCATGAGCGCGAGGGTTATGCCTTTAAATAGCGCGGCCGAGGCTCGCCAGCGCAGAGAGTGCCCAATCGCTAACAGGGTAATGCTGTAGGTCAAGCTGTCCCCTAGAAAATCTAGAGCATCAGCTCTAAGAGCCATTGATTGCGATGCGATACTGGCTCCCATTTCAACCACAAACATAACCACATTGATAGCTATCACGATCCATAGGATTCGTTTGTACTCAGCGGAAACACCATCAAATTGAACATTGCTATTACAACCACAACCAGCCATGCCAGCCCCTTAATCTGAATTGATCTTCTTTCTCGTATAAGCTTAATACCTAAAGTAACTTTAGGTTCAAGGACTAATTTACGTGAGTAAAAAATATTCGATCGGAGAGGTCGCCATAGCAGGTAATTGTCAGGTACAGACCATTCGATACTACGAACAGATAGGTCTTATACCTGCTCCAGAGCGGACGGTTGGAAATCAGCGTATCTATCGCCAGGCGCATTGTGACAGACTTGCTTTTATCCGCCATAGCCGGGAGCTTGGTTTTTCGTTGGAGCAGATTCGAGAGATACTGACACTGAATGACAGCCCAAACCATTCCTGTGGTGATGTAGATGCTATCGCCCGAAGTCATTTGGCGGATGTTGAATCAAAGATTAAACGATTACAGGGAATGAAAAAGGAGTTGAAACGCATGATAGAGCAATGTGCTGGGGGGACAGTGGCTGATTGCCGAATCATTGAAGTGCTTTCAAACCATAATCTATGTCTTCAGGCGAAACATGTTGCTAAATAGCGATGCTGATAATAATTCTAATATGATGTCTATTATCTGTCTCTTATACACATCTGACGCTGCCGACGAG
>ERZ1031170.126-NODE-126-length-9589-cov-5.974407_pt1 | contig 9589 bp, 6 predicted proteins | sample MGYA00518222_ERZ1031170 | MGnify/ENA primary metagenome ERZ1031170 (study PRJEB33718, sample SAMN03159772) | human skin metagenome | collected 2014-05-20 | study: EMG produced TPA metagenomics assembly of the PRJNA266117 data set (Human skin bacterial metagenome and... | reverse complement strand
AGATGTAGAGAGGTCTCGTGGGCTCGGAGATGTGTATAAGAGACAGGGTTTTGGCCGCATTTTAGCACCCCCGTCAGAACGGTGACAGTTTGCTGCACTTGCGTCTGGCAAAGGGGTGGTTGCAGGCCGGTAAAACTGTGCGCAAAGGCTTAATTTAACAGGATTCCCCGGTTTCAATTGTGGTATACTCCTGCGGTTAAAAAACACGCGGAATGTCTCCGTGGAACTATAAGCAAGGAATCGGAATGGGTGATCTAGCCAGAGAGATTCAGCCAGTCAATATCGAGGACGAACTGAAGCAGTCTTACCTCGATTATGCGATGAGTGTCATTGTCGGTCGGGCGTTGCCTGATGCACGTGATGGATTAAAACCCGTGCATCGTCGTGTGTTGTTTGCCATGAATGAGCTTGGTAACGACTGGAATAAACCGTACAAAAAATCTGCCCGTGTTGTTGGTGATGTGATTGGTAAATATCACCCCCATGGTGACAGTGCGGTCTATGACACCATTGTGCGTATGGCGCAGAATTTTTCCATGCGTTACATGCTGGTGGATGGTCAGGGTAACTTCGGCTCGATTGACGGAGATTCGGCAGCGGCCATGCGATATACCGAAATCCGTATGGCTAAAATTTCCCATGAGTTACTGGCTGATCTGGATAAAGAAACCGTCAATTTTGTAGACAACTACGACGGCACTGAAAAAATCCCTGAAGTGTTGCCAAACCGTGTACCTAACCTGCTGGTCAACGGTTCTTCCGGTATCGCCGTAGGTATGGCGACCAATATCCCGCCGCATAACCTGAGTGAAGTGATTAAAGGCTGTGTCGCGCTGATTGAGAATGCAGATCTCAGCGTTGATGAGCTGATGGAGTATATCCCCGGGCCTGATTTTCCCACCGGTGGCATTATTAACGGTCGTGCAGGCATCGTGCAGGCCTATCGTACCGGCCGTGGCCGTATCTATGTGCGCGCCAAACACCATGTTGAAGAAGATCCAAAAACCGGTCGTGCGTCACTGATCATTACTGAAATCCCTTACCAGCTGAACAAAGCTCGCCTGATTGAAAAGATCGCGGAGCTGGTTAAAGAGAAAAAGCTGGAAGGTATTTCAGAGCTGCGTGATGAGTCTGATAAAGACGGTATGCGCATCGTGATTGAGCTGCGCCGTGGCGAAGTACCGGATGTGGTGATCAATAACCTGTTTACTCAAACCCAGATGGAATCGGTGTTTGGTATCAACATGGTGGCGCTGGTCGATGGACAGCCACAGCTGCTGGATCTGAAGTCGGCGCTGGAATGCTTCATTCGTCACCGCCGTGAAGTGGTAACCCGCCGCACCGTTTACGAACTGCGTAAAGCCCGTGAACGTGGCCATATTCTTGAAGGGCTGGCAGTTGCGCTGGCAAATATTGATCCGGTTATTGAGCTGATCAAGCAGTCACCCAGCCCGGCGGAAGCCAAAGAACGCCTGGTGGCAGCGGCATGGACACCGGGTGATGTGATCGAGATGCTGGAACGCGCGGGTGAAGATGCCTGCCGGCCGGAAGATCTGGCTGATTGTTTTGGTCTGGTAGAGGGCCATTACAAACTGTCTCCGGTTCAGGCGCAGGCCATCCTTGATCTGCGTTTGCATCGTCTGACCGGTCTGGAACATGAAAAGCTGATCGCCGAATACAAGGATCTGCTGGAAAAGATTGCAGAGCTGCTGAAAATTCTGGGTTCTCGCGAGCGCCTGATGGAAGTGATTCGCGAAGAACTGGAAGCGGTGCTGGAAGAGTACGGTGATGAGCGCCGGACTGAAATCACTGCTTCACGTCAGGATCTGACCATTGCTGACCTGATTACTGAAGAAGATATGGTAGTGACTATCTCCCACGGTGGTTATGCCAAAACTCAGCCGCTGGCGGATTATCAGGCCCAGCGTCGCGGGGGTAAAGGCAAGTCGGCGTCCTCGCTGAAAGATGAAGACTTCATCGAACACCTGCTGATCGCCAACAGCCACGATACCATTTTGCTGTTTACTGACCGTGGCAAGGTTTACTGGCTAAGAGTGTTTGAGATTCCGCAGGCCAGCCGAACCGCCCGTGGACGTCCGGTGGTGAATATTCTGCCGCTGGATGAGAATGAACGGATCAGTACAATCCTGCCGGTGGGTGAATACGAAGCTGACAAATTTATCTTTATGGCCACCGCATCGGGTGTTGTGAAAAAGACAGAACTGACTAACTTCTCACGTCCACGTACCAGTGGTCTGATTGCTCTGGATCTGCTGGAAGATGATCACCTGATCGGTGCGGCCATCACCAACGGCGAAGACGATGTCATGCTGTTTACCAGTGCCGGTAAATGTATGCGCTTCCGCGAGTCCGATGTGCGTCCGATGGGCCGAACTGCTCGCGGTGTGCGTGGCGTGCGGATGGATGAAGGCATTAAGGTGATCTCCCTGATCATTCCTCAGGCTGATGGCAAGGTGCTGACGGCTTCAGCCAACGGCTACGGCAAGAAAACTTCTGTGGATGATTTCCCGGTCAAAGGTCGTGGCGGTCAGGGCGTGATCGCGCAGCAGTGCTCTGAGCGTAACGGTGAACTGGCGGGTGCGGTGCAGGTGTTCAGTGGTGATGACGTTATGCTGATCAGTAACCGGGGTACCCTGGTGCGCACGATGTCTGATGGCATTTCTGAATTGAGCCGAAATACTCAGGGTGTGACGCTGATCCGCGTGGCTGATCAGGAGCACCTGGTAAGTGTGGCACGTATTCAGGAGCCAGAAACGGACGACAGCGCAGAGCTGGAGGGTGCGGTCTCGGATGAGACTGAGGCACCCGCGCCGGAAGGTGATTCAAACGCCTGATCTCTAAATTGCGGCGCAGTGAGCGCCGCTCTTTTTATTCATGATTTAAACGAAGAACGATGCATGACACGTAATTACAATTTCAGCGCCGGCCCTGCCGGTCTGCCTGATGCCGTCCTGGAACGGGCACAACGGGAATTGCTGGACTGGCATAACAAAGGACTCTCCATTATGGAGATGAGCCACCGTAGCCAGGAATTTGTCAGTGTTGCCGAAAAGGCCGAACAGGACCTGCGGGATCTGATGAATATCCCGCAAAACTACAAAGTACTGTTTTTGCAGGGTGGCGCGACCTCTCAGTTTGCAATGGTGCCGCTTAATCTGCTGCGGGGTAACAGCCACGCAGACTACCTGAATACCGGTATCTGGTCAGAAAAAGCCATCAATGAAGCCAGTCGTTATTGTGAAGTGGCGATTGCCGGTTCAAGTCAGGCTGAGAGCTTCACCCGCGTGCCGCGTCAGGAAGAGCTGTCGCTCAACCCGCATGCTGCTTATGTGCACTACACCCCTAACGAAACAATTGGCGGTGTAGAGTACGATTATATTCCTGATACAGCGGGTGTGCCGCTGGTGGCGGATATGTCCTCCAATATCCTGTCACGTCCGGTAGACGTAAATCGATTTGGCTTGATCTATGCCGGGGCGCAGAAAAATATTGGCCCTGCGGGCCTGACGGTCGTGATTGTGCGTGAAGATTTGCTGGGTCATGCCAGTGGCAATGCGCCGACCATGTTCGACTACAAAGTGCATGCCGATGCTGGCTCCATGTGTAATACCCCACCGACCTTTGGCTGGTATCTGGCTGGTTTAGTGTTTGAATGGCTGAAGGAGCAGGGTGGTTTAACCGCTATGGAAGCACTGAATCAACGTAAGGCAGAAAAACTGTATGCCTGCATTGATGACAGTGATTTTTATGGTAATCCGATGCTGAAACAGAACCGTTCCTGGATGAATGTGCCGTTTACACTGGCCGATGCTTCACTGGAAAAAACGTTTCTGAAAGAAGCAGAAGGTGCTGGCCTGCTGAATTTGCAGGGGCATCGCTCAGTCGGTGGTATGCGTGCCAGTATCTACAACGCCGTTACTGAAGCGGCGGTGGATGCGCTGATTGATTTTATGCACAGCTTCGAAAAGCAATACGGTTAACAAAGGGCTGGCAGGATGTCTGAACAGGAAAAAGAACTGGGTAAGCTGCGTGATCAGATCGATGCAATTGATCAGCAGATTCATTCGCTACTGAACCAGCGCGCCACCTGTGCACAGCATGTGGCCGAGGTGAAGCAGAAGTATCGTGGTGATGAGCCCCCTGTTTTTTACCGTCCAGAGCGTGAGGCGCAGGTGTTACGTGCTGTCATGCAGCGTAATCAGGGACCTTTGCCTGATAAGGAAGTCGCGCGCCTGTTCCGTGAAATCATGTCGGTCTGTCTGGCGTTGGAGTCACCGCTGCGGGTGGCGTTTCTGGGGCCTGAAGGGACGTTTACCCAACAGGCGGCGCACAAACATTTTGGCCATAGTGCCCAAAATCTGCCTTTGCCTGCTCTGCGTGATGTCTTTCGTGAGGTTCAGGCCGGTGCGGCTGAGTATGGTGTGGTACCCATCGAGAACACCACAGAGGGCGTAGTCAGTCATACAGTTGACCTGTTTCGTCAGTTTGATCTGAAAATCTGCGGTGAAGTGGAAGTGCCGGTACACCTGCATTTGCTGATGAAGAAAGGGGCTGATCCGTCTCAGATCACCCGCATTGTGTCACATCAGCAGTCTTTGGCTCAGTGCCGTAGCTGGCTGGACCGGAAATATCCGCAAATTGAAAAAGTATCCGTCAGCTCCAATGCTGAGGCGGCCAGATTGGTGGCTAATTCTCAGGACAAGGGGTGCATGGCGATTGCAGGTGATATGGCTGCCGAGCAGTATGAACTGGTCAGCGTGGTGCGCAATGTTGAAGACAATCCGGATAACAGTACCCGGTTTTTGATTATCGGCACACAGGATGTGGGTCCAAGTGGCGATGATAAAAGTTCTATTCTGGTTTCTGTCGCCAATAAGCCGGGTGCGCTGTATCAGTTGCTGGAGCCTTTTTATCAGCACAATATCAGCCTGACGCGCGTTGAGTCGCGCTGTAACCGACAGCATTCCATTTTTTATATCGACTTTGCCGGGCATTATGCTGATGTTGCAGTTCAGGCAGTGCTGAATCAGTTGCAGCAGGTAAGCACTGAGCTGAAATTGCTTGGCTCCTACCCGCGTGCGGTACTCTGAGGGCTGATCATGAGTTGCGATTTTACTGCACTGGCCATTCCCGGCGTTCAGGGACTACAGCCCTATCTGCCTGGTAAGCCCGCGGAAGAGTTGCAACGCGAGCTAGGCCTGGCATCGGTGGTGAAACTGGCCAGTAATGAAAACCCTCTGGGGATCTCCGCTAAGGTCAAAGCAGCGTTGCAATCAGAGCTGGATAGCTTGTCGCTCTATCCGGACAGCGCGGGGTACCATCTGAAACAGGCTTTGTCACGGGAGCTTGGTGTCGGTGCGGAGCAACTCACCCTCGGCAATGGCTCGAATGATGTACTGGATCTGATTGCCCGTGCATTTTTGGCACCGGGCGATGAAGTGATCTACTCAGAGTACGCTTTTCTGGTCTATGCCATCTCATCTCAGGCGACGGGCGCGACTGCGGTTGTGACCCCCGCGGTTGAATGGGGGCATGACCTGAAGGCCATGGCTAAGGCTATTTCAGAACAAACCCGGGTGGTGTTTCTGGCAAATCCGAATAACCCTACGGGTACCTGGTTTTCGGCGCCGGCACTGGAACAATTCATGGCCCAGGTGCCGGAAAGGGTATTGGTTGTACTCGATGAAGCCTATACAGAGTATGTCGATGATCCGGATTTCCCCGATGGGCTGGCTTTGCAAAAACGTTTTGCCAATCTGATTGTGACCCGTACATTCTCCAAAGCTTATGGTCTGGCAGGGTTGCGCATCGGATATGCCGTATCTGACCCTCAGATAGCCGATGTGCTCAGTCGAGTACGTCAGCCGTTTAATGTAAACAGCCTGGGGTTGCTGGCGGCGCGTGTTGCGCTCTCCGATCAAGCGTTTTTGCAGCAGACACTCACCTGTAACCAACAGGGTATGCGGCAACTGGAAATTGGCTTGAAAGCGCTGGGGCTGCAGTGGATTCCTTCGGCCGGTAATTTTTTGACGGTTGATATGAAGCAACCGGCGTTGCCTGTTTATCAGGCGATGTTGAAAAAAGGGGTGATAGTGCGACCGCTGGTCAACTATGCAATGCCCAATCATCTGCGCATCAGTATTGGTTTGCCGGACGAAAATGCCCGTTGCCTTGAGGTGCTTGAAGAGGTGCTGGGCGTATGAGCCGGGTCACAATTAAAACAACGCTGGTGATTGGTCTGGGCCTGATTGGGGGCTCGCTGGCAAAAGCCCTGCGTCATAACCGGTTGTTCGGGCAGGTTTTAGGGTATGACCGTGATCCGGACGAAACCCTTGAAGGTTTGCGCTCAGGTGTTATTGATCAGATTGTAACGGCTGATGGTCTGGCTGAGGCCGTTGAAACAGCAGATCTGGTGGTGCTGGCGGTACCGGTCAAGGTGATGGAAACCGTATTGGGGCAGATAGCGCCGTTTCTTTCCCCCTCGACATTGCTGACGGATGTGGGCAGTACCAAGCAGAATGTGGCTGAGGCCGCGCGGCGTGTATTCAAAACGTTGCCCGAAGGGCTTGTGCCGGGGCACCCGATTGCCGGCTCTGAAAAGAGCGGTGTAGCAGCGGCAGACCAGAATCTGTTTAAGGCGCATAAGGTGATATTGACGCCGCTGCCGGAGTCTTCCTCTGCGGCGGTTAATACCCTGACCGCCATGTGGCGTTCAGTTGGTGCAGACGTGCTGCTGATGGATGTGGCGCGTCATGATGAAGTATTGGCGGCGACCAGTCATCTGCCGCATATTCTGGCATTTTCTCTGGTCGATACACTGGCGCGAGAACAGGATAACAATACTGATATTTTTCGTTATGCCGCGGGCGGTTTCCGCGATTTTACCCGTATAGCAGGCAGTGATCCCACCATGTGGCATGATATCTGTCTGGCAAACAAGGACGCGCTGCTGGGGCAGCTTGATCAGTTCAGTGCCGGTCTTGAGCGTTTGCGTCTGGCAATCGATCAGGGTGACGGGCAGACGATGCTGGGTATTTTTACCCGGGCAAAGGCCGCGCGTGAGCACTTTTCAAGAATTCTTTCTGGTACAGCATATTCACAAAACATGAACAATCTCAGCGTAATCTTTCGTGCGCAACCGGGTGGTTGCGTCACTGGTAGCATCCGGGTACCGGGTGATAAATCGATTTCCCACCGCTCCATTATGTTGGGATCACTGGCAGATGGTGTGACTGAGGTCACCGGTTTTCTGGAAGGTGAAGACAGTCTGGCAACCTTGCAGGCTTTCCGGGACATGGGGGTGGTGATTGAAGGCCCCGATGATGGGCGTGTAACCATTTATGGTGTTGGCATGCATGGTTTGAAACAACCACCAGGTCCGTTGTATCTGGGTAACTCCGGCACTTCCATGCGTCTGCTTTCCGGTTTACTGGCAGCGCAGGCGTTTGATACTGAGCTGACCGGAGACGAGTCTCTCAGCAAACGTCCAATGGGACGGGTGGCTGATCCACTGCGTCTGATGGGTGCAGAGATCGGTACCGCAGAACAGGGCCGTCCGCCACTCAGAATTAAAGGTGGAAAGGCATTAAAAGGCATTCATTATGATATGCCAATGGCCAGTGCGCAGGTTAAGTCCTGTCTGTTACTGGCGGGTCTGTATGCCGAAGGGCAAACCTCCGTGGTTGAGCCGGCACCTACCCGTGACCACACCGAGCGGATGCTAAAAGGCTTTGGCTATTCGGTTCAGCAGGAAGGAGCCCGTGCGGCCCTGACCTCAGGTGGCGCCCTGCAAGCCTGCGCAATTGATGTGCCTGCGGATATCTCTTCTGCCACGTTCTTCATGGTGGCGGCGGCAATCGCACCGGGTTCTGATTTGACGCTGGAACACGTGGGTATTAATCCAACGCGTATTGGTGTGATTAATATTCTGCGCCTGATGGGTGCGGATATCACGCTGCAGAATGAGCGGGAAGTCGGTGGTGAGCCGGTGGCTGACATTCAGGTGCGCTATGCGCCGCTGAAAGGTATTCATGTACCGGAAGATCAGGTGCCACTGGCCATTGATGAGTTTCCGGCTCTGTTTGTTGCCGCTGCCTGTGCTGAAGGTGAAACGGTGGTTACCGGTGCTGAAGAGCTACGTGTTAAAGAGAGTGACCGTATTCAGGTGATGGTTGATGGCCTGAAAGCGCTGGGTGCTGATATTGAAGGTACACCGGACGGTGCAGTGATCAAAGGTGGTCGCCTGCACGGTGGTGAGGTGGAAAGTCATGGTGATCATCGAATTGCGATGTCTTTCTGCGTTGCAGCACTGAGAGCGGAAGGTGAAATTAAAATTAACGACTGTGCCAATGTAGCAACATCCTTCCCGGGATTTGTTGAGTTGGCCCGTTCGGCTGGCATGCAGGTGAGCAAGGAGGAAGGCTGATGTCTTCGCAGGCAGTGCCCGTTATCACGGTGGATGGTCCAAGCGGTTCAGGTAAAGGTACCATTTGTCAGCTGCTGGCCCGTGAGCTGGGGTGGCATCTGCTCGACAGTGGTGCGCTGTATCGTTTGGTTGCGTTGGCATCCAGACACCATGGTGTTGCACTGACCAATCAGGATGATCTGGTGGTGCTGGCGGCACATCTGGATGTACAGTTTCTGGCCCGGGAGGATGGTGCCGTCAAGGTGATTCTGGAGGGCGAGGAAGTGACGGATGCGATCCGCATGGAAGAGGTAGGAAAAGACGCCTCGATTGTGGCGGCGATACCTGCCGTCAGGGATGCGCTGCTTTCACGGCAACGGGCCTTTGCTGATGCGCCGGGCCTGATTGCTGACGGGCGTGATATGGGCACCGTTGTGTTTCCACAGGCTGTCGTCAAGATTTATCTTGATGCCAGTGCTGAAGAGCGCGCGCAACGCCGCTATAAGCAGTTGATAAGCAAGGGGGTGGGTGCTAGTCTTCAAGCTATATTGGAGGACATAAAAGCACGCGATGACCGTGATATGAACCGTGCTGTTGCCCCCCTTAAGCCCGCGGCTGATGCTGTCATCCTAGATACGACGAAGATGTCAATCGAAGAGGTTCTAGCCGCTGTGTTGGATACAGCGAGGCATAAAGGGCTTCGCTGATTAGCCTCAACTTTTGCGGGATTGAGCTGTCATGAGCGAAAGCTTTGCTGATTTGTTTGAAGAGAGTCTTCAACAGCTGGATATGGCCCCGGGCGCTATTGTTACGGGTACTGTAGTAGCCATCGATGGTGATTTTGTCACGGTCCACGCCGGGCTGAAATCTGAGGGCGTCATACCGCGAAGTCAATTTATAGATGATGAGGGTCAACTGACGGTTGCCGTTGGCGACGAAGTCAAAGTTGCTCTGGAGTCGGTAGAAGACGGTTTTGGTGCCACTCAGCTGTCCCGGGAAAAGGCCAAACGCGCAGAGGCCTGGCTGGAACTGGAACAGGCCTACGAAAAAGATCAGGTGGTTCAGGGGCAGATTACCGGTCGTGTCCGCGGTGGTTTCACCGTCAACCTTAACTCGATCAATGCTTTTTTACCGGGCTCTCTGGTTGCTGTCTCTTATACACAT
>ERZ1031170.123-NODE-123-length-9641-cov-6.946797_pt1 | contig 9641 bp, 5 predicted proteins | sample MGYA00518222_ERZ1031170 | MGnify/ENA primary metagenome ERZ1031170 (study PRJEB33718, sample SAMN03159772) | human skin metagenome | collected 2014-05-20 | study: EMG produced TPA metagenomics assembly of the PRJNA266117 data set (Human skin bacterial metagenome and... | reverse complement strand
AGATGTAGAGAGGTCTCGTGGGCTCGGAGATGTGTATAAGAGACAGTATCATAATTGACGTAGTAACCAAGGATAGGCCGGTTACCCACGTAGTCGAGCACTTTCTCGAGCGCTTCGTCCATGCTGATTCCGCCCACCAGATCTGCTTCACGCAGCTTATGAATTTTGATCGATTCACCATCCAGCGACTCAGGTGCCTGCAGTTTCAAATCCAGGCGGTCACTGGTTAACACCCGGCGACCCTTAATTTTGACCGCCCCAATCGAGATGATTTCACCCTTACTGACATCCAGGTTGGTTGTTTCACAATCCAGCGACACTACCTCATCGCCTTCATAGGGTTGAAAAAGATGCGCATAAGGTCCGGTTTTATGCTGGTAACGGTCTTTTATTTTCTGAAACGTTCTTGGAATAATCATACTCAGTTCCCCAAGTGATACCTGAGCTCAAGATGCTTCTTAAACTTTTTCACAACATGCAGAGCATCACGCAGCAGGTCACGCTCCATTTTGTTCAGCACCTGTAATTCAATCGTATTTGGCGTGTCATCAAACCCATCGTCACTGGTTTCTATACGCTTAATCTGTTGATTCAGACGTAATTGAATAAACAGACTGAGCGCCTCTGAAAGCTCCCGACCAAACTCAGCCTTAAAAACATCCTGCTCAACCAGCTCTTCAATACGCGTGAAGGTATTCGTGGCCTTGATACGACATTCAAGCGCCAGGGTTCTGATGCCATGTACAATCGGAAAGATGCCACCTTTTTTAATATCCAGCTCACCTTTGTCTTTCAGATTGCCAAAAAACGTAAGCGGTGTATCGAACTCAAGCGAAGCTTTGGCAAAGTGCGAAAAAAACACATCATTGTTGCGCAAATGCCGCATAAACCAGTTACGACCGGCTTTAAAAATGGCCGGGTTACCCGCTACCGGCTTAGCATCCACAGCAATCGCCAGATTCATCTGAGAGTCACCGTCAAATTTGGACGCCCAGTCCGCCAGCATGCCGGTCCACTGACTCAGGGATTTCACCCAGGCCGGATTGGATACCATAATATTGCCGGGACATGGCGGGAAACCGAATTCAATCAGGGTTTTACTGAAGGTATTCAGCGCATCCTGCATACCCGGCCAGCCCAGACCATCACGATAAATCACGGCATTATCCTGATCCGTTTTCATGATCTGTTCGCCGCGTCCTTCAGAACCCATCACCAGCAGACAGACATGAGGCTGCATATCGGCCGGAATAATCAAATCGAATAATTTGGCAATAATGCGACCGTTCATGGCTGCGAGCAGATCCATGGCAAAACGGGTTTTAACACCATGAGACACCAGCGCTTTGATCAGATCATCCAGACCAAATGCAGCCTCTTTAAGGTCTTCGATTGTCTGCGCCCGCTCAATACGCAGACCAATAACATGCGAATGACTGGAGAAATAGCTCAACACATCGGTCAGCTCAACAACACCACTGAGGATGTCGTACTGCATCACCACCAGACGCTCAATCTGTTGTTGAGTCATGAGAATCAGCGCATTAAACAGATAATCCCCGGGCTGAATTGTTACCAGACGATAGCTGGCAATCTCCGAAACCGGCGTCGTCAGAGGCAACTCTCGCACAATAACGGCATCCAACAGGTCAGTCCCTGTAACCATGCCATAGCGACCGCCCTTTTTGACCAGCAAGCAGTCGGCTTTTTTCTCGCGCATCAGCAACGTGGCTTCGCGGATTGAGGTGCCTTCCAGAATAATCAGTGGCTCACGCACCAGGCTATCGGATACCTTTGCGAGCATAAACTCAGCCATATCCTGATCACCACCGTGCTGAGCCACAATCTCTGACTTTGCGCTCAGGTTCTGCTGGAAATAATCAGCAAACAAGCTGTTACTGGACATCAGATCCAGCAGGATCTTGGTCGGAATCAGGTGACAGATTGTCTCCTCTTCCGCAATAAAGTCATGAATCGCCCGGCCACGAATAGCCGACCAGGCGCCAAAATAATCTTCATTGGTATAGTGCACAAACACATGCTGAGTGGCTTCTTCACCCGGCTGAAACACCTCACTCTCTCTGACGCGTCCTTTCAAAATAACAAACACACCCTCCGGTTCTGCACCCGTTGCCAGCAGGGTTTCACCTTTCTGGAAATAGCAGATATCAAGGCTATTACCCAATAACCGCTGTTCGTTCTCATCCAGCAGACTAAAGGGCAGGTTTGTCATTTTGAAAGAATCGGACATGTATCCCTCCAATTAAGATTAAAAAAGGGCGCACCAACCTACGCTGGGCGCCCTTATCAGGCATATCTAGCCGAGATGCTTAGTGGGCGTGAGCCGAACCAGCACCGCGTGGGATACGCAGATCTTCTACGATATCCTGGATTTCCTGTGGTGGTTCAGCCGTAGCCAGAGATACCACAGCACCCACTACGATGTGCAGGATCGCACCTACAGTACCGAAGCCACCTGGAGAGATACCCATGAAGTATTCTGCAGAAGTACCGCCACCGAAAGCGAAGTAGTACATGTAGCACATAGTGGTTACCAAACCTACCAGCATACCGGCGATGGCACCCGCAGAGTTATGACGCTTCCAGAAGATACCCATGATGATGGCCGGGAATACGGAGGCACATGCCAGACCGAACGCCAATGCCACTACCTGAGCCACGAAGCCCGGTGGGTTGATACCGAAATAACCCGCAATACAGATTGCAACAATCGCTGCCAGACGCGCATACATAAGTTCTTGCTTGTCAGTCAGATTTGGATTGATGGTTTTCTTCATCAGGTCATGCGAGATCGCGGTAGAGATTACCAGCAACAGACCTGCCGCAGTTGACAGTGCTGCCGCAACCGCACCCGCTGCAACCAGAGCAATTACCCAGTTAGGCAACTGAGCGATGTCAGGGTTAGCCAGTACCATGATGTCACGGTCAACATACACTTCGTTAGCAAACGGCTGCTTAGACGCATCGAAGCTTGGATCAGTGTTAGCGTTGTCGGTCAGACGTTCGCCGTTCACACCTGTACCTTCGATGAAGCTTGGCTTGCCTTTGAAAGCGCCACCCGCAGCGTACTGAACTTTGCCGTCACCGTTACGGTCCTGCCATGCCAGCAGACCTGTATTTTCCCAGTTCTTGAACCAGGATGGCATTTCAGCATACGCCGTACCGGTGTTATCCGCACCGTTCAGAGTCTCGATCAGGTTTACACGACCGAAACCTGCTACACCCGGAACCGCAGTGTACAGCAGCGCGATGAAGATCAGTGCATAACCTGCAGAGATACGCGCATCCTTAACACGTGGCACAGTGAAGAAACGTACGATTACGTGTGGCAGACCCGCAGTACCGCACATCAGTGCAACGGTCAGACAGAAGATATCCAGCGTTGACTTGGTGCCGGCTGTATACTGCGCAAAACCAAGTTCCATGGACAGTTTATCCAGCGTTGCCAGAACCGACATGCCGCTACCTTCCAGCGTCGCACCCAGACCCAGCTGAGGCAGGATGTGACCGGTTACCTGAGCAGACAGGAAGAATGCAGGCACAGTGAACGCCAGGATCAGTACTATATACTGCGCAACCTGAGTGTAGGTAATACCTTTCATACCACCCAGAACCGCGTAGAAGAATACGATCGCCATACCAATGATTACACCGGTATTGATGTCAACGTGCAGGTAACGGGAGAACACGATACCTACACCACGCATCTGACCTGCAACATAAGTGAAGGAGATCACGATGGTACATACAACCGCGATTGTACGTGCAGTAGTGGAGTAGTAACGGTCACCGATAAAGTCAGGCACAGTGAACTTACCGAACTTACGCAGATAAGGTGCCAGCAGTAGTGCCAGAAGCACGTAACCACCGGTCCAGCCCATCAGGTAAGCAGAACCGTCGCGGCCGATGAAAGACACCAGACCCGCAAGGGAGATAAACGATGCAGCGGACATCCAGTCAGCAGCAGTCGCCATACCGTTGGCAATTGGCGGTACACCGCCACCAGCAACGTAGAATTCTTTAGTGGATCCGGCGCGAGCCCAGATCGCAATTGCGATATAGAGGGCGAAGGAACCACCGACGAACAAAAATGTTAATACATCAAGACTCATAGCAATGCCGTCCTATTGAACTTTTATTGTTATTCGTGAACGTCATACTTCTCGTCAAGCTTGTTCATGCTGAACACATAGGTCCAGATCAAGATGACGAAAACGAAGATAGACCCCTGCTGGCCGAACCAGAAACCCAGTGGGAAACCGAAGAACGGAATCTCATTGAGCTGTTCAACAAACAGAATTGCACAGCCATAAGAGACTGCGAACCAGATCACGAGGTGAGTCACAATGATGCGCAGGTTTTCGCGCCAATAGGCTTGCGCCTGTTCATTACTGATTGACATGACACCATCCTTATTTTTTTTATCGAACTTAGATGAATTTTGAGAAGACACGGAGAGCGTATCAAACGCATAGTCCAAACAGAGCACAACTTTAGTCGATTCAACGACTAATGGATGATACCCGCTCTGCCAGAACCACTCTTAAACCTCATGATTGAGGCGAGAAGACAGACATTAGGGAGCAAGACAGGGACTGACAAGCTATACAAAGGTCTAAAGCCCTTGTACTTCAACAGCTTTCTGCCGTAAAAACTGAGAAGCTACCCTTTTCATAACCGATACAGGCCTGGCTATTGTCCAGGCCCATTAACAGGTGAGTTATATGCTTTCGGGCTGGTCGATCATTCTTATTTCACTGGCATACCTCGGCCTGCTGTTTGGTATTGCCTACTATGGCGACAAAAAGTCATATAAGGACAACCGCCTGATCAGCTCTCCGGTTATCTATTCTCTGTCACTGGCAGTGTACTGTTCATCATGGACTTTTTACGGCGCAGTCGGACGGGCAACAACCCATGGCTGGGAGTTCCTGGCTACCTATCTGGGTCCGGTTGTCGTATTTATCTTTGGCTGGCGCCTGATCGAGAAGATGATTCTGATCAGCAAACAGCAAAATATCACCAGCATCGCGGACTTTATCTCCTCCCGATACGGTAAAAGTCAGGCACTGGCGGTACTGGTAACCCTGATTGCCGTGATTGGTACTTTGCCCTATCTGGCACTGCAACTTAAGGCCGTCGCCATCAGTTTTAACGCCCTGACACCGGCGACGGACGCCGCGCTCAGCAAAGGCAGTGACACCGCCTTGTTTATCGCCATTATTATGGCCCTGTTTGCCATTTTATTCGGAACACGCCATATCGATGCCACAGAGCACCATCAGGGTCTGGTGCTGGCAGTGGCATTTGAGTCCATTGTCAAACTGACCGCGTTTATTGCGGTGGGGCTGTTTGCAATATTCAATGTCTTTGGTGGCGTGGAAGCCGCTACGGTGGAAATCAGTCGGCAACTGAGTGACCATCTGCACCATTCCGGCATTTTAAAAGACAGTTTCCTGACCCAGTCCCTGCTAGCCTGCGCGGCGGTCATCTGCTTGCCCCGACAGTTCCATGTCACCATCGTAGAGAACACCCACCAAAATCATCTGCGGGTGGCTCGCTGGCTGTTCCCGCTTTACCTGATCGTTCTGGCGGTATTTGTACTACCGATTGCCGTTGCCGGCATGCAACAACTGAGCAACAGCGGCATTGACGCAGACACTTATGTACTGATGCTGCCCCTGAATCTGGGGGCCAATGATCTGGCAACATTTGCCTTTATTGGCGGACTTTCTGCATCTACCAGCATGGTGATCGTCGCCAGTATCGCGCTGGCGATCATGGTGTGTAATGACATCATCATGCCACTGCTGCTACGTATCTCCTGGCTGCATCTGTCAAAAAATCAGGATCTTGGCGCTCTGCTACTCAAGGTGCGGCGCATCACCATTCTTTGCCTGATGCTGCTGGCCTATTTCTACTACCGCATTCTGGGTGAGCAATTTCCGCTGGCCTCGCTGGGCTGGCTCGCCTTTGTCGCCACCACTCAGTTCCTGCCCGCCATCATTGGTGGCATTTACTGGAAGGGCGGCTCCCGCTATGGCGTTCTGGCAGGTCTGGCGGGCGGCTTCACTCTCTGGTTATACACACTGGTTCTGCCGGCCTTCAGTGAAGCCGGTCTGATAGGCCCGCAATATATGCAGAGCGGCATTCTGGGCATCGACTGGCTCAAACCCACAGCCCTGTTTGGCCTTGAAGGCATCGACGTACTGGCCCACGGTGTCTTCTGGAGCCTGACCATTAACAGCGCCCTGTACATTCTGATTTCACGCCGCAGCACTCTGCGACTTGAGGAGCGCATGCAGGCCAGCGCCTTCGTCGATGTGTATAACAAAGACCTGCTGGAAGCCCCCCATCAGTTTGGTCAGGTGACCGTGGGCGATCTGCAACTGGTGGCAGAACGTTTTCTTGGCATTAGTCGCACCCAGCACGCATTCACCGGTTTTTTCCTGCAACGAGGAGAAGAGTCACCACTGACCGGAGACAAGGCATCATCCGAGCTGGTGCAGTTCTGTGAACGTTTGCTGGCAGGCGTTATCGGCGCGTCATCTGCCAAAATCGTACTGGCTTCGACACTGCGCGGCAAAGAGATGCAGCTCGGCGATGTGGTCACTATCGTGGATGAAGCCTCCGAAGCTCTTCGCTTTAACCGCTCGCTCCTGCAGTCCACCATTGAGAACATCAGTCTGGGCATCAGCGTAGTTGACCAGCAGATGCGTCTGGTCGCCTGGAACCGGGTGTATATCGACATCTTTGGTTATCCGGATGGACTGGTCTGCGTGGGCCGCCCGATTGAAGAGATCTTCCGCTACAACGCCATCAAGGGCGAGTACGGCCCGGGCAACCCGGATGAACAGGTGCGCAAACGCTTACAGTTACTGAAGTCCGGCAAACGTCACAGTTATGAACGTTTTCGTCCCGATGGCACCGTGCTTGAAGTGCGCGGCAACCCAATGCCAAACGGCGGTTATGTGAATACCTATATGGACATCACTGACCACAAAAATATCGCTGACGCCCTGCGGGAGAGCGAGCAGAATATCCGCATCTATACCGATAATGTTCCGGTTCTGATCGCCTATCTGGACCCTGAGCGCCGCTACCTGTTCGTGAACCGCGCTTACGCTCACGCCTTTGGCAGAGAGCGCCACGAAATCATTGGCAAACAGTGCAACCAGATCATTCCTGCGGAAGAATATGCGCTGCGCAGTCCTTATATTACTGCAGCACTGGAGGGCAAACGCCAGCGCTTTGAAACACAGCTGATGAAGCTGGATGGCAGCCTGCGCCACGTGGAAGTCACCTACATCCCTCATATGGGTGAATACGGTGATGTGCTGGGTTACTTCACCCTGTATCAGGATATCACCGAACGTCGCGAAGCAGAGCTGGCGTTGCAGGAAACCAATGAGAACCTGGAACAACGCGTCAGGGAGCGTACTCATGCCCTCTCTGTGGTCAACAAGGAGTTGCGCAAAGAGAATACGATTCGCTCCCTGATGGAAGACGAATTACGTCAGGCCAAAGCCGATGCCGATGACGCCAACCTGGGTAAAACCCGCTTCCTCGCTGCCGCCAGCCACGACCTGCTACAACCCCTGAATGCCGCACGCCTGTTTGCCGCAGCGCTGGCACAACAAACTCACACCAGCGAAACCCAGGAACTGGTCAACAACCTGGACGGCTCCCTGAAAGCAGCTGAAGAGCTGATAACCACCCTGCTGGACATCTCCAAGCTGGACGCTGGGGCGCTGGAGCCCACCATCACCGATTTCTGCCTGAATGACCTGTTATGCAGCCTGTCTCAGGACTACAAAGCACTGGCAGCCAAAAAGTTCCTGACTTTCCGCAGCGTCACCTGTAACCGGGTCGTACGTTCTGATCAGCAACTGTTACGACGGGTGTTGCAGAATTTTCTCTCCAACGCCATTCGCTACACCCAGCACGGACGCATCCTGCTGGGCTGCAGATACCGTAAAAACCGCCTCCGGATTGAGGTATGGGATACCGGTGTCGGCATTCCCAAAAACAGACTGAAAGAGGTATTTGAAGAGTTTCGCCGTATCGACAACCCGAAGCACTCTGAGGTCAAGGGTCTGGGCCTGGGGCTGGCGATCACTGAGCGTATCGCCCGCATGCTGAATCACAAACTGAATGTGCGCTCATGGCCGGGCAAGGGCACCGTCTTCAGCATTGAGATCCCACTGGGCGACCCAGCCAAAGCCAGCAAACCCAAAGCCGAAAAACGTGGCTGGATACGCAGCAAAGGCCTGAATGGAGTCCACGTTCTGGTGGTCGATAATGAGACCAAGATACTACAGGGCATGACAGCACTTCTGCAGGGCTGGGACTGCGAGGTCAGTACCGCCAGCTCACTGAAAGGAGCATTGGCACTGACCGAAACACTGACCGCCCCACCCGACATTATTCTGGCGGATTACCATTTATCGGAAACCGAAACCGGCATGATGGTACTCGCGGCACTGGCAGCACACTGGCAGAAAGAGATACCGTCAGTTGTCATCACAGCTGACCGCACAGATGCAATTCGTACAGAGGTAGAAACAGGGGGGGCGCTGTTACTGACCAAACCGGTCAAGCCCGCCGCACTGCGCGCCATGATCAGCAAGTTGTTAAGTCAGGCCAAAATAACAGAAGCCAGCTGATTAGCTGGCTTCTTGTCTGGCACTTTCGGGCATTCAGTGCATTTCAGTTTTTGGCGGTTCAACACCTAACCGCTGGGCTGCAATAACGGCCTGAGTGCGACTATGCACACCGAGCTTACGCAGAATAGCCGTCACGTGAGCCTTAATCGTTGCTTCTGACACATTCAGCTCATAAGCGATCTGCTTATTCAACAGCCCTTCGGTCAGCATGGTCAACACCCGAAACTGTTGTGGCGTCAGTGATGCCAGTGCTGCCGCAAACTTCTGGTCTTCTTCGCTGACATCCACTGCCTGTTCTGACAGCTCCTGCGGCAACCATTCTTCACCCTCAAGCACTGCAGTAATCGCTTCAGAGATGATCTCCAGCGGCGCAGATTTCGGGATAAAACCTGAGGCTCCATAATCCATTGCACGCTGCATTACATGCGCTTCTTCACTGCCCGAAACGACAACCACCGGAATCCCGGGGCTCTGTCCGCGCAGAAAAATCAATCCGGAGAAGCCGTTAGTTCCCGGCATATGAATATCCAGCAGGATAAGGTCAGCATCGGAATGCTTATCAACTGATTCCTGAACGCCCGCCAGAGAATCAGCCTCGATCATCTGAACACCAGGCACGGCCTGAGAAACGGCTTGTTTGAGGGCTGCACGAAACAGCGGATGGTCATCTGCAATAATAATTTTCTGGGCTAACTGCATGCACTCTACTCCCCCTGTCAGCCTTTGGAGTCCCGCTCTGCGGCGGTTTGTTTAACTAATCATATACCCTATAAAAAAAAACTCCCACTAGATAGAAGGTTTTCTTCCATCCGGCGGGAGTTTTTTTCACCGAAAAGACTTAGCCTTTACGGTTCATACGGTTTTCGATCAGGTCATCAACGACAGATGGATCGGCCAGAGTAGAGGCTGTCTCTTATACACATCTCCGAGCCCACGAGACCTCTCTACATCTCG
>ERZ1031170.120-NODE-120-length-9668-cov-6.401852_pt1 | contig 9668 bp, 7 predicted proteins | sample MGYA00518222_ERZ1031170 | MGnify/ENA primary metagenome ERZ1031170 (study PRJEB33718, sample SAMN03159772) | human skin metagenome | collected 2014-05-20 | study: EMG produced TPA metagenomics assembly of the PRJNA266117 data set (Human skin bacterial metagenome and... | reverse complement strand
AGATGTAGAGAGGTCTCGTGGGCTCGGAGATGTGTATAAGAGACAGGGTAATAAAGTGACGATCAATCTTGACGTAATCCGGACAGATATCCGACCAGAGTTTCAGCCCGGAGTAACCGGCACCCAGATCATCAATCGCAATTTTAAAACCCATCCGGCGATAGTGCTCAACCGCATCACGGGTCAGCCCCTGATGATCAAAGGGGTGCTGCTCCGACAACTCAATCACAATATCTTCAACCGGCAGGTTCAGTTGCCGTAGCAGCTTTTCGGTAAAGCCCTGCTGATGATCCTTGCTGCTGAGCAGCGACGCGCTGACATTGAGAAACAGCTTGCCACCCGGTTGCAGTTCAGCAAACCGGGCAAGGCTGCATTTTCGGCACAGCAGTTCAAGCTCATGTAACAAGCCATACCTGATCGCCGTGGTAAACAGAGCTCCCGGCGTTTCGAGCGTATGACCGGAGGGCCCCCGGATCAAAGCTTCATACCCCAGAATCCTGTTCTGACTCAGGTTTACAATGGGCTGAAAGTGGGGGTAAAGGGTTTCATGTTGCAATATATCCAGCAGCAATCCATAGCTGATATCCATGTCCTGTTGCATGGCCATTGAATTCATACAGTTGAGCCTACTACCAAGAAGAACTATTGGCGGCAATTGTATGAAGCTTTTACGACTATTTTGTGACAGCCTCGGCCGCAAACTGCCTTAATAACTGAATTTCATCGACCCAGATCGTTTCATCAATGGTTTCCAGCACCAGCGGGATACCGCGAAAGCGCGCATCCGACATGATAAAACTAAATACCTCAAGCCCGATTTCACCCTGACCGAGACTGTGATGACGGTCCAGCCGCGAGTTCAGACCACCTTTTGAATCATTCAGATGCATACCACAAAGATATGCAAAACCGACTGTGTCAGAAAAATCATTGAACACCTCAGCGCAGGACTCAGCAGTGCGCAGGTCATACCCTGCCGCAAACAGATGGCAGGTATCCAGACAGACACCCACCCGGGTTTTATCTTCAACCTGATCAATGATCTCAGCAATCTGAGCAAAACTGTGACCCAGATTACTGCCCTGCCCCGCCGTATTTTCAATCACCGCGGTGACGCCTTCGGTTTGGTCCAGCGCCCGGTTAATCGACTCGGCAATACGCGACAGACAATCCGTTTCACTGATCTCGCGCAGATGACTGCCGGGGTGAAAATTCAGATAACACAATCCCAGTTGGGCACAGCGTTGCAGTTCATCAATAAATGCAAAACGGGATTTTTCCAGCGCAGCCGCGTCCGGATGACCCAGATTGATCAGATAGGAGTCATGGGGCAGTACCTGTTCAGCTCGGATACCCGCTGCGGCACAGTTCTCCCGAAACGCCTCAATATTTTTCGGCTCCAGCGGCTTTGCCTCCCAGCGACGCTGGTTTTTAGTAAACAGCGCAAACGCATTGGCACCGATCGCCCGGGCATTCATCGGTGCATTCTGCACCCCGCCACTGGCGCTGACATGCGCACCAACATAATAGGGTTTTAACTCAGACATGACTTCTCAAATGTAGGCGGTCTTCAACCGCTATAGAGGCTGCAGATAGTCCAGCAGCAGCTGCACTGTGCGCTGCCCCCGAAACTCATTGATATCCAGCCGATACACCACTTTTACCCGATTCACAGCGGTATTGGGCCACTGTTCCATATCGGCATTAAACTGGATCGCATCCAGCGCCAGCCCGGTTTTTGGCTCCATCAGTACCATCTTCAGATGACGCTGACCGACAATCCGCTGCTGCAGCAGAGAGAATTCACCTTCAAACAGCGGCTCCGGAAACTGATGTCCCCAGGGACCCGCTTCGCGCAGCAACTGAGCCAACTCCATATTCAGTTCATCAGCCTGCAAACAACCGTCAGTCAGCAGTATCTGCTGCAGCGCTTCTGGTGCCAGCACCCGCTGCACCTCTTCAGCGAATACCTGCTGGAACAGCGCAAGATCTGTTTCCCGAATCGTCAGGCCTGCCGCCATCGCATGGCCACCAAACTTACACAGCAGATTCGGCTGGCGGGCAGCAATCGCATCAAGTCCATCCCGAATATGGAAGCCAGGGATAGACCGGGCCGACCCCTTCAACTGACCGGCATCACCGGGGGCAAAGGCAATCACCGGACGGTGCACCTGCTCCTTGATCCGCGAAGCCAGAATACCGATCACACCCTGGTGCCAGTCTTCACTGTAGAGCGCCAGTCCATAAGGCAGGTCAGCGTCAGAAAGTTGTAGTTGCTGTAACAGTTGCAATGCCTGCTGCTGCATCTCCTGCTCAATCCCTTTGCGTTCCTGGTTCAGATTATCCAGCATTTGCGCCAGCTCACGTGCCACAGCCTCATCTTCGCTGAGCAGGCACTCAATGCCGATCGACATATCCTCCAGCCGCCCCGCCGCGTTCAGGCGTGGTGCCACAGCAAATCCCAGATCACTGGCATTCAGCCTGGACAACTGACGTCCGGACAGTTCAACCAGCGCACGGATACCGGGGCGGCAGTGCCCGGCCCGGATACGCTGCAATCCCTGATGCACCAGTACCCGGTTATTCTGCTCCAGCGCCACTACATCGGCCACTGTTCCCAGCGCCACCAGATCCAGCAGACTGGCCAGATTGGGCACCGCGATCCCGCGCTGCTCAAACCAGCCCTGCTGCTGCAACGCACGGCGCAAGGCAATCAACAGATAAAAGACCACTCCCACCCCACAGGTCGATTTGGCAACAAAATCACAGCCGGGCTGATTGGGGTTAACGATGGCACAGGCCTCCGGCAGCACGTTACCAGGCAGGTGATGATCGGTGATGATCACATCAATCCCCGCTGCTCTGGCCGCCGCCACCCCTTCAATACTGGAGATGCCGTTATCCACGGTAATCAGCAGGTCAGGTTTTTCATGCAGGGCTTCAGCGACAATCTCCGGGCTAAGGCCATAGCCATATTCAAAACGGTTAGGCACCAGATAACTGACTTTCCTGGCCCCCATCTGACGCAATGCCAGCAGCATCACCGCCGTACTGGTGGCACCGTCACAATCGAAATCGCCTACAATCAGAATCGACTCGCCAGCATTCAGGGCCGTCTGCAACCGCGCTACCGCCTGATCAAGACCTTTCATCTTCTGATCCGGCAACAGCTGGGTCAGATTACGCCCCAGCCCTTCAAGATCCGTGACACCCCGGCTGGCATAAATACGCGCCAGCACCTGATGTGTCTGGTTAAAGATCGGTAACGAGGGATCAGCGTCAGGGCGTTGACTGATATGGACAGTTTTCATTTTTGCTCAGATTCGGGGGCCGGAAAAAGGGTGTCGGTATAACCGGACAGGTGGTACGCCAGCAACCCCACCCATTCCCGAACCGCAGTATTCAGATCCGCCATATTCTGATTCAGCAGCGGCCGGATCCGGTCACTGGTGGCCCGGTAATCCACCGGATAGGGTACCACCTGCCAGCCGGCCTGCTTAAACACCCCCACTGAACGTGGCATATGGAAAGCTGAAGTGACCAGTAACCAGGGACCTGCATTCTGATCAGCCACCAGATCACCACTCAAAATCGCATTTTCGCGGGTGTTGCGTGACTGACGTTCAATGATGACGCGCTCTTCCAGTCCCTGCTCCTGCAACCACTGCTGTACCACATCGCCCCCTTTAAACGCCTGCTGCAACACCGAACCTGAGCCACCGGTAAAGATCACCGGCAGATCGGGATACTGCTGCATCAGCGCGGGTAATACCATCAGCCGTTCTGCGCCTTCATTAAACTGAGGTTGCTGGTGCAGAAAACTCTCTTCAGCATCCTCGCCGCCACCCAGCACTATAATGCCCGCCAGATTGTCTGGCAGCTCAGTCGGTTGGGCAAAGCGTTGTTCCAGTGGCCTCAACAGCAGATTACCCAATGGATAAAAAGCCATCACACCCTGGCCCACAACCGCCAGTAACAACAGGAGAAATCCGATGCGGCGGCGGCAAAAAATCAGTGCAAGCAGGGTCATCAACCAGAATAAGTGATCCGGCGACAGTACAAACCAGAAAGCTTTGGAAAGGTAGAAAAACAGATCCTGCATGCTGCCATCCTTTTTCAGTGACAAAAAACCCGACAACGGGGTCGGGCTTTTGTTATAGCAGACTGGCGGTCAGGCTCAAGCGGTATGAACGTGGGACGCCATAAAACTCTGTACCTGCGCCAGATCATTGGCCAGTACTTCGTAACGCTCTTCACGCTCAAACAGATCCGCCATATGCGGCGGTAACTGCGGAGATTCCAGACCGGCTTTGACCACCGGATCCGGGAATTTCACCGGATGCGCAGTGGCCAGCGTGACCATCGGCACAGAACTATCACGGTTACATTCACGCGCCGCTTTAACACCAATCGCGGTATGCGGGTCCAGCAGGTATTCGGTTTCAGCAAACACCTGCTTGATCACTTCACAGGTGGTCTCATCATCTACCGCACAGCTGTCAAACAGCTCACGTACCTGATCCCAGTTGCCATCGCCCAGTGAGACAGGGCCCGCTTTGAAGTCATCCATCAGTTTGCTGATCGCAGTACCATCTCGGCCATAGACATCAAACAGCAGACGTTCAAAGTTGGAGCTGACCATAATATCCATCGACGGTGACAGGGTATGTACCAGCTCGCCTTTGGACATGTCATTGCCAGAGATTACACGGTGCAGAATATCGTTACGGTTGGTCGCCACCACCAGCTGCTGGATCGGCAGCCCCATCTGCTTGGCCAGATAGCCAGCAAAAATATCGCCGAAGTTACCGGTCGGCACGGAGAAGGAAACCGGACGGTGCGGACCACCCAGTGCCAGTGATGCAGAGAAGTAGTACACGATCTGCGCCATAATGCGCGCCCAGTTGATCGAGTTGACCGCTCCCAGTTTCAGGCCCTTCAGGAAACCCTGATCCGCAAAGCTGTCCTTCACCATCTGCTGACAGTCGTCAAAGTTACCCTGCAGGGCGATGTTAAACACATTGTCCTTGATCAGGGTGGTCATCTGACGACGCTGAACTTCAGATACCCGCTGGTAAGGGTGCAGGATAAAGATATCCAGATGGTCACTGTGGTAACAGCCTTCAATCGCCGCAGAACCGGTATCACCGGAGGTTGCACCCATGATGACCAGACGCTCGTTACGTTTGGTCAGCGCATAATCCATCAGGCGGCCCAACAGCTGCAACGCGAAATCCTTGAACGCCAATGTCGGGCCATGGAACAGTTCCAGCACCCACTCATTGGTGCCCAGCTCTTTCAGAGGTGCCACGGCAATGTGGTTAAAACCGGCATAGGTCTCATCCAGCATCTGCTTCAGGTCGGCATCGGGTACACAATCAGACACAAACGGCTTGATGATTTTGAATGCCAGTTCGTTGTACGGCAGACCCGCCCAGGAGGCGATCTCTTCCTGACTGAAGCTTGGCAGGGTTTCCGGTACATAGAGGCCACCATCACTGGCCAGACCTGCCAGCAATACCTCTTCAAAATTCATCACCGGAGCCTGACCCCGGGTAGAGATATATTTCACTGAATCACTCCTGCTCAGGCGGTGAACTGTTCTACGCGAATACGGGTTACCTGGCCACTGATCTCTTCCAGAGCTTCAATCCGGGCAATCGCTTCGTTCATTTTCTGTTCCAGCACACGCTGCGTCAGAATAATCACCGGCACTTGGTATTCTTTGGTTTCTTTCTGAATAATGGCTTCAATGTTGATGCCCTCTTCACCCAGAATGGTACTGACCTTCGCCAGTACACCCGGTTTTTCGACCGCGTTCATGCGCAAGTAGAACGCACTTTCAGTCTGCTGAATCGGCAGTACCGGCACATCTGACAGCGCAGAAGGCTGGAACGCCAGATGCGGCACACGGTTATCACGGTCAGCAGTCAGGGTACGCACCACATCAATAATATCGGAAACCACAGCAGAGGCCGTTGGTTCGGCACCGGCACCCGCACCGTAGTAGAGGGTCTGGCCCACAGCATCACCATCGACCATCACTGCGTTCATCACACCATTGACGTTGGCAATCAGCGCAGACTGAGGAATCAGAGTTGGGTGCACGCGCAGCTCAATGCCTTCAGCTGCATTGCGGCTGATACCCAGGTGCTTGATGCGGTAACCCAGCTCTTCAGCATACTGCACATCTTCCCGGGTAATCTGGCTGATACCTTCGGTATAGGCTTTCTCAAACTGCAGCGGGATACCAAACGCCAGCGAGGCCAGAATGGTCAGCTTATGCGCGGCATCGATACCTTCCACATCAAAGGTCGGATCGGCTTCGGCATAGCCCAGTGCCTGGGCTTCTTTCAGAACATCTTCAAAGTCACGACCCTTTTCACGCATCTCGGTCATGATGAAATTGCCGGTACCGTTGATAATGCCCGCCAGCCAGTTGATACGGTTAGAGGCCAGGCCTTCGCGGATCGCCTTGATGATCGGGATACCGCCCGCCACAGAAGCTTCAAACGCCACCATGACGTTTTTCTTCTGTGCCACTTCAAAAATTTCGTTGCCATGCACCGCGATCAGCGCTTTGTTGGCCGTGACCACATGTTTGCCATTTTCAATGGCGGTCATAACCAACTGGCGCGCCACGTCATAACCACCGATCAGCTCAACCACCACATCCACTTCAGGGTTGCTGGCCACTTCAAAAATATCGGCTGTAATCTGAGTGCCTTTGGTATCGCAGGCCGGGTTTTCATGCCGGGTGCCAATCTGCTCAACAATGATTTGGCGGCCTGCACGGCGCGCAATCTCTTCGGCGTTACGTTTCAGAACATTGAATGTGCCGCCACCGACTGTTCCCAGTCCGCAGATTCCCACTTTTACCGGTTTCAACTGTGCACCTCATCTTTTCGCTGGACGTTTTGATCGACGAAACAACGGGTTTTACCCGCAGCGCAAAACTAAGTGGCGCATTATAGCGAAAAGCGTTTTACGACTCTATGCAATTAGAGATATTGCAGGTGATTGAGAAAAGCAAAGAGGAGATAAGGCGGGCGATACAGCAACAGACACTGCGCACCGCCCTGAGGCAACAACCGTCACTCCGGCACGAGGCCGGGACACGGTTACGGCAAACGGTTACTTGCTAAGACCCAGAATACGCAGCATATTGGCGGCAGGCATATAACCAGGCACCAGCGTACCATCTTCAAGCACAGTGGCCGGAGTACCGGTCACACCTACATCCTGACCCAGATGGTACTGTGCTTTCACGGGGTTCTCACACGTGGTGGCTGCAAGTTTGGTACCCGTTTTAACATCTGTCATGGCGGCCTGCCTGGCTTCATCGTCAGCACACCAGATAGATACCATCTGATCAAATGTCGGGCTGCCTTCACCTTTACGTGGGAACGCCAGATAACGCACTTTGACGCCCATCTCGTTCAGCTTGGGTACTTCCTGATGCAGCTTACGGCAGTATGGACAATCGACATCGGTGAAAACATCAATCGTGGCCTTCACTTCACCCTCTGGCGCAAACACCACTGTATCCTTATCCGCCACTGTAGCCATTAATTCTTTCCGGCTAACCTTACGCTGCTGTTCGGTCAGATTGACAAAACCATCCTCTTTACTGAAACGGTAGAGCTGACCAATCAGAAAATATTCACCCTGTTCATTGGCATACAACACATCACCAGATGACAGAATAACTTCAAACATCCCGGCCATGGGTGCATCCTTAACCGATTGCACCTCAATGCGGGCATCAACCTGCTGCAGGTTCTGGGTGATACGCTGGACCACATCTTCATCCACAGCCCAAACCAGATTGACCCAGAAAAGACAGCCCAAAAACGCCAAACACTTCTTCATAAAGCCCTCAATACTCATTACCACCGGCCGGCAGCATCCTCATCCTAGGACTGGCAGAATAACAGCAAGTTCATTCAAGTTCAGCCCCGCGGATGGTGCTGTTGATGCAAACTCTGCAGGCGCTGTTGGGCCACATGGGTGTATATCTGGGTGGTCGAAAGATCACTGTGTCCAAGCAGCATCTGCACCACCCGCAGATCAGCGCCATGATTCAACAGGTGCGTTGCAAACGCGTGTCGCAATACGTGAGGCGACAGCGGTTTATCAATGCCCGCCACCAGCGCATGATGTTTGATACGGTGCCAGAAGGTCTGGCGGGTCATAAACTGACCACGCCGACTGGGGAAAACCGCCTCCAACGCTGTATCTGAAGCCTTCAGCAACAGCGGTCTGACCTGATCCAGATAACGCCTGAGCCAGCCCACAGCCTCCTCGCCCAAGGGCACCAGACGCTCTTTATTCCCCTTACCAATCACCCGGATAACCCCCAGATTCAGATTCATCATCTGCAATTCAAGACCGACCAGCTCACTGACCCGCATACCGGTGGCGTATAACACCTCCAGCATGACCCGGTCACGAAACTGCACCACATCGTCCAGCTGAGGCGCAGCCAGAAGCTGTTCAACATCATGTTCGGTCAGAGTTTTAGGGAGAGGTCGCCCCTGTTTGGGGCTTTCGATCAGCAAGGTAGGATCTTCAGTGATCTGATTTTCGCGCAGCTGAAAACGGTAGAACCCCCGCAAGCAGGACAGCATGCGGGCTGTTGAACTGGGTTTGAGACGCTGTTTGAGCCGCCAGGTCAGATACTGTTGCAGGTTTTTGCGCTGACAACGCAACAGCAACACCCCCTGCGCTTCGAGCCAGCCGGCAAACGCACGCAGGTCGCGGCGATAGGACCCCAGCGTATTATCACTGAGCCCTTTCTCCATCCAGATTGCATCCAGATAGGTTTCAATCTGACTCTCTGACTGCTGAGTCAGCGCCGGTTGTTCGTGACTGACCGCCATCGGGACTCAGAACAGCACTTCTGCCACTTGTATTTTGTCACGGGCGATTGGGTAGGTCGCCGTACCGCGACCATCGGGAGGCCGGTGCTCAATCACAACTTCAGCTCCGGTAACAGAGACTATTCGCCCCTCGACCCGGCGTCCGAAATAGGTCCGCAATACCGCATGCTGGCCAATATGACCACTCAGCTCATGCACTTTCACCCGCTGCAGGGTTTTCGGTTGAGGCAGCACAATCAGAGGCTTGCCTATGCCGGCCAGGCGCTCTGCGCGGGTCTCAGAGGCCGTATCGTCCGCCTCTGTACTGGCAGTTGCAGATTCACTCTCAGCCGGAGTAGCCGGTGACGGCTCAGCCAGAGCAGGCTTTTGTTTTTTATTTGGATCCCAGCGTACATCCTGCACCGAGGCGGGTTTACCTGAAAATTCAACATAGGGTTTGAGCACGGCCAGCAAGTCACCCGGTTGCTGCAGCAATGCGGCGGCCTGGGGGCCCATCACCATCTGTGGTCTTACCCGCACCAGCATGGAACCACCTGGATTATTCAGGGTGTCATAGGCGTCCAGCAACGCCACAGGAATCGACCACCCATCCTGTGCCAACCGGATCGCCAGCATTTCCCGGTAGCGAGTACGGTATTCAGCAACTTCTTCTTCGTTTAGCTGGGCACACAGGCGATTACGGCGCAGGTTGTAGCCCAGATCCTGCATTCTCACTTCGATGCTTTCCAGCAGGGTATTGGGCTGTCTCTTATACACATCTCCGAGCCCACGAGACCTCTCTACATC
>ERZ1031170.119-NODE-119-length-9718-cov-5.842595_pt1 | contig 9718 bp, 7 predicted proteins | sample MGYA00518222_ERZ1031170 | MGnify/ENA primary metagenome ERZ1031170 (study PRJEB33718, sample SAMN03159772) | human skin metagenome | collected 2014-05-20 | study: EMG produced TPA metagenomics assembly of the PRJNA266117 data set (Human skin bacterial metagenome and... | reverse complement strand
TGGCTGCTCCCTTCCGGGCCTGACCAGGTTCACGATGTATCATTGCGGAAGGACCAGCAGAGCCACCATAACGTGGCTGGAACGGTGCCCAACTCACTGCCTGAAAACACCTGTCTCAAGGCAGGGGCGCAGTATAACAGCACTCATAACGGATGCAAATCGATCCGCCGACAAATCCGGAAGGGGGTGTTTGTAAAGATCAGTAAAGCATGCTGCAACGCCAAAATGGCTATGTTTATATCTCGATATTGATCGAAAGGAATTACAGTTTATGTCAGAGCGACTCCCCCTTCTTAATACAGCAGATCGGTATGGTGGACTGAATATTGCCCTGCACTGGCTGGTTGCGCTGGGTGTGCTCATACTCTATCCGCTGGGCCTGTATATTGAATCGCTGGATTATTACGATCCGCAGTACCTGACTGTGCCTCAATGGCATAAAACGCTGGGGGTCGTGGTTGCACTCTGTCTGATCGTACGTCTTATGTTACGCGCGGCGTCTGCCACACCTAAACCGGTTGGTACCGCGGGCCTGCAACACCTGCTGGCCAGACTGGTGCACACCATGCTGTACCTGCTGCTGTTTGTCACTGTAGTCAGCGGATATCTGATTGTTACCGCTGAAGGCAAACCCCTGGTCTTGCTCTGGGATATCTCGCTACCGGCGTTGCCGGTCACAATTAATGACCTTGAGGAATACGCCGGTGAAGTCCACTTTATCGCTGCCACCCTGATTCTCGGGTTGGCGGGCCTGCATATGCTTGCAGCCCTGAAACATCATTTTATCGACCGTGATAACACCCTTAAACGAATGTTGGGAAAGTAACGAGGAACAGACATGCTGAAACGTCAATTGATCACCGCCACCAGCCTTGCCGCTGTACTGGCTGTCGCACCTATGGCACAGGCTGAGGAATACCTGATTGATACCAAAGGGGCACATGCCTCCATACAATTCAAAATCAGCCACCTGGGCATGAGCTGGCTGCTGGGCCGTTTTAACAGCTTCTCCGGCACCTTTAACTATGATGCAGCAGCACCTGAAAAAGCTGCGGTGAATGTTGATATTGATGTGACTTCAGTCGACTCCAACCATGCCGAGCGTGACAAGCACCTGCGGGGCGAAAAGTATCTGAACACTGACAAATACCCCAGTGCGTCTTTTGTCAGCAGTGGCTTTACCCCGGATGCCGAAGGCGGCGGCATCATGAAAGGCACCCTGACCCTGTATGGAACCAGTAAAGAGATCGAAATTGCGGTCAGCAAAGTCGGTGAAGGAGCCGATCCATGGGGAGGCTATCGGGCAGGTTTCAGTGGCACCACTGAGATTAAACCCAAAGATTTTGGTATGACCTTTAACCTGGGACCCGCTGCCGAAACCGTCTATATGACACTGAATATCGAAGGCATTCGCCAGTAAATAAAAAGGCCCCGACAGGTGCAGCTGCCGGGGCCTTTCAACGTCACATCATCTTACAGCTTAAACCGGATCACCAGTTGGTTCAGATCATGAATTTCCTGACGAATCTGATCCGTCGCAGTCACTACATGCTGAGTGTCCTCTTTGGTCTGACGTGCCACATCAGAGATATTTACCACCCGGCCATCAATCTCATGGGCCACACTGCTCTGCTCTTCAGTGGCGGTCGAGATCATGGTGTTCATGGACGAAATGGTCTCAGCAGAGTTGATAATCTGTTTCAGTGAGCTGGCCGCAGTCTGCGCCAGTTCACTGCTGCGAATGGCAATTTCAGTGCTGACAGACATGGCCTGCACCGCACCTTCTGCCTGTTTCTGCAACCGTTCAATAATGCCCTGAATCTCCTGGGTTGATTGCTGGGTGCGCTGGGAGAGGGTACGCACTTCATCCGCAACCACCGCAAACCCACGACCATGATCCCCTGCCCGGGCGGCTTCAATGGCGGCATTCAGGGCTAACAGGTTGGTCTGTTCAGCAATGCCGTTAATCACGGAAGTAACATTGCCTACCGCGAGCGTTTCTTCTTCAAGTGCCTGAATAATGCGAGCCGTATCCTGCAGTTTTTCGACCATCTGCTGGGCCTGCACCTCGGCTTCACCCACAATTGAGCCGCTGGATTTAGCATGTTGATTGGCTTCGCCTGCCGAACGTTCAGCCGACACCGCATTGGAGGCCACTTCCTGCACCGTCGAGCTCATTTCCGTCATGGCGGTCGCCACCTGTTCAATGTCCTGATACTGGGTATTCACACCCCGCTCAGCCTCACCCATTGCCCGGACGACGCTCTGTACATGGCGTTCGGTGTTCTCGGCCACCCGCTGTACCTGCTTCAGGAGCTGACCGATATGCTCCAGCATCAGGTTGTATGCCCGATACATTTCACCGATCTCATTATCCTCATGGGTCACAGTGAAACGGTGGGAGAAATCACCTTCACCCACTTCATTCATCCGCAATTGCATCCGGCGAATGTTCTGCATCAGGGTATTCACGGTGCCCTTATAGGACAGCAGGATCAGCAACAGGGTTGCGACTGTACAAACCAAGGCAAATATAAGCTGATGTTGAGACCGCTCTTTGGCAATCTCGGTCAGCATAACCACGCCCTGATTCATGGTTTTAAGGACTACCGGAGACTGCTGGGTCAACGCAACCAGATCATCATGGCTGCCATTTTGCACAAACCGCTCAACCGACTGGCGGTACTCCTGCCAGAGCACCCATACCTTGTCCAGCTGCGCCAGTACCTCGGCATCGGTGATGGCTTTCATCCCGGTATTCGGGTCGCCGTTGATCAGTTTTTTGTGGCTGTCTTCAAACAGCGTCAGGGTCTTCTGTAACACGTCCTGCTGTTCAACAGAGGCACTGACCTGCAATGCTTCTTTCGCCACTTTCTGGCTCAGCATCCGCTGCCGGCCCGCCATATTGATGCTCTGGGGGTCTACCGCCAGACTCATATAGAGCGAGATGCCCGACAAAACAGAGAACAGAAAGATCAGGCCATAGACCAACGTGAACTGACGTCTGGCTGTTTTACAACCCAGCAAACGCATGATTTGATCAAACATGATGCCTCATCCTCCCCAAACGCGGCGACACGTGAAATATATACGATTTACCCGAAATACGATTGTCAGTCATGGGTAACGACTGCGATACGAATGGTATCCATTTCTAAACTGGCACTCTGCAAAGCCTGCAGTACATGCTGTTTCTGGTCGGCCAGATCCTGAATTTCTTGATCACGAATGTTCGGATTCACCCGGGCTAATTGTTGCAGGCGTTCAATCTCTGCATCCAGCTCAAGGCTGGCCTTTTCAGTAGCGGCCTGAATCCAGTCGGCCTGTTGTGGCAGGATCTGGTCCTCCAGTTTATCCGCCAGCGCCTGTATCTCAGCCCGGGTATGTGTGATCAGTTTCAGTCCCAGGGTTTTGCCTACCGGTTTACCCAGCGTCTGAAAATGCTGCTGCGTGATCACCTGCGTCAGGTCATTACCATTACTGTCTATCACCCGTCGCAGGGTAGCAGCGGGCAGGTAACGCTGCAGCTGCAAACCTTTTCTGGCCGGCACATGCAACCGGAACAACGCTTCTACCAGTAAACTGCCCTCTTTCAACGGCAACAGCTTCATGGTGCACAGCGTAGCATTACCATAGCCGCCCTGAAGCATCATATCCATTGCGCCAATGACCATCGGGTGCTCTACAGTCACATATTGCAGATCTTCCCGCGCCAAAGCCTCATTGCGCTGAAAGGTAATGGTCGTGCCCTCTTCCGGGATGCCGGGAAAGCTGTGACACAGCATATGATCACCGGGATGCAGCACCAGTCCATGATTGCCATAGCCATCCTGCTCAACGCCGAAATGATCAAATAACCGGCTCATGTAACCGGCCAGCCGTGATGGCTGAGAAGCCGCATTCACGGCCTCAAGGATTTCGGACGCTTTTTCACTGTCACAGGCGCTCAGTTCCAGCAGTTTATCCCGCCCCTGCTGCATCACCATTTTAAGTTCGGTATGGGCCTGTTTAACCTGTTCAAGCAGCTCAACAGCCTGTTCAGTCTTTTCAGGCGCCTGCATGGCCTGCTGCAGCGGCTCTGCAAATCGCTGCAACAGCACCTGTCCATCCGGGCAGACACGTTCAAAAGCATTCAGCCCCTGGTGATACCAGTTAAACAGCACTTCCTGCGCACTGTGCTGATAATAAGGCACGTGGATCGTCACATCTTCCCGCTGGCCAATACGGTCAAGGCGACCAATACGTTGCTCCAGCAGGTCTGGGTTCAGTGGCAGATCAAACATCACCAGATGATGTGCAAACTGAAAGTTACGCCCTTCACTGCCAATTTCTGAACAGAGTAAAACCTGTGCGCCCTGCTCCGCTTCAGCGAAATACGCCGCCGCACGATCCCGTTCAATCAGATTCATGCCTTCGTGAAACAGTGCTGTACGGACGCCCTGATAAAGACGCAGCTGTTTTTCCAGCGCTATTGCCGTCTCAGCGTATGCGCAGATCAACAGTACCTTCTCTGTCCGGTGGACCTGCAGCCACTTCACCAGCCAGTCAGCACGGGAATCCTGGGCGACCCAACCTTCACCGAAGAGGTGCTCAGGGTGCAACGCCTGCTCAATCGTCGCCTCGTCAAACCTGTGCTGATATCCCTGTGGCACGGGGATGGGATGCGCTTTCAGAACACGATTAGGGAAACCATGCACCGCATCACGGGTATTACGGAACAGCACCCGCCCGGTACCATGTTGATCCAGTAACTGTTTTACACACTGCTGAATCTGCGCCTGAAACGATTCTGCATCGTCGGCAGATTGCTGCAGAAGCATCAGTCGTGACTCGCCAATCCGGTCAGACAGGGTCTGTTCAAATACCGAATCCTGCAGCGCCGCCCGACAGGCTTCCGGGTCCAGTAAACGCTCAATTAACCGGCTGACCCCACCGTACTGCTGCGCTTCCTGCTGAAACTGATTCAGATCGTGGTAGCGTTGCGGGTCCAGCAGGCGCAGACGGGAAAAGTGCGCCGCGACACCCAACTGTTCCGGCGTTGCGGTCAGCAGCAGCAACCCGGCGATATGGGTAGCCAGTCGTTCGATACACAGATAGGCATGGCTGGCACCCTCTTCACTCCAGCCCAGATGATGAGCTTCATCCACCACCAGCAGGTCCCAGCCTGCCAGCTCTGCCTGCGCCAGCAGGTCATCGTGTCGTGTCAGCAATGACAGTGGCACAATCACCCGCTGTTCACTGGCAAAAGGGTTACCGGGCTCGGCTGCACAACGTGCTTCGTCCAGCAGGCTGAAACGCAGATTAAACCGGCGCAGCATTTCAACCAGCCACTGAAATACCAGACTGTCCGGCACCACAATCAGGACCCGGCTGGCCAGACCTGCAATCAACTGCTGATGGATAATCAGACCGGCCTCAATGGTTTTCCCCAGCCCCACTTCATCGGCCAGCAGAACCCGGGGGGCAATACGGCGTCCCACTTCATGGGCAATGTAAAACTGATGCGCCAACCCCTGTACCCGCGGCCCAATCAGACCGTAAGCGGCGGACTGCTGATGCTCAAACAGTAATTCAAGGGTTTCCAGACGCAGATCATAATGCCGTGGTTTATCAATCTGGCCGGCAAACAGGCGCTCGTAGGGTTTGCTGAAGTGCACCTGACTTTCCAGTGTGCACTCATGCATGATCTGCAGCTCGCCCTGTGGGTCTGTGCCCTGATAAATCACACAATCGGATACCCATTCATGGGCCTGTACCGTCAGGGTCAGTCCATCCTGATCCCGGACCTGATCACCCAGCGGATAAATAATCCGGCTCAGAGGTGCATTTTTCTCGGCATAAATACGCTGTTCTTCAATCGCGGGGAAAAAGACCTCAATCCGCCGGTCAGCAATTTCAGTCACAATACCCAGCCCCAGTTCGGCTTCTGCATGACTGAACCAACGTTGACCAACAGCAAAATTTTCTTTCATTTACAAAACTCTATAGCGTCTACAGCGAGGGAAATTGCCTTAAAAGACAGGACTGACGGATAGCCAGCGGATGATAGGCGATGCCTCTCTGGAATGCCAATTAAGCCCACTGTTTTTTGCGCCGGCTTCCATTACACCGTTCTTTATAGTAACAGTAGTAGCCATTGTCATGGGTCACGGAAACATCAGTGCCTACATCGTTGCTAAATTACACATCAGGTTTTACGAAACAGCCCTGTTTGCTGGCCTGTCTGATCGTGTTCTGCCTGCTGAGCAGTGGCTGCCGACTGACTCCCAAACCGCTGCCGGAGGTTATTGAAAGCAGCATCAGTCAGGAAGAGGACCTGTCAGACACATTAAGTCAGACGGTAACAACACAACCTGAGCCTGCATTGTCCCAGCGGCAAAACACCCCGGAACTGCCCGACATTTACAGGGTACTGCTGGACCATTTTAATGAATGGCAGGGCGTCCCCTATCAGCTTGGCGGGCTCAGTAAAAAAGGGATCGACTGCTCCGGTTTTACCCAACTGACCTACGCACGCCTGTTCGATTTCAGCCTGCCACGTACCACCGATGCGCAGTCAAACACCGGCCATGCAATCAGTGCAAAACAACTGGCTACGGGCGACCTGGTCTTTTTCAGGACCGGCTGGCGTCAGCGTCATGTGGGTATTTACCTGCAGGATCAGGTGTTTTTACATGCATCCACCAGCCGCGGGGTCATACTCAGCCGCATGGACAATCCATACTGGCAGAAACACTTCTGGAAAGCTGTCAGACCCACAGCCGAGCTGCAACTCTCGGCGCAGGCCTATCCGGTAACGGACCCGCGTTCCCAAAGCTCGCTTTCCGGTGAGCTTTGATCAACTATACTGCTGCCATCCCCCTTACGAGGATTTACAGATGCGCATTGCACACATAGCCCTGCCGCTTGTTTTCAGCCCTGCTTTGATGGCACAGAACGTCGATTACAGCGTAGACGGTGCCCTGTATGAGGGTTATTACCTGAGCGCCGCAGCCTCTGCACCACTGGTATTGTTGCTGCATGACTGGGACGGCCTGACCGACTATGAAGTACGCCGGGCACAGATGCTGAACGCACTGGGCTACAGCGTGTTTGCCGCTGACCTGTTTGGCAAGGGCATACGCCCCACTGAAGTCAAAGACCGGCGTCAGCACACCGGCGAGCTGTATCAGGACCGGGAAAAAATGCGCCGGCTGATGCAGGGTGCACTGGATAAAGCCGCCGCGCTGGGGGCGAATATCCACAATGCCGTTGGTATGGGTTACTGCTTTGGCGGTGCTGCCGTGCTTGAACTGGCACGTGCCGGTACAGCGCTGAAAGGCTTTGCCAGTTTTCATGGCGGGCTGGACACCCCTGAGGGGCAGAATTACCAGCAGACGAAAGGCAGCGTGATCATTTTTCACGGCACCGCAGACAGCAATATCTCCATGCAATCCTTTGCCACTCTGGCCGAAACCCTTGAACAAAGTCAGGTTCCGCACGAGATGATCACCTACAGCGGTGCCCCTCATGCGTTCACGGTTTTTGACACAACCCGTTACCGGGCGGATGCCGACCAGAAGTCATGGCAGCGTTTTACTAATTATCTACAGGATTTAACAGGAAAATAACGCCAATGGCCTGCGGAACTCCGGGTTTTGTGGTCTAATTGCGCCAATTATCCTCTTCAGGCGGCAGATTCCGTTTCATGGCTCAGGCATCAATATTTATCGCCTATTTCTCTAAGTTATTTCTGCACCGCTATTTCCTGATTAGCTGGGTGGTTCTGACCGGAATCCTGTCGCTGGCCAACTACTATATCTATCAGCGGGAAGTCACCGAAATTGATCATCTCGCCTCAGCGGAATCCCGGCTGATCATTCGTAATGTCAGTGTTGCACTGGGCAAACGTATGCGCTGGCCCGCCAAAGACGTACAGTTTCTTGGCAACCGCCTGACCGATATTTATCAGCAGAAACAACCTCCGGGCACCCGGCAGCAGATGCTCGAAGAGTTATTTCTGCGTTTGCTGCAATCCCGCGGAGGGTTGTATACCCAAATCAGCCTTATTTCACCTGACGGGCATGAGCAGGTTCGGGCAGAATTTCGTGCCGGTCACTCAAGTATCACACCCGCCTCAGCGCTGGAAAATAAGGTCAACCACTATTTTGTGCAGGAAGGTTTCAGACTGAAACCGCACGAACTGTTTCTGTCTGGTTTTGATCTGGATGCCCAGTTTGGCGAGCTGATTCGCCCGTACCAGCCCAGTGTACGTTTTGTATCCCGGGTTAACGGGGCACAAAATGAAATCCTGGGCCTGGTTGTCATTCACTATGACGGGCGCGATCTGTTTCAGCGTATCGAGAGCTTTGGCACCAACAATATCTGGCTCACCACTCAGGACGGAGGCTGGCTGAAAGGCCCCGACCCTGCCCGGGAATGGCGCTTTCTATTTCCGGAAGCTGAACGTTACAGCATGACAAAGGATTACCCTGTGTTATGGCAGCAGATGACTGAAAGCCGCAGTGATCTCCCCCTGCGCTTGCCACAGGGGCTGCTCACCAGCACACGCTTTAATCCGCTGGAGCGCATTGCCAGTGATACCCTGCCACTGCGCAGCGAATTCAGTCACTGGTATGTGGCGCGCTTCCTGCCTGATTCCGAGCTCACCGCGAAACACCTGCCACTCAAAGAGCATATGATACGGATTCTGTCGCTCACCCTGGTGACCTCAACCCTGGCCGCTCTCTATATCGGTCTGCTCTGGCAGCAACGCCGGATAGCGTCAGAAGAGCTGAAAAAGAAAAATGATACATTGGCCATGCTGAATCAGCATCTGGAAGCGCTGGCCAGCACTGATCACCTGACCCAGATTCCCAACCGTCAGGCACTGGAGCAGGAACTCAAACGTAACATCGGCCTTGCTAACCGCTACCAGCGACCGTTTTCAATTATTCTGGTCGATGTGGATCGCTTTAAACTGATCAATGACACCCAGGGCCATGCCACCGGAGATACCGTGCTGCAGGATATTGCCGCACTGCTTAAGGACTCTACTCGCCTGATGGATACCGTCGGGCGGTGGGGTGGCGAGGAGTTTCTGATCATTGTGCCGGAATCGGGTATCACAGACGCCCTGCAGCTGGCAGAGAAACTGCGTGCGCTGATTGAATCGCATGAATTCATCCATCACTTCCCGGTAACCGCCAGTTTTGGTGTGACTCAGTATGTTACCCAGGAACGTGAATCCACGATGCTGGCCCGTGCCGATGACCTGCTGTATCAGGCCAAGGAAGCCGGACGTAACCGGGTTATGCCACCGCCTGAAGCGTAACCGGCGTTTATCTGGCCATCCGCGTTTGCAGGTCCTGCCACATTTTTAACCGGCTGGAGCCCCCCACCCGCTGGCCACTACCACGGCCCTTGGCAAGCCAGAGACCATCACCGTTAAAACTGTAAACGGGCACCAGATCCCGGCGCTGAGTGGCGGGAAGCAGGTCAGGGTTCAGGTTATCCAGAACCAGTGGAATTTCATCTTCAACCGGGTAGTAGGTCAGCACCATATGCGCCTGATTCCAGTTCAGCGCTTTGACGTAAGTAATACGTAATTTGTGATCCGGAATGCCCAGCTCACGCAGGGCAAAGTACTTGGCAATCGCGTAATCTTCGCAGTCGCCGCCAAAGGTGGTGAGTTTTTCAAACGGCGTGGCCCAGTAATCCCTGTCTCTTATACACATCT
>ERZ1031170.118-NODE-118-length-9851-cov-6.389036_pt1 | contig 9851 bp, 6 predicted proteins | sample MGYA00518222_ERZ1031170 | MGnify/ENA primary metagenome ERZ1031170 (study PRJEB33718, sample SAMN03159772) | human skin metagenome | collected 2014-05-20 | study: EMG produced TPA metagenomics assembly of the PRJNA266117 data set (Human skin bacterial metagenome and... | reverse complement strand
CAGATGCACTGTGTGGGTCCATGGTGCGAGCCATGGAGATGGTGCCGGTTAAATTCGAAAGGCCATTATCGGCTTCGTTTTCGATTGGTTTGTCGGTTTCTTTCTGAACCATACCTGGTTCAAAACCACCGCCCTGAATCATGAAACCGTTGATGACACGGTGGAAGATCACGTTGTTATAGAAGCCGTCACTGACATATTGTTCAAAGTTTTTAGCGGTGACCGGTGCTTTCTTGTGATCGAGTTCAATACTGATATCACCAAAATTGGTATGGAGAATAATCATTGTTGTAATGTCCATTTTCTTCGCACTCGTGGCCGCCATTATACTCAAGTCTTAGCTGAAAGCACTACCCATTTATTCTTTGGGGTTGAAATTGTACTTCCTAAGAATGAGTACGGTTGTCTGTGTGAAGATAATACGCCTGATTTAACTGCCAATTAGGGCAGGCATCCGTTTATAATATTGTCCGCTATCGGCCAGTGCTGGCCATGATATCTGACAGTTGCGGGATACAAGATACCAACCTATGAGTACAGCAGAAAGCAGTAAACCGGTTAATTTTATTCATCAGATCGTTGAAAAAGATCTGCAGCAGGGAACTCACGAAGGCCGCGTGGTCACGCGTTTCCCGCCAGAACCTAATGGTTATCTGCATATTGGCCATGCAAAATCGATCTGCCTTAACTTCGGTACCGCTGAAAAATATCAGGGCGGCTGTAACCTGCGGTTCGATGACACTAACCCGGAAAAAGAGAGTCAGGAGTATATTGATTCAATAATTCGGGACGTGAACTGGCTGGGTTATCAGTGGCAGGGTGAGGTGCATTATACCTCCGACTATTTCCAGCAGTTGCATGACTGGGCGGTGTACCTGATTGAGCAGGGCAAGGCTTATGTCTGTGACCTGTCACCGGAGCAAGCCAAAGAATACCGTGGCAACTTCACCACACCGGGCCGCAACAGTCCGTTTCGTGACCGTTCGGTCGAGGAAAATCTGGCGCTGTTTGCACGCATGAAAAACGGTGAGTTTGCAGAAGGCAGTTGTTCGCTGCGTGCCAAAATCGACATGCAGTCACCGAATATGAATCTGCGTGATCCGATGATCTATCGCATTATGCATACCCGTCACCATCAGACCGGTGATCAGTGGTGTATTTACCCAATGTATGACTTTGCCCATGGGCAATCTGATGCGATTGAAGGGGTTACCCACTCAATCTGTACGCTGGAATTTGAAGACCACAGGCCTCTTTATGAGTGGTTTGTTGAAAATCTCCCGCTGCCCTGTGTGCCCAGGCAGTATGAGTTTTCCCGTCTGGAACTTAATTACACAATTACCAGCAAGCGTCGTCTGAAACAGCTGGTCGATGAAAAGCATGTGGCGGGCTGGGATGATCCGCGCATGCCAACCATTTCAGGTTTGCGTCGGCGTGGTTATACTCCGGCGGCATTACGTGAGTTTTGTGATCGCGTCGGTGTGACCCGTTCAAACGGTGTTGTGGACATGGGTATGCTGGAAGCGGCTATTCGTGATGATCTGGATAAAACTGCACCGCGTGCCATGTGTGTTGTGCGCCCAATTAAGGTAACGCTGACCAATTACCCTGCAGATCAGCAGGAGTGGTTTGAGCTGCCTAAACATCCCAAGGATGAAACCATGGGCCAGCGTACAGTGCCATTCAGTGCCAATTTGCTGATTGAAGAAGAAGACTTTTCTGAAGAACCGCCCCGCAAGTGGAAACGTCTGGCTCCGGGTGCAGCTGTGCGCCTGCGTGGTGCTTATGTGATTACCTGTAATGAAGTGATCAAGGATGAAAAGGGCAAGGTTGTTGAACTTAAATGCACTTATGATCCGGCGACCAAGGGCAGTAATCCGGAAGGGTACAAGCCAAATGGTGTGATTCACTGGGTATCAGCAGAACATTCGGTGCCCTGCGAAGTGCGGGAATATGACCGACTGTTTACCGTCGAGAATCCGGCGGGTGATAAGGAGCGGGACTTTCTGGATTGTATTAACCCGGAATCTCTGGTTAGCGTTACCAACAGTCGTTGTGAAATTGGCCTGCTGGATGCGCCGGTTGAGAGTCGCTTTCAGTTTGAGCGGACTGGTTACTTCTGTATCGACCCGGACAGCTCCTCTGAAAAGCTGGTCTTTAACCGGACGGTTACGCTGCGGGACAGCTGGAAGTAGCACGCGCTCCTGCTTAAGGGTCGGTGCATTCGGCACCGGCTCCGAGTACAAAAAAACCCGGCATTTGCCGGGTTTTTTATGCCTTTAATCAGGCTTAGCTATTAGCGGAAGCCAGAATGCTGTTCAGTGTCGCACTTGGGCGCATGATCAGTTTTACAGTATCCCGGTTGGCGTGATAGTAACCGTCCAGCTCTGCAGGCTGGCCCTGTACTGATGCCAGTTCGTCCAGAATTTTTTGCGCATTCTCGGTCAGTGCTTTGGCCAGAGGTGCAAAGTGAGCTGCCAGTTCGGTGTCTTCTGTCTGGTTGGCCAGCGCTTCTGCCCAATACAGACCCAGGAAGAAGTGGCTGCCTCGGTTATCCAATTCACCTGTTTTGCGCGAAGGTGACTTGTTGTTTTCCAGCAGTTTGCCCGTTGCCTGATCCAGAGTGGTTGCCAGCATTTTTGCACGGGCATTATCGTTTTTAACACCCATATCTTCCAGGGATACCGCCAGTGCCAGGAATTCACCCAGGGAGTCCCAGCGCAAGTGGTTTTCTTCCTGTACCTGCTGTACGTGCTTAGGCGCGGAACCGCCGGCACCTGTTTCATACATGCCGCCACCGTTCAGCATCGGAACGATTGACAGCATTTTCGCTGAGGTGCCCAACTCCATGATTGGGAACAGGTCGGTCAGGTAGTCGCGTAATACGTTGCCGGTGACAGAAATGGTGTCTTTACCGCGGATCAGACGATCAAGTGAGAAGCGCATCGCCTGATTGTAGGATTTGATATAGATCTCAAGGCCTTCAGTATCGTGCTCTTTCAGGTAATGCTGAACTTTTTTGGTCAGTTCCAGGTCGTGTGCACGTTCCTGATCCAGCCAGAATACGGCAGGGGTGTCTGACTGACGTGAGCGGTTTACGGCCAGTTTAACCCAGTCGCGTACGGCTTCATCTTTGGTCTGGCAGGCGCGCCAGATGTCGCCTTTTTCGACTTCGTGCTGCATCAGAACCGTGCCATCTGCAGCGACAACGCGCATGGTGCCGGATTCTTTCAGTTCAAAGGTTTTGTCGTGAGAACCGTATTCTTCTGCTTTTTTCGCCATCAGGCCAACGTTAGGTACTGAGCCCATGGTTGTTGGGTCAAACGCGCCGTTGGTTTTACAGAAATTGATCATCTCCTGATACATGCGAGCATAGGTAGACTCTGGCATGACGGCTTTAGTGTCTTTAGGCTTGCCATCAGGGCCCCACATTTTCCCGCCGTTACGGATCATGGCAGGCATGGATGCATCAACGATGACGTCAGAAGGCACATGCAGGTTGGTGATACCTTTTACGGAGTCGACCATCGCCAGCTCAGGGCGGTGCTCGTAGCAGGCGTGAATATCTTCTTCGATCTCTTCGCGCTTGGAGCGGGGCAGATCGGCAATTTTGTCGTAAACACTGCCCAGGCCGTTATTTGGGTTAACACCCAGTTCTTTAAACAGCTCGCCGTGCTTTTCAAATACTTCGTTGTAAAAGACGGTTACAGCATGACCGAATACGATCGGGTGGGAAACCTTCATCATGGTTGCTTTTACGTGCAGCGACCACATTACACCGGTTTCTTTGGCGTCGTTCAGGGAGTCTTCAAAGAACTGGCGCAGGGCCTGGCAGCTCATGCGCATGCTGTCGAGCACTTCGCCTTTTTCCAGGGACAGCTCTTTTTTAACTTCAGTGTTACCGCTGGCATTAACGAATTCGATGCGTACATCACCGGCTTCTTCCATGGTGATGGACTGTTCGGCGGAGAAGAAGTCGCCATCGCGCATCCAGTCAGCGTGGGTACGTGATGCTTTGCTCCAGTCGCCCATAGAATGCGGGAACTTGCGCGCGTAGGCTTTAACGGCAGCAGGTGCGCGACGGTCAGAGTTACCTTCACGCAGCACCGGGTTTACCGCGCTGCCGAGAATTTTGGCATAACGGTCGCGAATGGATTTTGCTGCATCGGTCTGAGGATCTTCCGGGAAATCGGGAATATCGTAGCCCTGGGCTTTGAGTTCAGCGATACAGGCTTTCAGCTGAGGAACGGATGCGCTGATATTAGGCAGCTTAACGATGTTGGCATTCGGGTCCTGAGTCAGATCACCAAGAAACGCCAGGCCATCTTCTACACGCTGAGAGTCGCTCAGGTTTTCGGGGAATGCGGAAAGAACACGGCCTGCAAGTGAGATATCAGTGATTGTTACATCAATGTCAGCACAGGAAGTAAAGGTGCGAACAATCGGGAGAAGTGAGCAGGTTGCGAGAGATGGAGCTTCGTCAGTCAGGGTGTAATAGATGGTTTGCTTATTTGTAGTCATTGTATTCCCCAAATAATTTATGGCATTAGGCCAAGGGCTCGGGTCAAAGCAACTTTTGATCGCTTGTCTCTACTATGGCGAGCCAGATGGTCGTGTTTCGGCGCATCAGTATACAGAAAAAGCCCCGTCGGTCATACGTCAGGACTATGCACTTAAGGCTAATATATGTTGTGTTTTTACAACTATACAGGGTGTTTGTGCACTGCAGTTGTTGTGGGGCGTGGGTTTTTAATAGAAATGGGCAGGAATCGACTACAGGTTACTACAAAAAACAAGCGGTTGTGGTCTTTGACTTTGGTCTGAATTGGCCTCTATAAAATGGTAGACCTTGCTCTGCTGGTATGGAATTATCCCGCCCCTGAAAGCTTTTTGGTTTTGAGTGTCCGGAGGTATATATGCTCAGTTATCGGCACGCTTTTCACGCAGGCAACTTTGCGGATGTACTGAAGCACATAGTTGAAGTAGAGATTCTGAGTTACCTGACCCTTAAGGAAAAGGCGTTTCATTATATAGATACACATGCGGGGGGAGGTCTCTATAAACTGGCCTCTGCAGAGAACCGCAGGGCTGAGTATCTGGATGGCATTGACCGTCTGGACGTTCAGGGTTTTCCTCAGCTCGCGCGCTATTTCCAGGTCATACAGTCATATCATCAGCAGGATGAGCGGCTGTATCCGGGATCTCCTGCCTTTGCTTTGCATTTTTTGCGTGCCCAGGATCGTAGCTGGCTGTTTGAGCTTCATTCCACTGAGGTGCAGATTCTGAAACAGTTTGCAGCAGGTGATAAGCGAATTGTAGTGCAGCAGAGTGATGGCTTTAAGGGCGCGCTGGCCCAGGTGCCGCCGGTGAGTCGCAGGGGATTGGTGCTGATTGACCCTCCGTACGAACTAAAGGAAGACTATGACCGGGTGGTTAAAACCTTAATTCAGCTGCATCGTCGTTTTTCAACCGGGGTATATGCGATCTGGTATCCGGTGGTGGACCGGTCCCGAATTGATCAGATTGAGCGCGCGTTGAAGGCAAGTGGAATTGGGCGGATACAGTTATTTGAACTGTCCGTCAGAGCAGATACTGAAGCGCGGGGCATGACCGGATCGGGTATGATTGTGGTCAATGCACCCTGGACGCTGTTTGAATTTATGTCGGGGCTTTTGCCTGATCTTGCTGAAAAGCTGGCTCAGGATAAGGGGGCGGGATACCGCTGCCTGCAGTTGGTAGAGTAAGTGAAAAGGGTGCGGTGTCGCACCGAATGAAAGCGGTTAAGGGTATTGGCATGAAAGATGAGTCATGGGTTGCATTCAAGGGTGTTCGGGTTAAGCTCGCGGGCGCTGCCGATCCGGAGGGGGAGGCGTTGCAAAATGAAGCGGCTAAACCGGCACCGCCGGGTGATCAGGAATGCTGTGAAAGTGGCTGCTCTCCCTGTGTTTGGGATACCTATTATGAGGCGCTGGAAGAGTGGCAGAAAGAGCAGGCGGCATCCGGAGACAATGATACGCCGTAACCCGGTCATCCTGTATCGTATGACGCTGATGTTATGGTGCCTTGGCTAGGCTGTTTTTTCGATCACCACGCAGGCGCGTAATTTTTCAGCGCCAAAACTCGACATGCGGGCAAAGTCCTCTCTTGCTATCGGCATATACTGACAATCTACAGCGTCCTGTTTTCCCTCTTCGGGGTCCGGATCGTGCACGTAAAGGCAGCTCTGGTCTATGCCGGAGACGGCGACCCAATGGGGTGCTTTGCGCCCGTCCATACGATAAGTACTGATCAGAATGATGATGGCGGCACCCTGGTCAATCCAGCGGGCGATATCATCCTGTGAAACATCCCGGTAGTGAATGGATACCCCGGCTGTCTGTGCTTCTTTGTGAAACTGTCGGTCAACTGAGCGAATAATCTCTTTTTTGGCAGGATTCCTGACGCCGTTTACAAATAATGGCTCCCTGATGTTGAGGAAAACATTGGCTTTGAAGTGGCGCTCGCTGGCAGCAAGGGCCAGTCCAATTGGGTGGCAGCCGCCATGGCCAGAGGTCATGAAAATTGTGGTTGCCTGCCGCCAGATTGCCAGTTCGGTTGCCTGATCAAAACGCTGTTGCTTGTTCAGGCTGGCCATCGCCATCATTAATGAGGCCGGGCCACAGGTGAAATCGGTTGTCTGCTGATACCAGGGTGTAGGGCGGTGCGGGATTGCTTCGGAAAGCGTGCGAACGGTTTTTTGCATTCGCAGCGCGTCCTGATGGTCTTCATAATAATCTGCAAACTCACCAAAAACCTTATATCCCCTCTGCTGATAGAGGCTCAGGGCAGGGTGGTTGTTCCTTGCTACTTCAAGACGCATAAAGAAACGGTTGCGCGTTGCCGCGGCATCTTCAGCCTGTTGCATGAGTTGAGTTGCAATGCCTTGATTGCGGTATTCAGGTATGACAGCGATGGAGTAAAGCCGGGCAAGGCGTGTTCCTCTATGCAGCAGTACTAGAATGTAGCCGCAGACCTGTTGCTGGCATTCCGCTACCAGAAAGATGCGGTGACTGGCCTCAAGCCAGAACTTAATCCGTCGTTTCGAAAGGCGGTCAATCGTAAAGATTCTTTGCTCCAGTGCCCATAAAGCCTCGGTATCTTCTTTGATGGCCTCCCGGATAAGCAGGGAGGGTGGCGGAGTATCAGTACAGGTTTGATTCATGCGGAATCCTTGCGACCAGGTTTGCAGCTGTAGCCGACAGGAAGCAGTAAAGAGGGTCAGCGCACCAGTATAGCGTTTTCTGCTGCGGGTCACACAGTGAATAACCTGGGCTGGGGAATGCTGGGGTGAGCAAAGATTGTCGACAATCTGTTTTATTGTTCAGTCATGCCGGTATCTGATTGGTGGGCAAACAGCGGATATCTGCACTTTTTTCTCGATTATTACACCTTATGTAGTAGTTTATTCGTCATTAAAGTCGGATAAAGTGTGGGCACAACCTGGAAGTGTCTACAATAATTATAGCTTCCATGCCTTAGTTAACCATAAGAATCAAAGGGCCTAAGCACATGTCCTATCAAGCAGAGTATTCACGATCCATTGAAACCCCTGAACTGTTCTGGGGCGAAAAAGCCGAAGCGCTTGCTTGGTTTAAAAAGCCAGAGCAGATCCTGTCAACCGATGAAAATGGCATCTATCGCTGGTTTGCTGACGGAGAGCTGAATACAGCTTATCTGGCACTGGACTATCACGTAGAGAATGGTCTGGCAGATAATCTGGCGATCATTTATGACTCTCCGGTCACCAATCAGAAGCGTAAAATTACCTACCGTGAGCTGCGCGACGATGTTGCTAAATTCGCCGGCGTACTGAAATCCCAGGGTGTCGAAAAAGGCGACCGGGTTGTCATCTATATGCCTATGGTGCCAGAAGCGTTGGTTGCCATGCTGGCGGTAGCCCGTCTGGGTGCCATTCACTCCGTCGTATTTGGTGGCTTTGCGCCACATGAGCTGGCGGTGCGTATTGATGATGCAGAACCGAAGGTGATTGTGACCGCTTCATGCGGTATTGAAATTGCCAAAGTCATTGAATATAAGCCAATGCTTGATAAGGCAATCGAGAAATCTGCACATAAGCCTAACAGTGTGGTGGTACTGCAGCGTCCTCAGGCCAAAGCTGAGCTGATGCCGGGTCGTGACCTTGACTGGAATGAAGCGGTTGCTGCTGCTGAACCTGCCGAGTGCGTGCCTGTAAAAGGTACTGATCCGCTTTATATCCTTTATACCTCCGGTACAACTGGCAAACCAAAAGGTGTGGTACGAGATAATGGCGGCCATGCGGTTGCCATGAAGTATTCCATGCAGGCGATCTATAACGTTAAGCCGGGCGATGTATTCTGGGCGGCATCGGATGTAGGTTGGGTGGTTGGTCACTCCTATATTGTCTACGGGCCGCTGCTGGCGGGTTGTACCACGATTGTGTATGAAGGCAAGCCGGTGCGCACGCCTGATGCGGGTGCATTCTGGCGTGTGTGTGAAGAATACAAAGCCAAGGTGTTGTTTGCTGCGCCAACGGCGTTCCGTGCGATCAAGAAAGAAGATCCGGAAGCCTCTGAGCTGGCTAAATATGACCTGTCTGCGTTGGATACCATCTTTATGGCGGGTGAGCGTCTGGATCCACCTACCTATCACTGGACCATCGAAAAAACCGGTAAACCTGTTATTGATCACTGGTGGCAGACTGAAACCGGCTGGGCGATCTGTGGCAACATGACGGGTATCGAAACCCTGCCACCAAAAGCCGGGTCGGCGACAGTGCCTGTGACTGGCTTTAACGTACAGATTCTCGATGCTGAAGGTAATCAGCTGCCAGCAGGTGAGCAGGGTGCTATTGCGATTAAGCTTCCTTTGCCTCCAAGCTGCCTGCCAACAGTATGGGGTGATTTTGAACGCTTCCGTACCGGATACCTGTCAGAGTTTCCTGGCTACTACAGCTCAGGTGATGGCGGTTATAAGGATGAGGACGGCTATGTCTTCATCATGGGGCGCACCGATGATGTGATCAACGTTGCAGGGCATCGCCTGTCTACCGGTGAGATGGAAGAGATCGTGGCAGGGCATTCCGCTGTTGCTGAGTGTGCGGTTATCGGTATCAATGATCCTCTGAAAGGGCAGGAGCCTATTGGTCTTGTTCTGCTGAAAGATGGTGTGGAAATTGATGATGCGCAGTTGCAGTCTGAGCTGGTTGGTATGGTGCGCAGTGAGATCGGTGCTGTAGCCTGCTTTAAGCGTGCCATCGTTGTGCAGCGTTTGCCTAAAACCCGCTCTGGCAAGATCCTGCGTAAACTGTTGCGTCAGATTGCTGATGGTCAGGCCTATACCGTGCCATCTACCATTGATGATCCGGCCAGTCTGCCAGAGATTGAAGAAATTATGTCAAACAATGGTCTGGTGTCTAACACCTAAGACCTCATTTCATTACCCCTTGGCCCTGTGCAGGCGATCTTCGGATCGCCCTTTTTTTATCCGGAGGATTTGATCGGCTGAGTCAGCGCCTGATTTTCATGGTCAGTTCAGGGCTTTTGCAGTGTATTAACAGAAGCTATGGCGCTGATAAATAATCTTGTCTTGTGAAAAAAAATAGTTCATACAAGATAGATATTGTGGGATCGAGATGCTAAGGTCATCTCAGCTCAAGCCCGCACGAGATATGGGTTTTTACTCCTGGAACAGGTCGGGAAAATTTCCCGGGAAAAGGCGTTAACCAAAAGATTATACTTTTCGTTCCAAAGTACCATATTAGCCGGCGGGGCCGATTTCTATGATGCCTGTCTCTTATACACATCTCCGAGCCCACGAGACCTCTCTACATC
>ERZ1031170.117-NODE-117-length-9859-cov-6.165443_pt1 | contig 9859 bp, 8 predicted proteins | sample MGYA00518222_ERZ1031170 | MGnify/ENA primary metagenome ERZ1031170 (study PRJEB33718, sample SAMN03159772) | human skin metagenome | collected 2014-05-20 | study: EMG produced TPA metagenomics assembly of the PRJNA266117 data set (Human skin bacterial metagenome and... | reverse complement strand
CTCGTGGGCTCGGAGATGTGTATAAGAGACAGTCCACAGTGCGATCAGAATCATGCCGTCATAGATCAGAGACAGCAGCCGTTTCAGGGGAGAGGCAGTGGTTACATCTGAGTATTGGTGGCGAAACTGCCGCGGCATGAGGGTGTTTCCTTACTGAGAACGGGGACGTGGTTCAATGGGCTGGCGGGGCCGAGTTGCCCCGCTGTCAGATCCGATTATTTGTATGGCTGCACGTACTGTTGACGATACTCTTCGGCCAGTGCAGTTGCAGACTCCTGCTGTTGCGGGTCTAACTTCATAATCAGGCGCCGTTCAATGGCTTTGGCGGTCTGGTTGCCCAGCTCAGCCGCGTTATGCATCCAGGCGTATGCCTGAATATCGCTGTCCTGTTCGGAATGACTGCCGTGGTGGTTGGAATAGAGCGTGCCCAGGAAAAACATGGCATCGGTATGCCCGCGCTCTGCAGCTTTGCGATACCAGTTTTCGGCTGCTTCGAAATTCTGTTCTACACCGGTGCCGAAGTTATAGCAGCGGCCCAGGTTGTGCAGGGCCGGCAGGTAGTCCTGTTCTGCCGCCTGGCGGTACCAGCTGTAGGCCAGATCTGCATTGCGATCAGTACCGTAACCAAATTCATACATTTCACCCAGACGGTTCTGGGCAGAGGCGTTGCCTGCCTCAGCGTCTGGTTCGACTTTCGCAAACTCGACCACATAGGCTTTGTTCTTCAGAGCGCGCAGGCTGTTAACGCTGCCCATATGGCCCTGAGAAACACCGCGCAGATAATAGCGTTTGGCGGTTTTTTCGTTTTGCTCAACCCCCCAGCCGTTTTCATACATCTGGCCCAGTATGTTAAGAGCATCAGGATCACCGTCCTGCGCCAGTGGCTTGAGTTCAGCCAGTGCTGCCGCGTAGTCCTGTGATTCGAAAGCGCGTGTGCCTTTGGCAAGGCTGGCAGCCAGTGCCATGCCCGAACCCAGACTGCAGGAAAGGACCAGAGCGTAGATGAGCTGTTTTTTCATGGATTCAACCCGTACTAGAAACGAAAAAGGTCAGAGGTCGCACATTATAACCAGAATCATGCGTAAATGTTGATCATCACAAGGGTGAGTGGCCGTTCGGATGATTCTTGCGCAAACCTTTAAATCAGAAGTTGCTAATACTAAGGTCAGTCAGGGGGGGGAGGCCAGTTGGACAGGGCAGGAATCCTGCTTTTCTTGCGCCAGATCAACGTCCGGTAATAAACCGGGCAGGCGCGCTGGCCTGCCAGGTTACTCAGTCCTTGCGGTCAGGGCTGAGTAGTTCAACCATATAGCCGTCAGGGTCTTTGACAAAGGCCAGAATGCTGTTGCCGCCTTTCATCGGTCCGGCTTCACGCACGATGTTGCCACCTTTGGCTTTAATCGCATCGCAGGCTGCATAGACGTCTTCAACTTCAATGGCGATGTGGCCGTAGGCATTGCCCAGATCGTATTGGTCGGTATCCCAGTTGTGGGTTAATTCAAGAACGGTGTGGTCGGTTTCAGCACCGTAACCGACAAATGCCAGCGTGAATTTACCCTCTGGATAGTCCTTGCGCCGCAGTAATTTCATGCCCATCACGTCGCAATAAAACTGAATTGACTGCTCCAGGTCGGTCACCCGCAGCATGGTATGTAACATACGCACTTTAACGCATCCCCTTATCGTTTGATTTTGGTATTATCACAAGGACAACCGTTCGCCCGACCAGATTATCAGTGATCTGCTCAGTATATCAGGCTGAGATTGATAATGGCGTTATACGGTTGGTTCAGTATCTGATCAGGATGGATTGCCATATGTTCCAGGATCTAAATAAAAAAATAGAAGATTCCATGGCTCCTTTTAAGGAGCTGGTAAACATTCAGACTCGCATGTTGGAGGAGCTGACACGTCAGCAGATGGAATGCACCAAATTGTGCATTGAAGCGACGATTCACCAGACCCGGGAGTTGCAGAAATGTGACTCTCCGACAGACCTTCTGGATCTGCAGCGCACTTATGCCAGAGACCTGGAGAATACCCTGCGCCTGGCCAGCGAAAGCAATATGAAAGTGCTGCAGGAGGCGCGCTCAGAAATTGAGCAGATGACTCAATCCACCTTTGATGTGTTTAACAAGTGATGCTTAACAGCCAAATCTCACCTATCTCTTACCGGCAGAGCGATGCTTGATATGAATCAGGCGATCGCTTTGCTTTATGGTTCTACCACCGGCAATACCGAGAGTGTTGCCGAGCTGATTGCAGAAAAAATCGGTTTCAACCGGGTGCACCGGCTCAATATCGCGACAGATGGTCTGGGTGCCATTGCTGAATATGATTATCTTATTTTAGGTATTCCGACCTGGGACTTTGGTCAGCTTCAGGAAGACTGGCAGGACCTCTGGGCGGAACTTGAAGGCATGAATCTGTCCGGTAAACACTGTGCGCTGTTTGGTCTGGGTGATCAGATTGGCTATGGCGAATGGTTTCTGGATGCGATGGGTATGTTGCATGAATGTTTGCAGCAGCGTGGCGCGCATTTTGCCGGTTACTGGCCCATTGATGGGTATAACTTTGAAGCGTCCAAAGCACTGACTGCCGATGGGACGCAGTTTGTTGGTCTGGCTCTGGATGAGGATTGCCAGAGTTATGAAACTGATGAACGTGTCAGCCGCTGGTGTGAGCAGGTGCTGGCGGAGTTTGGTCTGCCTGACTGAATGTGGCCAGACAGGCTGTCTGCTATAAAAAGTGCTCCATCAGCAGATGTGTTGCCACCCCGGCGGCATATCCCAAGGCGATTGCCCAGCTCCAGCGCAGGTGGCTGGCAAAGGTATAGGTGCCCTGTGCCTGTCCCATCAGAGCGATGCCAGCGGCAGATCCGATCGACAGCAATGATCCACCAATGCCAATGGTCAGCGTGGCCAGCAACCAGTCGTTGACGGACATGTCCGGATTCATGCTGATAACGGCATACATCACCGGAATGTTATCAATGAGGGCTGACATCATCCCGACCAGAATATTGGCAGGTACTGCACCCAGATCGACATAGAGCCATTCAGCCATCAGCGCCAGATAACCCAGGCTCGCCAGTCCACCTACACAGAGCACTACGCCATAGAAAAACATCAGCGTATCCCAGGATGAGCGTTCCACCACTTTAAAAATATTAAAGCGTCGCACTACATCTATGTTGTCACCCTGGGCCTGTTGATGGGTTTGCATGGTTTCGGCGTGATGATGGCTGATGTGGCCATGTTCACCCTCGATAGGTTCATAATGGCTCAGGTAATAACCATAGAGTTTCAGGATGCCGAGCCCGGTCATCATGCCGAGCAATGGGGGCAGGTGCAGGGCGCTGTGGATGCTGATGCTCAGAGCAATGGTGGCCAGAAACAGGAAAATGATGGTGATGCCGCCTTTTTTCATCGGTAGCCGTTCTCCATCACCGGTCGGGGGCTCACGTTCGATGGTGAAGCTCATCAGCAGGGCCGGAAGCAGCCAGGTGACCAGTGCCGGCGGCATTAGTAACAGAAATTGCTCAATCTCTACCAGTCCGCGCTGCCAGACCATCAGTGTGGTGATATCACCGAAGGGGCTGAAGGCGCCACCGGCGTTGGCGGCGATCACAATGTTGATACAGCTTACCGTGATAAAACAGCGATAAGAGTTACCAACGGCCAGCACTACAGCGCCCATCAGCAGTGCGGTGGAAAGGTTGTCCGCCACGGGCGATATAAAAAACGCCAGCAGGCCGGTAATCCAGTAAATCTGCCGCAGGGTAAAGCCCTGGGCGACCAGCCAGGCCCGCAGTGAGGCAAAGACCAGCCGTTCTTCCATAGTGGTGATAAAGGTCATCGCCGCGAGCAGGAACAGGAACAGCTCGGCATATTCAAGAATATTCTGGCGCGCGGCCAGTCCGGCGGTTTCTGTATCGCCGGTGGTGGCATAGGCGATGCCCACTAAAATCCAGATCAGCCCCGCCGAGACCATGATCGGTTTTGATTTACGCAGATGGATGAACTCTTCACTGAGCACCAGGATGTATCCCAGCACAAAAATCATCAGCGCCAGTACGCCATAGGCCGATGTAGTGAAGTCCTGTAACGGCAGCGACGGTTCAGCTGCGCAAGCCGAGGTGGCCAGAAACAGGGTTGCCAGAGACGAGAGGCTGAACAGAAGCGCTTTCATTGTCCTGAAGACATCCTTTGCGGCAATTGAGCCTACTATTTTACGGGTCGGCTGTATTTAAAAGCCAGCGCTCCGGGGCGGTAGTGTTTAGTCTGCTTTTTGGCTAAAATAACGCCCCTTTTTCATCACCGCCGGTAGTGACGCATAGCATGGAAATCAACCCGATTCTAAATGACCTGAAGGATATAGCCGAGCGCACCCGCGCGTTACGTGGCTTTCTGGACTATGAAGGCAAGAAAGAACGCCTTGAAGAGGTCAGCCGTGAGCTGGAAGATGCTGCGGTATGGGAAAAACCTGAATACGCTCAGCAGCTGGGTAAAGAGCGTGCGGCACTGGAAACCGTGGTTGAAACCATCGAAGAACTGACTGCCGGCGTCGCGGACACCCGCGATCTGCTGGATATGGCGGTGGAAGAGAACGACGAAGAAACCGTTGCGGTGGTTGAAGAGGATGTCACTGCGTTGATGGAAAAACTGCAGCAGTTGGAATTCCGTCGCATGTTCTCCGGTGAAGCCGATCCCAACAATGCGTTTCTGGATATTCAGGCCGGCTCCGGTGGCACAGAGGCTCAGGACTGGGCCAATATGGTGCTGCGCATGTATCTGCGCTGGGGCGAGAGTCGTGGTTTTAAAACCGAGCTGATCGAAGTGTCCCCGGGTGAGGTTGCGGGCATAAAGTCTGCCACCATCAGTTTTGTGGGTGAGTATGCTTTTGGCTGGCTGCGCACGGAAACCGGTGTGCACCGGCTGGTGCGCAAATCGCCGTTTGACTCCGGTGGCCGTCGTCATACTTCATTCTGTTCCGTGTTTGTCTCGCCAGAAATTGATGACAATATCGAGATTGAGATCAATCCGGCGGACCTGCGTGTAGATGTCTATCGCGCCTCCGGTGCGGGTGGTCAGCACGTTAACCGGACCGAATCTGCGGTACGTATTACCCACGAACCCTCCGGTATTGTGGTGCAGTCTCAGAGTCAGCGCTCGCAGCATCAGAACAAAGACACCTGTATGAAGCAGCTGCGTGCCAAGTTGTATGAAATGGAGATGCTCAAGCGCAGTGAAAAAGCGCAGGAGCTGGAAGACTCCAAGGCCGATATTGGCTGGGGCAGCCAGATTCGTTCCTATGTGCTGGATGATCAGCGCATCAAGGATCTGCGTACCAACGTGCAGTCTTCCAATTGTGACAAGATCCTTGATGGGGATCTGGATATGTTTATCGAGGCCAGCCTGAAGGCTGGTTTATAAGTAACGAATTTACGGACTTATCACGCCGATGTCTGACAATACACAGCAAGATGAAAACCGCCTGATCGCTGAACGTCGTGCCAAACTGAATGGGCTGCGTGAAACAGGCAATGCCTTCCCGAATACCTTCCGTCGCGACAGCTATGCAGCGGATCTGCAGGCCAAATATAGCGATAAAACCAAGGAAGAGCTTGAAGGCGCGGGTATCCGCGTCAGTATTGCGGGTCGCGTGATGCTGAACCGCGGTGCATTTGGCGTGGTACAGGATATGACCGGACGTATTCAGTTTTACGTCAACAAGGAAGCCCGGGCGTTTGCCAAGGGCCTGGATCTGGGTGACATCATCGGTGTCACCGGTGAACTGCACAAGTCCGGCAAGGGTGACCTCTATGTGGATATGGCGGAATATGAGCTGCTGACCAAAAACCTGCGTCCGCTGCCGGATAAGCATAAGGGGCTGCAGGATACTGAAATGCGGTATCGTCAGCGCTACGTTGACCTGATCACCAATGATCACTCGCGCAAGGTGTTTGAGATCCGCTCCAAAATTGTGGCCGGTATTCGGCAGTACCTGACCGAGCGTCGCTTCATTGAAGCAGAAACACCGATGCTGCAGGTGATTCCGGGTGGTGCCAGCGCTCGTCCGTTTATCACTCATCACAACTCACTTGACCGTGATATGTACCTGCGTATTGCGCCGGAACTCTATCTGAAGCGTCTGGTGGTCGGTGGTTTTGAGCGCGTGTTCGAGATTAACCGTAACTTCCGTAACGAAGGGCTTTCAACACGTCACAACCCTGAGTTCACCATGATTGAGTTTTATCAGGCCTATGCCGATTACCATGACCTGATGGATCTGACCGAAGATATGCTGCGTACCCTGGCGCAGAATGTACTGGGCACTACTACGCTGGTGAACACCGTACGTAATGAAGACGGTGAGGTGCTGGAAACCTTCGAATACGATCTGGAAAAACCTTTCCAGCGTCTAAGCGTGTTTGATTCCATTCTGCACTACAATCCGGACATTACGGCTGAAGCACTGGCAGACGATCATGCTGCACGGCAGATTGCGCAGCGCATGGACATTGATGTGAAGGACAGCTGGGGTCTGGGCAAGGTTCAGATCGAAATTTTCGAGAAAACCGTCGAGCACCGTCTGGATCAGCCGACCTTTATCACGGAATACCCAACCGAAGTATCGCCACTGGCCCGCCGCAGTGACAGCAACCCATTTGTGACCGATCGTTTTGAGTTTTTCGTCGGTGGCCGTGAGCTGGCGAATGGCTTCTCCGAGTTGAATGATTCGGAAGATCAGGCAGAGCGTTTTCAGGCGCAGGTGGCAGAAAAAGAAGCCGGTGATGATGAAGCGATGCATTACGATGCAGACTACATCAATGCACTGGAATATGGTCTGCCGCCCACCGCCGGTGAAGGCATCGGTATTGACCGTCTGGTGATGCTGTTTACCGATTCACCATCAATCCGTGATGTCATCCTCTTCCCGGCGATGCGTCCACGGGGCTGATCTCTGTGCGGTGGCAGGTATGACCTGTCACCGCTTCTCCTTGTCTGTTTGCTCTGTATCCTGGTGCGGCACCTGGTCTACCAGTTCCTGATCAAAGTGTTTTGACTCCTGCAGGATATCCACCACTTCTGAGGCCATCTCCGGCAGGGTTTCTACAACCGCAGTGGCAATCTCTACGGCCTGTTCCGGATGATTTTCGCTGTAGTGGGTGACCAGTTCGGCAGCGAACTCATGCATGGCATCCCGGTCAGCGGGGCGTAGGGTCTGCTCCGGCGGTAACTCGGATTCCTCAAATCTATGCTCCATGGCGTACTGTTCGCTGATGGCATGGGTAATCCGGCTGAGGGTTTCAGGCTGATGCTCCGCCAGCCAGCTGACCAGCCGGTTGGCCTGATCAGGCGCATTGCTGACCAGCATCTTGGCAATATCCAGACTCAGATCCGGCGCGGCGCGGGTGATAGAGGCGAATAAACGGCCAATATCTATCTTATCAACCTGTACCAGTGCGGCTGACAGTTCCATTGCTTTATCCGGATGCGCTTCAATCAGTTCTCGGGCCATTTTCACGGCAGCGGCGGGGTTGCTTTCGGCAATGCGAATGGCCACCCGTGTTTCCAGACTGTGCGGTGTTTCCGACTCCTCGCCGGGCAGGCGTGGGTCAAGGTCATACAGCGTGGTACCCACTTCAGTATGAATGACATAGTGTTCCTGCTCTTCCACCGGCAATGCTTTACGGCCATGGCGCATCTGATAGATGCAAAAGCCCAGCAGCAACAGCTGAAACAAAGCCAGAAAGAAAAACAGTGCGTCACTGCCAAACCAGGACATTGCTTTGGATGAGAGGGCGGGCCCGGCAATGCTGCCAACAGCGTACAGTGTAATCATTCGGCCCATGGCTGCGGCCATTTCCGCTTTGCGGATGCGGTCAAAGGTTTCAGCAATGCTCATGGGGTAGATGCATGAAAGCAGGCCGGTTAATACGGCCACCAAAGGCAACATCAGCAGAAAAACACCACCGTGACCGATGCCGGGCAGCAGCAGGGTTACGACGAGGTTTACGCCTAGCAGGCTTGCCAGCACCTGCCGCCGATCGTAGCGATCGGATAACATGCCGATAGGGAATTGCAGCAGAAATGCTCCCAGCACGGCACAACCCATAAAGAGGGATAACTGAAAACCTGCAATGCCACGCTCTCCGGCATAAATCGGCATCAGGTTCATCAGGGCGCCGTATAAAATACCGGAAAACAGACAGATCACGGCACCGAAGGGTGCATGATGCAGCAGGTGTTTCAGTGTCATGTTCTGGGTTTCGGTGACCGGAGGGCCACTGCGTCGGCTTAATGCAAGCGGTACCAACCCCAGGCAGAGCAGAATGGCAGCGAGAATAAACAGGGTCGGCTCCGCAACCGGGGCCAGATTAAACAGAAACTGACCGACCACTACCGCGCCCATGATGGTGATCTGGCTGGTGGCCATGATCCGTCCGCGGGTCTTTTCTGTTGCGGTATCACTGAGCCAGCCATCAAATACGGCAAAATTACAGGCCAGACAGAACCCCATTAACAGACGCATGGCACTCCAGGTCCAGGGGTCTGTTTTGAGGCCGCAAACCAGAATAGCCACGGCGCTGAGTGCGGCGCAGGCAGTGAAAACCCGGATGTGGCCAACCCTGATAATCAGTTTTCGACTGTAAAGGCCGCCCAGTAACATACCGGCGGCATACATGGATAGCACCAGACCGATGGTGTCAGTGCTGACGCCATCCAGCCCCATTCTCACGGGTAACAACAGCCCAATCAGGCCAAAACCCAGCATCAGAATAAAACAGCTGAGGTAGAGGGCGAGCAGGGAAAACATGGTTGCAATCACAGCGGGCTCCATCGGAGAGGGAGTGTCTCACCCTAGAATTCTGTGTTCTGACTGTCAACCGCACTGGCGGCAACAGCCTGTCTTTATTTAGGGAAGGTGCGAATAAGTCCTATGGTCTCTCAGGCTTTCAGTCCGATGTGGAATCAAGGCGCTTCTTTGCAGGCATGTCGGGACCTGTCAAAAAGAAGCAACAAAGAGTGCGCATTGGACTGAAAGCCCTAAAAGGCGGGCCGTTAAGCCCACATCTGCGGTGTTGCAGTTTTTGCCAAGGACTACGGCCATTGGCTGCAAACTTCGCCTTGCATCTGTAGGCTTAACGGTCCGCTGAGAAACTATAGGACTTATTCTCACCTTCCTTAGGGTATGATGCGGTTCCCGATGAGTATGGACATTATTAAGGTACCCTATGGCACTGGAGCAGGCTCCCAGTTGGCAGGCTGTCCTTGAGGATCAGTTCAGTCAACCCTACATGCAGCAGTTGAAATCCTTTCTGCGGGATCAGAAAAACCTGAAAAAGGTGATCTATCCCCACTCCGATCAATGGTTCAATGCACTGGAAACGACGCCACTGGATGAGGTGAAGGTGGTGATTCTGGGGCAGGACCCCTATCACCAGCCGGGTCAGGCTCATGGGCTTTGTTTTTCTGTACAGCCGGGTGTAAAAACGCCTCCTTCGCTGGTGAATATCTACAAAGAATTACAGCGTGATCTGGGCATTGTGCCGGCGGGTCATGGTTTTCTTGAAAGCTGGGCGAATCAGGGTGTGCTGTTGCTCAACAGTGTGCTGACCGTTGAGCAGAGTCAGGCCGCATCACATCAGGGCAAAGGCTGGGAGCGGTTTACGGATGCGGTGATTGCCGCCGTCAATGCCCAGTGTGAACATGTGGTGTTTTTGTTGTGGGGCAGCTATGCCCAGAAAAAGGGTGCGGTCATCGACCGGCAGCGTCATCTGGTTTTGCAGGCGCCTCACCCTTCACCTGTCTCTTATACACATCTCCGAGCCCACGAGACCTCTCTACATCTC
>ERZ1031170.115-NODE-115-length-9957-cov-6.468491_pt1 | contig 9957 bp, 12 predicted proteins | sample MGYA00518222_ERZ1031170 | MGnify/ENA primary metagenome ERZ1031170 (study PRJEB33718, sample SAMN03159772) | human skin metagenome | collected 2014-05-20 | study: EMG produced TPA metagenomics assembly of the PRJNA266117 data set (Human skin bacterial metagenome and... | reverse complement strand
GTTGTAGCCCAGATCCTGCATTCTCACTTCGATGCTTTCCAGCAGGGTATTGGGTGTCATCAACCCGGCCAGTGTTGGCTGCTGTTCACTCACCCCTATCTGCAGCGAACTCTCAACTCTGGCCACACCCGCTGTTTCTGCAAACAGATCGAATCGGGCTGACTGAACCAGCGGGTCCATCCGGTAATTCAACTGAAGGTCGGAAGTCAACTGACGGAACCCCATCTGCTGCCACTGTTTCAAACCCATCAGATTAAGGTCGCCACAGCCTAGGGTTTCATAACTGGTTCCCACCTGCGCCTGCATAGCTGCCGTCTGCGCAGTAAGCATCTGCATAAAGTCACTCTGCAGATCAAAATTGATGCCGGAAACAACAAATGAAAAAGCCTCCGGTAAACGCCCCTTCTCGAGATTGGTCGGTGCCATTAACAGCGACCATGGGTTAGCTGTTTTAAACACCATCCGCTCAACAAGCACAGCATCCTGCATACCGACAGGCGTCAAGCGTACATTCAGCAAGCCTGCTTCAGACTGAAGAGGATCAATTTCAACGCTGTCATAGCGCATATCCAGGAAGGGCGCGATGGTATTTTTCAGTGCATCAGCGGTTCGGGTCACCTGCCACCAGGCATACAAATACGCTGACGCCGCCAGCAACCCGACAAACAACACCAGAAGAATCAGTGCTTTCAGAACTCTTAATGTCGCCAGCACGGCTTTAGACTCCGCTTTTGAGCAATTCCATAATGGGCGTGATCATCCGTATAAACCTTAATTGAGTGTGGTTAAAAAAACCAGCGCACGCCTCAACAGTTAACGGCCGAAACAGAAGAAAATCCAGTCCGGTGGTGCAGATACAAAAAAACGGCCCTCAGGCCGTTTTTCTATGCATCAAGGCTAGCTTAGTTAAGCTTTTCTTTGATACGTGCAGACTTACCACTGCGCTCACGCAGGTAGTACAGTTTAGCCTGACGTACATCACCACGACGCTTAACAGTGATGCTGTCTACAGTTGGGCTGAAAGTCTGGAAAGTACGCTCAACACCCACACCGTGAGAGATTTTACGTACAGTAAACGCGGAGTTCAGACCACGGTTACGCTTACCCAGCACCACGCCTTCATATGCCTGCAGACGGGTACGGTTACCTTCAGTTACTTTAACCTGAACAACAACGGTATCGCCCGGTGCAAATTCAGGAATCTCTTTGCTCATCTGTTCAGCTTCAAGCTGCTGAATAATCAGGTTTTTGCCGCTCATCGCTTGCTCCTAATCTATTCAACCGTCGGACCCTTTGGTCTCCCGGATAAAATCAGTTAACAATGACTGCTGCTCGGCGGTGAGTTCGAGGTTTTCCAGCAGGTCAGGCCGGCGTTGCCAGGTTCTGCCCAGTTGCTGTTTCAGACGCCAGCGTCTGATCTCCTCGTGGTTGCCGCTCAGCAACACTTCAGGTACGTCCATGCTGTCAAGCTGTTCCGGACGGGTGTAGTGCGGACAGTCCAGCAGGCCATCACAAAACGAATCCTCAGTAGCCGAATTCTGATGTCCGAGCACGCCGGGCACCAGTCGGGAAACTGCATCTATCAGGGTCATGGCTGGCAGTTCACCACCGCTGAGCACAAAATCGCCCAGCGACCATTCCTCATCAATTTCAGTCTCCAGCAGGCGCTCATCAATACCTTCATAGCGCCCTGCTACCAGGATCAGCCGTTTCTGTTCAGCCAACTCCTGCACACCTTTATGGTCCAGTTTGCGTCCCTGGGGCGAGAGGTAGATCACCTTTGCCTCACCGCCAGCAGCCTCTCTGGCTGCCTGGATCGCATTCCGCAGTGGCTGCACCTTCATTAACATGCCGGGGCCACCACCATAAGGCCGGTCATCTACAGTGCGATGCTTGTCATATGCGAAGTCTCTTGGACTCCAGCACTGCAGCTGTATCAAACCATTCTTTACCGCTCTTCCGCTGACGCCAAAGCTCGTGATTGCTTCAAACATCTCCGGGAAGAGAGTAACCACACCGAACCACACGGTTCAGAACTCCGGGTCCCAGTCGACCCGCATGGTACCTGATTCCAGGTCAATCTCTTTTACCACCTGATCCGGCAACCAGGGCAACAACCGCTGCTTGCGATCGATGCTTTGTTCGGTTCCCTTCACCACCAGCACATCATTTGAGCCGGTTTCCATCAGGTGACTCACCTTGCCCAGCAATACGCCGGACTCGGTATAAACCAATAAATTTTCCAACTGACTCCAGTAATACTCACCCTCTTCAAGGACGGGTAACTGGCCGGCGTCAACGCGAATCTCTTTGCCGCAGTATGCAGCAGCCAGATCACGATCATTTATGCCTGTCAGTTTGGCGATCAGGCCCTTGCCATGAGGTTTGCCATCTTCCACCGCAACCGGCTTCCAGACACCATCAAACTCCATTAACCAGGGTTTGTAGCTGAAGATGTTTTCTATGGGATCAGTATGGGAGAAGATTTTCACCCAACCTTTGACTCCGTAGACCGCAGTAACACTGCCAAGTACAACAGTCTCTTCGCTGTTCTTACTGCTCATCCGGCTACCTGATCGGTCAGCAATTACGCTGACGCTTTTTTCGCTTCCTTAACCAGAGTCGCTACACGCTCAGACAGCTGTGCACCTTTACCCTGCCAGTATTCAACGCGATCCAGAGCGAGACGCAGACGCTCTTCCTGACCACGTGCAGACGGGTTAAAGAAACCGATCCGCTCAATAAAGCGACCATCACGCGCATTACGCGAGTCAGCCACCGAAATGTGATAGAAAGGACGCTTTTTGGCGCCGCCGCGAGACAAACGAATTGTTACCATGCGTTAGATCCCTTTATTGAGTGGGTTTTGAAATCGCCCACAGTTTGATTATCCGCTCTGTTTTTAAAGACAGATCGGGCCATTAAAAATCAGGGCGGCAATTCTACGCGAATTTGCCGCCCTGATAAAGTGCTTTACTGTTTTTTTACGCAGCCTGATTCAGCGCGGAAAACCACCGCCACCAAAGCCGCCGGGACCGCCCATACCACCGCCCATACCTGGCGGTAACATGCCCTTCATGCCACGCATCATTTTACCCATGCCCTTGCCACTGAATTTCTTCATCATTTTGGACATCTGCTTGTGCTGTTTCAGCAAGCGGTTCACATCCTGAACCTGTGTACCTGAACCCAGCGCGATACGTTTTTTCCGGGAGCCGGAGATAATGTCAGGCTTGCGGCGTTCATCAGGCGTCATGGAATTAATGATCGCTTCCATCTGCACAATGCCTTTTTCCGCATTGGCCGCTTCTGCCGCCTGCGCCAGCTGACCCATGCCGGGCAGTTTATCCAGCAGGCCCGCCATGCCGCCCATATTTTTCATCTGAGAGATCTGTTCACGGAAGTCTTCCAGATCAAAGCCTTTGCCTTTTTTGATTTTCTTGGCAAATTTTTCCGCTTTTTCTTTGTCTATTTTTTGCTCAGCTTCCTCAATCAGAGAAAGCACATCGCCCATGCCCAGGATACGGGAAGCGATACGATCCGGGTGGAACGGGTCCAGCGCATCAACCTTTTCACCGACACCGATAAACTTGATTGGCTTACCCGTGATCTGCCGCACGGACAGCGCCGCACCACCGCGGGCATCACCATCCGTTTTGGTCAGGATCACGCCGGTCAGCGGCAAAACATCATTAAAGGCCCGGGCAGTATTGGCCGCATCCTGACCGGTCATGGCGTCAACCACAAACAGGGTTTCGATCGGTTTGACCGCGTCATGCAAACGGCGAATCTCGCCCATCATCTCTTCGTCAACGTGCAAACGACCGGCGGTATCCACCAGCACCACATCATGCTGTTTAATCCGTGCATGGTTAATTGCAGCATTGGCAATATCAACCGGATCCTGATCCGCCGTGGACGAGAAGAAATCCACCTGCACTTCACCGGCCAGGGTTTCGAGCTGTTTGATCGCCGCTGGACGGTAGATGTCTGCCGACACCACCAGCACCTTTTTCTTCTCCCGCTCACGCAGGTGGCGGCCCAGCTTGGCAACAGAGGTGGTTTTACCTGCCCCCTGCAGACCTGCCATCAACACAACAGCCGGCGGTACAGCCGCCAGGTTAAGCTTTTCATTGGCCTCACCCATCAGGCGGACCATCTCTTCATTGACGATTTTGACGAAGACCTGACCCGGCGTCAGGCTCTTGGTCACTTCCTGCCCAACAGCGCGTTCTTTCACGCTGTTAATGAACTCTTTTACAACCGGCAGAGCAACGTCCGCTTCCAGCAGAGCCATTCGCACTTCGCGCAGTGTGCCTTTGATATTGTCTTCCGTCAGCTTTGCCTGACCTGTGACACTGCGCAGCGTTTGCGTTAGACGTTCTGTTAGGTTTTCAAACATGGGGTACCCCGGTTACACAGCCGTCAGTCTTGTCCGGGTAGTTGTCCGGATATGCACAGCTGGATTTAAAGTCTGATATGCAGTTACAAAGGGAGCAATTATACCCCAGGCTCAACAGTGCTGCGAATAGCGCCCCGTTATTTAATCCATATGCGTTATATGACACACTAAGGAACCTGCGAATAAGTCCCAAACGCCTCAGGCTTACAGAACGGTTCAAGTTCGAGGCAGCGATTACAGGCATGCTGGTTGCCTGTCGAAAATCGTTAACAAAGAAATTGGATCGTTCTGTAAGCCCCGCAGGGTGGGTATTAAATCGACTTACTGCTTTGTCAGGCAGCTTGGAAAGGACATGTCATTCCACTGCGCTACCTTTCGCACATTAAGCCGATTTAGTACCCACTGAGAAAGCTTGGGACTTATTCGCAGGTTCCCTAAGCCTGCCTGCATAATCATCATGTTGCAGGCCTTCAGATGACAGGTTGTATTAAAGGACTCCAATGCTTCTGTTTTCCACGTTATTTGCCGTTTTACTCTATGCACTGGCCAGCGTGCTGCAGTGGCAAACCGTGCTGGGCAAACGTACGGCGACCCCGGCGCTCGTCAAATGGCTGGCACTGGCTGGTTTTATTGCTCACACCCTGTCTGTTTACACTGTTTTACACCAGCCCGGCGGGTTGAACCTGAGCCTCTTCAGTGCTGGCTCACTGATCGCCTGGCTGGTAACAGGTCTGGTTTTACTGAGCAGTCTAAGGCAGGCAATCGACAACCTGTTTCTTGGCGTTCTGCCAATGGCAGCCATTACTGCACTGCTTTGCATTGTGACCGAAATCCAGCCGGGCAAACCCTATGCCGCCGGCTTGATTGCCCATATTCTGCTATCCATTCTGGCCTACAGTATCTTCACCATCGCAGTCTTGCAGGCACTGCTGCTCTCACGTCAGGAGGCCGCCCTGAAACACCACCACACCCGTGGACTGGTCGCCAGCCTGCCGCCGCTGCAAACCATGGAACGCTTCCTGTTTGAACTGCTCTGGGCAGGACTGGCCCTGCTGACCGCATCCCTGGTCACCGGATTTTTGTTTGAAGAGGACCTGTTTGCCCAGCATCTGGTCCACAAAACGGTTTTATCTCTGGTGGCCTGGTTGCTCTATGCCACGCTGCTGTTTGGCCGCATCAGTTTTGGCTGGCGCAGCCATACCGCCATTCGCTGGACCCTGAGTAGCTTCCTGTTTCTGGCACTGGGATATTTCGGCAGCAAATTTGTCACAGAACTGATTTTATAAAGACTTAGACTGATCGTCGTAGCCCCTAGCCTTGACAGGCGTCACAGGGGCACTGACAATGCTTGCCAATCCACAATACAGGCCTATAGCTCTTGGAAGACGCATCGATAAGCACCCTGCTTGGGGTTTTGGTATTTCTCATCCTCTGTTCCGCCTTCTTTTCCAGCTCCGAAACGGGGATGATGTCTCTCAACCGCTACCGGCTGAAGCATCTGGTCAACAAAAAGCACCGCGGTGCGCGCAAAGCCAGTAAATTGCTGAACCGACCTGATCGCCTGATTGGCGTTATCCTGATCGGCAACAATTTCGTCAACATTCTGGCCTCTGCTATTGCGACCGTAATCGCGGTGCGCCTCTGGGGCGATGCGGGCATCGCCATTGCCACCGCTGCTCTGACGGTGGTCATTCTGATCTTTGCTGAAGTTTCGCCCAAAACCATGGCAGCACTGAATCCGGAAAAAATCGCCTTCCCGGCAGCCTATGTGCTGACGCCACTGCTCAAACTTATCTATCCGCTGGTCTGGATCATCAACGGCATCACCAACGGCTTTTTGCGCCTGTTTGGCGTCAAGGTCACCGGCGATAACAATCACCTTCTGAGTACAGAAGAGCTGCGTACTCTGGTGCATGAAGCCGGCGCACTGCTGCCCCAGACCAACCAGAACATGCTGCTGGGGGTACTTGAACTGAATGAAGTGACCGTCAATGACATCATGATCCCGCGTAACGAAGTGTTGGGGATCGATCTGGATGAAGAGATTGACGCGATTATCGAAAAGCTCAGCAGCACCGAACATACCCGCCTGCCGGTGTATCAGGGCGAACTGAACAAGGTGGTAGGCATTCTGCACATGCGCAATCTGGCGCAAGTGTTTCGCACCGGCACCGTCACCAAAGCCGCGATTCTGCAAGTGATCCGTGAACCATACTTTATCCCGGAGAGCACGCCGCTGCAGACTCAGCTACTGCATTTCCAGCGCCAAAACCGGCGCATTGGCCTGGTAGTGGATGAGTATGGTGATATTCAGGGCATCGTGACACTGGAAGACATTCTGGAGGAGATTGTTGGCGAGCTGTCCAACACCAACCCGGATGAAAACCACGACGTTCATCTGCAGGAAGATGGCAGCTATTTTGTTGACGGCACGGCGTATATCCGCGATGTAAACAAACATCTTGGCTGGAACCTGCCCACCGATGGCCCTAAAACCATCAACGGCATGATCACTGAGAAACTGGAGTCGCTGCCAGACGCCAATGTCTGCGTGCAGATCAGTAACTACCACATCGAAACGCTGCAGATTACTGACAACCTGATCAAAACAGCGCGCATTCTGGCCCTGCCAGATCCCGAAGACGACTAATCAGTCCTTATCAGACTCAGACCCGGTGGCCAGACGCCGGGTTACGCTGTCGACCTTATCCTGCATAGTCTGAACCCGATCGGTACGGGTACCTAAGCGCATTGAGGTGGTGATCCGCGGCGCACCCATGGCATGTACCACTTCATGGCAACGCCTAACCGCCGCCATCACCTGATCCCATTCCCCTTCAACATTGGTGCCATAGGCATGCAGTTCGTAGGACAAACCCGCCTCATCAAATACCTTCTGGCAGGCGGCAATATATTCTCCCAGCGATACACCAACACCCAGCGGTACCAGACAGATATCAACCATCACCATCAAGGGTTTCATGCTTTAACGTCTCCTGCTTCACGTCTGACGACCTTCATCAGCACCTGACGTTTTTCATCATTGCTATAAACGCCCCATTCAGCAATCTCGATACCACTGCGACGACAGGCAATACACAGATCATGCTCATCCAGTGCACAGACCCCGACACAGGGATTGGGGACACGTTGCATTTGCAGTTCGGTACTCATGGTTTTTCCTGTGGCAGCAAACTGCGGTTATAACGCCGCATATTGGCAACATAATGCTGCGCATTCTGCAGCAACCCCTCGACCTGCTCCGGGTTAAGGGTACGTTTAATTTTGGCCGGCGCGCCCACAACCAGTGAGTAATCGGGGATTTCCATACCCTCTGTCACCAGCGCCTTGGCACCAATCAGACAGCCCTTGCCGATTTTGGCGCCGTTCAGCACCACAGCACCAATGCCAATCAAGGAGCCATCACCAATCTCACAGCCATGCAACATCGCCTGATGCCCCACGGTCACATCACGGCCAATCTGCAACGTAAAACCAGGGTCGGTATGCAGTACAGCACCGTCCTGAATGTTACTGCCTTCACCGATAATAATCGGATCATTGTCACCGCGAATCACCACGTTAAACCAGACACTGCTGCAGTTATGCAGCGTCACATTACCGATCACGATGGCATTATCCGCCACAAAATGTTCATCACCCAACCGGGTAACCTGCTGTCCGTCAAGTGCATACAGCATCAGCGATACCTCACATTATGTTCCGGCCGTGGTCGCATCGGGATACCGGCATCACAACCTATATTCAACAGCTCCACCAACACGTAAGCGGTCAGCCCCCAGATAATATGCCCTTCATACTCCCAGGCTGGCACATAGAGCATCTTGCCGCGAAAATCGATGGCATCCGTATGATGCCGCTGATCCGCCATAAAAAACCGCAACGGTACCCGGAACACCGTTTCAATCTCATCCGGACTGGGAATCAGTTTAATGTCCGGAGGCACAATGCCCACCCAGGGAGTCACCTGCAACGCATGTTTTGACATCACCTGGCCCAGCGGACCAACCACATCCACCTGTTCAGGATGGATACCCACTTCTTCCTGCGCTTCACGCAGAGCGGTGTGCAGCAAGTCCACGTCCTCAGGGTCACGCTTCCCACCGGGAAACGCCACCTCACCACTGTGGGTCGACAATCGGGAGGCCCGTTTGGTCAGGATCACTTCCGGCCCTGACGCGCCCTCGCTCAACGCTACCAACACACCGGCTTGCGCCCGCTGAGCAAAAAGCTGTCGCGGTTGATGTTGCGCCAAACGTTTTCGAATCTGTTGCAGCATGTTGCACCCACACCTGTCTAGAGCCCTTATTCTACTGCCTGCCACCCTCAGGTTGAAATGCAATCACAAATTCACAGTTGAGTGTTCCGCATCAGCTGCCTAGAATGGGCTGTTCAGAATAAGGATGCACCATGAAATACTGTTCAAACTGCGCTGCAGAACTGCACATTGCCATTCCGGAAGGCGATAACCTGCCGCGCCACATTTGCAGCCAGTGCGACACCATTCACTATCAGAACCCGAAAATCATTGCCGGTTGTTTACCGGTGTATGAGGACAAGGTACTGCTCTGTCGCCGGGCCATTGAGCCCAGGCTGGGTTTCTGGACCCTGCCCGCAGGCTTTATGGAGAACTACGAATCAACGGAACAGGCCGCCCTGCGCGAAACCCGCGAAGAAGCCAATGCAGAAGTACGTATTCTGAGCCTCTATACCCTGACCTCCATCGTGCACGTTAATCAGGTGCAGCTGATCTACCTGGCACAGATGGACAAACCCGAATACAGCATCAGCTCCGAGTCACTGGAAGTGGCCCTGTTTGCCGAGCACGAAATCCCCTGGGATCAGTTGGCTTTTCATACCATTAAAAACGCCCTGACCCACTACTTTGAAGACCGCCGACAGGGCACATACCCGCTGCATCAGTTCGAGTTACACGGTACTCAGTACACCCGGCCCTAGGCCGTGGTTTGAGCGACCGGATCAGGCTGCAACATGGCTTCAACCTGCTGCAGGTAGCGGTTAAAGTCAGGGCTGTCCTCGCGGCTGTAATTCAGATTCCGCAGCAAACCGGTCAGTTTCAGGTAGTACTGACGGACCTGATCTTTATCTCTGAAACCATGCTCACCCTGCAAACAGCGCTGCAACAGAGTAAACACTGTTTTCTGGCGATTGAGGGAAGTGGAAACATCCACCGGATCAAACGCATCCTGTTGCAGGTACACCTGATCCAGACACAGCGCCCGGTGGTAGGTAATATAATCCTCCAGCGTCACCCCCTCTTCACCGGTGACCTGCATCATCTGCTGTACCGACTCACCCGCCACCAGCAACTGCTGCATCGTTTTAACCTGCGCAATCCAGTTCTGACCCAGGTTTAACGCATACCACTCCGCCATCTGATCCAGATAGCGCGACCAGCTAATCAGCGGATCCACTGACGGATAAGCGCGCTTGTAGGCCCGTTCTGCACTGAGGCCAAGAAAGGTCTGTCTCTTATACACATCTGACGCTGCCGACGAGCGATCTAGTGTAGA
>ERZ1031170.114-NODE-114-length-10061-cov-6.215071_pt1 | contig 10061 bp, 8 predicted proteins | sample MGYA00518222_ERZ1031170 | MGnify/ENA primary metagenome ERZ1031170 (study PRJEB33718, sample SAMN03159772) | human skin metagenome | collected 2014-05-20 | study: EMG produced TPA metagenomics assembly of the PRJNA266117 data set (Human skin bacterial metagenome... | reverse complement strand
GCCCAGCCACTGGCAACGGGCAAGAATACGGGCTCTTACATCTGCATCGTTTTCACCCACCCCGCCGGTAAAGACCAGTTGCTCCAGCCCGCACAGTGCGGCTGACAAACGGCCAATCTCGAGCGCTGCGCGGTAACAGAACAGATCAATGGCCAGTTCCGCTTCAGGGCAGTTGGACTGATGCAGTGTCAGCATATCACTGCTGATGCCCGAAACGCCCAGCCAGCCACTCTGTTTGTACAACAGGTTCTCAAGGGCATCGGTGTCCATATTAAAATTACGTTGCAGATACAGCAGCACCCCAGGATCAATTTGCCCGCTGCGACTGCCCATTGGCAAGCCTTCCACTGCCGTGAAGCCCATGGATGATGCGATAGACTGTCCCTGCTGTACTGCGCACATACTGGCACCGGCACCGAGATGACAGATCACCGTGTTCAGCTTACCTGCATCTGCTGCTTCTAACTGACGCTGAATATAAGCATAGGATAGTCCGTGAAAGCCGTAGCGCTGAATGCCGGCATCACGGAGGTGTTTGGGCAAGGCATAAATCCGTTCGAGTTCAGGCATGCTGGCATGAAACATGGTGTCAAAGCAGGCGATCTGAATGACATCCGGTGCAAGTGCCGTGCAGGCATCCACCAGCTTGAGGTTGAATGGCTGGTGCAGAGGGGCCAGCGGGATCAACTGATCCAGTTGTTCACGGATCTCGGTCGTTAACCGGACAGGTTGGGTGTAGCTATTCCCGCCATGGACGATTCGGTGACCTACTGCCGCCAGCGTGGGCACATTGGCCTGATTGTTCAGCCACTTGAGTATATGTCGAAGACCGGCTTCATGGCGGTCATTGTCCGTAACATGACTAAAATCCACCGCAAACGGAATACGGTTATTGGTGGTGAGATGTTTTATTTCTCCGCGGGGTGTGTCGCCCAGCAGATTACCCAATTTGAACTGATAAAGCGGCAACAGTGTTGTACCTGCTGTCTGAAAAAGCGCGCATTTCAGACTGGAGGAGCCCGCGTTGACGGTTAGGATAGAAGCGTTCATCACTCTGCGTTTTGTCGATCCAGAACCATGTGTGAGGCCAGAGCACAGGAGGCAAGCCGCCCCAGTGTTTTTTCAGACCGGCTGGTCAGAATAATTGGCACCTTGGCACCCAGAGCGATACCGGCGGATTTGGCGTTGGCCAGGTAGATCAGCTGTTTAGCGATCATGTTGGCAGCCTCCAGATCGGGCGCCAGCAGAATATCAGCTTCACCGGAGACTTCGGAGACAATGTGTTTGTCTGCCGCAGCCTGTTTTGAGATGGCATTATCAAATGCCAGCGGGCCATCTAACAGTCCACCGGTGATCTGTCCGCGGTCAGCCATTTTACACAGTGCTGCAGCATCCAGCGTGCTCTGCAGGTTAGGCTTAACTTTTTCGACGGCGGAGAGGATGGCTACTTTTGGCAGGTCGACACCGAGAGACCGGCAAAAATCCACAGCATTTTGCACAATATCACGCTTGCACATCAGGTCAGGCACAATGTTGATGGCGGCATCAGTGATGATCAGTGGTTTGTGGTAGTTAGGTACATCAAAGACAAATACATGGCTGAGGCGTCGTTCGGTACGGATGCCCCGGGTTTTATGCACCACCGCACTGAGCAGCTCAGAGGTACCAAGGTGGCCCTTCATAAGGGTCTCTGCTTCGCCATTGCGAATAACATCACAGGCCAGCTCGGCTGCTGCATGGCTGTGTTCCGTGTTCAGCAATCTGTATTGACTGATATCCAGTCGGTGCTCGTCGGCAATGGCCTGAATTTTATGCTCGGGTCCGATCAGGATGGGCTCAATCAAACCATGTTCTGCTGCTTCAATGGCCCCTATCAGGCTGTTACCGTCTACCGGGTGAACCACGGCTGTACGAACGGGGCGGGCGGCTTCAGCCTGACGAATAAAAAATTCAAGCTGATCGTGTATCGGTGGTTTCTCTTTGATGATCATAGTCAATAAAGCCTCTGCGGAACCTGTACGGGTACAGGAAGCGATAATAGGTGAAAGAGAATAAGCTTATTATGACGCAGCGCAGCAAATTGTGCATTTATTTCACCGGCGAGTATTCACCCGCCGGTGAAGGCAGGCTCAGTAGAGTTTGTCGACGTTGTTGTCGAACTGGATAGCTTCCGGTAGTTTTTCAATCTCGATCAGATCACCCATATCTTCCTGGGTCAGTGGTTTGCTGAACAGGAAGCCCTGGACAATGTCGCATTCAAATTCACGTAACAGCTTCAGTTGTTCCTGACTTTCGATGCCTTCGGCCACTACTTTAAGCCGCAGGGCGTGAGCCATGGAGATAATCGAACGGGTCAGAGCCGCGTGATGCGGGTTTTTCACGATATCTCGGATGTAAGTCAGGTCGATTTTCAGGCTGCTGATAGGTAGTTTGCTCAGGTAACTCAGCGAACTGTTACCCGTACCAAAGTTATCCAGGCTCAGGGCCATACCCAGTTCACGGATTTCATGCAGTTTTGGCAGCAGTTCATGCAGGTGGTCAGACAGCACGGGTTCACCCAGCTCAAGCTCCAGATATTTGGGGTTGAGTTTGGTCTGTTGCAGGGTCGCTTTAATATGATCGATCAGGCCTTCATGGCGCAGTTGGGCCAGCGACAGGTTCACGGCCATGCGCATAGGTCGATTGCTGACTTCCAGAAAACTGGCCAGAGCGCTGCTGGCCTGAGTAATTGCAAACTCGCCCAGTTGATGAACATGGCCGGTTTCTTCCGCCACCGGAATAAATTCCCGTGCAGAAACTTCACCCAGTTTCGGACTGTGCCAGCGCAACAGGGCTTCAAACCCCATCATTTTGCCGGATTTAATAAAGTTTTTAGTCTGATAGACCAGATAAAATTCGTTGTTTTCTATTGCCGCCGGCAGTTCCGCTGCAATCCTGACTTTACGTTCGCGCTGTTGTTCCAGCTGCTCGGTATAATGCACAAAACGATTGCGCCCAGTGCGTTTCGCTTCTGCCAGAGCAACGGTGGCTGCGTGGATCAGTTCGGCAACATTATTGCCATCATCCGGTGCTGAGACCACACCTGCGTTGGCGGTAATAGAAATCAGCTTGTTATCCAGTGTGAGTGGCGCTGTGACCTGTTCGAGTAACTGTTCGGCATAGGACTCAAGGGGCAGGCTTTCTCCAGTCTGGTAGATCATGAAACCATAACCGCCCATATGGTAGATCTGGTCGGCTTCGTTGGTGAAAAAGCGCAATCGTTTGGCGATCTCTTTGAACAGGTCGTCTCCCAAATGGTGGGAGGGATCATCGTTGAAGGTACACCAGTTGTCGATATCCAGGTAACAGAGGTAAACCGTTGTTTTGGCACTAGCCGCAACATTCAGATAACGGGTCAGCTGTTCTTCCCCCCAGCTGCGGTTAGGCAGTCCACTTAAGGGTTCATTACGGGCCAGTGCTTTCAGTTTTAATTCGGTTTTCTTGCGTGCGGTCACATCCTGCATCAGGAACATGTAACCCACTTCAGAGGCTTTGCCACCAGCAATGCTGCTGATTGAAATGTGGTACCAGTGCCCATTGTGATCGGTAAAACGTTCACCGCTCCAGTGCCCGCCGCGCACTAGCTGTTCATTGATGCTTGAGCGTTCATTCGTCAGGCCGGAAAAAGGTGGAAAATCAGTCAGCGCTTTTTTGCGCAGCGCCTTGGCATCATGTTGTTGACCATCAAGGGTAAAGTGGCGATTCGCATAACGTATTGCCCACTTGTTATCTGTAATAACAACCCCGTGGGAGGTTTGCTCGATAGCGTCAGACAGAGAGTCCTTGCTGCGTGAGCCACTGCTTGGCGTGACCAGATCCTGCTGTTTTTTGGACAGCAGCAGGTAGGCCAGAAAAAGAATCACAAGTAGCGCAACAAAAGCGAAAATCATGGGCTTCATCCGGTTGATCCAGCTGTCCTGAAGCACTGCGGCCGGAATGCTGGATAGAGTGTAAAGTTGGTATTCTGAGAAGAAGTTGATGCTGACCAGTTGTTGGGTTCCGCCCAGCGGTAATACAACTGAATCATAGGCTTTCACCGTCAGGTGGTTAGCTTTGATTTTATCAAGCAGGGACGGGCTCAGAGTCGTGCCTGACAGAAAGGTATCCGGATAGGCCAATACCACGTCACCTGCATGGGATATCATCATCAGCTGGCTTTCAGGAGGCAGGGGAAGGCCGGTCAGGAAGCTGGACTCACCACTGATTTTCAGCAGTTCCACAACCACGCCTTTTAGCTGCTCTTCGTTGTTCAACAGCGGGATCAGCAGAGGCAGTACCGGAACCGTTTCCTGTGCGTTGTTGGTGACTTCTATGGCGGGTGCCAATTGGGCCGTATTGGTACTTCGCATCAGTTGGATGGCCTGCTCAAACTGGCTTTCAACCGGCGTCTGAGGGGTTAAACCAACCTGATAACGCAACTGGCCATCCTCATTGAGCACCATTAGTCCGGCCAGAGACGGTTGGTCGGTCAGACTTGAAACTGTATCGGCCAGTTGGGCCCGAGGGCTGTCAGGTCCCACCAGCTGTACCGGAAATTTCCGCTGAACCTTTAGGGTTTCGGCCGTGAAATAAGCTCGATTGTGTTCTATCAGTCGGGTGGTTTGTTGCCGTAGCTGGTCGAGCTTGGTGCGCTGCTCCTCACCCCATGCATTATAGAGTTCCCAGGCAAATGCGGTGATAAGCAGGAGTGCCGCTAAACCGAAAAGGCGTTGCACTGTATTTCTGGCTAACGAGGTTAGCATCTCTCTCTCCTGAGCGGTCCATCACTGTGAGACCTTAACTGTAATTCATTGTGCAGCTGCACCCAATGCCTCAATGATTAAATTTAGTCGTATTCTGGTAATTAACCACTTTAACTACAATGTTTTATCCGGTGGTCAGCGCTTCTGTTGGCAGAGTAGAATGGTTCTCAGACGAAGAAAGGAGCCTTGATATATATGGCAATGTTAATTGATTGGTTTTTGGATCTCTGGGACAACATGCCAGCGGGTAAAATTGGGCGGGGCCTGTTGGCTTTTGTGTTGCTGGTTCTGGCTGTATCTGTGCCTCTGGGCATTTACTGGAGTATTACCCCGTCTGCATTTGAGCCTGTGCAGGCAGCCAGAGAGGATGCTGCGGCTTCTGATCTGACCCCAACTACGGGTTACTCAACGGTGTATACCCTACACCGCCTGGTGAGCACTTTGCTGGACAAGCCCGGAGGGTATATCAGTAATGACCGTCTCCCGCCGGGAGTCTGGCTGGATAACATCAGTAACTGGGAGTTCGGGGTGCTGGTGCAGTCACGTGATCTGGCGCGTGCCATGCGCAAGGATTTCAGTCGCTCACAGTCCCAGTCGGTGGAAAACCCGGCGCTGACGGTGACAGAACCGCAGTTTCACTTTGATAACAATAGCTGGTGGTTACCGTCTACTGAATCGCAATACAGTGAGGGACTGGAGGCGCTGGCCAAATATCAGCAGGGGTTGGCCAGTGTCAGTGAGGGGCAAACTCAGTTTTACGCGCGTGCCGATAATCTTAATAACTGGCTGGCTGATGTGCAGACACGGTTGGGCAGCCTTTCACAACGCCTGAGTGCGAGTGTCGGGCAGAAACGCCTGAATACAGATCTGGCGGGTGAGCCGGAGGCGGCGCAGTCAACAGGGACCGCTCTGATTCAGGAGGTGAAAACGCCCTGGCTGGAAATTGATGATGTGTTTTATGAAGCGCGGGGCTCTGCCTGGGCCTTGCTGCACATTCTCAAAGCCATGGAGCATGATTTTGCTGCTGTACTGGAGAAGAAGAATGCCCGGGTCAGTTTGCAGCAGATTATCAGGGAGTTGGAGGCAACCCAGGAGACGGTGTGGAGTCCGATGATTCTGAATGGCGGTGGTTTTGGCCTGTTTGCCAATCATTCTCTGGTCATGGCAAATTATATTTCACGTGCCAATGCCGCCATTATTGACCTGCGTGAACTGTTAGCGCGAGGATAGTGGATCAGCAGGTGGCCAGCGGTCACCTGCTACTGGTTTAGTTAATTAAAAATACAGGATTTGGTGAATTCGGCTGCCTCATTGGCGGTCCAGTCACCTTTAGGTTTTTCTTTCATCTCTGTGCACCACTCAGGGCTGCCTACCTCGGCGGAACAGGCGGCAAGCAGCAGTGCCAGGTAGCCGACCAAGAAGATTTTTTTGAACCCTTGCATAATAATTTCCTTGTTTTTGAATATGCTGTGTTGGACGAATGTTGCCGGATAAAACGGGCCCCATCACGCTTTGTTTATGTATTGTTTAACATTCGATTGGACGCAGATGATTTCGTCTGAAGAACGCGCGGACTCGAGTATAGAAATACTGAATATACCTCGCCATATCATCTCTGCAAGCATGCTCTTTGCGTCTGAGTGGCATCATAGGGCATTTCGATAGGTGATGATTTACCTAATCTGCTGCTCAGACTCTTATTGTTACAAGCCATCTCATGTGCATTAAAACAGCCAAATCCGTCAGGATATATTGCTCTCAGAATTAACCTGCGGAGTAAGATAAAGGGATGTGCAAAAATTATCTTAATAAATGGCAACTCCGGTTCGCTGGAGCTGCCACTCATTACCAGAAGGGTATTGTTCAATAGTTGATTGCGCGGGGAAGATCTTTTGCTTCTGCAATCCACTTTTCGACCTGAATTTCACTGGGCAGCTTACGTACGAGGTTTTTGTCATCATTCACGGCAACAAGTTTCTCGTGGAGATTTTTCGCATTACGTTGGGCAAGTTCTGGAACTGTGTCCACGCCAGCAACTTCAAGTAGATCGGCATACTCGCTGCCAATCCCGTTAACCCTAGCCAGATCAGCCCGGTTGATCCACTTGAGAACCAATTTATCACTGAGGCCGCTTTGATCAGTGATTTTCTTACGTCCTGCTGGAGTGCTTCCCTCACTCAGTAGCTGCTCCTGAGTTTTAATCCCTATGGATTCAAGCTTACTAGCGTAGGTTTCTCCGATGCCTTCAATGTCTGCAAGCTTAGTCATTATGTGATCCTCTTGGCGGTTTATAATGAATGCGCTTTAAGCGTTGTGCAGTGCACAGAAGCTGTCAAGAAAGATTGGAGGTGTTATATATATGTAAACCTCTTTTATGCATTCCAGCGGGGAGCATGATCTTATGACGGGTGTCTATATCGGTTCTCACACCAACGACTCGACACAGCGTGAATATCTGAACCTAGAATATGCAAATCGACATGGTTTGATTGCCGGTGCAACGGGTACCGGAAAGACGGTGACTCTCCAAGGGCTTGTCGAGGGGTTTTCAAATGCCGGAGTGCCGGTCTTTATGGCTGATGTTAAAGGTGATCTATCAGGTCTGTGCCAGCCTTCAGAGATGCAGGATTTTCTGGTTCAGCGGGCGCTGGATATCGGTTTTTCGGAAGAGTATCAAAAACAGGCTTTTCCAGTTGTCTTCTGGGATCTGTATGGCAAGCAGGGTAATCCGTTACGTACAACGATTTCGGAAATTGGCCCTATATTGCTTGCGCGTATTCTGGATTTGAATGATACGCAAGAAGGCGTGCTCAACATTGCATTTAGAGTCGCAGATGAAGAAGGTTTGTTGTTACTGGATCTGAAAGATTTGCAAAAGCTTCTGGTCTTCATGGGTGAGAACACGAGCGAACTGTCGAGTGACTACGGCAATGTTAGCAAGGCCAGTATTGGTGCAATCCAACGCAGACTTTTGCAACTGGAAAATCAGGGAGGTGAGAATTTTTTCGGTGAGATCTCGCTTGAATTAAATGACTTTCTCCGTACCAATGAGGAAGGTCGAGGTTATATCAACCTTTTGGCGGCAGATGAGCTGATGCGGTCACCCGGTTTGTATGCGACGTTCCTGTTGTGGTTGCTGTCGGAACTGTTTGAGGAATTGCCGGAAGCTGGTGATCTAGATAAACCTAAATTTGTTTTTTTCTTTGATGAAGCCCATTTGTTGTTCGAAAATGCACCCAAGGCACTGGTGCAAAAAATTGAACAGGTCGTGCGGCTGATACGTTCGAAAGCTGTTGGAATTTATTTTATTACCCAGAACCCGGCAGATATTCCCGATGCGGTTTTAAGCCAGTTAGGAAACCGGATCCAGCATGCTTTACGTTCCTTTACTGCCAAACAGAGGAAGTTGATTAAGCTGGCTGCACAGACCTATCGTGAAAACCCTTCCTTCAAGGTTGAGGATGCAATTACTGAGCTGGGGGTGGGGGAAGCCTTGGTTTCAACGTTGGAGCAGAAAGGGCGTCCAAGCATTGTCCAGAAAACATTGATTCGTCCACCTTGTTCAAAACTTGGCCCGGCTGACGACGATTTCCTGCGTATGTACAGGGCATCCTGTCCCCTGGCGGCAAAATATACCGAAATAATCGATAGAAGGTCTGCATACGAAGTTTTGGTAGAAAGGTCTGAAAAAAGAAGCAAAGTAGATGAAAAGGCGCAGAAAACCGGCTCGAGAAACACTGCCAGACAAACTCCGGTCGAAGCGTTTCTGAAATCAATGGCACGTCAGCTTGGTAGCGCTGTTGGCAAACAACTGATACGTGGCATATTGGGTGCGCTCAGCCGTAAGTAACTATTATTTTGCCATTTCATTTATCAATGAATGTGGGGCGTAGTGGTCAGTCAGTCTGTATTGTGGGTGTTTGGTTACTGGGTAGCCTTATATTTGATTTGGCTGCTTTTTAGTCAAGGTCTAAACTGGAAAGACATTTGGGCAGATGCAGCGAAGTAACTGGATTGCGTAGCTCTGCCTGTTCTATGTTCAGGAGAGTATTTTTTGCTCAGAGGAAGCCCCCATGCCTCGCCGTTTTATTCGTCATCCAGCTGCAATCCCTATTCAATTAACGCCTAATCGCTACCATGAAGAAACTGTAGTGACCGCAGATGTCAGTGCTGGCGGTTTATCGGTGGTATCAGACCATATGATTGAGCCGGGTGCCGGGGTTGATGTGAAAATTTATATCGGGGAACCACCGTTTTCAATTTGTGGTTATGTGGTCTGGTGCCGCAAAGAAAAAGATGGTTTTCATGTGGGGATCAGCTTTGCCGATCTGCCTACTGCGCACACCCTCAGAATGATCGAGCAGGTCTGCCATATTGAACAATACCGCCAGGATGCGTTTGCTGAGGGGCGTGATCTGAGTCAGGAAGATGCTGCGCTTGAATGGATCGCCAAATATGCGGCCCACTTCTATCCGCATACCGATGTTAAGAATTAGTCTGGAGCTGGCTGGCTTTTGGATCTTGAGGCTCAGTTGCATCCGTCAGTAGGTAAAAGCTGGTGATCACACCGCCCATCAAAAGCAGAAACAATGGAATCCAGAGCAGCTGCAGGCCAATCGGCTGATCTTCTGTAACCGGAAACAGACTCGCTTCAGTGATCATTTCATCTGCTGTGAGCAGGGGCAGTAACAGTGACCTTAACTGGCTGAAGTTGCCTTCTGACTGACGATAGATCACCAGGTCGGTACCCTGCTGAAAAATATGCCGTTCTTTGCCTTCTGTTTTGCTCAGATACCCCATGAAATTTTCGATCTCATCTGCACCAACAGGAGGTAGTTTAACCTCTGCCGGAATCCACTGATGAAAAGCAGTATTTGGTGTTGCCGGTGTTGGCAAAACCAGATAGTCGTCACGTACAACAACCAGTTTGATGCTGCCTGAGACCCGTGTATCCGGATCGCAGAGCCTGAACAGTGCCCGGGTTACTTCATGATTTGAGTCGATCGCAGTCTGATCGATCACAATCAGGCAAAACTGATCGGCTTGTTTTAGTTGATGCAGTTTCTTAAGCAACTGATCTTTTTTTCGAGGTGGCGGGAGATCCAGCTCTTCAGCCAATGCTTTGTAGAGACTGACACTGCGTTGCAGTGGTTCGGTAAATAACAGGCAAGGTGTATCTTGTCCGCTAAATTCAGCGGCCAGTTCCTTTATCAGGGTCGATTTCCCGCTGCCCCTGTCTCTTATACACATCTCCGAGCCCACGAGACCTCTCTACATCTC
>ERZ1031170.113-NODE-113-length-10113-cov-6.180453_pt1 | contig 10113 bp, 9 predicted proteins | sample MGYA00518222_ERZ1031170 | MGnify/ENA primary metagenome ERZ1031170 (study PRJEB33718, sample SAMN03159772) | human skin metagenome | collected 2014-05-20 | study: EMG produced TPA metagenomics assembly of the PRJNA266117 data set (Human skin bacterial metagenome... | reverse complement strand
GATGTAGAGAGGTCTCGTGGGCTCGGAGATGTGTATAAGAGACAGATTACGTGCTGGCCCTGCAGCGGGGCAGCCTGTTGTTGCCAGCGTGCCTGAGCCTGCTGCCAGCGATCCTGAAAATCAGCATGACGGGCCTGGTAATAGGCAGCCCCTTCCGGGTCCAGCTGTTGCAGACGCTGTGTCAGTTTTTCAGCCACTACAGCCAGGCGACGTGGATCGAGCTGAATATGAGGGTTGCCCGCCGCATGGATATGTCCGTCAGCCCGGTCCAGCGTGTGTGGCTGCTCCAGCAGACTGACCTGATCCGAGGCAGTAAAATACCCTGGTTGGCCTGGTAGCACCGCCGGATTACGGGCGCGGCGCTGCAGCAGCGGCAGCCAACCCGCTTCCAGTTCTGCGCCGGTGCAGACCGCAAGGTCTGCACGGCTGAGCCGGGTTACCAGTGAAGGGCGTGCCTGAATATGATGAGGGTCCTGTTGCGCGTGGGTGGCACTGTAGACCCTGACCCGCTCGCCGCCCAGTGTCTGACTCAGGTGTGCCCATTCAGGCTCACAGGCAAAGATCTGCAGCTGCGCCATAACCGGACCGGAAAGGCAGCAGAAGCACACCAGCCAGGAAAGTTGTTTTAACATACCGGCCTCCTTAATACTGGTGAGCACCGTGGGCGCCAAAGCTCATGATGTATTGCAGGAACAGCTGATGGTCTGTGTCATCGGTGCTGTTATCGCGGTTGTACTGCAGTCGTACCCGGCTGAATTCGGTTGGGGTCCAGTCAAGCATGGCGCTCCAGCGGTAAGGGTCATCATGGCCCTCAGCGTAGCCTGATTCTTCAATGGCCTCATCTGCGTCCAGAGTGGTCGCGTTGCCATCCAGGTCTCCCTGGCTGAGGAACAGATGGTTGTCTGCCTGCAGATGGTCATAACGTAAACCGGCCCGCCATTGCGGGGCAAATTTCAACGTGCTTTGCACATACCAGCCAGTCTGTTTGCCAGTGTAACCAAGCAGGGCCTGCTCTTCGTCTTCAGTGAACACCAGCTCGCCTTTCTCTTTGCGCAGGAAGTATTCACCCTGCAAGACCCACTGACGTCCACCGCTCAGGTCTGTTTTCCAGACTGCATCAATGGCCTGAATACGGGTATCGCCAGTGAAACCGGTGCTGAGTTCTGCAGCGTGTTCATCTTCATGCCCATGCTCGTGTGCGCCACCTCCGGCAACCCTGTCGCGTACATCAATGTTCATGTGTGAAAGGCCCAGTTGCCAACTGCTCTGTTGGCCTACATCGCCACCTAAATTAATAAAGCCGTGCTGCACATTGCTCATACTGCCTTCGGTTTCTCCGGCAGGGTATTGCCCGCCACGCAGCAGTTCGGCACCCACTTCAACCAGCAGGGACTCGGTTGGCAGCAGCCAGCTGGCGCGCAGGCCGTCGTCGCGATACTGACCACCCAGAAAAGCACGATAGGCAAGGGGAGCGTCGATGAAATCCCAGTTATGGCTGTGGTGGCTGTTCAGATAACCAATACCGGAGAAAAAGCGGCCAAAGCGCAGACCCAGACCTGCAGGCAGGGCCAGGGTATCAACAAAGGCTTCTTCCAGATCAAGCTCGGTTTCGCCCTCATGGCTGTGTAGTCCAAGCGTCGCCTGACCAAAGAACAGGTTGTCGATATTGGCTGACGCCGTGAGTTCGGTTTCAATCAGGCCTAAACCCTCTTCTATAAGTCCGGCTTCGCCACCCATGGGCATGCCCTCCAGATGGTAGGCTTCAGGGTCGGATTTATAGCTCGCAGCGGCACCCTGCAGCGTCAGGCTGATGTCGGGGTTAAAGCTGTTGCTTCGGCTGCTTGTGGTTTGACTCACCTGTTGCTCAAGGCTGGCCAGCTGGCGTGCTGAATCATCGGTTTGCTGCTGAACTGTCTGATGCTGTTGTTCAGCTTGCTGGATACGGCTTTCCAGTGCCTGAATCCGGGCTTCATATTGTTGTTTCATGGCGTTGATTTGCTGGCGCAAGGTTTCCAGATCACTGTTGGTATCAGCCAAAGTGGGCTGTGCCAGCGAGCTGCCAGCCAGCAGGGCCAGAGGAAGTAGTTTTTGCATGGTCATAATCCTGAAAGAGACGGCCTCAGGGCGTCATTCATCCGAGCCATCCATGCATGGGGCTACCAGGCATGGGTGGTTGTTGGGTTGGGTTGGTAAAGACTTCAGAGATCAGACGTGGGTGGCCCGCGTACGCAATAGGCTTGAAAAGGCAGCAGTGGATGGTCTTGTTGCAGCAGCCTGCGCTCTGCTGAATGGGAGGGAAAGGCTGCGTTTGCGGCTGGGGCAGTGGGCACGGCGAAGTGCGAGCTGCTTTGCAGCTGGCAGGTGTCACACTCGGCGTGGTGAGTCTCGGTCAGATGCTCCAGAGGGTGCAGCTGGAAGCTGAATTGCAAAAGTGCAAACAACAGGCACAGCAGGCCGACATAACGGCGTATGAGTTGTGGACGGCTGTTGGTGAACGATTGCATGATCATGGATGAGGCTAAAAATGCTATGTTACAACATAACATTTATTCAGTCAGCATTTGTTTTTTGCTGCTCGGTTTCAGTGGGAGGTGAAGGAAGCGATTTTTGCGGCCAGTCGGTCGGTTCTTTCCTGCAGGGCTGCAAGTTCGTCGGCAAATATTTCTGCCTCGACACGGGTTGGCAGTACACCTGCTTCTTCCTGCAGGTATTCCTGTAGATTGGCCATCAGGCTTGCTCCCGTGAGTTTGAGCTGATCGCTTTTCCAGCGCAGCAACTGGCTGAGATTGTGGGCGGGCAGATCGCCGATCAGGTCACCCAACAACGCTTCCCAGTCGATCATGGCGTTATCAATCAGTACCTGAAAGCGTTCGGCTAACTGGCTGTCGCCGCTGATTTGAATGGATTTGCCAAACAGAGCATCGCGTCGATCCTCGCTGGTCAGCATTGTCAGAAAATCCGCTGCAGAACCCCTGAATGTGGCATCTGCATTGCCGGCATATTCTGCCTGTAACTGGACGCCGCTGTCGGTTGGCAGCAGAAACAGGGTCAGGTGAGGCTGAGTGACTTCAAATGCCAGTACCTGGCCCTGTAATGCCTGCAGCGCATCCAGCGTGACCGGGTCACGTTGTAACAGGGGATTGATCAGGCTTTCGGCGGCGGCCAGGGCTGCGGTCTGAAGCAGTGCGTTCATATCGGTCTCAGGGTTTGATGCCGGTATGCAGCGCAACAATGCCGCCGGTCATGTTCTGATAGCGACACTGGGTCAGTCCGGCCTGCTCCATCATGCTTTTCAGGGTTTCCTGATCAGGGTGCATGCGGATGGATTCAGCCAGATAGCGGTAGCTTTCTTCGTCACCTGCCACGGCGGCACCGATTTTGGGCAGAATATTGAACGAGTAAAAGTCATAGGCTTTAGTCAGCAGTGGGTTCTGGGTTTTGGAAAATTCCAGTACCAGCAGCTTGCCGCCGGGTTTGAGTACCCGCGCCATGGATTGCAGGGCAGCATCTTTATCGGTCACGTTACGCAGCCCAAACGCGATGGTGATCACGTCGAAGGTGTTGTCAGGGAACGGCAGACATTCAGCGTTGGCCTGCACAAACTCCACGTTGCCGGTGACGCCATTATCCAGCAGTTTGTCGCGACCGACCTTCAGCATGGAGTCATTGATGTCAGCCAGTACTACCCCACCTTCAGGGCCCACAATGCGGGCAAAACGCTGGGTGAGATCGCCGGTGCCGCCGGCAATGTCCAGTACTTTGTGGCCACGGCGAACCGCGCTTTGCTCTATCGTGATCCGCTTCCAGAGGCGATGTATGCCGCCGGACATCAGGTCGTTCATCAGGTCATATTTGCCCGCAACGCTGTGAAAGACATCAGCAACCCGTTTGACTTTGTCTTCACGCTTGACCTGCTGGTAGCCAAAGTCGGTGGTGCTGTTTTGATTCGGGTCGTGCTGCGTCATGAATCGTGTCCTGCCTGAGTTGAGGGTGGCATTGTAACGCCCTGCGGTGGGTTTGTCCTGACTCGGGTTGGGTCAGCCCCGGGCAATCAGTCCATTATCCCGACTGGCACCGGCGGCTTCGAGTGCCTGCAGGTATTTCTGCCAGTATTCCGTCTGATTATGGCTCAGATCAAACAGATACTCCCAGGTGTACAGACCACTGTCGTGACCGTCATCAAAAACAATTTTCAGGGCGTAGTTGCCACTGGGCAGTACCTCTTTGATGCCAACCCATTTTTTACCGGTTTGCAGTACACCATTGCCGATGCCATGCCCGCGAACCTCAGCTGAGGGTGAATGTACCCGCAGAAACTCGGCAGTCAGTTCAAAGGTACCGTCGCTATAGCCAAGCTCCAGCGTACGGGATTTCTTATGCAGTTTGATCTGTTTTGGCAGCGGTACTTTCAGCATGGTGTGTTATCCGGATTACAGAATGTAGTGGCTCAGATCCTCATTATGGCTCAGTTCAGCCAGTTGCTGATCGACGAAGGTCCGGTCAATGGTGATTGTTTGCCCGGCGCAATCAGCAGCCGCGAAAGACAACTCCTCCAAAAGACGCTCCATCATGGTGTGCAGGCGACGTGCACCGATGTTTTCGGCTGTTTCGTTGACCTGGTAAGCCAGCTCGGCAATGCGGCTGATGCCCTCATCGGTAAAGGCAATCTCTACCCCTTCGGTTTTCAGCAGGGCTTCATACTGTTGGGTCAGTGAGGCGTTCGGTTCTTTCAGAATCCGGCGGAAATCATCGGGTGTCAGGGCATTCAGCTCAACCCGGATCGGCAGACGGCCCTGCAGTTCCGGAATCAGGTCCGAGGGTTTCGCCAGATGGAAAGCGCCGGAGGCAATAAACAGAATATGGTCAGTTTTTACCATGCCATATTTCGTGTTGACCGTGCAGCCCTCAATCAGGGGTAGCAGGTCGCGTTGCACCCCTTCCCGCGAAACATCGCCGCCGCTGTTGCTTTCGGTGCGTTTGCAGACTTTATCAATCTCATCCAGAAAGACGATGCCATGCTGCTCGACCAGCTCAACGGCGTTTTGTTTCAGTTCGTCATCTTTCACCAGGCGCGCAGCTTCTTCATCGGAGAGCAATTTGAATGCGTCTTTGATCTTCAGGCGACGGTGCTGTTTTTTACCGCCGCTGAGACCGGAGAACATGCTCTGCAGCTGGTTGGTCATCTCTTCCATGCCTGGCGGGGCCATGATCTCTACGCCCACCTGAGGGGCCGCCAAATCAATATCGATCTCTTTATCATCAAGCTGTTTTTCACGCAGTTTTTTGCGGAAAACCTGGCGGGTGGCACTGTCGCGACTGCTGTCCGGCTGAGTTGAGAAGTCAGTGTCACGGGCCGGAGGCAGCAGGGCATCAAGGATTCGCTCTTCGGCCGCTTCTTCGGCGCGGAAACGTACCTTGTCCATGGCTTGTTCGCGCAGCATTTTGACGGCCATATCCACCAGATCACGCACAATGGTTTCCACATCCCGGCCGACGTAACCGACTTCAGTGAATTTTGTGGCTTCTACTTTGATAAAAGGTGCGTTGGCCAGTTTGGCCAGACGGCGGGCAATTTCGGTTTTACCGACACCGGTGGGGCCAATCATCAGAATGTTCTTGGGGGTGACTTCTGCCCGCAGCTCGTCATTCAGCTGCATGCGGCGCCAGCGGTTACGCAGGGCAATTGCCACGGCACGTTTAGCTGCAGACTGGCCAACGATGTGGCGATCCAGTTCGGAGACAATCTCTCTTGGGGTCATGTTTGACATGGTGGCTCCTTAGCTGGCGCTGCTTGAATCAAGCGTTTCGATGGTCAGGTTGTCATTGGTAAAGACACAGATGCCGGCGGCAATATGCAGGCTTTTTTCGACGATATCCCGGGCATTCAGTTCGGTGTTAGTGACCAGAGCACGGGCTGCTGCCAGGGCGTAGTTGCCACCGGAGCCGATGGCGATCACGCCGTCTTCCGGTTCAATCACATCGCCGCTGCCTGAAATCAGGTAGGTTTTTTCCTTGTTGGCGACCAGCATCAGAGCTTCGAGTCGGCGCAAAACCCGGTCACTGCGCCACTCACGGGCCAGATGGATTACAGCGTTGACGATATTGCCCTGATGTTTTTCCAGTTGCTGCTCAAACAGGTCGCGCAGGGTAATGGCATCGGCGGTGGAGCCTGCGAAACCGGTAATCACATTGTATTTAGGCAGCATGTTGACCTTGCGGGCAGTGCCTTTCATTACGGTGTTGCCCAGTGATACCTGGCCATCACCACCGACAACGACCTGGCCGGCATGGCGAACGGAGACGATTGTGGTCATGTTGATTCCTGTGAGTTGAAAATCGACGACCTGACAAAACCGCAATGCCGCCGGTATTCAGGCAAAGATGGAGTCGGCACCCCGGGATTTCAAGGTGCCAGACATAAATCCTTACTGCTTGATCTGCAGTGGCTGAATATTCTGTCGAACCAGTTTGTCCCAGGCCTTAGCCATGGAGGAGCGGTTATCGAAGGGGCCGGTGCGAACCCGGTACCAGACAGAACCGTCCCGACTGGTAGAGGCGTCGGTGTGCACATTGGGCAGGCCCATCAGAATCAGCTGTGCGCGCATCTTCTCGGCATCATTTCTATCGCGGAACGACCCTGCCTGCAGCAGGTAGCTGACATCAGACTTGGCATCTTTTGGCGTGGATTTATAGACGTCAGCCGGCGGGGTGACTTCGCTGTCTTTCAGCATGTCGTAGAATTCGAAGCGACTTTTATCCGTTGTGGCGGGTTCTGGCGTCGCTGGTTTTTTCGTTGCAGGCGTCGCTGTCTCTGTTTTTACCGGTGGTTTTGCCGGTGCGGCAGGGGGCTTTTCTGCAGACGGTTTAATGCCGGTCAGAAAATATAAACCTGTGCCCAGGCCGCCCACCAGAAGCAGTGTGATCAGCAGCAGCCGCACGGGGAAGGTTTTTTTAGGTGGCTTCCTGGGCGCGCTGGGCCGCTGGCGACTGGCACCCTGACTCTGTCGCCGTGGTTTAGCGTAATCTTTCCGCGCGGCCATAGAGTTACATCTGCTCCGGTGCACTGACGCCCAGCAGATTCAGGCCATTATTCAGGACCTGACGAACCGCCTGGCTCAGGGTGATGCGTGCATCACGCAGATCGGTTTCTTCGATCAGCAATTTATAGGCGTTGTAATAAGTGTGGTAATCACTGGCCAGCTCGCGCAGGTAGTTTGCCAGCAGATGCGGTTCAAAATTCAACGCGGCGTTTTCAACGATTTCCGGATACTTGGTCAGCTTGGTGATCAGATCCTTTTCATGTTCAGTCTCAAGCAGGCTGAGGTTGGCTAGGCCATTGTCCTGATGCCACTGCCAGCCGGCTTCAGCCAGCTTGCCCTGCACCGAACAGATACGGGCATGGGCGTACTGGATGTAGTAGACAGGGTTGTCCTTGGATTCTGATTTGGCCAGTTCAAGGTCGAAATCCATATGCTGGTCAGCTTTGCGGGTGACGTAGAAGAAACGGCAAGCATCACTGCCTACTTCGTCACGCAGTTCGCGTAGGGTGACAAAAGAGCCGGAACGGGTCGACATCGCCAGACGTTCCTGGCCACGATAAAGGATGGCAAACTGAACCAGTTTGACCTCCAGTTTATCCGGGTCATAGCCCATGGCCTGAATGGCGGCTTTAACACGTACGATATACCCGTGATGGTCGGCGCCCCAGATATTGATGACTTTATCGAAACCACGTTCAAACTTGTTCATGTGGTAGGCGATATCAGACGCGAAATAGGTGGTCTGGCCATTAGCACGTTTAACCACGCGGTCTTTGTCATCACCGAAGTCGGTGGAGCGGAACCAGAGGTTGCCGTCCTGCTCGTACAGATGACCTTTTTCCTGCAGGCTGGCGAGTGCGCGTTCCACGTCGCCGGAGCTGGTCAGGCCGCGCTCGGAAAACCAGTGCTGGAACTGAATGCCGAATTCACCCAGGTCTTCGCGTATATCTGCCAGAATTGAATTGAGTCCGGCATCAAAGACGCGACGGTATTCGTCCGCTGAGAGCAGGGTCTGGGCCCGTTCAATCAGGGCGTCAATGTGGACTTCTTTGTCGCCCCCGGCTGGCTCATCGGCCGGGATGTCGACAAATACGTCGGTTGCCGGACGGTTAAGGGTTTCTGCAACATCGTCATACAGACCGGCGGCAATGTCATGGATGTAGTCACCTTTGTAGCCATTGCTGGGGAAGGTCAGACTCTGGCCGCAACGCTCCAGATAACGCAACCAGACACTGGCGGCCAGAATATTCATCTGGCGACCGGCATCATTGACATAATATTCCCGTTCCACCTCGATGCCCGCTGCCTGCAGCAGATCGGCTACTGCAGCGCCATAGGCTGCGCCACGGCCATGGCCAACATGCAGAGGGCCGGTGGGGTTGGCTGAGACAAATTCAACCTGAACACGCTGGCCTCGCGGTGCTTTGGCCAGACCAAACTGTGCCCCCTGTGCCAGAACTTCGCCGACGATTGCCTGTGTTGAGGCATCATTCATAAAGAAGTTGATAAAGCCGGGCCCCGCAATTTCGGTTCGATCCACCTGAGCCGACTCAGGCAGGGCTGCCAGCAGTTTTTCAGCCAGCTGGCGCGGATTGCTGCGAGCGGGTTTGGCCAGCGTCAGTGCAATATTGGATGCAAAGTCGCCGTGGCTTTTATCCCGGGTGTTTTCCACCATGATGGTGGGTTCCAGTTCGCCGGGCAGGATGCCGTCCTGCTGAAGTGTGGCGAGTGCAGCTTCGATCAGTTCCGCGATGTGTTGTTTCATGTGCCTTGGGGTACCGTGGGGGTTGGAAGAACCGCGTATTATCCCTGCAAACGAGCAGTTTGTTAAGCACCTGCAGCAGGGGCTGCATTAAAAAGTGTCGGCGGGGTCAACGTCGATGCTCCAGCGAACCTTGCGTGCTTCCGGATGTTGTTCGAGGTAGATGCATAATTGTTGCAGTAGCTGATGCAGTGGTTTTCGGTCGGTTGCATGTAGCAGCAACTGAGCCCGGTACAGGCCACCTCTTTTTTCCATGGGGGATGGCAGGGGGCCAAGCCATTGGCATCCCTGAGAGATGGCTGTCTGAGCGTTGAATTGCTGGCGCAGTGCACCAAGAAAAGCATCCGCCCGGCCGCGTTGTGTGGCTTCTGCCCGCAAAATGGCAAAGTGGTGGTAAGGGGGTAGGTTGGCGTGATTGCGGTGCTGCAGCTCTAAGGTGGCAAAGGCATCATAACCCTGTGTCACCAGGCTCTGCAGCATGGGGTGGTCGGCATGGTGTGTTTGCATCACGACCTGCCCGGGATGATCTGCCCGCCCGGCGCGTCCTGCGACTTGTAAAATCAGTTGGGCCGTACGTTCCATGCCCCGGAAATCAGCACTGAATAAGCCGCCATCCGCATTGATAATGGCCACCAGTGTGACCTTGGGGAAGTGGTGCCCTTTTGCCAGCATCTGGGTGCCTAACAGAATGCAGGGGTGGCCGGTGGCTACCTGCTCAGTGATCAGGAGCATGGCATCTTTGCGTTGGGTGCTGTCCCGGTCGACCCGCAGAATCGGTATGTCGGGGAATAAAGCCTGCAGGGTTTGCTCGGTACGTTCTGTCCCTGCGCCCATGGGCATGATTTCTGTACTTTGGCACTGAGGGCAGTGGTTTGGTATTGCTTGCTGAGTGTCGCAGTGGTGGCAATGCAAACGGGGAGGCTGACGGTGCAGGGTCAGGTGTGCATCGCAGCGTCTGCAGTCGGCAATCCAGCCGCAGTCATGGCACATCAGGCTCGGTGCATATCCGCGACGGTTGAGAAACACCAGCACCTGCGTGCCCTGTTGCAGATGGTGACGGATTTTTGCGAGTAGTGGTTGTGACAGTCCATCGGTCAGAGGCTGTTGTCGGATATCCAGCAGTTCAAATGCCGGTGGTAGAGAGTTACCTGCCCGTTCAGTAAGCTTGAGCCAGTTGTAACGGCCTTCCAGTGCATTGTGCAATGATTCCAGTGCGGGGGTGGCGCTGCCCAGAATAACCGGGGTGTCCTCTAGTCGCCCCCGATCTGTCTCTTATACACATCTCCGAGCCCACGAGACCTCTCTACATCT
>ERZ1031170.109-NODE-109-length-10168-cov-7.167903_pt1 | contig 10168 bp, 9 predicted proteins | sample MGYA00518222_ERZ1031170 | MGnify/ENA primary metagenome ERZ1031170 (study PRJEB33718, sample SAMN03159772) | human skin metagenome | collected 2014-05-20 | study: EMG produced TPA metagenomics assembly of the PRJNA266117 data set (Human skin bacterial metagenome... | reverse complement strand
AGATGTAGAGAGGTCTCGTGGGCTCGGAGATGTGTATAAGAGACAGGGTTAAAGGACTGTAACTCCTGCGCCAGCCAGGCTTCATATTTACGGACAGAGCCTGCGCCCTGTAGTAATGACGAAAAACCACTGAAAGGCACCTGTCCCAACTCTTCATGCTGCCAGATTGGTGCAGCATGCACGGCCACCACCTGATGATTATGCAGACTGTAAACCGGCAGAAAACACATCTTAAGCTGCCCTGCATCCAGCGCCATCACCAGATCCTCTTCATGCAGGATCTGTGGGCCCTTACTCAACTCCAGCACAGGGCTGTACGTCCGGAAGGTGTTTCGCCCCCCCTGTTTAGCCGCATACATGGCCACATCCGCTTTTTTCACCAGATCCCGTGCCCGGTTGCCGTGCTCAGGCGTCATGGCAATGCCAACGCTGCCACTGATAAAGATTTCCCGGTGATCCACCATAATGCCGTGGCCCAGCTGCTCCACCACCTGCTGAGCAATCCGCGTGGCAGTCTCAACGCCATCCATACAGGGCACCAGCATGACAAATTCGTCGCTGTTCAGACGGGCGAGGGAGTTCGGCATGGGCGCAACAGAGCCCAGACGCCGGGCCACTTCCTGCAACAGACCATCACCCACTTCACGGCCCAGGGTGTCATTGATCCATTTGAAGCGGTCCAGATCGACCAAGAGCACTGCCATCTGTTCTTTAATCTCGGCGGCGCGCTGCAGGCGGGCATCCATCACATCGCGAAAGCGATCCCAACTGGGCAACTGGGTGAGCTCGTCATAATGCACTGGCTCTGCCTGCAGGGTGATCGCCGTTTTAAGAGGACTTATATCAAAAAACTGAGCGGCATACCCCATCAATCGCCCCTCATCCCAGAGGCAGCAGATCGACAACCACACCGGATACACGGTGCCATCCTTATGCTGCTGCCAAAGCTCTCCCTGCCAACTGCCATTACTGCGCAGCGCTGGCCAGAGCACTTCGTAAACCTGCATATTCAGGGCTTCAGCGGCCAGAATCTGGGCTTTTTCACCCACAACTTCAGCAAAGCTGTAACCGGTAATGCGTTCAAAAGCGGGATTTACCCGAATGATATTGCTGTCACTGTCGGTAATGACCATCGCCTGCGGCGATTGCAGGAAGAACTGCTGTTCAGGTAGTTCCATGGAGTGCCCGTTCAGGAATTGGATGAATCTGAAGCTTGCATAGCCGCCAATTGTGCTTCCAGTGCATCGACTTTTTCACGTGTGCGCTGTAACACGGCCTTCTGAGCATCAAACTCCTCCCGGGTAACCAAGTCAAGCCTGCTAAAGGCAGATTGCAGCATCTGCCTGACCTGCGCCTGTGTGCCACCGGTCTGTCCCGAGACTAATTGCCCCAGCTGTTCTGCCAGCCCTTCAATAAATGCCTGGTTAATCATGACCACCTCCACGATGGGTCCACTCTGCTTGCTGCACTATATCAATTCATACCGGGTGATAAAACGGAGCAAAAATACGCACCAAAACTGAACATTGGTTATTTTTTGTGCGTTATTATGATGCGTTTAGACTTAAGACCAATCGTTAAAAAAGCCCAAACTATTGATTTAAAACATTAAACATAAATATGGCACAGGTTTCGCTGTACTGAGAGCAAGTCGATCAACTTTCCTGCTCGACGCTTCGTACTGAAGCATAAAGCTTTCGCATTATGCATAAATGGGGGACAACTCAATGAAAATGATCTCCGCTGTCATCAAACCATTCAAACTGGATGATGTCCGTGAAGCTCTTTCTGATATCGGTGTGCAGGGTATCACCGTAACAGAAGTTAAAGGTTTTGGCCGTCAGAAAGGCCACACAGAACTGTACCGCGGTGCAGAGTATGTTGTGGACTTCCTGCCTAAAGTGCGCGTTGACGCTGCGGTTGCAGACGACATCGTTGACCAGGTGGTGGATGCCATCAGTCAGGCAGCGCAGACCGGCAAAATCGGTGATGGCAAAATTTTTGTCATGCCGCTGGAGCAGGTTGTGCGTATCCGTACCGGTGAATCCGGCAACGAAGCACTTTAATCAACACATTTAATCGCTTCTGGAGGTTACCTCAATGGAAGAAATTCTGAATTCAACAGTCGCTGATGTCACTCAGCTGAAGTATGCACTGGACACCTTCTACTTCCTGGTGTGTGGAGCATTGGTAATGTGGATGGCTGCTGGCTTCGCGATGCTGGAATCCGGTCTGGTTCGCGCCAAAAACACCACTGAAATTCTGACCAAAAACATTTCGCTGTATGCGATTGCCAGCATCATGTACATGGTGTGTGGTTATGCCATCATGTACGGTGGTGACTACCTGCTGTCCGGTATTACCGGTGACGGCTTCTCTGGTGATGAACCAGCCACTTACGCACCATCCGCTGACTTCTTCTTCCAGGTTGTATTCGTTGCAACTGCAATGTCCATCGTTTCCGGTGCTGTAGCTGAGCGTATGAAACTGTGGGCATTCCTGGTGTTTGCTGTTGTCATGACCGGCTTTATCTACCCAATGGAAGGCTCCTGGACCTGGGGCGGTAACGCTGTATTTGGCATGTACACTCTGGGCGACCTGGGCTTCTCTGACTTCGCAGGTTCCGGCATCGTACACATGGCCGGTGCAGCAGCTGCTCTGGCGGGTGTCCTGGTTCTGGGTGCACGTAAAGGCAAATACGGCAAGAACGGCGAAATCAACGCGATCCCTGGCTGCAACATGCCACTGGCAACCCTGGGTACTTTCGTCCTGTGGTTGGGTTGGTTCGGCTTCAACGGCGGTTCCGTACTGGCAACCTCCGATGTTGAAAACTCTAATGCGGTTGCGGTTGTATTCATGAACACCAATGCTGCTGCGGCTGCAGGTGCAGTTGCTGCCCTGATCGTAGCGCGTCTGATGTTCGGCAAAGCGGATCTGACCATGACACTGAACGGTGCCCTGGCTGGTCTGGTTGCTATCACAGCTGAACCTTCTACCCCATCTGCCCTGCAGGCTACCCTGTTCGGTGCAATTGGTGGTGCGCTGGTTGTATTCAGCATCCTGGCTATCGACAAAATGAAAATCGATGATCCAGTGGGTGCGATCTCTGTACACGGTGTTGTAGGTCTGCTGGGTCTGCTGCTGGTACCTGTTACCAACGATGGTTCTACCTTCACTGGTCAGATCATCGGTGCTGCAACTATCTTCGGTTGGGTATTCGTAACCAGTCTGGTTACCTGGTTGATCATCAAAGTGATCATGGGTGTACGCGTATCTGAAGAAGAAGAGTACGAAGGCGTTGACCTGTCTGAGTGCGGTATGGAAGCTTACCCAGAGTTCACCTCTGCCAAGTAAGTTCCTGAACTGATCTGAAAAGGGTGCTTTATGCACCCTTTTTGTTTTTCAGCCCAACAACACCAGTGATTCCATCCAGGCTAAATCTGGTTATACTAGGGCTTCTTTAAAGACCCACGGGTTCTTTCAACAACGTTCATAACCGGTTGTTCTCTGAGGCTTCTTCAGATTCAGCCGCTGCAGACGAGGATGAAGCTATATGAAACTGGTTACTGCGGTAATTAAGCCGTTCAAGCTGGATGATGTCCGCGAGGCGCTGTCTGAAATTGGCATCCAGGGTGTCACTGTTACCGAAGTGAAAGGTTTTGGCCGTCAGAAAGGCCACACTGAACTGTATCGCGGTGCCGAGTATGTAGTGGATTTTCTGCCAAAGGTGAAAATCGAAATCGCACTGGAAGGCGATATGGTTAATCAGGCCATCGAAGCCATCACCAAAACCGCCAACACAGGCAAAATTGGTGACGGTAAGATTTTCGTTACCCCGCTGGAACAGGTCATCCGTATTCGTACCGGCGAAAGCGGCCCGGACGCACTCTGACCTGAAGTCCTCCGTTATTTTCTGAAAAAGCACCCACACACGGGTGCTTTTTTATGCCTGCCTGACAAGCCCACCCTTCACTTCTGTACTAAGCGGCTAAACTGATAGCGAGTACCTTTGCATCAGGAGGGCCTATGCACTCAAAAGTGACACGCGCGCTGTTTGATGAGTATATGGTGCCAAACTATGCACCACCGGAGATGATTCCGGTCAGAGGCAAAGGCAGCCGGGTCTGGGATCAGGCAGGTCGCGAGTATATTGATTTTGCCGGCGGCATCGCCGTTACCGCCCTGGGACATTGCCATCCTGCACTGGTTGATACACTGAAACAGCAGGCCGAAACCTTATGGCACCTGAGCAATGTGTGGACCAATGAACCCGCCATCCAGCTTGCCCAACAACTTTGTCAGCATACTTTTGCCGACAAGGTTTATTTTGCCAACTCCGGCGCCGAAGCCAATGAAGCCGCATTCAAACTAGCACGTAAATATGCCCATGATCATTTTGGCCCACATAAACACGAACTGATCAGCTTCCAGAACAGCTTCCATGGCCGCACCCTGTTTACGGTCAGCGTTGGTGGACAACTGAAATACCGGCAGGGTTTTGAACCGGTACCCACCGGCATTACCCATCTGCCCTTCAATGATATCGAGGCACTGGAAAAGGCTGTTTCTGACCGTACCTGTGCGGTTGTACTTGAACCTATTCAGGGTGAGGGCGGCATTATCCCGGCTGACAGAGAGTTTCTGCTTGCCGCGCGCAACCTTTGTACCCGGCACGGTGCCTTGCTGATATTTGATGAAATCCAGACCGGCATGGGCCGTACCGGTAAACTGTTTGCCTATGAACATACCCCTGAAGCCATACCGGATATTCTGACCACCGCCAAAGCGCTGGGTAACGGCTTCCCCGTTGCCGCCATGTTGTGTCGACGGGAAATTGCCGCAGCATTCAGTTTTGGCAGCCATGGCAGCACCTATGGCGGTAACCCACTGGCCTGTGCTGTCGCCGCCAAAGTGCTTGCTCTGATCACTCAGCCAGCACTTCTTGCGGGTGTACAGTCACGCCATGACTATCTGACCGATGCCCTCAATACAGCGAATGCAGAGTTCCCTGTGTTCAGTGCGATTCGCGGGCAGGGGTTGTTGCTGGGCTGTGAGTTACGCCCTCAGTTTGCAGGACGCGCCCGGGAACTGATGGTGCTCGCACTGGATGCCGGCCTCATGGTATTGGTTGCAGGCCCGGACGTGCTTCGCCTGGCCCCGGCGCTGAATATTCCGGAAACCGATATTGATGAGGGAATACGCAGGCTGCAAACTGCCATGCAACGCTTTCTAACCGCCGCTGATGCCCAGCCATGCCTGGTTTAATGCACGGCCTCACCCCGGAAGAGCAGCAGATCCTCGACTGGTGTGCCCAACAGCAGCCGGTGATGACCTCACGGCTTGAACAGCTGGTTGCGATCAACAGTGGCAGTGACAATCCGGCGGGTATCAATCAGTGTGGTGAACTGCTGCAAAGCTGGTATCAGGCGCTTTTACCCGAAGTCCGGTGTCAGCGTCATACCCTGCCGGCTCCTCAGGATATGTCAATGACCGGCGAGGCGGTATCACGCCAGCTGGGCGATCTGTGGCAACTGTCCCTGCGGCCCGAAGCTCCTCTTCAGGTCCTGTTGTGCGGGCATCTCGACACCGTTTTTGGTACTGAACACCCCTTTCAGCACAGTCGCTATATCAATGCCCAGACATTGAACGGGCCGGGGGCCGCCGATATGAAGGGTGGCTTACTGGTTATGCTGACTGCCCTTCAGGCCATGGAACAACACCCGTCGGCCCACACACTTGGCTGGACCGTATTGTTAAACCCGGACGAGGAGATAGGCTCTCCCGGCTCTTCAGACTGGCTGGCAAACCTTGCCGGACAACATCACCTGGGACTGATCTTTGAACCTGCGCTACCCGACGGCAGCCTTGCCGGCGCTCGCAAAGGCAGTGGCAATTTCACCTGCCGCATCACGGGTCGCAGCGCCCATGCCGGACGCAACCCGGAAGAGGGACGTAACGCGATTCTGCTCGCCGCTGAGCTGATTCAGCAGTTACACCAACTGAATCACCAGCGCCCCGGACTCAGCCTGAATACCGGTCTGATTCAGGGTGGCACCAGCACCAACCAGGTGCCTGACCTCTGTGTATTTCGATTCAATATCCGCATCGCTGAAACCGGGGATGCTTTGTGGTGTGAACAGGCCATAAAACAGATTATCGAACGCTTTGAGCAACGGGAGGGGTTTCATCTTCAACTGCTGGGTGGCTTCGGGCGGATGCCAAAATCACTGAACGCAAAGCAACTGAGGCTGTTTCGTTATGTCCAAACTCTAGCAGCCCAGCTTAATCAGCCCCTGAAATGGCACCATACCGGCGGCTGCTGCGATGGCAATAATCTGGCCGCAGCCGGGCTGATCAATGTGGATACGCTGGGTGTGCGTGGCCTTAACATCCACACGCCACAGGAAACGATTGAGCTGAATAGCCTGACCGAACGCAGCCAGCTCACTGCACTGATTCTGCTGCGTCTGGCACAGTTTGGCTGGGCACCGGGCGGTGATACATGAACACCTCAACTCTACAGCAGCATTTACATGCCATGTGGCAGGATTACCTGCGCCTCAATCCACAGGCTCGCCTGATCCACGGCTTATTCAAAGCGCACAATGCCCGGTTAGTGAATGATCACATCGCGTTACGGACTTTTGATCTGCCCGAAGTTGATCTTACACATCTGGCACGGCCGTTTCTGGAGGCCGGATACAGTGTTGGCGGCGAGTATCACTTCCCTGAAAAGCATCTGTATGCACGGCATCTGCAACACCCTGATAATGCACTGCCAAAGATTTTTATCAGCCAGCTCCTTACCGCCCGGCTGAGTAATGACAATGCCGCGTTGATCCGGCGGCTGATACAACAGATACCCGACTCAGTCAGAACAGCCGATGGATTTTGTTATTCAGGCCGGCATTGGCAACTGGGCTGGCAGGCGTATCAGCAATTACTGGCCGAGAATGAATATGCCGCCTGGGTAGCTGCCTTTGGCTTCAGGCCGAATCACTTCACCTTGCTTGTGAATGCGCTCAGTTCGCATCACAGTATCGCTGCTGTAAATGACTTTCTGGCAGCACGCGGAGTACCGCTGAATAGTGCAGGCGGCGCGATCAAGGGGTCTCCTGATGTAGGCCTGCAGCAGTCTTCTACCTGTGCCAGCCGGGTCCCTGTCACCTTCAGTGACGGTACACATGCTATCCCCGGCTGTTACTACGAGTTTGCCCAACGATTTCCCATGCCAGATGGTCGCCTGTATCAGGGCTTTGTCACCGATTCAGCCAACCAGATCTTCCACAGTACGGATAATCCACAGGGGAGGTAGGCCATGTATTACATACGTCCGATTGCCATGTCCGATCTTGAGACCCTATGCCAGATTGCCAGAGAATCCGGTGCGGGCTTCACCTCATTGCCTGATAACCGGGCATTGCTGGAACAAAAAATTAATCACAGTCTGGATGCCTTTGCTGCCGCCCATTCTGCCCTGACTAACCAGAGTTACCTGTTCGTGTTAGTGGAACATCCATCCGGACAGGTAGTCGGCACCTGTGGTATCGAATCCGCTGTGGGCATGGACTCTCCCTGGTATCACTATCGACTGGGTACCGTGGTACATGCCTCTCCTGAACTGAAGGTTTATAACCGTTTCAAAACGCTGTATCTGTGTAACGACTATACGGGCTGCTCCGAAGTGTGCACCCTGTACCTTCAACCTGACCATCGGCGGCACCATAATGGTGGCCTGCTTTCAAAAAGCCGGTTCCTGTTTATGGCAGCCCAGCCGGACCGCTTCTCAGAGCGGGTGATTGCTGAGATGCGCGGATTTTCCGATGAACAGGGCCGGTCGCCTTTCTGGGATGGGCTTGGCCAACGGTTCTTTTCTATCGACTTCAGCAAAGCGGATTATCTGACCGGCAGCGGCAATAAAGCGTTTATTGCCGAGCTGATGCCAAAATACACCATCTATCTGCACTTGCTGCCTGAACCGGCCCAGGCGGTTATTGGCCGGGTCCATCCCGCGACAGAACCTGCCAAGGCGATGTTGGAAAGTGAAGGTTTTCGATTTGAGAACTATGTGGATATCTTTGATGCCGGGCCAACTGTGACGGCCCCTCTGAAAAAAATCCGTACCATCCGGCAAAGCCGTTGTGCCCGGGTTCAGATCAACCCAGCACCCACCAGTAAGATGTTCCCGGAGTATCTGCTCAGTAACGAAAAACTGGCGGACTATCGCTGTATCTTTGCCCCGGCCCGGGAACATGCCGGCCATGTCGATCTCTCTCCGGAGATTGCCACCATTCTTCAGGTCAGCGAGGGTGATGCCATACGGATTGTCGAACTCAAAGGAGGCCAGGCATGAAACCCTCTGCATCCTTGTATATCAATGGCAACTGGTTCAGAGGCCATGGACAGGCCATGGTTTCGCTTAATCCGGCAACCGATCAGCCTCTCTGGCACGGTCATGGTGCGGATAACCAGCAGGTAGAACAGGCAATCCAGGCGGCGGCCGCTGCTTTTCCGGGCTGGTCTATGCTGAGCTTTGCTGAACGCAATACCTACCTGGAGCGATTTTCCAGCCTGTTGGCCGATGCGAAAGAGCTGGTTGCTGACACCATCGGTCAGGAGACCGGCAAACCCCTATGGGAAGCCCGCACAGAAGTTGATGCCATGCTGGGCAAACTACCACTGTGCCAGCAAGCCTATGCACAGCGCTGCCCAGAGGAGGTCAGCGAGGCTGGCGGTATCCGCTCAGTGCTCTCTCACAAACCCCACGGCATTGTCGCTATTTTCGGGCCGTATAATTTCCCCGGCCACCTGCCTAATGGCCATATGCTCCCGGCTTTGCTGGCAGGCAATACCCTGATTTTCAAACCCAGCGAATTGACTCCCCGCACCGGGGAGCTGCTGGTGCAACTCTGGCAGCAAGCCAGGCTGCCACCCGGGGTGCTCAATCTGATTCAGGGTGATTCAAGCATCGGGGCATGCATTGCCCGGCACCCGGACATAAACGGCCTTTATTTTACGGGCAGTGCGCGTACAGGCACCTATCTGCATCAGCAGTTTGGTGGCCATCCGGAAAAAATTCTTGCACTGGAAATGGGTGGTAACAATCCATTGCTGGTAACAGAGGTCGCCAATCTCGATGCTGCAGTCATCACAACATTGCAATCTGCCTATCTGAGTGCCGGTCAGCGCTGCAGCTGTGCGCGCAGACTTCTGGTGCCCGAGGGGAGTGAGGGCGATCAATTTATTCAGCGCCTGATAGCCGGTGTAAACAGCCTGACCTTTGGAGCCTATGATGACACCCCGCCACCCTTTATGGGCTGCCTGATCAATCCTGCGGCCGCACAGCGGATGCTCGAGGCACAAGCGGCTCTCTCTCAGTCCGGGGGGAACATACTGGTAGAGATGCAAACGGCAAACCCTGCCGGAACACTGCTCTCTCCTGGTCTGATTGAATGCAAAACAACCATGCAGCTTGAAGATGAGGAATACTTCGGCCCCCTGTTGCAGCTTTATCGTATCCATAATTTTGACCAGGGTATCTCGCTGGCCAACCAGACGCGCTACGGTCTGTCTGCTGGTATTCTCACTGATAACCCAACGCTATTTAAACAGTTCTACACACATGTCAGGGCAGGGGTAATCAACTGGAACCGTCCTCTGACGGGCGCTGCCAGTGCGCGCCCGTTTGGTGGCATAGGCCTCAGTGGCAACCATCGCCCCAGCGCCTGGTATGCAGCTGACTATTGCGCCTATCCGGTTGCCTCTCTGCAATCGGAGACACTGGACATTCCGGATCAACTGCCACCTGGCCTGGCCCTGCCTGAGGTATAGCCCATGCTGCTGAATCTGGATGGTCTGGTGGGTCCGAGCCACCATTATGGCGGCCTGGCTTACGGCAATCTGGCATCTATGGCACATGGCGGCCAGCGTTCAAATCCCCGACAGGCCGCACTGCAGGGACTGGACAAAATGTGGCAGTTGCATCGTTTAGGCTTTGCTCAGGGCATTCTGCCGCCGGCATTCCGTCCGGATTTAACACTGCTTCGGGCAGCTGGATTCAGTGGTGATGACAACGCTGTGACCTATCAAGCCTCTCGCTCGGCACCACAGCTTCTCAGTGCCTGTCTCTTATACACATCTCCGAGCCCACGAGACCTCTCTACATCTC
>ERZ1031170.108-NODE-108-length-10193-cov-6.171237_pt1 | contig 10193 bp, 11 predicted proteins | sample MGYA00518222_ERZ1031170 | MGnify/ENA primary metagenome ERZ1031170 (study PRJEB33718, sample SAMN03159772) | human skin metagenome | collected 2014-05-20 | study: EMG produced TPA metagenomics assembly of the PRJNA266117 data set (Human skin bacterial metagenome... | reverse complement strand
CAGATGTGTATAAGAGACAGGCCCCAACCCCAGCACCAACTGAGTCAGGGCTGCGATCGAAAAAGGTTCCTGATAAGCAGGGGTGATGGCAGCCGCCCCGGACGCGGTTTCAGCCGCCGCCCAGGGTGCCAAAAACAAAAGGATAAGAAGAGAAACGATCCGCATCAGGTCTATTTCAGACGACGAATCCGCTCTTGCGGACTGATAACATCGGTCAGACGAATGCCATACCGGTCATTTACAACCACCACTTCACCGTGGGCAATGAGAGTACCATTGACCATGACATCCAGCGGCTCGCCCGCCACACGATCCAGTTCGATAACCGATCCCTGTGTCAGTTGCAGCAGGTTACTGATAGGAATATCGGTCTGACCCACTTCCATGGACAGGGTTACCGGGATATCAAGAATGACATCCAGCTTCGGATCAGAGACCGGCTTGCCTTCATCTTTCAGCTCAGCCAGCTGAACCGTATTTTCACTACTCACGCCGGTAGCATTTAAAAGCTCATCAGGATCGACCTGCTCACCTGCATCATCGCCAGTTTGCTCTTCCAGTGCTGCAGCCCACTCATCGGCCAGCGCCTGTTGATCCTGATCTGCATCATCACTCATGAATCACACCTTTTCTCCCCAGCGGGGTTATTTACGACGAACAACCTGATTTTGAATCTTTAACGCCAGATTGCCACGCGACTGACCGAGTTTACAGGTAAACACCGGCACCTTGTTGGCTCTGAGTTCAAAGGCTTCCGGCAATTCCACCGGAATAATATCACCGGCTTCCAGTTCTAGCACATCCCGCAGCGTCAACTCCTGACGGGCAATGGACATTTCCAGCGTCAGGTGCGCCATCAGAATGTCACGCTGCAAAGCGGTCTGCCAGCGTTCATCACGCTCATCTTCACTGCTTTGGAACCCAGACACCAGCACATCCCTGATAGGCTCCAGCATCGAATATGGCAAGGCAACATGAAATTCGCCGGAGCCACCTTCAAGATCCACCTGAAAAGAGCTCACCACCACCACTTCCGTGGGATTTATCACATTAGCCATGGCCGGGTTCATCTCATGGCCAATATGCTCAAACGACAGGTTTTTCACTGGCCGCCAGGCATCTTCAAGATCAAGAAAAAACTGCTCCAGGGTTTTCTGAATCAACCGGGTTTCTGTGGGGGTAAATTCACGCCCTTCAATTTTGGCGTGACGACCATCCCCACCAAAAAAGTTATCCACCAGCTTAAAGACCAGTTTGGCGTCCATAATAAACAGACCCGTGCCCCGCAGTGGCGGCACCCGGATCAGGTTCATACTGGTCGGTACATAGAGGGTATGGATGTAGTCGCCATACTTCATGACCTGCACACCACCTACAGTCACATCGGCTTCACGGCGCAGCAGGTTAAACAGGCTGATACGGGTATAACGGGCAAAGCGCTCATTAATCATTTCGAGCGTAGGCATACGGCCACGAACAATACGTTCATGGCTGGCAAGATCATAGGGACGGACCTCGCTGTCGTCGAGGTCTTCTACCGCTTCTGAGGTATCAACATCGCCGTCATCCACACCATGCAACAGTGCATCGATCTCATCCTGGGACAGCAGATCTTTGACCGACATCTAGGCTACACCCTCCAGCAGACCCATCGACGACCTCATTGCATCACAAAGTTAGTAAACAGCACGGTTTCTACGCCCGGTTGGCCGATTTTTTCCTGCATTATCTCGCGCACCAGATCCGTTGCGTCCTGACGCAACTGAATCTTGCCTTCAATAGTCAGTAACTGCTCAAACTTTTGCGTTGAAAACAAGGTATTCAGGCGCGATACAATCAAAGGCATATGCAGGGTCAGCGCATCATCCACTTCGGCGTCACGGCTTTTTGCTTCAACATACGCCTGCATATAGTGCGGCCGCTCATCCAGTGACTGCAAAGTCACAACAAACATGGGTTTGCCTTCTTTGGTACGCACCTTGGTGTAGATAGCTTCAGCTTTCTCGGGCTTTGCCGGCACTTCTTCTGCTACAGGCTCATCACCGGACAGCATAAAAAAGGCCACTGCAGCACCACCGCCACCCACCAGCAAAACCCCCACGACCAGTGCAATAATCAACACCAGTTTGGATTTTTTCTTACCTTCTGCGCCAGATTCTTCGGTGGACTCGTCCGCTTCCGCCATTACCCTGTACCTCAGCCTGTTATACGGCGATTGATAGCCAATACCCGGTTTATATTGCCTTACTATAACACACTGATTTTACGGCTGAACAACGTAAAAATACGCGCCAACCCATTAAACCTGATCAGGCATAATAATCGACCAGATTAACACTCTGCGCCCCGGGCACCGGCAACTCTTCCGCATCCTCGATATTTATGTCGCCGCCGGTACCCCGCCCATAAGAACGTTCAGCCAGCTGCTGAGCCGTTTCACCCTGACGATCCCCGGATGACTGATCTGATACGGAAGAGTCCTGTAACGCAAGGCCCTGCTCTGCAAACATTTCACGCAGACGAGGCAGACTCTGTTCAACCGCGTCTCTCACCTGCGCATGAGGCGAGGAAAAACTGAGACTGACCTGATCCTGATTCATATGCACCCGAATATGCAGTGAACCCAGCTCTGGCGGGTCCAAACGAATTTCAGCAGTCCGGGCTCCGTTGGCTACCAACAGCATGGCGCGTTCACCCAGCGCATTCTGCCAAACCGGTGTACTCATGCGCATCTGGTTCGGCATCATCAGGGTTTGCTGCTCAGTCAGAACCTTTTGCGTCTGGGTCGGCTGGGTGATCCCGGTTGAATTATAGGTTTCTGAACCTGTCAGCCCTGCCGTTTCAGTTCGCTGTTGGGAAACCTGGGTATCTGCCGCCTGACGCAAAGCCGCCACACTGCGCAGCAAAGCCTGACTATTTTCCAGATTCAGCTCCAGCTTTTTCCCCAGTGTCGGCAGGGGTGTGGGTTCACTAGCAGGCACAGGAGCATCGGTTCGCCCGCCCCTATCAGTTGACTGGCCCGCCGGCTTCTCATCAATCAATTGCGTCACCGCAGTGGAGCGATTCTGAGTCTTCAACAGATCAACCGCCTGCGTGGACATAGCCGCCTGAGCCTCACCCTCTGCAGGCGCTGCCAGTACCGCACTGTGCAGAGCAGCCTGGGCATTGGCTTTTGTGGTCAGCGCAGCCACTGCCTGCTCCGACGCATGCAGATGCGCTTTTGATGGCCGCTCTCTCACCTGCACCGGCGGCACATTGTCTTCGTTTGCATCGACCTCAGTGTCCGCCACCGTTTGTGTCGACGGCAACGGCACCACCTGCTCCGGATCACTTTCTACAGCTTGCTCCGTATTTTCAGCAGCCTGCTGCTGATTGGAATTTTGACGCTGAGCATCAGCAGCTTCTGTGGCCTGAAGCTCTTCAGCACTCACACTATCCTGATCTTCCACCACCTGTGGCGGAACACCTTCCACACCAGGCATCGACTCAATGACCGGCTCAGGCGCAACAGCCGCGACCTGCGTCACCACTGTATCAGCGACATCAGTTTCCGCCTCTTCCGGCGCAGCCGGGTTCTGTCCGGTCACCGTGACCGGCACTGACGCGCTATCTGCATTAACGGGGAATTCTGTAACCGTATCCACCAACTGCTGATGCGCAGAAGTGTCAGATTGCCCCGCCTGCTTCAGTAAACGGGCAATCTCAGCGGCCAAACCGGCGAGTTCATCAGCACCATCCGACCCCTGCTGCTCCAGCAATGCCGCCAACTGCTCAAGCTGTTGCTGAACCAGCTCAGGAGGCGCGGCCTCCGCTAACGGCAAACCTGCGCCCCTGGTCGGCAACATCTGGCCGTCAGGCAACACCCCGGGCAACTGCCCTTCGGCAACCATCTGATTGAGTAAAGCGCCAAAACTTTTGACCAGATCTGTAGCCGCCATAGCCCCGCCCTGCTGAGGCTGGGCAAGCATAGACAGATCCATTGAAAGTAAACCGCCAAGGGCGGGCAGAGAGACTTGCTGATTCATTGCCGTTTCCCATCTGACAAACCTGACAGGAGAACAGCAAAAAAGAGGCCAACTGTTTAAAGATTCAACAGACTGGGTTTCAAATAAAATCAGGGCGGTGCAACTGGGCTCTTTCATCCAGCTGCTTCTGGAGCGATTTTTCCTGTTCTGCTATTTCCGACCGACGCACTTGCTCTGTTAATTTTTCAATGCCTTTGAAGCGGGCAAACATCGCCTGCCAATGCTTTTCAACCGCCTCCAGCTCCCGCGTCTGATGTTCAATCGCCTGAATCTGGGTCAGTCTGGCTGCTTCAAGTTTCTGAATAAATGCCTGTTGAGTCTGTAACTGCGCGCCGGTCGCCCCTCCGGCATTAGCCCCCAGATACAGCTGCCGGTATTCCAGCAGATAACGATCAAGCTGCGCCAGCGTTGCCTGACTCTGGGCCAGACTCTGCCGACTGTTTGCCAAAAACTGGTCCGCCTGCTGCTTTTTCTTTTCAGCAAGATTCAAAACCAGTTCCAAACGCTGCGATCGCTTCGTCATAAATTACACCTTGCCCTGTTCAACCTCAGGTACAGGCGGAGGCATCAACACATTCACCAGATGCTGCAGGGACTCCATCAGCGGTGTTTTTTCCTGCATGCCCTGACAGAGAAAACCCTGCACAGCGGGCAATGCCTGAATCATAAAATCAGTATCCGGATCACTGCCCTGCGCATAAGCTCCCACATTGATGAGATCTTCATTCTGCCGATAGCGCGACAGCTGGCGCTTAAAGCGCAAGGCCGTCATCAGGTGTTCAGGCGCAACAATCTGAGGCATGGCACGACTGATCGATGCCTCGATATCAATCGCCGGATAATGCCCCTGCTCAGCCAATTGCCGGGACAGTACAACGTGCCCGTCAAGAATAGCCCGCGCTGCATCAGCTACCGGGTCCTGCTGATCATCACCTTCGGTCAATACGGTATAAAATGCAGTGATGGAACCCCCACCCGCCTTGCCATTGCCGGCACGTTCAACCAGTTTAGGAATTTTAGCAAACACTGAAGGCGGGTAACCCTTAGTAGCTGGCGGCTCTCCGACGGCCAGCGCAATTTCACGCTGCGCCTGAGCATAACGGGTCAGCGAGTGCATCAGCAGCAGTACATTTTTACCCTGATCACGAAAATACTCCGCAATGCGTGTCGCCAGCTGGGATGCACGCAAGCGCATCAGGGGAGAATCATCCGCAGGGGACGCCACCACCACCGAGCGCTGCAGGCCTTCAGCGCCCAAACTGTGATCAATAAACTCTTTTACCTCACGTCCACGTTCACCGATTAAACCAACCACGATCACTTCAGCTTCAGTAAACCGGGTCATCATACCCAGCAGCACCGACTTACCCACACCACTGCCGGCAAACAAACCCATGCGCTGACCCCGGCCTACCGTCAGCAACGCATTAATGGCGCGCACACCCACGTCCAGCGTCTGCTCTATCGGCGCACGCTGCAGAGGGTTGATAACCTCGCCTGCCAGCGCCACTTCCGCTTCAGGCTGCAACGGGCCACAACCGTCAATCGGCTTGCCAACCCCATTCAATACCCGACCCAACAGATTCATGCCCACCGGCACTGCACCCGCCTGCCGGCCTGCAATCACGCGAGTGCCCGAATGCAAACCATCAATAGGATACAACGGCATCAGGTAAATACGGTCACCGGAAAAGCCAACAACTTCCGCTTCTATCTGCCCACCTTCCGGCCGCTCTATAAAACAGCATTCACCCACGGCAGCTTTAATGCCAACCGCTTCCAGAGTCAGACCAATCATGCGGGTAATGCGCCCATGCACCTGCGGATAAGCCGGCTGCAACTCAACAGTCGTCAGCGCCTGCAGGCGTTTAAGCAGGTCCGTCATCGGATTCATCCGGCTGGGGGCTGAGATGTACCAGCAGTTGCTCTGCCACCTGCGCAAAGCGGGTTTCTACCTCATGAACAACAAGGCTGTTCAGGGTTTTCAGACGAAAACCGCCGGGCGTGAGCTGCTCATTTGGCACCAGTTGCAGACCTGCGGTCAGCGCGTCACTGAGGTGTTTTGCCCATTCAATGTCCTGTGGATGCAAAGTGAGCTCGACCTCACCCAGCGGTTCGGGTATCTGCGCCAGCGCATCCCGGATTGACTGAGCGATCACCGTTGGCCGGGTCGACAGTTCGTGCCCCACGACTGTTTTTGACAGTTGAAGTACCAGATTAAGCAGCAGGGTTTCCATGCTGGCCTGCTGCTGCGTCACCGGAGAAGCCAGCTGCTGCACCATGCCTTCAAGCTGTCCCATTCGCTGCCGGACCTCAGTCTCACCCGAGGACAACCCGGCCGCATAGCCTTCATCCTGACCCTGTTTGAGCCCCTGAGCACGACCCTCCTCCATACCACGGGCACGGCCTTCCTCAAGCCCGGCAGCGAGCCCTTCAAGGCGGGCATTTTCGCGGATACTTTCAAGCTCAGTCAGTGTAACCCGGTCCTGGCGATATACCTCTTCAGTCACACGAACAGAAGGATCACCCTCCTGCCGTTGCAGACCCACATCAGGTGACGAGCTGATGTCAGGCAGTTGCCAGCCTTCGACAGCCCCGGCATCTGCAGCGCGAATTCGCTTGTATTTATTTTCTTCTTGGGACATCACGTTATGGAAACACTGTAGGGGGTGTTAAATCACGTAAAAAAGATTCGATCTATACCTGATAATGCCAGAGGCGGGCGGATCAGACCATCTCCTCGCCGCCGCCCAGCATAATCTCGCCAGCATCCGCCAGACGGCGGGCCGCAGACAGAATTTCTTTCTGCGCCGCTTCCACTTCGCTGACACGCACAGGACCCTGCGCCTCAAGGTCGTCTCGCAGCAATTCAGCGGCACGTTTGGACATGTTGCGGAAGATTTTCTCCTGCAGTTGAACATCAGCACCCTTAAGCGCAACAACCAGCATATCTGTGGAGATTTCACGCAGAATGGTCTGGATACCCCGATCATCCACGTCGATCAGGTTATCAAAGACGAACATCATATCGGAGATAGTATTGGCCAGGCCTTCATCCACTTCACGGATGGCATCCATCAGCTCAGCCTCAAGCGTGGAGTCAATAAAGTTCATGATATTCGCGGCCGATTTCACACCACCCAACGTTGCGGTACTGGCCCCACCCGCACCGGCAAACTGACGCTCCAGGATATCATTCAGTTCCTGCAAGGCTTGCGGCTGGATACGATCCAGTGCCGCCACACGCATGAGAATATCGAGCCGAACCTTATCATCAAAACACGAGAGAACACCGGCGGCTGCGTCCGGTTCTAGATACGCGATCACGACCGCCTGAATCTGCGGATGCTCATAACGGATAATTTCACTGATCTGACGGGGGTCCATCCAGCGTAATGTATCCAGACCCGAGGTATTGGTACTCAGCAGTATCCGGTCCAGCAGGGTTTTCGCTTTTTCTTCGCCCAGCGCCTGATTCAGCATTGCCCGGATATAGACATCATTATTGATCCCGATACCGGTCTGATCACTGACCAGCCCCAGAAAGTCACCCACCACTGATTCAACTCTGGACTGCGCCACATTATTCAGCTGAGCCATGGCCTGCCCGATCATCTGAACTTCCTTGGGCCCCATATGCTTGAGAATTTCAGCCGCATCGGCTTCACCCAGACTGATCAGCAGAATGGCTGCTTTTTCAATATCGGAAAAACCTTCCTTGCTGGCTTCATCGCTCATCAACGGTAACCCACTGCTTTACTGCCTGCGCCACCCGGGCCGGGTCTTCTGCCACCATGCTGCGAATTGCGTTCAACTGATAATCAAAACTTTCGTTTGGCGTTGGCAACAAATCATCGTCACTGCCAAAGGTAACCTGCTCGGCAGAAAACTCTCCACTTTCAAGCCCTTCCAGTTCAGCGGACACATCACCCGCGGAACCAAGACCCGCAACCCGACCAGACGTACCGGACACAGCCAGGTTACGCATAATAGGGCGCAACACACCAAACACCAGCAGTAACACAAAGGCCACCGCCAGCAACTGCTTGCTCAGATCCCAGATCCACTCCTGCTTCCAGAAGGGCACATCCTCCACCACAATCGGCTCTTCAACCACAAAGGGCGTATTTACAACATTCACGCTATCGCCACGCAGAGCCGAAAAGCCCACCGCGTCCTGCACCAGAATCTTCAGTCGGGCAAGCTCATTTGCATCCCAGGGAGCACGCCCCATTTCACCCGTAGCCGCATCAATTCGGGACAGGTCATCAACAACCACCGCAACCGTCAGGCGGCGAATTTTACCCATCTGGTGTTTGGTATAACTGATCGTCCGGTCGACTTCGTAATTTCGGGTTGCCTGCTTACGCGCCGATTCCGGCTGACCCGCAGCACCCTGACCACCCGCTGCCGCATTAGCGATTTCTGGCACTGAACTGGGCCCCGGAGGCTGATTAGACAGAGCACCCGGCACACCCGCCGCCGCATTAGCACCGGTACGGGACTCCTCCATTGTTTGCTCACTTCTCAGAGCAGGCAGATCCGGGTTATACAGCTCATCCGTTTGTTCAATGGCAGTAAAATCCACATCAGCTGAGACTTCTGCACGGTATTTACCCATGCCCACTACAGGTTGCAGAATGCTGTTGACCCGATTCAGCAGTGTTTCTTCCAGGCTACGGGTGTACTCAAGCTGCTTGGCTGCCAGTACTACATCCACATCCTTATCGCGGTTATTCAGCAAACGGCCTTTCTGATCTACCACGGTTACATCTTTAACATCGAGCTCCGGCACACTGGTTGCCACCAGATTAGCAATCGAGGCCACCTGATCCGGCTCCAGCTGACGACCGGAGAACAACTCCAGAAAAACCGAGGCTTTTGGCCGCCGCGCATCCCGCACAAAGGCAGATTCCTTCGGGATTGCCAGATGAACCCGGGCATTACGCACTGCCGTAATACTGGCAATCGTGCGCGCCAGTTCACCTTCTAAACCGCGGCGATAGCGGGCTGTCTCCATAAACTGACTGGTGCCCAGGCTCTGCTCCTGATCCAGAATTTCCAGCCCGACCGTTTTGTCCGCCGTAAAACCTTCTGCTGCCAGCTTCAGCCTGGCCTGATGCACATACTCTTCAGGCACCAGAATAGCCCGGCCTGAAGCATCAAACTGATAAGGCATATTAAACAGCTGCAACTGTTCGATAATCTGATTGGCATCCGCAAAACTCAGGTTACTGAACAACACCCGCTGCTCAGGCTTCTGAGACCAGAGCACAACCGCAAATCCAATCGCCACACTGGCCGCCAGCCCCACCATCAGGCCCAACTGCCGCACAATACTGAGACGGTTAAAACCGAGTAATGGATTGCCTTTCAGATCTGCATTGTCAGCCACTGTCTAAACGCCTCCGTCAGATCGACATTTTCATGATTTCTTCGTATGCCGTAACCAGACGGTTACGAACCTGAGTCATCGCCTGAAAGGAGACTGACGCTTTTTCGGCGCTGAGCATAACCTGCGGCAGATCCACCGTAGGGTCACCTCGCTCAAACGCAGTTGCCAAATTTTTGGCGGTTTGTTGTGCATCATTAACCTGATCCACAACATTTTTAAGAATAGAACCAAACTCGGTTCTCTCGACCTGCTGCGGTCCTGAGTTCTGAGGGACAATATGGGAAGGCGCTGCGGACGAAGCCTGTACCTGTGACTGAATTGCCCGCATCTGGGCCAGCACACCGTTTATATCTGCTCGATCTACCATCACATTCACCAAAGTGGCAATTTATTGACATTATAATTGGCCAACCTTGCTCTTCAACCCAAAAAACCATCAAATTCGTCATTTTTTTGGCTAAAAAGCAAAAATAAAACACCAGCTCAGGTATAAAATGCAAAAAACGGGCCATTGCCCGTTTGTTTTTTGACGATGTAAAAATCAGCAGTCGGCTTCCGGCGGCTCGCCGTGCTTTAAACGCAGAAACATCAAAGCCACCGTTAGCGCATCCCCAATTGCGGTATGGCGCTCCATAATCGGAATATCCAGTTTCTTTGAGATAGTATCGAAACGCAGGTCAACATTTCCGCCGACCGATTTCCATTTAATGATGTCATGATAAACGCTGTCTCTTATACACATCTGACGCTGCCGACGAGCGATCTAGTGTAGA
>ERZ1031170.107-NODE-107-length-10254-cov-6.448671_pt1 | contig 10254 bp, 6 predicted proteins | sample MGYA00518222_ERZ1031170 | MGnify/ENA primary metagenome ERZ1031170 (study PRJEB33718, sample SAMN03159772) | human skin metagenome | collected 2014-05-20 | study: EMG produced TPA metagenomics assembly of the PRJNA266117 data set (Human skin bacterial metagenome... | reverse complement strand
ATACGAGATGTAGAGAGGTCTCGTGAGCTCGGAGATGTGTATAAGAGACAGCTTTCACCCGGGCTCAACAACTCACCGCGCTCACCCACCACCTGAATCTCAGTCAGCGGCAGTGGCCGGCCAACCGAGCCTGCTTTGGCCTGACGGGGATCAGTTAACGCCACTGTGGGTGCTGCCTCGGTCAAACCATATCCCTGCAAAATTTCAGAACCGGTCATAGCCTTCCAGTGCCCGGCGACCGATTCCACTAGCGGCATACCGCCGGATACGGTAAGCTTCAGCGCGCTGAAATCCAGTTGTTGAAATTGCGGATTCTGGCAGAGACCGACAAAAAGACTGTTGAGTCCCGTCATGCAGGTAAATTTAAAATTCCGTATGACCCTGACCATGTCGTCAATATGGCGTGGATAGGTAATCAGCACGGTATGTGCCGTCAGCATCGGCTGCACGATACAGTAAAAGGTAAAACCATAGATGTGCGTCATGGGCAGAGGAGACACGCAGCACTCCTGCCCCGGTATCAGATACCCTTGCAAACGTTGTTTGATCTGCAGTGCGTTGGCAATCAGATTGCGGTGAGTTAACACTACACCACGGGGAGACATTCTTGAACCTGACGTAAACTGAATCAGTGCCGGTTGATCCAGTTTCATCGGACAGGCATTAGGCCGGCGATGGCCACCCAGTTCTAGCGCTTTCCGAAGGCTCAATGCATGTGCAACAGACACCTTCAGTCCTTTATTGAGCAGGTAACGATTCACCACATTGATTTTCAGTCGGTTGAACCACGGGTGAAGATCCCCCGGCTCGGTCACAATCACATACCTGACTGCAAATTCGGGCAGCAGCCGGTTTAACTGCTTCGCACAGTTCGACAGCACCACAACCGCTCTTAAATCCGTCTCCTGAATTCGCTGGCGCAGCTCTTCATCACTACCGTGAGGATTCAGATTCACAACCACCAGTCCCGCCTGCCAGGCCCCATAAACCACGATGGGATACTGCAGCAGATTGGGTAACTGAATGCCGATACGGTCGCCAGGCAGAAGATCAGTGCAGTGCTGCAGATAAGCGGCAAAGCGGCGGGCCTGCATGGCGATATCTGCGTAATTCAGGGTGGCACCCTGGTTGCTATAGGCAGAATGATTGGCAAATCCACGCCAGTGCCGCTCAAGAAAATCCGGCAGGTTGCGGTATTGATCAATGTCGCTCAGTTGCAGGGCTTGCATATTGTTATAGTTATTTCCCTGATTGTTTAATGGCCCTGAGGCACACCTTTAATAAAGGTCACCAGCTCACCGGGCGCGATAGACTGCCAAACCTCATCCTGAGTCAACGGCTCGGTCGCCACCACTGTAACAATGTCATTAGGCGTGGTTTCATGACAAAAATCCACCTGTATATCACAATCGGCCAGAGACGCTGTACCAAAGGGTGCCGAACGGGTTATCCAGGATAACTTGCTGCTGCAAAACGCAAACAGGTGAACTGATTCAGACAGCAGCATATTGAAGACACCAAGCTGCCTTAAGGTTTCACAACGCGTCCGAATAAAGCTGTAGAGATCAGCCGGGTTATCTGGCTGTTCAGGAAAAGCCGTGCGAATTTCACCCAGCAGCCAGCAGAATGCATATTCACTGTCCGTGGTACCAACCGGCTGATAGAAGGTCAGTGGCAGCTCAAACAATGCTTCACTCAGCTGACCGTTGTGCGCAAAGGTCCAGGTATATCCCCAGAGTTCTCGCTGAAACGGATGCGTATTTTCAAGGCAGACACTGCCGACATTAGCCTGACGTATATGGCTGATAACCACATGGCTTTTAATCGGATGCTCACAGATCAGCGAAGCAATCTTGGATTCAAAACTGGGTTTAGGGTCATGAAAACAGCGGGCACCCTTGCCTTCATAAAAAGCAATGCCCCAGCCATCCCGGTGCGGGCCCGTGCCGCCGCCCCGCTGCATCAGACCGGCAAAGCTAAAGCAGATATCTGTGGGTACATTGGCACTCATGCCCAGCAGTTCACACATAGCACAACCCTGCAGTTCTGGTTTCAGGCTTTTTCTTTCAGGCTCACCTTGTCGGACAGGCTGTCAATCGCGTCTACGCCTGATTTCGCCTTGGCAGAAGCTCCACCAGATGTGGTTTCAGGCAAGGCTTTTGACTTTTCCTTGATGCGTCGCTCACCCACAAAACTGCCTCGCGGACTGATCGACATTTCAACGCTCTCCACGGTGGCATTTACCTGCCCACCCGGCTCAATGTGCATCTCGTCACAGATCACTTCGCCTTCTAGCAGGCCACACACATCCACTGTACGCGCCTTGATCAAACCCTTCACATGTCCGGCTTTGCCAATCGTGATGCCATCCAGCGAGGAGATATTACCCTCAAAAATGCCATCAATATGCATTTTACCGATGATGCTCATGTCACCACAAAACTTATTGCCCTGAGCAATTATAGTAATGGCTGACGGCGCTGATTTAGCGGGTACATTTCTCTTAATGATGCCCATTGCACACCCCTTACTTTCTCAAACAGTGAATCAAAGTCAGTGATGCTCCAGGCCAGGAAAGGGCCAGGATCAAGAGGCCTGTACAGATAGCGGATCTCGTAGTGCAGGTGCGGCCCTGTCGAGCGCCCCGTATTACCGCTTAATCCGATCAATTGCCCCTTGGTGACAAACTCACCGCTTTTCACTTTTATTTTGTCTAAATGCCCGTAATAGGTCTTAAACCCGAAATTATGTTGCAGAACAATCAGTTTGCCATATCCGCTGCTCTTCTGATACGTGGCGGTATCCACCACCCCATCGGCGGTGGCATACACAGGCGTTCCACGATCCGCTTTGAAATCAATGCCGTTATGCATGGTTTTCTTCTGCGTAACAGGGTGCTTGCGCATGCCAAATGTATCGGTCACCCGTAATCCCTGAATGGGCAGTCCATTAGGAATATTGTGCAAAAAAAACAGTCGCTCGGTTGCCGTCACTTTCAGTGCTTCGGCCCGTTCCAGCGTCATTGATTCAGAAGCACTCATACCGAGCAGGTTTTCCAGCATATACAGGGATGAGTCTAAGGTTTCATTCAGCTCACCGACCCGCTGGTTTTCTTCGTGCAGTTCATCCCGCTCGGTTTTAAGCACACTCAGCGTACCGCTGAGCGTCTCCAGCTCGTTTTTATAAAGCTGCTGGGTGCCCAGAAGGTATTCGTAGCTTTCCGTCAGCTCCTGATGGTCTTCCTCCAGCGTGGCGAGGTTATCCGTGGTCGCCATCAGCAAAGCATTGGACACAAAGAAGCTGATCGCAGCCAGCAAAAAGAACAGCAGCAACAGATATTTTGCTACCTGATTGAGCGTATACTGGCGTGATCCGTACACCGTAGTAAGCGTGATTACCAGCTTATTTCGCAAAACAGCAACCCAAAAAATGCCTTATTCAAGGCTTGTTATTATCTGATCCCGGCCTTCGGCAGGTATGTCATAAGGGGGTAATATAACGGCTTTGGCCAGACACGCCTAGCGCTCTGTGACCGCATTACCCCTGATCGTTTTTCCTGATCGGTTATTCACCCTGCTCTTTACCACCGACACTCGGCGCATGTTGTAAAATGCGATCCGCCAGACGGGAGAACGGTAAACTCTGCACCCAGACAGAGCCGGTACCTGACAAGGTGGTCATCCAGAGCCCCTCACCGCCAAATAACATCGACTTTAATCCACGCACCATCTGAATATCGTAATCAATGTCCCCGGCAAAACCGACCAGGCTGCCGGTATTCACCCGTAACGTGCTGTTATTCAGTTCTTTACGCACTACCGTGCCCCCTGCCTGAATAAACGCCAGTCCATCCCCTCGCAGGCGCTGCAGAATAAAACCTTCACCGCCAAAGAAACCCGCGCCGAGCCGCTTTGAAAACGCGATATCCAGTTGCGTGCCCAGTGCGGCACACAAAAATGCATCTTTCTGACAGATGACTTCTCCCCCCAACCCGGCCAGATCAAGCGGCACAATGGAGCCTGGATAAGGCGCAGCAAACGCCAGTGACTGCTTCTCACTGGCGGTATTTTCGAAATGGGTCATAAACAGTGACTCACCTGTGATCAGGCGCTTACCCGCAGAGAATAACTTGCCAAACATGCCCTGCTCTGCCGCTGAACCATCACCCATGCAGGTTTCGAACTGAATGCCCTCTTCCATGTAGTTCATGGTACCGGCTTCCGCGACAACCTTTTCACCCGGATCCAGTTCTATTTCAACGACCTGTAAACCTTCGCCCAATATCCTGTAGTCAATTTCATGACTCTGCATTATCTGTCCTCTTCATAAACGGCTGGCACATCTTTCGATGAGACAGATCCTATCAACTAAAGTGCCGCTGACCTACACTGACTGAAACGCAACCAGCCGCCAACGACATGCTTACTCCGCGCTTTTACTTTTCAGATGAGTTTTACCGGTATACCGCTGAACACTTCTGGCAGCAGCTTGATGATTGCTACCTCTGTGATGAACAGATCATGGTGCAAACCCTGTTGCCCCTGCTGGAAGAAACACCGCTTGTACAGACCCGTGCCGCAGACTGGATAGAGCAGCTCCGTTCAGACCCACAACCGGGTCTGGCCATCGCTGAACTGATGCAACAATTCAATCTGGCCAGCAATGAAGGTATGGCCCTGCTCAGCCTGGCGGAAGCGCTATTGAGAATACCGGATGAGAGAGGCGCGCTGGGCATCCTGCAGGACAAACTCAGTCTGCTGGATCTGACCCACTTTATTCAGGAGCAACCTCTGCACCAGAGCCAGATCTGGGCGCTGGCACTGGCCCAGCATATTGTCAGCCACGAAGACTGCCCAACCTCCGTACTGGGCCAACTGTGGCGAAAAATGGAGCATACAACTTTATTAGCGGCTGTACGCCAGGCCCTGCACCTGCTGGGTGATCAGTTTGTGTTTGCCCAATCCATTGACGCCGCTGTTCAGAATCAGTTTGATCAGGCGACACCGCTGACCCGGTTTTCCTTTGATATGCTGGGCGAAGCCGCCGTATGCAAAGCGGATGTTGACCGGTACTTTTCTGCCTATCTGACAGCCATTGAGACCGTCGGCCGCAGCAGCAACCGTGACAACTGCAGTATTTCCATCAAACTCTCGGCCCTCTGCCCCCGTTACGAAAACCTGCAGCAGGAAAAAGCGATCCGCCAGATTGGGGATCGTCTGTTACAGCTGTTACTTCAGGCCAGAGATCTGGATGTCGCCATCACTCTGGATGCAGAAGAGGCGCACCGACTTGAATTATCCCTGCTGATTTTCGCCGAGCTGATGCACACGGATATCTGCCGAGGTTGGGGCAAACTGGGATTAGCCGTTCAGGCATACAGCAAACGCGCCCTGCCTGTACTCGCCTGGCTGGAAAAACAGGCACAGTCGCTGGACACACCAGTGCCGGTCAGACTGGTCAAAGGCGCCTACTGGGACAGTGAAATCAAGTGGGCACAACAACAGGGGTTGCCGGGTTATCCCGTGTTCACCTGCAAAGCAGCCACCGATCTGAACTACCTGATCTGCGCCCGGTTTATGCTCAGCGACAGATGCCCGCACCTGCAGCCACAATTTGCCAGCCACAATGCACTGACCTTAAGCCAGCTCTGTCAGATCAGCACCACCAAAACCTTTGAAATACAACGCCTGCACGGTATGGGCGAAACACTGCATCAGATTATTCAGCGCGAGCAAAAAATATCCAGCCGGATCTACGCGCCAATTGGTGATTACAGCACCCTGTTACCCTATCTGGTGCGGCGTTTAATGGAAAATGGTGCCAGCGCATCTTTTGTTTTTCAGCTCAGTCAGAAAAACCAGACCCCATCAGCGCTGCTACGCCCTGTCAGTGAACGTTTGCAGGCACACAAACACAGCATTCCATTGCCAGAACATCTGTTCCAGCCCTACAGAGGTAACTCAAGTGGTATCAACACCGGTTCATTACAGCAGCTGAAACAGCATTACCAACACCTGCAGCAGGCTTTACCGCTGTATGAATGCCATCCGGTTATCGCCGGCGAACTCTGTGAGGGCCACGACCTGCAGCAGATCTATGCCGCCCATGATAATCAGCGTTTGCTGGGCTACCTGAATCACTGCTCAGAACAACAGATCAAAGCTGCACTGGACTGTGCTGACTATTTCCAGCCCAGGTGGCAGCAAACCCCCATTGAAACACGTGCCGGGTATCTGGAAACCTATGCACACACCCTGCAGGACCATGCAGATACCCTGATCCCTCTCTGTATGGCAGAAGCCGGTAAAACCCTGCAGGATGCGATCGATGAGCTGCGCGAAGCGATTGATTTCTGTTACTACTATGCACAGCAGGCCCGGGAGCAATTGCAGCCGATTGACCTGCCCGGCGTGACCGGCGAAAAAAATACGCTCCACTATCTGGGCAAAGGCATATTACTCTGCATTAGCCCCTGGAACTTTCCACTGGCTATTTTTACCGGGCAGATTGCCGCCGGTCTGGTCACCGGCAACTGCGTGCTGGCCAAACCCGCCTCCGCCACTTCACTACTGGCGGCCCAGGCCGTCAATCTCTGGTTTGAAGCAGGCTTACCACCGCAGGCGCTGCAACTGATCCCCTACAGAGGAGGCGCTTTCAGCCAGCAGCTACTGGAAGACTCCCGGCTGGCCGGGGTTATCTTCACTGGTTCAACTGAAGTCGCAAGCGTCCTGAATCAGCAGCTGGGACAACGCAAAGCTGGCCCCATCGCCACCCTTGTCGCTGAAACCGGCGGCATCAATGCCATGATTGTGGACAGTTCAGCGCTGCCGGAACAGGTCATACATGATGTCCTGCGCTCTGCCTTCAACAGCGCCGGACAACGTTGTTCCGCTTTACGGGTACTGTATCTGCAACGGGAGATCGCAGACAGCACAGAAGCCCGGCTGATCGGTGCCATGAAAGAGCTGGTGATTGGTGATCCGATGCAAATGGACACCGACATCGGACCGGTCATCAACACGGCGGCCCAGCTGAAAATCTTTGAACACATTGAGCGACAACGGCTGGCACACCGGATTATGTTTGAAATGTCACTGCCGCCGGAAACCGACTCAGGGTATTTTGTACCACCCACGTTAATTCGTCTGCACAGTCTGGATGAGCTGACGGAGGAGGTATTTGGCCCGGTCTTACATATTATCCAGTATGATGCCGATCAACTGGACCGGGTGTTGGCAGAGATCCAGCGCAGCGGGTTTGGCCTGACGCTGGGTATTCATTCACGTAACAACCGCACCATTCAGACCATTACAGACAATGCACAGGTCGGCAATATCTATATCAACCGGGATCAGGTAGGGGCTGTGGTCGCCGCTCAGCCATTCGGAGGCATGGGGCTCTCGGGTACCGGTCCAAAAGCGGGGGGGCCCAACTACCTGAAAGCCTTTTGCCGTGAACAAAGCCTGTGCCGCAACACCACAGCCGAAGGTGGAAACCGTGAATTACTCGGTTTAAATCAGGCCGGCACCACCGAGTAGCAGGGTTTATAGTCGCGATGGTTCAGTTTCATTCGGCGCTGCTCGACAAAGGATTGCAATAACTGATCCAGTGGCTGCATCAGACTCGACTCACCACAGATTTTGAAGGGCCCGCCCTCTTCAATGGCCCGAATGCCCTGTTCTTTAACATTGCCTGCAACAATGCCCGACAGAGCGCAGCGGAGATTAGCCGCCAGCAGGTAATCCGGCTGGTTACGGCTGAGATTCAGTTGCGCCATATTGGCGTGATTCGGTTCAAAGGGCTGCTGAAAACCGGTCGGAATATGCATCTGCCAGTTGAAATGGAATGATTCGCCGGTGGCCTTGCGGTAATCAGTCACCTGCTGCATACCCTCTTTCATCTGACTGGCTACCATATGTGGGTCGGCAATCACAATCTGGTAACGGCTGGCCGCGCTGGCACCCAGTGTTTCACGAATGAACGCATCAACAGAGTGCAGATAAGCCTCACTGGATTCCGGGCCGGTCAGGATAAGCGGGAACGGCAGATGGGTGTTCTTTTCATGCAGAAGAATACCCAGAATATAGAGAATCTCTTCCATCGTGCCCGCCCCACCCGGGAACACCACAATGCCATGGCCCAGCCGGACAAAAGCCTCCAGCCGTTTCTCGATATCCGGCATGATGATCAGTTCGTTGACGATCGGGTTAGGGCTTTCTGCTGCAATGATGCCCGGCTCCGAAATACCCAGATACCGGCCATCACGAATACGCTGTTTGGCATGCGCAATGGTGGCACCTTTCATCGGTCCCTTCATTGCACCTGGTCCACAGCCTGTGCAGATATTCAGGTGCCTTAAGCCAAGCTCATAGCCCACCTTTTTGGTGTATTCATATTCGGTGCGGTTGATGGAATGACCACCCCAGCAAACCACCATATCCGGTTTAACATGCGGGCGAATGGCATTGGCATGACGCAAGATATGAAACACCGTATTGGTAGTGGCTTCACTATCGACCAGCCCCGGGCAGCACTGATCCAGCTCATCGCCGACATAAAGCAGATCGCGTAGCACCGAAAACAGGTGCTCGCGGATACCGGTAATGATTTCACCATCCACAAAAGCCGTGGCCGGAGCATTGATCAGATCGAGTTGCACACCGCGATGTTTCTGCGTAATGCGTATATCAAAGTTACGGTGTTTTTCCAGCACGCGTTTGGTACTGTCTTCCTGGCTGCCACTGTTAAGCACCGCCAGCGCACATTTGCGAAACAGGTTATACAAGCCGCCTTTACTGGCATCGCGCAGCTTTTCGACCTCAAAAGGGGTCAGGCTGTTGAGACTTTCTAGCGGGGTCACACTGGTGGTAATAAATTGTTCCGTCATCATATTGCTATCCACCTTTATTCGGATCACCTGATGTAATCACTCTATGCTCTGACTATAGGGCAGGCCAAAAGGTTTCGCAAAATCAGTATAAAAATCAACCACTTTTAGAGCAAATTTTGTACAGCCCAGATACCAGATCCAACCTGTGCTGCAATCATACGCCCGGGGTTACAGGCCGCGTTTGTCACAACAACAAGATGCAAAAAAAAACCTTGTGTTTATCGGTTAAGGGGGGTTAACTAAAAACAGACGGCGATGGCGTGATCGCCTGTAAGTATCACTTGTTGACCGCTGGCAACCATGTCCAACCGGACACAGGGCCACCTGGAGAGCGCAGTTCAGCTGTGGATTATTTTCACGACCGTACATTCATCATCCTGCTTCCGGCAACCGAGCTGATCCGCTCTCTTGCGCCTCTTCGCCCTCAGATTCTCTCAAAAAAATTCTTACTCCCCGGCCGCAGAAGGAACAGTCTATGACTGCCTCAAAACTCTATATTCTGGACACCAACGTACTGCTGCATGACCCAAAATGTCTGTATGAGTTCAAGGAACAGGACATCGCCATCCCCATGACGGTGTTGGAAGAGCTGGATGATATTAAAGACCGCAAGAAGACCGTATCACAGGAAGCGCGCGCCGCTATTCGGGCAATTGATCAGATCATCAGCACGGCAAAAGACACCTCTGAGATCACTAAGGGCGTGCAAATCACCATTCCCGGCACCATCGAAACGAAACACAAACTGGGCCGACTGAGCATCTTCCCCGACCATGAATTGACCCGGGGGCAGGGTTTTCTGCCAATCAGTTCCAACAAAGATAACCACATTATTAACTGTGCCCTGCACCTGCAGGCCACCAATCCGCACCGCCACATTATTCTGGTCACCAAAGATATCAACATGCGTCTCAAGGCGCTGGGGGCCGGGCTGAAACGGGTTGAGGACTACCGTACTGACCAGCTGGTGTCCGACATTGATCTGCTGCCAGCAGGCCATCATCACCTTGATGGTAAATTCTGGGACCGGGTGGAGCAGGTTGAGAGCTATCAGGAAGGCAGTCACACCTATCACCGGATTGACCGTTCTCTGCTGCCCAACACCTATCCCTGCGAATATATCTTTGATGATTCAGAGGACTTCTGTGCCCGGGTAGTCTCCGTGTCTGATGAGTCAGTTGTGCTGCAGGATCTGGGCTTTGAACACCTGATGCAACAAAACTGCTGGGGCATTGAGCCGATTAATATTCAACAGGCGTTTGCCATGAGTGCGGTACAGGATCCTGATCTTGACCTGGTCATCCTCAACGGAGCGGCGGGCTCGGGTAAACCCCTCATCGCACTGGCCTGTGCCCTGGAGATGG
>ERZ1031170.106-NODE-106-length-10263-cov-6.371277_pt1 | contig 10263 bp, 10 predicted proteins | sample MGYA00518222_ERZ1031170 | MGnify/ENA primary metagenome ERZ1031170 (study PRJEB33718, sample SAMN03159772) | human skin metagenome | collected 2014-05-20 | study: EMG produced TPA metagenomics assembly of the PRJNA266117 data set (Human skin bacterial metagenome... | reverse complement strand
CAACCAGCATGCCTGTAATCGCTGCCTCGAACTTGAACCGTTCTGTAAGCCTGAGTGTGTGGGACTTATTCGCAGGTTCCCTAACAGGCGATGCTGATGAATTCGCTCTGGAAAAAATGCCCGTGCTCCTGCCGGGCGCATGGTTGGCTACCTTGGTTTTGATTCAAGTGAGTTTGAGCCTGTTTCATGTGTCAGTGGCGTCGCTTTTCGGTATAATCCGCGTTTTCCTATTTCCCGTGATGTTCAGCAATGCCGAAACACCGTTATAAAACGGGTCTGGTGCTGGATGGGGTCCATTTTTCCTTAGTTAGGGGACAGTAAGTCGATGTTTAGCAAAGACATGACCATCGCTGATTTTGATGCAGATCTGTGGGCTGCGATGCAGGCAGAAGCCGTGCGTCAGGAAGAGCACATTGAACTGATCGCATCCGAAAACTACACCAGCCCACGTGTAATGCAGGCGCAGGGCTCTGTGCTGACCAATAAATACGCTGAAGGTTACCCTAACAAGCGTTACTACGGCGGTTGTGAACATGTTGATGTGGTTGAGCAACTGGCTATCGATCGTGCCAATGCGCTGTTTGGCTCGACTTACGCAAACGTGCAGCCACACTCTGGCTCTCAGGCGAACGCGGCGGTTTACATGGCGCTGTGTCAGCCGGGCGACACTATACTGGGCATGAGTCTGGCCCACGGTGGTCACCTGACGCATGGTGCAGCGGTTTCTTTCTCTGGCCGTATCTACAACTCGGTTCAGTACGGACTGAACCCTGAAACCGGTGAGATCGATTACGCGGAAGTTGAGCGTCTGGCGCAGGAACACAAGCCAAAAATGATCATCGCTGGTTTCTCTGCCTATTCCCGCGTGGTGGACTGGCAGCGTTTCCGTGACATCGCTGATCAGGTCGGTGCATATCTGTTTGTCGATATGGCGCACATCGCCGGTCTGGTAGCGGCAGGCGTTTATCCGTCTCCTGTGCAGATTGCAGACGTTGTAACGACCACTACGCACAAAACCCTGGGCGGTCCGCGCGGTGGCCTGATCCTGTCTGCCCGTGCCGATGAAGAGCTGCAGAAAAAACTGAATTTCGCTGTTTTTCCTGAATCTCAGGGTGGCCCGTTGATGCACGTGATTGCCGCTAAAGCCGTGTGCTTCAAAGAAGCGATGGAACCTGAGTGGAAAGCCTATCAGGCGCAGGTGGTTAAAAATGCCCAGGCGATGGCTGAAGCCTTCCAGAGCCGTGGTATTAAAATTGTGTCTGACGGTACGGAAGATCACCTGTTCCTGGTGGATCTGATTGATAAAGATATCACCGGTAAAGATGCGGATGCGGCGCTGGGCCGTGCCAACATCACGGTGAACAAAAACGCAGTGCCAAATGACCCACGTTCACCGTTTGTCACCTCCGGTCTGCGTATCGGCACCCCGGCTGTGACGCGTCGAGGTTTCAAGGAAACCGAAGTAACGGATCTGGCTAACTGGATCTGTGACATTCTGGATGACATCAGCAACGAAGAGACCATTGCCCGCGTTAAAGCGCAGGTGAAAGCGGTCTGTGCGCAGTATCCAGTCTACAAATAAGGTGACATACCGGTGCTGTTCGTCAGTGCCGGAAAAATGTACAATCGCCGGCGGCGCCCTGTTACAGTGCGCCGCTTTTTCTTCAGCAAGCTGAAGTAACGTTCTTTATTCAGGGTCACCTATGACCCACGCTCTTTTCGGGACCTGACTATGCAATGTCCGTTTTGCGGTGCCAACGATACCAAAGTGGTTGACTCCCGGCTGGTGGCTGAAGGTCAGCAGGTTCGCAGGCGGCGTGAATGTGTCTCCTGTAATGAGCGTTTTACCACCTTTGAATCAGCCGAATTACTGATGCCCCGTGTGATAAAGGCGGACGGTACCCGTGAGCCCTTTGATGAAGACAAACTGCGGGCCGGTATTCACCGGGCACTTGAAAAGCGCCCCGTCTCCATAGAAAAACTGGAAGCCTCTATCAGTCATATTAAGCACCGACTCCGGGCAACGGGTGAGCGCGAACTGCCCTCCCGTGAGTTGGGCGAAGCGGTAATGGCTGAGCTGCGCCGTCTGGATGAGGTGGCCTACGTACGCTTTGCTTCGGTGTATCGCAGCTTCCAGGATATCAACGAATTCAAAGAAGAGATCGAGCGTCTCTCCGCTGGCCATAACAGTAACAACGGTAACTGATATGGCGGAATGGAGTGAGGCGGATCACATGTTTATGTCCCGTGCCCTGCAATTGGCTGCGCAGGGTATCTGGACCACTGACCCGAACCCCCGCGTCGGCTGTGTGCTGGTAGCAGAGGGTCAGATTGTTGGTGAAGGCTATCACCGCAAAGCCGGGGAAGGGCATGCCGAAGTCAATGCACTGGCGCAGGCGGGCGAAGCTGCACGCGGCGCAACGGCTTATGTCACACTGGAGCCCTGCAGTCATTTTGGTCTCACGCCACCCTGTGCAGATGCGCTGATCAATGCCGGTGTGTCACGGGTGGTGTCTGCCATGGTGGATCCTAACCCGCAGGTCGCCGGACGAGGCATTGAAAGGCTGAAAGCAGCGGGTATTCGGGCCGAAAGTGGTTTGCTGCAGACACAGGCTGAAGGCTTAAACCCGGGTTTTATCAAACGGATGCAGACCGGATTGCCCTATGTACGGGTTAAACTGGCGTCCAGTCTGGATGGCCGCACAGCGATGGCATCGGGGGAATCCCAGTGGATTACCGGCCCGGCTGCGCGGGCTGATGTGCAGCAGTTAAGGGCCCGCAGCTCGGCCATAATGACGGGTGTGGACTCAATTCTGCTGGATGATTCAGCCCTGACCGTGCGCAGCGAACAGCTTAATCTTTCTGATGCGGCGTTTATTGCACAGCGCCAGCCACTGCGGGTGGTGCTGGATTCAACACTGCGTATGCCGCTGAATGCCAGAATTTTACAAGAGCCGGGGCAGACGCTGCTGGTAACCTGTTCCGATGATCTGGAGCAAATTGGCAGATTACAGACAGCCGGTGCCCAGGTACTGGTGTTGCCTGCTGATGCTCAGGGCCAGGTTCCGTTGTTGGTGCTGCTGCAACGGCTGGCTGAGGACCATCAGGTGAACGAGCTGCTGGTGGAGACCGGTGCAACCCTGGCCGGAGCCTGTTTGCAGCACAGGCTGGTGGATGAGCTGGTGATCTATCAGGCGCTGACATTGCTGGGCAGTGAGGCGCGCCCACTGTTGGCCCTGCCTTTGGCTAAAATGCAGCAGCAGGTTTGTTTACAGCGTCTCGACAGCCGCTGGCTGGGCGATGACCATAAACTGGTGTTGCGACCCGTATACGGAGAAGTTGTCTGATGTTTACCGGCATCATTGAAGCGATTGGTGAAATTGCCGCCGTGAATGAAGTGAGTGGTGATATCAAGCTGTATGTGCGTACCGGCAAGCTGGATCTGGCTGATGTCTGTCTGGGTGACAGTATTGCCACGAATGGGGTTTGCCTGACGGTTGTTGAGTTGCCTGGCGATGGTTTTGTGGCGGATGTGTCACGGGAAACTCTGAGTCATACCCGTTTTACCGGCATCAAGGTGGGCGAGAAGGTCAATCTTGAAAAAGCGATGCTGCCCACCACCCGATTCGGGGGGCATATCGTCAGTGGTCATGTCGACGGAGTGGGTGAAGTGGTTGCCCGTGCGGAGGATGCCCGTTCTATTCGCCTGACGATCGCTGCCCCCGCTGCTTTACAGCGCTATCTGGTGGCGAAAGGGTCAGTGACTGTGGATGGGGTCAGCCTGACGGTGAATCAGGTGGACGAGAATGGGTTTGTGCTGAACATTGTGCCTCATACGGCGCAGGAAACCATTCTTGATAGCTACTGTCCGGGGCGACAGGTACACCTGGAAGTGGATATCATTGCGCGATATCTGGAGCGCCTGATTGGGGCGCAGACGGATCATAACGATAACAACAGCCAGGGCCTGACGCTGGACAAGCTGGCGGCTGCTGGATTTATGCACCGCTGATGCGGATGACGGATAGCTATGGAACTCAATACACCTGAAGAGATAATCGAAGATATTCGCCAGGGCCGGATGGTCATTCTGATGGATGATGAAGATCGTGAGAATGAAGGCGATCTGGTGATGGCCGCCGAGATGGTGCGGGCTGAAGATATCAACTTTATGGCGACCCATGCCCGGGGCCTGATCTGCCTGACCCTGACCCGCGAGCGCTGCAAACAACTGCAGTTGCCGCTGATGGTGCAGAGTAATGGTGCCCAGTTCTCAACCAATTTTACGCTGTCGATTGAAGCGGCAGAGGGCGTGACTACCGGTATTTCCGCAGCAGATCGTGCTCATACGGTACGTACCGCAGTTAAACATGATGCCAAACCGGCGGACATTGTACAGCCGGGCCATATCTTTCCGCTGATGGCACGTCCCGGTGGTGTGCTGAGCCGTGCCGGTCATACCGAAGCGGGTTGTGATTTGGCGCGTATGGCGGGTTATACCCCGGCCTCTGTCATCGTTGAGATTATGAATGAAGATGGCACCATGGCGCGCCGCCCTGATCTGGAACTGTTTGCCCAGAAGCATAATCTGAAAATCGGTACCATTGCGGATCTGATTCACTACCGCACCACCAATGAACATACCGTGGTACGTGAGTCCGAAGTTACCCTGCCCACTGAATACGGGGATTTCCAGTGTGTGACCTACCGGGATGAAATTCAGGGCTGTACTCACCTGGCGATGGTGATGGGTGATGTGACACCGGAAGATCCCACCATGGTGCGCGTGCATATCCGTACTGAAGTGTTGCGTGACCTGTTTGGTGCCAAAACCGGTGATGAAACCAAATGGACCGTACGTCGGGCCCTGCAGAAGGTGGCGGCAGAGGGTAAAGGGGTTGTGGTGCTGTTGGATACCGGACAGCGTTATGATCTGGGTACGGCACTTAATGTGGCGCTGAACCGCAGTCCTCGCACCAAAACCAATGATGTCAGTTCCTCCGGTGTTTATCTGACGGTGGGTACCGGCTCTCAAATTCTGCGTGATCTGGGTGTGCGCCGTATGCGCCTGCTCAGTTCGCCAATGAAATTTAACGCAATCTCCGGATTTGACCTGGAGATTGAAGAATATATTCCCTGTGAAGATGAATAAGGTGGATACAGAATGACTGTAACAACCTATGAAGGTGACTTCGTCAACGTGGATGGCAACTATGCCATCGTGGTGGGGCGTTTTAACGCGTTTGTCGTTGAGAGCCTGCTTGAAGGTGCGCTGGATACACTGAAGCGCCACGGTGTCAGTGAAGACAAGATTCGTGTTGTGCGTGTCCCGGGTGCTTTTGAGATTCCGTTGGCGGTGAAACGTCTGGCTGCCCAGAAAAAAGATGATGCCATCATCGTGCTGGGTGCCGTGATTCGTGGTGGTACACCTCACTTTGAGTATGTCTCAGGTGAAAGCTCCAAGGGTGTGGCACAGGTGTCTCTGGAATATGATATTCCGGTGGCCAATGGCATCCTGACTGTCAACAGCATTGAACAGGCGGTTGAGCGCTCCGGTACCAAAATGGGCAACAAGGGCGCAGAAGCGGCCCTGTCAGCGCTGGAAATGGTCAGCCTGCTGAAGCAGCTTGAGGGCTGATCGGGAATGAGCGAGCCTACCCCAAAACCGGTAAAAGCCAAAAAGCCGTCGCTGACAACGCAACGCCGTCAGGCCCGCAGTTATGCCCTGCAGGCACTGTATCAGTGGCAAATGGCGGGTCAGCCGGTGAATGAGATCGAAGCCCAGTTCCGCGTCGAAAATGATATGCGTGACACTGATGTAAAACTGTTTGGCGAGCTGCTGCATGGCATTGCGGCTGCTAAATCAGAGATGGATACCCTGTTCAGCGACTATCTGGATCGCAATATTGATGATCTGGACCCGATTGAGCTGACGATTCTGCGCATCGGTACTTTTGAACTGGCGAAACGCATTGAAGTGCCGTATCGCGTGGCCATCAATGAAAGCGTTGAGCTGGCCAAAACCTTTGGTGCCACTGACAGCCACCGTTATGTTAATGGTGTGCTGGACAAGCTGGCGCAGAAAGTACGCAGTGCTGAGGTGCGGGCCAAACGCTGATATGGGTGAATTCGAGCTGATCCGCCGCTTTTTCAGTCGGCAGTCAGCCGATCCTACGGTGCTGCTGGGGGTGGGTGATGACTGTGCGGTGTTACAGCCACCAGAGGGTCAGCAACTGGTGGTCTCTATTGATACGCTGGTGGAAGGCACCCATTTTCTGCCGGATACCGCGCCTGATCTGATCGCCCGCCGCCTGCTGGGCGCGGCGGTCAGTGACCTCGCCGCCATGGGTGCTCAGCCCGCCTGGCTGACCCTCGCCCTGACCCTGCCAGACGCGGATTCAGACTGGCTCTCCGCATTCTCTGAATCTCTGTTTGAGGCCTGCCAGCAGTGGGGTCTGAGTCTGGTGGGCGGGGATACTACCCGTGGTCATCTGACCCTGAGTGCCCAGGTGCATGGTTTTGTGCCAGCCGGCAAGGCATTATTGCGGCGGGGTGCCCGTCCCGGTGATCTGATACTGGTGAGCGGTACCCTGGGTGATAGCCGTGCAGGTCTTGAAACGCTGCTGAAACAACGGCCTCTCGATGTTGATGTTATGGAGCTGCAGCAGCGTTTTTATGCGCCTGCACCGCGACTTGCTCTGGGCAAAAGCCTGCGGGGTTTTGCCACAAGCTGTATTGATATCTCCGATGGGCTGCTGGCCGATCTGGGACATATTCTGCAGGCAAGTCAGTGTGGTGCTGAGATTGACTGTGACCGGTTGCCGCTTTCCGCCAGTCTGAAAAACTGCTTCGACGCCGAACCCTGCCGTAACTGGGCGTTAACCGGCGGTGAAGACTTTGAACTCTGTTTTACCCTGCCGGAATCGATATTGTCGCAGCTGCCAGCCGTGTTGGATATTACGCCGGTCGGTCGTATCACAGCTGAGCCCGGGATCAGGTTGTTTGAGCAGGGTGAGCCTTTAGATGTGAACCTGACCGGCTATGATCACTTTTCTGTTGCCAAGGATTCTTCATGAGTAAACACTGCCCTGCCTCGGTCTGGCGTAATCCTGTGCACTTTCTGGCATTTGGTCTGGGCAGTGGCGCAGTACCCAAGGCCCCGGGTACTTTTGGAACCCTGGCGGCGATTATCCCTTATCTCTGGCTACAGCAGCTGGCCTTGCCCTGGTATCTGCTGATGTTGCTGGGCACGACTCTGGTGGGTATCTGGCTTTGTGGTAAAACGGCGCGGGATCTGGGTGTGCATGACCACGGTGGCATTGTCTGGGATGAGTTTGTTGGCTTCTGGCTGACCATGACCTTTGCCCCGCAGGGCTGGCAGTGGATTGTGCTGGGTTTTCTGCTGTTCAGACTGTTTGATATTGCCAAACCCTGGCCGATTGGCTGGGCGGATCGCAGAGTGTCCGGCGGCACTGGCATTATGCTGGATGATTTGCTGGCCGGTGTTTATGCGGGGTTAGTTCTGCAACTGGTGGTCTGGCTGGTGTAGGCCTTATTTAAGTCTTAACTGTATAGCTGCACTGATGCCCTGAACATCCAGACCGCAGGCCTGAAGCTGTTCAGAACGGGAGGCGTGAGAGATCCAGCGATCCGGAATGCCCAGAGTGAGCAGATCAATCTTTAAATTTTCGCGGTGCAGACAGGCGCTGACCGCATCCCCCGCCCCGCCGATCACCGCATGATCCTCCAGCGTGACCAGCAACCCATGCTGCTCTGCCAGTTTGCGGATCATGGTTTCATCCAGCGGTTTAACAAACCGCATATCCACCAGCGTGTAATTAAACTGTTCGGCGACCTGTGCTGCCGTCTGCAGTAACGGGCCAAAATTAAGGAGTGCTACGTCACTGCCCTGGCGTATCAGGCGTGCCTGTCCTGGTGTTAACAAGGTCGTGTCTGCCTGAACCGGCTCGGGTACGGCGCCTCTTGGATAACGTACCGCAGCTATACCCGCAGTGGTGTGGCCAAGGGTGAGCATGGCGTTAAGCTCGTTGCCATCTGACGGGGTCATGATCAGGGCATGTGGCAGACAACGCAGCATGGCGATATCAAAACAGCCTGCATGGGTTGCACCGTCTTCGCCGACCAGTCCGGCCCGGTCGATGGCCAGCAGCAGATCGAGTTTTTGCAAAGAGGCATCATGCACCAACTGGTCATAGGCCCGTTGCAGAAAGGTGGAGTAGATGGCGACGATGGGTTTAAGGCCTTCGCAGGCCATACCGGCGGCCAGTGTTAGCGCATGCTGTTCGGCAATGGCGACATCAAAATAACGGTCCGGACACTGTTCTGAAAATGCGACCAGATCAGATCCTTCCCGCATGGCCGGGGTGATGGCGCAGAGGGTTGGGTCGGTTTTGGCGGTTGCGCAGATCCAGTCGCCAAAGATATTTGAAAAGCTGGGTTTTTTGGGCTGTTTCCGGCCACGAATCGGTTCAATTTTTGTCAGTGAGTGATAGCCTACCGGGTCAGCTTCGGCTGGCGCAAAGCCTTTGCCTTTGCGGGTAATGATGTGCAGGAACTGAGGGCCAGTGCGGTGGAGGGCCGCATTCAGGGCCGGTAACAGCACATCAAAATCATGGCCATCCACCGGGCCTGAGTATTCAAAATCCAGCGCTTCAAACAGCGCGGCGGTGGTATCACCGGCACTCTGGTTTTTCAGATTTTTCGCCAGATAGGTGGCCAGTCCCCCTTCGTTGCGGGAGATCGACATATCGTTGTCGTTCAGGATGACCAGCATGTTGGCATGGGTATGCGCGGCATGGTTGAGTGCTTCAAACGCCATACCTGCGGTCATTGCACCGTCTCCGATCACCGCTACCGTTTTGTTGCTACGGCTAAGTTGCCGATCGGCCAGCGCCATACCCAGTGCGGCGCTGATGGAGGTGCTGGAATGCCCGACCCCAAAACTGTCATAAGGGCTTTCATCCCGTTTTGGAAACGGAGAGGGCCCGTCCGACTTGCGAATACGGGTCAGGGCATCACGCCGCCCGGTCAGTATTTTGTGCGGGTAACATTGATGGCCCACATCCCAGACCAGGTGATCATCCGGCGTCTGCAGCAAGTAGTGCAGGGCAATGGTCAGTTCAATGACCCCCAGTCCAGCGCCAAAATGACCACCGCTCTGGCCTACGCTGTAAAGCAGGTAAGCACGCAGTTCCTGTGCCAGCTGCGGTAGCGCTGTCTGGCTTAATTGACGCAGCTGTTCCGGCTGGTCAATGGTATCCAGTAATGGCGTATCCGGGCGCTGATCGGGGATCGAATGAAACATGGCTCAGTGATCCCGGGCGACGATAAAGTCAGCCAGTTCGGCCAGCGTATCGCTGTTGGGTAGGTCTGCAAGTGCTGCAAGCGCTTGTTGATGTAACGTTTGCAACAGCGCTTTGGCGTTATCAAGGCCCATAAGCGCGGGGTACGTTGGTTTATGCCGGGCTTCATCAGACCCGGCCGGTTTACCAATCTGTTCGGCGCTGCCCTCAATGTCCAGAATGTCATCCTGCACCTGAAAGGCCAGACCAATGGCCGTGGCATATTGTTCCAAAGACACCAGCTGACGGCGGTTGGCTGTACCGCTGCACTGGGCACCCATTAGCACGGCAGCTTTCAGCAATGCACCGGTTTTATGCTGATGCATCGCTTCCAGCTCAGGCAGGGTAATGGCTTGATTTACATGGCTGAGATCAAAGGCCTGTCCGGCGACCATGCCGCGATAACCGGCGGCTTCGCTGAGTGTCCGGATCAGCGTCAGTTGCAGCGAAGGCTCCAGTGTTTCAGCACTGCTGAGCAGTTCAAAGGCCAGACACTGCAGGGCATCGCCGGCCAGGATGGCGGAGGCTTCGTCAAAGGCGATATGGCAGCTGGGTTTACCACGGCGCAGATCGTCATCATCCATGGCGGGCAGGTCATCATGCACCAGCGAGTAGCTGTGAATGCACTCGATGGCGGCCGCGGCAACATCAGCCTGCTCATCCAAACCGCCCAGCATCTGGTTCACCAGATAGATCAGGGCAGGACGAATACGTTTACCACCATTAAACAGGCTATAACGCATCGCTGCCTGCAGGCGGGGTTCAATGCCCTGCGACTGGATCATATTATCCAGATAGGTATCAATCCTGTGCTGATACTGTTGCAGCCGGGTCGCGATGGTCAACGTCAGGCACTGTCTCTTATACACATCTCCGAGCCCACGAGACCTCTCTACATCTC
>ERZ1031170.103-NODE-103-length-10372-cov-4.536009_pt1 | contig 10372 bp, 8 predicted proteins | sample MGYA00518222_ERZ1031170 | MGnify/ENA primary metagenome ERZ1031170 (study PRJEB33718, sample SAMN03159772) | human skin metagenome | collected 2014-05-20 | study: EMG produced TPA metagenomics assembly of the PRJNA266117 data set (Human skin bacterial metagenome... | reverse complement strand
ATTTAGCAGGGTTTTCCGCTTTCGGGAAGCCCTTTGCGTGAAACAGTTCGCGCCGCGCCGGTCGGCATACTCGGCGGCCAGGGCGCAGGCGCTCAGAACTGGTCTTTCCAGCCGCGGATTTCGGCAAAAACCTGTGCTTGCGTGGCCAGTGACCTGCCTGCCCTGGCGCGGGCGGCGGCCTGTACCGAAGGCTGGTCGGTGCGCAGAAACGGGTTGATTGCGCGCTCGCGGCCCAGGGTGCTGGGCAGGGTCGGTTTGCCTTGGTCGCGCAGGGCCTGGGCCTGGTCACGAAACGCCCTCAGCGCGGCATTGTCGGGCTCCACCGCGGCGGCGAAGCGCAGATTGGCAAGGGTGTATTCGTGGGTGCAGGCCACCCGCGTGTCGGCCGGCAGGTCGGCAAGGCGGGTCAGCGACGCCAGCATCTGCTCGGGGGTGCCCTCGAACAGCCGACCGCAGCCGCCGCAGAACAGGGTGTCGCCGCAGAACAGCCAATCGTCCAGCAGGAAGGCGATATGCCCCAGGGTATGGCCCGGCACGTCGATGACGCGCACCCGGCCAATGGGCAAGTCGAGCACGTCGCCGCCGCGGACCTCTTGGGTCAGGGTGGGGATGCGGTCGGCCTCGGCAGCCGGGCCAATGACCGGGCAGGGCGCGGCCTCCAGCAGCGCCGGGATGCCGCCGATATGGTCCGGGTGCCAGTGCGTGACCAGAATGCCGGCCAGCTGCCAGCCCCGCGCCTGCACATGCGCGAGCACCGGGGCGGCCTCGCCGGGGTCCACAACCCAGGCCGAGGCGCCGTCCGCGGCGGGCCAGCACCAGACGTAGTTGTCCTGCAGGATGGGAATGGCATGCGCGTGGGTCATGGTGCAGCTCATGAAAAAGGCGGAGCGCAAGCATATCGCGCCCCCCGTGACGCTTATCATGTGAGGCCCTTGCCGAAGGAGCACCGATTCCATGGCCCAACATCCCGTTTCCCCGTTGCCCGGCCTGCGGCGCCTGCATCAGATGAGCGAGCACCACTTGCGCCAGGTGTTGCCCGAGCTGTTCGGCCGGCTGCTGGTGCAGGTGGGCGGCACCGAAGTGGCCGCTGCGATTCGCGATGCCGCGCTGATGCCCAGCGTGGTGATCGGCAGCCCGCGTTCGGCGCCCGCCGATGTCTGGTCGCAACTGACCGCGCTGCCCGTGCCCAATGCCTACGCCGATGCGGTGGTGCTGCCGTTCACCCTGGGTCAGTGCGGCGCGCCGCGCGAAGTGGTTCGCGAGGCGCACCGCGTGTTGAATGACCGGGGGCGGCTGGTGATCGTGGGCCTGAACCCCTGGAGCCCCTGGAACTGGCGCCTGCGCTGGGGCTGGTCGGCGCAACGGGTGCCGGTGCTGCGCAGCACGCCCTCGTTGCAGCGGTTGCGGGATTGGCTGGAACTGCTCGATTTCGAGGTCAGTGACGTGCTGCGGTACACCCCCGGCTGGCGTGGCCTGATGGCGCTGCGTGACGGCGAGGGCGCGTGGCTGCGGCGCCTCATGCAACCTCTGCAGGGGGCTTACATATTGACCGCCCGCAAGCGGGTGATTCCGATGAACCGGCTGCCGCAATCTGTCCGCCAGCGCAGCCGTTCGGGCCTGGGCATGCCGGTGGGCGAGGGCGCCGCCGTGGCCCGCCTGCCCCAGCGCCCGCAATGACCACAGCTCCGGATGCGTCCGACAAGGCCGTGGTGATCTACACCGACGGCGCCTGCCGCGGCAATCCCGGCCCCGGCGGCTGGGGCGCGTTGCTGATCTACGGCGACCGCAAGCGCGCGCTCACCGGCGGCGAGCCGAATACCACCAACAACCGGATGGAAATGATGGCCGCCATTCAGGCGCTCGAAGCCCTGAAATCACCGTGCGCGGTGACCCTGTTCACCGATTCGACATACGTCATGAAAGGGCTCACCGAATGGCTGCCGGGCTGGAAGCGGCGCGGCTGGAAGACCGCCGCGGGCGCGCCGGTCAAGAACCAGGACCTCTGGCAGCGGCTCGATGCCGCCTGCCAGCGCCACACGCTCGAATGGCGCTGGGTGAAAGGCCACGCCGGTGATGCCGGCAACGAGGCGGCCGATGCGCTCGCCAATCAAGGGTTGGAGGCGGCCCGATGACGGTGGAGCGTGAACGACAGATCGTGCTCGACACCGAAACCACCGGGCTGGAGGTGGGCCAGGGGCATCGCGTCATCGAGATCGGCTGCATCGAGCTGGTCAAGCGGCGCTTCACCCGCAATGACTTTCATCAGTACCTGAATCCCGAGCGTGAGATCGACGAGGGCGCCGTGGACGTGCACGGCCTGACCCCCCACTTTCTGGCCAGCAAACCGCGCTTCGCCGAGATTGCCCACGACCTGTGGGCCTACCTTGAAGGCGCCGAGCTGCTGATTCACAACGCGCCATTCGACGTCGGCTTTCTGGACTCGGAGTTCGCCAAGGCCGGCTTCGAGCGCAAGCTGAGCGAGGTGTGCCTCATCACCGACACCCTGGCGCTCGCGCGCCGGCAGATGCCGGGGCAGCGCGTGAGCCTCGATGCCTTGTGCAAGCGCTTCAGCGTCGACAATTCAGGCCGTGATTTTCACGGTGCCCTGCTCGACGCGCGTTTGCTGGCCGACGTGTTTCTGACCATGACCGGCGGGCAGTCTGACCTGGGTCTCGTGTCGGAGCAGGGCAGTCGCGGCGCCTCGCGCTTTGTCGACCAACTGGGGCCGTTGCCGCAGGTGGCGATGCCGGTGGTGGTGCCCAGCGCAGCCGAATGGGCGGCGCACCGCGCGCGCCTCAAGGTCATGGCGAAGAAGGCGCCGGTGCGGTGGCAGAACGAAGGCGGCTGATCGCCGCCGGCGGGGGCTTCAGCCGGGCCGGTGCGCGAGGGCGGTAACCACCTCGAAGTAGGGGGGGCGCAACTCTCGCGAGGTCACCCGGCAGGCGTCAACCTTGAGCTTGTTCGCAACCAGCAGTTTGCGCAGTGCGGCGGGCTCTATGCCCATGTTCAGATGGTCGTAGGCGACCATGGCCGCTTCATGCTGATGGGACTTGAGGGCGACCACCACCAGCCTGCCCTCGGGTGCCAGCACCCGGCCGGCGGCGCGGATCACCTCGGCGGGTGTGCGACTGCAGGTCAAGGCGTGCATCACGAACACGGTGTCGAAGCTGGCCTCTGCGAAGGGCAGGTCGTGCATGTCGGCGCAGTGAAACCGCACGTTGGCGTGCGCCGCCAGCCGCGCGCGACCGGCGGCGACCACGGTCTCGCTGATGTCGACGCAATCCACCGACTCGGCTTCTTCGGCCAGCAATTCGGCGAGCACGCCATCGCCGCTGGCGACATCGAGGACCCGGCCCGGCGCGATGAGGCCGATCAGCCCGCGTGCCGTGGCCTCCCAGGTGCGGCCCGGCGAGTAGTGCACCTCCATGCGCCCGGCCACCGACTCGGCCCAGGTGCGTCCGTGCTTGCGGGCGAGAATGCATTCGGCCGCCCGTTCGCGGTCCAGCAGGGTTCGCGGATCATCCAGCCCTTGCCGCAACAGCGCCCAGACCGGGTGTGCCGCGCCGTCCTGCGACGCGCTGTAGCGTGCCGAGCCCGCGACGCGTTGATCCTGCACCAGGCCCGCGCGCTTCAGGCGGGCAAGGTGGGTCGAGACGCGGCTCTGTGCCAGTCCGGTGATGGTGGTCAGCTCGGCGGTGGTCAGCTCGAACTGCTCAAGCAGCAGCAGCAGCCGCTGGCGGCTGGCATCGCCCAGCAACTGGCACAGCTCGGTGCTTTGTTCGAGATTCAGGGGCATGCCGCGATTGTGATGTTTCCGTAACCGTGCCGCGACGCGCGCGGTCGCGGCGTCAGGGCGCAGCCGCCGACGCGTCGACTCAGGTCGAGCGCGTGTCGTCGCTCTTGGTCTGGCCTTGCGCCGCCGCGTCCGCCCTGGCCTGTTCTTTGGCGAGCCGCTTGCCGCGCGACGTCGCCATGAAGGCGCGTGATTCCAGGTTGGGGCGAATCGCCTGCATGGCGGTGCCGACGCGAATGCGGGCGCTGTCGGCCATTTCACGCGCCTTGGTGTGGCCATTGAACAAGGGCGTTTTGACCGCCGTCTGCACGGCGCTGCCGGCTTTCATGGCCTTGGTTCTTGCCCCGTCGATGTGCGGCGCGGCCTGCTTCGAGAGGGCCGTGCCGGTCTTCTTGGCGGCTGCACTCACCTGCTTGGCCGCCTTCTGGGTGCTGGCCTTCGCTGATTTACCAGCGTCGCTGACGCGGCTGGAAGCCTTCTTGGCCATCGAAGGCGCCTTGGCTGCAGTTGGCTTGGGGGCGGCACGCGCGGGCGTGACGGGTGTCGCGGGCGTCTGGGCGCGGGTTTTCGTATTGATTTTTGTGGCCTTCGGAGGAGTTTCGGTCGTGGTCGGTGTTGTCGAGGCGGCTGCGGCCGGCTTCTCGGTCTGGGTCGGCGTTGCCGCCGGGCGGGCCTTGGTCAGTGACCTGGCGGCCTGCTCCGATCCCTTCTTGACGACCTTCTTCAGTGCGCCGAGCAGCCCTGAGCCTGATGTCTTACGCGTTGTCGCCATGGAGATCACCCTGTTCGAGACGCCCGTGTAGGTCCTGCGGGCGATGGCGGCGCTGCGGGGCCACCGCGATGGTCGTTGCCTGACCGTCGCCGCCGGTTGCAGGCTCGTGCGCCTTGACAAACCTGAAAAATCGAGGCACGGAGTCTAGTGGCCTAACGGCCCAAAGTCAAAAAACCGTCGCCTTATCACCCGTTTGGCGTCTTTTCCCGACAGATGACGCCATCGAACGCGCAAGCACTGCGCCCCATGGGGCCTGCTGGCGGGCATCACTCCTGGGGATCGCCAGCCGCGATTGCCATCAGTTGGCGATCACTTGATCGAACTTGATGAGCGCGGTGCATGGAGGCCTTGCCGCACCCCCCTCGTGACCCGACGCCCGGTGCGGGTAAAGCCTCACAAAGCTGCAAAAAATAGGCCTTGCAGCCTAATGATCGTTTTGTTAAGTTGCGGTAAATTAAGTTCTGTGCCGAAGACGTCGGTAACAGAGCAACGTTTCACAAGCGGTACATTCCGCCTACCCGCCAGATGACAAGAATTATTGTCGGGTACGTATTTTCTGGACGAGAGCCACTAAGCATGCACGCAGACACACGGGGACGTTTTTCTCAGGCCTTTGTACGCTTGACGGAACCAATGATTTTCGGTCGCCGCGGGGTCACCCTCGCCGTGATGGCCGTGATCACAGTATTCATGGCGTGGCAGGCGAGCCATCTGAAGATTGACGCGGGCTTCGAGAAGCAGATTCCGCTGCAGCATCCGTATATCAAGGTCTACAAGCAGTACGAGAAGGAGTTTGGCGGCGCCAACACCACGCTGGTGGCGCTGACGCAGAACGAGGGTGAGATCTACACCCCAACCTTCATGAAGACCCTGCGCGACCTCACCGACGCAGTCTATTTCACCCCGGGCGTCGACCGCTCGCGTGTGAGTTCCATCTTCACGCCCAATGTCCGCTATCTGGAAGTGGTCGAGGGGGGGTTCTCGGGCGGCAACGTGGTGCCCGCGGACTTCAGCCCAACGCCCGAGATGCTGGACAAGGTGAAGGCCAACGTCGAGAAGGCGGGCATCATCGGACGCCTGGTGGCCAATGACCAGGGCGGCGCGATGGTCTTTTCGGAGCTGCTTGAACGGCATCCGGTGACCGGCGAGCGTCTCGATTACATTGCCACCGCGCACCGTCTCGAAGACATTCGCGGCCGCTTCACGTCGCCCAAGATGTACGAGATGCGGCTCAAGGAGCCCGTCGGCTCGCTGGAAGCCGACGCCTTGATCAAGACCGTTTATGCCGATCCGCGCGGGCTGACGTTCCCGTTCTCTTCAGTCCAGGCCACCGAAGAGGGTGAAGGCGGAGTTGAGATCGTCCACGAGGTGCGGGGCTGGGACGTCGAGGTGACCGAGCTGGAGAACCCGGAGTACAACCCCGACGTCGACATCCACATCATCGGTTTCACCAAGGCCGTTGGCGACATTGCTGACAGCGCGCTTGAAGTCTTCAGCTATTTCGGGGTCACCGTTTTCCTCGTCTGGCTGCTGCTGTCCTGGTATTGCGGCTCGTTTAAGGTCGCGGCGATTCCCACCGCCTGCGGCATCTTGGCGGTCACCTGGGAGCTGGGTTTGTTGCACATGTTCGGTTTCGGCCTGGACCCGTTCGCGATTCTGATGCCCTTCATCGTGTTGGCCATCAGCACCTCGCACGGCATTCAGATCACCAACTTCTGGTTGAACGAGTCGTCGGGCGGCGTGCCGGCCTTCGAGGCCGCCCGAAACACCTACCGTCGTCTGGTGATTCCCGGCATCTCGGCGTTGGCGACCAACTTCGTCGGCTTCGGCACCATGTTCCTGATTCCCATCGACATCATTCGTGAGATGGCCACCAACGCCCTGTTTGGCCTCGTGGCGATCGTGTTGTGCAAAAAGGTGTTGTTGCCCTGCTTGCTGTCATTCGCGACGCTCAAGGATCCCGCCAAATTCATGGCGCACCAGCAACGCCGGGACAAGCGGCTCGAGCCGATCTGGCACTCCCTTGCCGGCGTGACACGCAAGCCGGTCGCGGCGATCGTGCTGCTGTCTGCCGGCGCACTCTGGGGTTACGGCCAGTGGGTGGCCAAGGACCTGAAGATTGGTGAGCTGCATGACGGCGTGCCCGAGTTGCGCCCCGACGCCCGCTACAACCTCGATTCGGCGCGCATCGTCAAGGAGTTCGCCATCGGTGTGGATGTGCTGAAGGTGGTCGCGGAAGGCGAACCGGACGGTTGTATCAACCACAGCATCATCTCGCTGATGGATCGCTTCGCCTGGCGCATGGAAAACACTGCTGGCGTGCAGTCAACATTGGCGCTGCCGACCCTGCAGCGCATCGTCTTCAACAGCTATACCGAATCCAACCCCAAGTTCAACACGCTGCCGCGTGAGAGCGGCGCTCTGGTGGTCACGGTGCAGCCGTTCCCCAGCTCCACGGGTCTGTTGAACGAGGATTGCAGCGCCATGCCGGTGCAGATCTTCACCCAGGATCACAAGGCCGAGACCATTGATCACATCATCGAGGAGATCAACCGCTTCATCGAGGAGCAACCCGAAGATGCGCCGGTCACCTTCAAGCTGGCAACGGGCAACGTGGGCGTCATGGCTGCGGTGAACGATGTCATCGAAGAAACCGAAAGCACCGTGTTGCTGTGGCTGTTCCTGGGCATCGGCGTCTGCATCGTGATGTCATTCCGCAGCTTTGCCGCGCTGGTCTGCATCATGGTGCCCCTGGCCCTGGTGCATGTGGTGAGCTACGCGGTGATGGTCTGGCTGGAGATCGGGGTGAAGTTTTCCAACCTTGCGGTGGCAGCGTTTGCCGCCGGCATCGGCGTCGATTACGGCATCTACATCTACAGCGTGCTTGAAGAAAACGTGCTCGAGAAGCGCATGGCGCTGCGCGAGGCCTATGCCGATACGCTGCACCAGACCGGCAAGGCGGTGATCTTCACCGCGTTGACCTTGGGCGCAACCGTGTGCACCTGGCTGTTCTCCAATCTGCAGTTCCAGGTCGACATGGGCATTCTGCTGACGCTGATGTTCTTTGCGAACGCCATCGCCGCCGCCGTGCTGCTGCCGGCCTTCGCAGCCTTCCTGCTGAAGGCGCCAAAGCATCCACCTGAAGATTCAGACGTAGAGAGCAACACGGGCCACGCCGTTTAGGCAGCCCATGGTTCCGCGCCACCGTATGAAGACGGCGCATTCGATTTAGTCACGAGGAGTTAAGCGATGAAAACGAAACGTTACCGCCAGTGGGCCTTTGGGGCCTTGATGGCAATCCCCGCCATGGCAATGGCCGCAGTCAGTGCCGAAGAAGCCGCAGAGCTTGGCAAAAGCCTGACCCCGGTCGGCGCCGAGCGTGCCGGCAATGCCGACGGGACCATTCCCGAATGGAAACCCCAGGCGGCCCGCGGTCCGCGCAGCGGCGTGTACCCCAGTAATCCGGACATCGACGGCGACAAGCCGCTGTTCACCATCACCGCTGCCAATTTGAGCGAGCACGCTGATCTGGTGATGACCGGACACAAGGAATTGCTGAAGCGCTTCCCCGACAGCTACAAGCTGAATATCTATCCGTCACACCGTCTGGCCACCTTCCCCGACAAGATTCTTGAAGAAACCAAGAAGAACGCCACCCGTGCGTCGCTTGAAGGTGTGGACAACCCGAAGGGTGCTTACGTCGGCTTCCCGTTTCCGATTCCAAAAAAGGGCAACGAGCCGCTGTGGAACCACCGCGTGAAGTATCGTGGTGAAGACATTCGCCGCTTCAACAACCAGATGATCGTCCAGCAGGACGGCAGCTTCACGTTGACCAAGATCGTTGAAGACGTGACCTTCAACTATTCAAACACCGCGAAGGAAAATCCCGACGAGCTCAAGCCGGGTGCCGAGTTCCTGCGTTATCTGTCTGAAACGATCTCGCCGCCGCGCATCGCCGGTACGTATATTCTGGTGCACGAAAAGGCAGGTTTTGGTACCGAAGGCCGCTCCGCGTGGCTGTACGCGCCGGCGCTGAAGCGTATTCGCCGTGCCCCGGCGGTGTGCTGTGACAACCCGTATGAAGGCACCGACGGTCACCAGTTCTATGACCAGGTCGACCTGTACAACGGGGTGTTCGAGCGCTTCACCTGGAAATTGGTCGGCAAGAAGGAGATGTACATTCCCTACAACGCCAACCGGATCTCCGGTCCGCAGACCAAGTACGCCGACATGGCCAAGCCCAACCACCTCAACCAGGATCTGCCGCGCTATGAACGGCATCGTGTGTGGGTGGTGGAAGCCGAAAACAAGCCGGATCAGCGCCACACCTTCAAGTCACGTCGTTTCTACGTTGACGAAGACACCTGGAACGTGGTGGGCGTGGACAATTACGACCAGCAGGGCGAGTTGATGCAGTTCCAGGAAGGCCATCTGGTGACCTACTACGGCGTGCTGGCGCATACCACGCAGCCGGAAGTGATCTACCACTTCAACTCCGGGCGCTACTTCATGACCGCCATGGGCAACGAAGACCAGCCGTACGACAACACCGTGACCTTTGCAAGCAACTACTTTGAAGCCAACACGGTGCAAAACCGCGCTTCAAAATAAGTTAGCTCGACGTCTGTTGCCCCACCGAACAGGGTCGGTGGGGCGCTTTTAAAAAAATAGCAGCTCAAGTGCAGTGGTACATTGACGAGGAGAGAGCAATGCGCGTTTCAAAAGGCTTGTTGTTGGGGTGGGTGCTGGCACTGTTCCCGCTGCAAGGGATGGCAATCACATTCGACTTTGATTTCTTGGGAAACCGGGTGGATGCGGTCATCAATAACGCCGCCACCTTTGGCTATTCCTGGCGCCTGCATGATCAGGCCAGTGATTTGATTGGCAAGGGCAACCTTGACCCAAATGTGTGCGGTGATCAGTTTCAGACCTGTCAGGGCCTGCACCGTCTGCAATCGTTTCCCGCTGAGCGCCTGGCCGCAGCGCCGGGGGCACCGTCCATCAACTTTGATGATGGCAACCTGAATTATGACAAGGGTGACGTGACACAGGCACCCTTCAAGCTGACGCAGGACATTCGTTTCCTGTTCGGAAACTACGGTATTTTTTACCGTGCAATCGGCATTTACGATTACATCAATTACAACGACTTCGAGATGACGAAGCCCAACCTGATCACGCCCGAGAATTTTGCGCGTGTCGGGCAAACCAGTGGGCTGGGCGGAGGTCGTTACTACCCGCGCGTCTATGGTCCTGGCGAGTTCACGAAAGTCCGGCGCCCCAACGATGAAGCAGAAGAGGCGGGTCTGCGCTATGACATTCTCGACTTCAACTTCTTCGGCTCGGTGCCTTATGCCGATGGCACCAAGAACCTGACCTTTCGCATCGGGCGCCAAACGGTCAACTGGGGTCAGAGTACGGTCGCGGTGATCAACAGTTTGAACCAGGCGCAGCCAGTGAACGCCAACGCCCTGTATCGACTTGGCTTCGGTCTGCTGGAAGAGTTGTTCGTGCCGGTGGGCATGATCCGCGCCAGTACCGAAATCGCATCCGGGTTGACGCTGGAAGCCTTCTACCAGTTTGAATGGCTGCCCATCGAAATTCCGACGGCCGGCAGTTACATGTCGTTTGCCGACATCGGAACCGACAACCAGCGCACGACCGTGAACGCGTCGTTTGGCTCCGCCGCCGAGGATCCCTTTCAGCTCACCGGCGGCCGGTTGAACAACCCCTTGACGACCATCACGCCCACGACCTTGACGCTGCAACGCGATCCTGACCGTGAGGCGCGTGACCAGGGTCAGTTC
>ERZ1031170.101-NODE-101-length-10434-cov-6.343867_pt1 | contig 10434 bp, 7 predicted proteins | sample MGYA00518222_ERZ1031170 | MGnify/ENA primary metagenome ERZ1031170 (study PRJEB33718, sample SAMN03159772) | human skin metagenome | collected 2014-05-20 | study: EMG produced TPA metagenomics assembly of the PRJNA266117 data set (Human skin bacterial metagenome... | reverse complement strand
AGATGTAGAGAGGTCTCGTGGGCTCGGAGATGTGTATAAGAGACAGCCCGGATACTGCGTCCATTCCTGTTATTTTCCTGACCGGCTATGATGACCTGTTATTTGAGATTCAGGCGTTTGAAGCCGGTGCAGTCGATTATGTGGTCAAAAATGTCAGTCCGATCCGTATTCTGATGCGGGTCAGAGCACATATTCAAGGCGGCCAGAGTCTGAAGTTTGGTGAAATTGCACCGCTGGTGAAATCCTATGTTGAGAAAGTGGTGAAAGCTAAACAAACTCCCGCCGATGATGCCTGAACGGCGCTGATCAGGACGGATTCAGATGATAATGGACTCTCTTCGTCGTGCCCCCGGTCTGGTGCTCGGATTGATCCTGGTTTCGGTTTCGCTCACCACCGCCTGGGTGTTGTACAGCACTGAGTTAAAACTGGCTAAGGAACAGCTGGAAACCACATTAAGGCTGGAAGCTGATCGTGATTTTATTACCCTGAGTGAGCGCCTGCTTAGTTATTCAAAAGGGGCCCTGAGCTTAACCCTGAACGCGCTGCAGCAGGGCATCACTGATTCAGAAGAAAGTATTGATACAAACAGGGCAGAGGCTGTTTTCAGGTCGGCTTTTGCGGAGATGCCTGATCTGGTGCAGGCCCGTTGGCTGAATACCTCAGGCCATGAAATATTGCGGTTTAACCGTAGCTATCAGGGTGGCTCATCTCGGGTATCTGCCTCTAAACTTTTGCAGGACAAGTCTGGCCGTTACTACTTTAAGGACGCCATTCAGCTCACCCCCGGCAACGTTTATGCATCCAATTTCGATCTGAATATTGAATTTGGCAAGGTGGTGGAACCTATCGAGCCAACCTTCAGGCTGGCGGTAACAACCCGCAATCCGGACCAGGTTGTCACCGGGGTGCTGGTACTTAACTTTAATCTGGGCGATCTGTTGCAGTCCTTGTCACATGGCAATGATCATCGTTTTGTTCTCGAAATTGTTGATGAAGCGGGCCACTGGAAACTGCATTCTCTACAACCTGAACTGGCCTGGATTGATCAGTTAGAGCAGCCCGGGCGCAACATGGCAACAGAAGCGCCCGAGCAGTTTGCAGAGCTCAGAGCCTATCAGCGTGATAGTGACAGCTTTCAACAGAAAGCGTTTTCCAGCATTCGCGAGTTACCCCTCAGTACCCTGTTCTCGACCCAGCATCAGTTGTTCCAGTTAGCGTCTGTTAACCCGGTGGCCATTAAGGCGCTGGAAGCCGAACTTTTATACCGGGCCTTAGGGTTGCTGGGTGTGTTGTTGCTGATTTCGGGTGTGTTTGTGGTGTGGCTGCAGCGCAGTGAAACGCAACGCTCCCAGCTGTTACAAAGGCTGGAAGAGCAGCTTCGTTATACCGAGTCCTCCAGTGCTTACAAGACCCGCTTTCTGGCCAATCTGAATCATGAGATTCGGACGCCTATTACCTCCATGCTGGGTATGCTGGAGCTGATGCAGGCGGAGGAGCTGAAACCGGAGCAACAACAGCGCCTGGAATATATCGCGGCTTCCACTGAAGATTTGCGTCAGGTGGTTAATGATCTGATGGATTTCAACAGTCTGGAAACGGGTCGTGTTTCACTGCATCCGCGTTACCTTAATTTGATCGACAGTATTGAACAGTCAGTGCAGATTTATTCCGCCTCTGCGGAGATAAAAAGCCTTGAGCTGTTGCTGGAGCATGACTCCGAACTGGTGAACATGGATCTGTATACCGATGGTTTCCGTCTGATGCAGGTACTGAATAATCTGCTGAGTAATGCCATCAAATATACGCTTAAGGGTTCGGTCAGGCTGAAAGTCCGAATCCTCTCCCGCAGTCAGACGGAAATACGCCTGCTGTTTGAGGTCATTGATACCGGAGTGGGCATTGAACCGGCGAATCTGGCACAACTGACGTTGCCGTTTGATCATGGTGATCTGAGCGTGGTGCGGGAGATGGGGGGCACCGGGTTTGGTCTGGCCATTGTGAATTACCTGTTATCCCTGTTTAGTGCTCAGCTGGAGGCTGAAAGTACACTGAATCAGGGCAGTCGATTCAGTTTTTCCATCTCAATGCCCTATCGGAACATTGAGCGGTTGGGGCCGTTGCAGGATGCTCAGAACCAAGCCTATCGGGTGCTGATAGTGGATGCTGAACCGCTGGTCGCTAAAAACCTGAGTCAGATGCTGGAGCACTGGGATATCGCATCACAGGCCGCATTTGATTCGGTGGTGGCGCTGGATATGTATCGTAAGGCGCAGTCTGACGGACAACCCTATCAGCTTATGCTGATTGACTGGCGTTTGCCGGGGGGGCGTGGAGTCGACCTGCTGGAGCAGATAGCACTCACCAATGAGATGCTGGGTGAAGCAGAGCAAACGTCACAACTTGTGATACTCAGCAGCGCGTCTGCTGTGTCTGACATTAATACGCACCAAACCCGGCTGGCCGACCTGCCGGTACTGCCTAAACCCGTGACCTTCTCTGGCCTGGAAAATCTGATGCAGCAGCTTGGCTGGCTGGTACGTGCCGGAAATAAAAAACGCGAAAGCCGGGAGCAACTGCGTGACAAGCTGCTCAGCCGCTTAAGTCATCAGTTAGCCTACAGTAAAGCGCCGCGCATACTGCTGGTTGAAGATAACAAAACCAACCAGTTGGTGGTTAAAGAGCTGATTCGCAGCTTTGGACTGGATTGTGACATTGCCGAAAATGGTGAACAGGCTCTGCTGATGAGCACCGGTATTACATATGATCTGGTGCTGATGGATATTCAGATGCCGGTGATGGATGGCTTGACGGCGACCCGGGAACTCAGACAGCGTTACTCTCATCAGGAACTGCCAATCGTGGCACTGTCTGCCGCAACGCTGGATGCTGATGTGATTGCAGCGGAAGATGCCGGGGTAAATGCGCACCTTGCCAAACCACTGGATGTGCTGAAGCTGCTGAATGTTATTTTGCAGTTCTGGCGGCCGGAGCTGAAAGAGCGCATCGGACAGACCGCTGGACCTGAGCCTGAGACTGCAGCGGTTCAGGCCCCGGCACTGGATGCACAGGCCGCGCGGGAACTGCTGCAGTGCTCGCCGGATTTCGCGCTGGATAATACTGTGTATCAGTGGCTTGGTTTTGAAGCGTATCAGCGTGTCACAGAGGGTTTTCTGCAGGATGTTCTGCCACAGTTGGATTACTGGCAGGCTGCAGGAGGTGAGCAACCCGACGGCCAGAAACGGCATTTTGTGCACCAGTTAAAAAGTGCGGCTGGCAATATTGGGGCTTTCCGGATTCAGGCGCTGGCAGCACAATATGATGAACGCTTGTCCCAGGGTGAAGATGTGAATATCAGCCCGCTGATTGAGCAGCTGGCGTCAGTCTGTATCATTCTCAAGCCGCTGGTGGAGCAGGACACAGAGTCCCGCCAAGAGTTATAAAACCAGCTGAACCATATTGAGCAAAAGCAGGCCCAGTGCCAGCAGTTGCCACACCAAGACGGGTTTACGTTCAATCAATGGCTGGCGCATCACCTTGTCTGACAAGCCCTGATTCGGTTTGGTCAGGTCCTGCAAAAACTCAGAGAACGCATCGTAACGGAATCTGGGGTTTGGCTGTAAAGCCTTACGCAGGCAACCCTCAACCCAGAGGGGCAGGTTCTTGCGGTGTTGCAGGGCGGGGGTGTAGGCCAGTTCGCTGTAACTGCTGATGCGGGCCTGGTTGGTCGACATTTCGGAATAGGGCAGTTTGCCGGTCATCATCTCATAGACAATCACTGCCAGAGAGAACAGATCAGAGCGATAGCTGCCGGTTTCACCCAGCAGGTATTCCGGGGCCACGTAGTTGACCGAACCCTGTGGAATCGATTTATCCAGCGGTGAGGTCATCTCTTCAACACCGGCTATTTTCACGGTGCCAAAATCCAGAATTTTTACCCGACCATCCTGATTGATCATGATGTTTTCAGGTTTCAGATCCTGATGCACCATATCGGCTCGCTGGAATGCCCGCAGGCCATGGATAATCTGCCGGGTCAGGCTGCGTACTTCATCCAGCGGCGGATTGGGGTTGTCGTCCATCCACTGACGCAGGTTCATGCCCTGAATATGCTCCCCCAGGTAATACATGAAGCGCTTCTCCCGCCGTGGCGCGTAGGTTTTCATGACATTGGGGTTGTCCAGGTGCTGACCTACCCATTCTTCGCGGATAAAACCATCCAGATAAAGCGGATCTTCGGTAAAATTACTTGAGGGGGCCTTGAGTACGTATTTTTCCGGACTGTGAAGATCTTTGACCAGATACATATGACTGCGGGTGCCACTGAAAATAACTTCCAGCACCTCATAGTCATCAATCTTGTTACCCACGCTCAGTACCGGCGGGATGGGTAACTGTAACAGCCGGTCATGACTTTCATCCAGTGTTTCCAGTGGTAGCTGGTCAATCACCAGCACCAGTGCGGTCAGGTTGTCCTGGCTGCCGTTTTTCAGTGCGGTGTCGATCAGCTCCTGAGCTGCTTTTTCCGGATCATCCTTCGCGCTGGCGAGAATCTGTTTGAGCTGTTTCTGGCTCATGTATTCATGGATGCCATCGGTGCTGAGTAGCAGAATATCGTTTTGTTGCAGCAGGCGGGTGGCGTAATCCACTTCCAGATGCTGGTCACCACCCATGGCACGGGTCAGTATGGTGCGTCCTGCGGACAGGCGGACGTGGTCGCGGGTTAACTGCTCCAGCGTATCATCCTGTAACAGGTAAATGCGCGAATCCCCGACATGGAACCAGTGCAGGGTATTGGACTTGATCACCGTGGCGGAAAAGGTACAGAGCATGCTGTCCTGCTCACGGGTATGTTGCTGGTTATTCCGATGCAACCAGCTGTTGAGGCCGGTCAGAACGCGACTGACTGAATTACTCACGCTCCAGCTATGGGGTGTGCTGAAATAATCCTGCAGAAAGCTGGTGACGCTGGTCTGGCTGGCAATATGTGAGTCCTGACAGTTGCTGACACCGTCCGCAATGGCCGCTGCTGCACCTTTGAATTCGAGGTCACTGCCTGTGGGCAGGTGGGCGGCAAAAGCATCCTGATTAATGGGTTTGACACCGGGGCTTGATTGCCCGCCAAAACGCACTTTCAGGGGGTTTTTGCTCATCTGTAACCTTATCAGTCAGAACGGAAAAGGGGGACCGGCAGCCGTTGGGCTGCCGGGTGGATTAAGATCAGGTTACCTTGATCAGCTCAACGGTACCATCTTCATTGACTTCTGCCATGTGCCCTTTGGGTTCTTCAAGGAACAGCAGGGTCACAAAGCCCAGTACAGCGGTACCGGCAATGACGGTGAAGAATACGCTGTAGTCGACCATGGACAATACGGTCAGGTAGAACACGGCACCTACGTTGCCATAGGCACCGGTCATGCCCGCAATCTGCCCGGTCAGGCGACGCTTGATCAGCGGTACAACCGCAAAGACAGCACCTTCACCGGCCTGTACAAAGAAAGAACACGCCATGGCAGCAACCACAGCCAGAACCAGCGGCCAGCTGCTGTCGATCATGGACATCACGGCATAACCAACAGCCAGGCCCGCGGTCAGGATCAACAGGGTTTTCTTGCGGCCAAAACGGTCACTGATATAACCACCACCCGGACGGGACATCAGATTCATAAAGGCATAAGCAGAAGCCACAAGGCCGGCATAGACAGGGTCAAGGCTGAAGGTTTCAGCAAAGAACAGCGGCAGCATGGAAATCACAGCCAGTTCGGAACCGAAGGTGGCAAAGTACAGCACGTTCAGCACGGCTACCTGCTTAAATTTGTACTGCTCGATCTCTGGTACCGGCTTTTCAAAGATCTCTTTGTTGACGGTGTACGCGCTGTAGCAGTCATAGATGAAGATGGCAGCCAGTGAAATATAAATAATGGTGGCCACCATATCTGACAGGATAGATACACCAGCGGGTGACAGCTTCCAGGTCAGCAACGATAGCGCACCGTACATTGGCAGCTTCATGAACAGCATGAAGAAGAAATCGCCTTTGCTGGTGACTTCCATGCCGCCGATACGTTTTGGCTTGAAGTAGGTGCTGCCTTTTGGTGTGTCACTGACGTTTTTGTACCAGATAAAGCTGAATACCAGGCTCATAGCACCGGTCAGACCGATGGCATAACGCCAGCCGTTTTCACCGCCAAACAGCAGGGCTATAGTTGGCAGCAGCATAGCGCCAGCGGCAGAACCAAAGTTACCCCAGCCACCATAGATGCCTTCCGCGGTACCCAGTTCGTTGGCCGGGAACCATTCAGACACCATGCGGATACCAACAACAAAACCGGCACCGATAAAGCCCAGCATGAAGCGGGACACGGCGGCCTGAACAAAGTCAGTCGACAGGGCAAACATGAAACAGGGGATACTGGCCAGGAACAGCAGCGCGGCGTAGGTAATACGTGGACCGTATTTGTCGGTCAGCATGCCGATGATGATACGGGCCGGAATGGTCAGGGCGACGTTCAGAATCAACAGGGTTTTGACCTGAGGAGTGGTCAGGCCCAGCGATTCAGCAATGGCCGCCAGCAGCGGGGCGTGGTTGAACCAGACAAAGAAGGTGATGAAAAACGCCATCCAGCTCATGTGGAGGATTTTCATCTTCCCGCTGAATGAGAGCAGATTGAAGTTTCCGCTATTGTTCATGTGTATGGCCTCAAAATTTTATGCAAATAAAAAGGCGTTCAATCCACAGGCTAGATGCACTAGTGTGTGAATTGAACGCCTTTGCTCAAAAATGTATCAAAAAGACCTGTTATGCAACTTTTTAGTGCGTCATTGCACTTGGAGTTGCACTAAACCGGGCTGGTCAGCTTTCTGGCCAGTCCGGTGATTCGCCTTTGATACCGGGTCTGGCTGAGGTTATGCAGCTGCTTCAGCGGGTTTTGTCTTTTCCTCTGATGAAGAACTATGCAGTTCCTGTGCCAGCTTTTTTTCGGCCACCGGTTCTTCCTTAGCTTCTGAAGCGTCTACCGGTTTGCGTTGCTTCTCATACAGGAAGCTCAGCACCTCATGACGGTAGTGGTTGTACGTGGCATCATCTGCCAGTTCGATGCGGTTGCGCGGCCTTGGCAGGTCGATTTCCAGAATTTCACCGACCGTGGCAGCAGGGCCATTGGTCATCATGACAATACGGTCGGAGAGCAGTACGGCCTCGTCGACATCGTGGGTGATCATGATCACCGTGTTGTTGAGCTCTTTTTGGATCTCCATGAGTGAGTCCTGCAGATGAGCACGCGTGAGTGCGTCCAGTGCACCAAATGGCTCATCCATCAGCAGGACAGTAGGTTCCATCGCAAGAGCTCGGGCGATGCCAACCCGTTGTTTCATACCGCCGGAAATCTCATCCGGACGTTTGTGCATGGCATGTTCCATATGTACCAGAGACAGGTTATGCATGATCCAGTCACGTATCTCTGCTTTGGATTTGGACTTGCCAAACACCTGCTTAACCGCCAGCTCAACGTTTTCATAAGCCGTCAGCCAGGGCAGCAGTGAATGGTTCTGGAACACCACGGCCCGTTCAGGACCGGGGGCGTTCACTTCTTTGCCGTCCAGCAAAACACCACCGGCGGTGGCCTGGTACAGACCGGCAACAATGTTCAGTACTGTCGATTTACCGCAACCGGAGTGACCAATCAGGGAGACAAACTCACCTTTGTTGATGGTCAGGTTCACATCCTGCAGGGCTTTAAAGGGGCCATGAGGGGTTGGGAATTCAATCTCAACTTTAGTCAGTTCAAGATGATTTGGAGGTATGCTCATAATCTGTTCTCCTCAAGGCCGAATTAACGGGTTACCGCGTTTTTATCCCAGGACACTTTACGCTGCAGCAACAACATGCAGCGGTCCAGCAGGAAGCCGATCAGACCAATCACCAGTACCGCAACCATAATACGGCTCAGTGACTGGGAGCTGCCGTTCTGGAACTCATCCCAGACAAATTTGCCCAGACCCGGGTTCTGCGCCAGCATTTCAGCAGCAATCAGTACCATCCAGGCAATACCCAGTGACAGGCGCAGGCCGGTGAACATCATCGGGATCGAAGAGGGCAGTACAATCTTGATGATGTGGGTCATCCAGCTCAGGCGCAGTACCTGAGAGACGTTCTGCAGGTCTTTGCTGATGCTGGATACGCCCACAGCGGTATTCAGCAGGGTTGGCCACAGGCTACACAGGGATACGGTAATCAGTGAGGTGATGAATGACTTGGCAAACATCGGATCATCACTGACGTATACCGCACTCACCACCATGGTTACCAGCGGCAGCCAGGCCAGCGGAGAGACCGGTTTAAACAGCTGAATCAAAGGGTTCAGCGCAGAATAGAGCTGCTGGTTCAGACCGATCATGATGCCACCGGGAATGGCGATCAGGGAGGCCAGAACAAAGCCGCTCATCACAGTGACCAGACTGGTACCAATCTGATCAAAGAAAGTAGGCGCACCGGTATAGGGACGGATTTTCACTTCAGCATCAGGGTTCTTGGCCAGTTTTTTGGCGTTACGTGCTTCCTGACGATCATAAAAAGCTTGTTCGCGCTCACGTTCAGCGCGGTGTTCATTAATCAGGTTTACCGACTGTTCGTAAACCGCTTTGGGTCCAGGGAATACACCCAGTGAGGTGTTGATGCTTTTGGCACCGATCTCCCACATAAACAGAAAGACCAGCAGACCAACCAGAGGTAAAAGCACGGCTTTGCTCAGCTTGGCCAGGCTAGCGCGGGGGTTTTCAAACAGGGCGCCCAAACCCAATGTAGCGATCATTTGACTCATAACAGGATACTCCCTCGGTGATCTGGGCCCCTCCGCAGCGCGGAGGGGCTTGAGTGGCAGTCAGATCAGATTTTCTCGTCACCTTTCAGACCAATTTTAAACTTGGTCAGGTATTCGTTTGGCTTGCTGCCGTCATAGGTGATGTTGTCGATGAAGTGCGTCTGTGGTGCACGGAAGCCGTCTTCAGTGGCGAAATCCGGGAACATGTCAGCACTCATTTTGCCTTCGGCAATCAGCTCTTTCGCAGCCAGTTCATACAGGTCTGGACGGTATACCTTTTTGGCGATGTCCATGTACCAGCTGTCTGGTTTGGCATCAGAAATCTGACCCCAGCGACGCATCTGCGTCAGGTACCAGATGGCGTCTGAGTAGTACGGATAGGTTGCGTTGTAGCGGAAGAATACGTTGAAGTCCGGTACGTCACGCTTGTCACCTTTTTCGTACTCGAAGGTACCGGTCATGGAGTTAGCAATAACGTCGTAGTCTGCACCTACGTAGTTAGGCTGAGACAGGATCTTCACCGCTTCAGGACGGTTTGCGTTGTTGTTGTCATCCAGCCATTTAGCCGCACGGATCATGGCTTTGATGACACGCAGGTTGGTATTCGGGTATTTGTCAGCCCAGTCTTTGGAGACACCGAATACTTTTTCCGGGTTGTCTTTCCAGATCTCGTAGTCGGTAATGACCGGTACACCGATACCTTTGAATACCGCCTGCTGGTTCCATGGCTCACCTACGCAGTAACCGTAGATGGTGCCGGCTTCCAGGGTGGCAGGCATCTGTGGTGGCGGTGTAACAGACAGCAATGCATCGGCATCAATGGTGCCTGAGGTGTCGCCTTTGTGTGGAGCATAAAAACCCGGGTGGATATCACCGGCGGCCAACCAATAACGGAGTTCATAGTTATGGGTAGATACCGGGAAAACCATGCCCATGTTGAAGGGTTTGCCCTCTTTTTTGTATTTCTCTACTACTGGCTTCAGGTAGTCGGCTTTGATCGGGTGTACCGGTTTGCCGTCTGCCTGTTTTGGAATATTGGGTTTCATCTGTTCCCAGATATCGTTGGAAACAGTGATGCCGTTACCGTTAAGGTCCATGCTGAACGCAGTGATGATGTGCGCCTGGGTACCAAAACCGATGGTTGCACCCAGCGGCTGGCCGGCAAGCATGTGCGCGCCGTCAAGCTGACCGTCGATAACGCGGTCCAGAAGAACTTTCCAGTTGGCCTGAGCTTCGAGGGTGACGTACAGACCTTCATCCTCGAAATAGCCTTTCTCATAGGCGATTGCCAGTGGGGCCATATCGGTCAGTTTGATAAAACCGAATTTCAGGTCCTCTTTTTCAGGCTCGCCAATCTCTGCCCAGGCAGAGCCTGCAGTCAGGCCTGCAGTCATAACCGCAGTGCCGATAAGTTTGCTTAGCAACGCCTTTTTATTCTTGAGCATGGAAGTTTCCTCCAGTTCATAAAAAATAAAAAGGCGCCAACAGCGTTGTGAAATGAACCACAACCTGTAAGGCGCCTTTGCCATATTTGTTCGGGGGCTTTCGGGAAGCCGGATAGATCCTACACTGTCTCTTATACACATCTGACGCTGCCGACGAGCGATCTAGTGTAGA
>ERZ1031170.100-NODE-100-length-10460-cov-6.819510_pt1 | contig 10460 bp, 13 predicted proteins | sample MGYA00518222_ERZ1031170 | MGnify/ENA primary metagenome ERZ1031170 (study PRJEB33718, sample SAMN03159772) | human skin metagenome | collected 2014-05-20 | study: EMG produced TPA metagenomics assembly of the PRJNA266117 data set (Human skin bacterial metagenome... | reverse complement strand
TCGTGTGGGTGGTGGTCCATTCCCGACTGAGTTGCACTGTGATATTGGTGCGCGTCTGGCTGAACGTGGTCATGAGTTTGGTTCTACAACTGGCCGTGCGCGTCGTTGTGGCTGGTTCGATGCTGTTGCAATCCGCCATGCGATTCAGATTAACTCGGTATCGGGTTTGTGTCTGACTAAACTGGATGTGCTGGACGGCATGGAGCAGATTAATATCTGTGTGGGTTATAAAGATGCTCAGGGCAATGTTGTGACCTCGCTGAGCGGCAGTGAAGATTACGAAGCGGTTCAGCCTGTTTATGAAACAATGGCGGGTTGGCAGGAATCTACAGTTGGTGCGAAATCACTGGATGAACTGCCTGCGGCGGCGGTGAATTATATCAAGCGTCTGGAAGAGTTGGTTGAAGCGCCGGTGGATATTATTTCTACCGGTCCGGATCGCGTCGAGACAATTGTCCTGCGTAACCCTTACGGCGAGTAAGGGTTACTGCAATAAAAAAACCGCGACATGTCGCGGTTTTTTTATGCCTGAATAAACCGGGGTTATTTCAGGGATTCTGTCAGACAGGGTTTCAGATGCTGTAACAGGGCTTTGAACATTTTCGGGTTGGCGGCGACCAGATGTCCGGTGTCGCGGAACTGGTTGTTACCGGAAAAATCTCCCACCAGACCACCGGCTTCCTGTACCAGCAGAATGCCTGCTTCCATCTCCCATTGATTCAGGCCGATCTGGTAAAAACCATCAATGCGGCCCGCTGCAGTGTATGCAAGATTCAGCGCCGGGGAGCCGCCGTTGTAGATCGTGCCGCCGGCCAGAGTCATGGTGCGGAAAATCTCCAGATAGGCTTCCAGGTGATTTTTGTCACTGGCGCGATTGAAAAAGCCTGTTCCCAGCAGGGATTGCTCAATGGTTTTGTGGTTGCTCACCCGCAGACGTTTGCCGTTGAGTTGGGCGCCTTTGCCGCGGCTGGTTGTAAACTCTTCCCCGGTGATCGGATTCAGAATAAGGGCGTGTTCAATGCGGTTTTTCTGCTGTCCTGCCATGCTGATGGCGAAAACCGGTAAACCGTTGGAAAAATTCGAGATGCTGTCAATCGGGTTGATATACCAGGTGAATTCAGCCTTTTCTGCCTGTGCAGGGTGTTCGCCGGTATATTCGCCCACGACCCGATGCTGTGGGTAGGCTTTCTGTATCGTGTGAACAATGCTTAGTTCGGCTTTTTTGCAGGTGTCACTGAGTAACTTGGTTACTTCGGCTGCGTCCGTTTTGATCAGGTCGAGCCGCTCAACGGCACGTACAATTTGTTCGCCGGCGACGCGAGCTGCGCGCAGAGCGATGTTTACCATGGGTTGCATCAGTAGGAAACCTGCAAAAGTTCAAATTAATCGGCGCATTATACCCGAGGTTTCAGGGTGGCTGAACTGCTGAATCCAGATCTGTTAGAATACTTGTCCTTTCGCTTGTCAGGTGTCCAATGTCAAACAAGGTTCGCGTCGTTCTGGTTAACACAACTCATCCCGGTAATATTGGGGCTGTGGCCCGGGCTATGAAAAATATGAAGCTGACAGAGTTGCATCTGGTGGCGCCAAAATATTTCCCGCATGAGGATGCTGTTGCTCGGTCATCAGGTGCAACAGATCTGCTTGATAACGCGGTCGTGCATGAATCATTGTCTGCTGCTCTATCGGATTGTCAGTTAGTGGTGGGTACCAGCGCGCGCGGTCGGCATATTCCATGGCCGCTGGTTAATCCGCGAGAATTGGCAGGTATTGTCCAGACTGCACCAGATAGTACGCGGGTGGCCATTGTGTTTGGTCGTGAAGACCGGGGGCTGACCAATGAAGAATTACAGCTATGTCATCAGCATGTGCATATCCCTGCTAATCCGGACTTCTGCTCCCTGAATGTGGCGGCTGCTGTCCAGGTGATCTGTTACGAGCTGCGTATGGCTGCTTTGTATGCGGAAGAGGCCAGAACGGATCAGCCACAGTGGGGAACGCCCTGGGATATTGAGCTGGCCGATCATGGTGAAGTGGAGCGTATGTTTGCTCATCTTGAGGAAACGCTGGTTGATATTGCGTTTCTTGATCCTGAAAATCCACGTCAGTTGATGCCTCGTCTGCGTCGTCTGATCCTCAGGGCAGTCCCTGATAAGGTCGAGGTAAATGTGCTGCGCGGTATCCTGAAAGCGGTGCAAAAACGTATCGATAGTTAGTTGCATGGGGATTTGGGATCATTCATGGTAGACTGCCGTCCCTAAATTCATGCGGTCGCGTTAATCCCGACAATTTTACTTGGTTATAAAGTTGACTCTTTTTGTCGGGTATTGCATAATGCCCACCATGGCAAACAAGCATTCGGGTGAAGAATTATGCGACTGACCACCAAAGGGCGATACGCTGTGACAGCGATGCTTGATCTGGCGCTGCATGAAGGCAATGGGCCGATCAGTCTTGCTGATATTTCCGAACGGCAGGGTATCTCGCTGTCTTATCTGGAGCAACTTTTCGCAAAGTTGCGGCGCAATGATCTGGTACGCAGTGTGCGTGGTCCAGGGGGGGGTTATCAGCTTAACCGTAAGCGCTCTGCCATTAATGTGGCAGAAGTGATTGATGCAGTGAATGAGTCAGTGGATGCGACCGGGTGTCGCAATCAGGCTGATTGTCAGGGTGGCGAAATCTGTCTCACGCATCACCTCTGGTGCGATTTGAGCGAGCAGATTCATCGGTTCCTGAGTGGTATTTCGCTGCAGGAGCTGGTTGCCCGTCGCGATGTGCAGCAAATTTCAAACCGTCAGGATCGTATCCATATGGAGCAGCTATTAGTCTCTAGTCCGGATGATCATGTCGGCCGTGAAGAAGCAGTAGTGTGAGCAAGGCTCGGAGAAGAGAATGAAAACACCGATTTATCTGGATTATTCTGCAACGACCCCGGTTGATCCGCGGGTAGCTGAAAAGATGATGGCTTGTCTGACGCAGGACGGTAATTTTGGTAATCCTGCATCCCGCTCTCATCTGTTTGGCTGGAAAGCGGAAGAAGCGGTTGAAACAGCGCGTCGTCAGGTGGCTGATCTGATTCATGCAGATTCACGTGAGATCGTCTGGACTTCAGGTGCAACTGAGTCGGATAACCTTGCTATTAAAGGTGCTGCTACTTTTTATCAGCGTAAAGGCAAGCACATCATTACCTCAAAGATTGAGCATAAGGCGGTACTGGATACCTGTCGTCAGTTAGAGCGTGAAGGCTTTGAGGTGACCTATCTCAATCCGGGTCAGGATGGCATTATTGAGCCGCAGGCCGTTGCTGAAGCCATTCGCGAGGATACTATTCTTGTCTCGCTGATGCATGTGAATAATGAAATTGGCACCATTACTGATATTGCAGCAATTGGTGAGCTGACCCGTTCCAAGGGTATTATTTTCCATGTGGACGGTGCTCAGAGTCTGGGCAAAATAGACATCGATATGGATGCGATGAAAGTTGATCTGATGTCCTTCTCAGCGCATAAAATCTATGGCCCTAAGGGCGTTGGCGCGCTTTACGTTCGTCGTAAGCCGCGTGTGCGTCTGGAAGCGCAGATGCACGGTGGTGGCCATGAGCGGGGTATGCGTTCAGGTACGCTGCCTACTCATCAGATCGTGGGTATGGGCGAAGCTTGCCGTATTGCCAAAGAAGAGATGGTTGATGAGGCCAAGCGTTTGGCGACTTTGCGTGATCGCATGATGTCAGGTCTGAATGATATTGAAGAAGTCTATATCAATGGCTCTGCTACACAGCGTGTACCAGGCAATCTGAATGTGAGTTTTGCGTTCGTTGAGGGCGAGTCTCTGCTGATGTCTCTCAAAGACCTGGCGGTCTCTTCAGGATCGGCCTGTACTTCTGCCAGCCTGGAGCCATCTTATGTGCTGCGAGCGCTGGGGTTGAGTGATGAGCTGGCGCATAGCTCCATTCGGTTCTCTTTCGGTCGTTTTACCACTGAAGAAGAAGTGGACTACGCGGTGGAACAGATTCATCACGCGGTTATGAAATTACGTGAGCTATCACCTCTGTGGGATATGTTCAAAGACGGTGTTGACCTTACCAAAGTAGAGTGGGTTCACCACTGATTGCCACAGAGTTTGAGAGGAGAGTGTCATGGCTTATAGCGAACAGGTAATTGATCATTACGAGAATCCACGTAATGTCGGCAAAATGGACGATAAAGATGCGTCTGTTGGTACCGGGATGGTGGGTGCGCCTGCCTGTGGTGACGTAATGCGTCTGCAGATCAAGGTCAATGAGCAGGGCATTATTGAAGATGCCAAATTTAAAACCTACGGCTGTGGTTCTGCAATTGCTTCAAGCTCACTGATAACTGAGTGGGTGAAAGGCATGTCGCTGGATGAAGCAGCGGAGCTTAAAAACACCACGATTGCTGAAGAGCTGGCGCTTCCGCCGGTGAAAATCCACTGCTCAGTATTGGCAGAGGATGCAATCAAGGCCGCGATTGCTGATTACAAGCAAAAGCAGCCCAAGTGATCTTTTTGGCCTTATAAACTGGGGATTGTGCAACGATGGCAATTACCATGACCGATGCTGCGGCTAACCACGTAGCACGATATCTGGAAAAGCGTGGGCACGGCGAAGGTATTCGTTTGGGTGTCCGCACATCAGGCTGTTCTGGAATGGCCTATGTGCTTGAGTTTGTGGATGAAGTTCAAACTGAAGACCAGGTCTTTCAGGTGCAGCAGGATCTTAAGATCATTATCGATCCAAAGAGTCTGTTGTATCTGGATGGGACTGAGCTGGACTTTGTTAAAGAAGGTTTGAACGAAGGCTTCAAATTCAATAATCCAAATGTCTCTAGTGAGTGCGGTTGCGGCGAAAGCTTCAATGTCTGATTGTGCCGGGCAGATCTGATGGATATCAAAAAAAGTTATTTTGAATTTATCGGTCTGCCGGTTTCTTACCATATTGATCTAAACCGGTTGTCAGAACAGGCGCGGGAACTGCAGAAAACGCTGCATCCTGATCGTTATGCGCACTTATCTGATCAAGAGCAGCGCCGTGCTGTTCAGTATATGGCACATCTTAATGAAGGTGTCGCCACCCTGAAGTCTCCTCTGCGTAGGGCGCAGTACCTGCTTACGTTGCAGGGCATTGATACTCATAATGAGTCTTCAACACCTATCGATCCGATATTTCTGATGCAGCAGATGGAGTTGCGTGAGCAGCTCGAAGCTGTCTCATCGGCAACTGATCCCTTTGCAGAACTCGACGCGTTGACCGCGGCGGTGGAATCCGAGTTGCAGACACTGCGCAGTGATTTTGCGCAGCAGTTTGAAGCTAAACAGCTGGATCAGGCCACAGCTACGGTGCGTAAAATGCAATTTATTGAAAAACTGGTCAGTGAGATTGAACGTCTCGAAGACCGGTTGGATGATTAATCTGAATTATGGCGCTGTTACAGATTGCTGAACCGGGGCAGAGTGAAGCCCCTCACCAACACAAACTCGCGGTAGGTATCGATCTGGGTACCACCAACTCATTGGTCGCTTCGGTACGCAGTGGTGATCCTGTTACCTTGCCTGATCTCGATGATCGTCACCTGTTGCCTTCTGTTGTACGTTATATGCCTTGTGGCAGTCATCAGGTGGGACATGAGGCTCTGCAGCATGCATCGGATGACCCCTTTAATACCATTATTTCTGTTAAGCGGCTGATGGGACGCGGTGTTGCTGACCTCAAGTCTCTGAGCAAGGAAGGTTCCTACCGGTTCAGTGGTGATGCGGATGGCATGCCTTTTATTGAAACGGCTGCTGGTCAGAAAAGCCCGGTGCAGGTTTCTGCTGATATTCTTTCTGCGCTGGCAAAACGTGCCGAGTTAGCCCTTGGTGGCGAGTTAACCGGTGCTGTTATTACCGTTCCCGCTTATTTTGATGATGCGCAGCGCCAGGCCACAAAAGATGCCGCCCGCCTGGCGGATTTAAAAGTGTTGCGCCTGTTGAATGAGCCGACAGCAGCAGCTGTGGCATATGGTCTTGATCAGGGCGCTGAAGGTGTTATTGCGGTTTATGATCTGGGCGGTGGTACCTTCGATATCTCCATTCTGCGGTTGCATAAAGGGGTATTTGAAGTACTTGCAACCGGTGGTGATAGCGCGCTGGGTGGTGATGATCTGGATTATGCTCTGGGTCAGTGGCTGGTTGAACAGCTGAAACTAAAAGATCTGAGCGCATCGACTGCGCGCATTGTGACTGAGCAGGCTAAATATGCCAAAGAGTGTCTGAGCAGTCAGTCAGGGGTTGAACTTGATTTTAGCGTTGGGGATCAGCGCTGTCAGCTCAGTGTTACCCGTGACCAGTTTGATCAGTTGGTTGAGCCGCTGGTGCGCAGGACGCTGCGTGCCTGCAAGCGTACCCTGAAAGATGCGGGTGTTACTGCCGAGGAAGTGGCTGAAGTGGTCATGGTAGGTGGTTCAACGCGTGTGCCGCTGGTGCGCTCCGAGGTTGAAAAGCTATTCGCGCGCCAGCCGCATGTGGATATTGATCCGGACAAAGTGGTTGCCATTGGTGCCGCTTTGCAGGCAGATGTGCTGGCCGGTAACAAGCCGGACAGTGAGATGTTGCTGCTGGATGTTATTCCGCTCTCGCTGGGGCTTGAAACCATGGGTGGGCTGGTCGAAAAAGTGATCCATCGAAATACGCCTATACCGGTTGCTAAAGCGCAGGAATTCACCACATATCAGGATGGTCAAACGGCCATGATGATCCATGTATTGCAGGGCGAGCGTGAGCTGGTAGATGACTGCCGTTCTCTGGCGCGCTTTGTCTTGCGTGGCATTCCGCCGATGAATGCCGGGGCGGCAAAAATCCGCGTTACCTTTCAGGTTGATGCTGATGGGTTGCTCGGTGTGACCGCTAAAGAGCTGGTATCGGGTGTGGAAAGTTCTGTCCAGATTAAGCCTTCGTACGGGCTGGACGACACTCAGATTGCGAGCATGCTGCAGCAGTCCTATGTCAACGCTCAGCATGACAAGGAAGCGCGAGCTTTACGCGAGCAGCAGGTTGAAGCCGATCGTTTACTGACATCACTGACCGATGCTCTGAATGTGGATGGCGCTCTGCTGTCAGCAGAAGAGCGTCAGGTGCTGGAAACTGAGATGGGTGAGCTGGATCAATTAAAACAACAGGCTGACAGTGCGGCAATTGAGGCAGGTATTCAGGCGCTGGCGAGGGCATCCGATGAGTTTGCCGGGCGCCGTATGGATCAAAGTATACAAAAGGCATTGCGCGGGCATACCGTGGATGAAATTGAGGGGAATCAGTAATGCCACAGATCATCTTTTTACCTAACGAAGAACTCTGTCCGGACGGTAAGGTCATTGAGGTGGATGCCGGTATCACTGTATGTGATGCGGCATTGGCTAATGGAATTGATATCGAACATGCCTGTGAAAAGTCATGTGCATGTACAACTTGTCATGTCATTGTGCGTGAGGGGTTTGATTCCATGGAGCCATCTGATGAGCTTGAGGACGATATGCTGGACAAAGCCTGGGGGCTTGAGCCGGAGTCGCGCCTGAGTTGTCAGGCGGTTGTTGCTGATGCAGATCTGGTGGTTGAGATTCCGAAATACACCATCAATCAGGTTTCTGAACGTCACTGAGGGTCTGATTATGTCGCTTAAATGGGTGGATGTTTACGATATTGCCATTGAGCTGTGTGATAAGTTTCCTGATCAGGATCCGATGCAGGTCAGCTTTCCGGATTTGTATAATATGGTCATGGAGCTGGAAGAGTTTGATGATGATCCACAGCGTTGTGGTGAAAAAATTCTCGAAGGTATTCAGATGGCCTGGATTGAAGAGCGCGAATAAGTGTTTTTGACAGCAGGGTGGTTACAAAACACCCTCTGTTTTCTGTGCGCGCAGTGACGTATAATCCGCACCGCTTGAGGTGGTATCCAAAAACATGCAGCAGGCACCTTGATGGGTGTTTGTCTGTTTTTAGATACCTCTTTTTTTATATTTTTTTGGAGCTAAATACATGGCTACTGAACGTACTCTGTCTATTATCAAACCGGATGCTGTTGCTAAAAACGTTATCGGTGAAATCGTAACACGCTTTGAAAAAGCCGGTCTGAAAATCGTTGCCATGGAAATGAAGCAGCTGAGCCAGGCGGAAGCTGAAGGCTTTTATGCGGAGCACAAAGAGCGTCCTTTCTTTGGTGATCTGGTGTCTTTTATGACGTCTGGTCCGGTCGTTGTTCAGGTGCTGGAAGGCGATAATGCAATTGCGCAAAACCGTGAACTGATGGGTGCTACCAACCCTAAGGAAGCGGCAGAAGGCACTATCCGCCGTGATTTTGCTGAGTCTATTGATGCGAATGCTGTACATGGCTCTGACTCTGCTACGTCTGCTGAGCGCGAAATCGCTTACTTCTTCGGCAAGTAATTGCTGTCGCCAACGCCTGTGCCCTAGTATTAGGTACAGGCGTTTTGCGTTTTAGGCGCTGTAACTGAGAGTTTTGTTATGACTGAAGCACAATCCAAAGTAAATTTACTGGGGATGACACCCGCCAAGCTGGAAGCCTTTTTCGAGGAAATTGGTGAAAAGCGTTTTCGTGCGGTTCAGGTGCTGAAGTGGATTCATCAGTTGGGTGCCACTGATTTTGAGCAGATGACCAATATCAGCAAATCGCTGCGCGAGAAGTTGAGCGGAATTGCTGAAATTCGTGAACCCGAGGTATTGCTGGAAAAAACGTCAAAGGACGGTACTCAGAAATGGGTGATTCGTACCGAAGGCGGTTCCAGCGTGGAAGCAGTTCTGATTCCGGAAGGTGAGCGTAAAACGCTCTGTGTCTCTTCACAGGTTGGCTGTTCACTGGACTGCAGCTTTTGCTCTACCGGTAAGCAGGGCTTTAACAGTAACCTGACTACGGCAGAGATTATCGGTCAGCTGCGTATCGCGATTCGGGCGAGTGGTAAATTTGATACCACTGCGCAGCGTGCGGTAACCAATGTGGTATTGATGGGCATGGGTGAGCCGCTCATGAACTTTGATAACGTGGTGGATGCGGTGCAGCTGATGATGGAAGACAATGCGTATGGTTTATCCAAACGCCGCGTTACCTTGTCGACAGCAGGCGTAGTACCAGCGATTGATAAGCTGCGTGAAGTCACCGATGTGTCCCTGGCTGTTTCGTTGCATGCACCTAATGATGCTTTGCGTGATGAGTTAGTGCCGATTAATCGGCGTTATCCCATCAAAGAACTGGTTGCGGCCTGTAATCGTTATTTGGCTAATTTGAACGACAAACGTGTTATTACAGTAGAATACACGTTGATGGCGGGTGTGAATGATCAGCCTGAACATGCACGCGAACTGGTCAAGATCCTGCGTCGCATGCCATCCAAACTAAATTTGATTCCCTTTAATCCATTTCCTAATTCTGGCTATGAACGGCCGTCAGAAGACGCTATTCTCGCTTTCAAAGAGATTGTGGTGCAGGGTGGTATTGTGACAACCGTGCGTCGTACCCGGGGTGATGAAATAGATGCAGCCTGTGGTCAGCTTGTTGGTCAGGTGGCAGACCGCACCCGTCGTAGTCAAAAATATATTCCAGTCGTTCAAGAAGCTGTCAGCGGGGAGCCAGACAGGCTGCAATAGGAGACATGTGGTGAGAGGGATTTGTCAGTTTGTCGTTGGGGTCTGTTTTCTTGTCTTGATGGGCTGTGGCGCTCAGCAGCAAAAGCCCGGTGTCAGTGACATCTCAACGTATGAAGTGTATTCGCGCCTTGGCTTTGAATATCTGCAGGAAGGCGATACCGGCAACGCAAAGCAGTCGTTTCAGCGTGCTATCGAAATGAACAGCGGTTATGCGGAGGCGCATAACGGTTTGGCACTGGTTTTCCAGCTGGAAGGTGATACCGCTCTCGCGGAGAGTTATTACCGCAAAGCGACCAAGCTGGCACCTGACTCTGCGATGATGCATAACAACTTCGGCGCATTTCTGTTTGCCAGCGGGCGTTACGAAGAAGCCTGTCAGGAGCTGGCCAGAGCGACTGAAGATCCTTTCTATAACCGCCGCTCCCAGGCTTTTGAAAACCTGGGGCGCTGCTACCGGCTTTTGCAGCGTGATGATGTTGCTAAACATGCGTTTCAGCGTTCACTGCAGGTTACACCTAATCGCCCCGTATCCCTCGTTGAACTGACCGATCTTCTGGTCGATCAGAACCAGCCTTTAGAAGCCAGCAAATACTTTGACCGCTTCCTTGAACTGGTTGAAAAGCGTCAGGTGGAACACTATGCGAAAAGTCTTTGGGTAGGTATCAGGCTTGAACGTTTGCGTGGCAATACCAGCCGTGCGGCAACCTATGCATTGATTCTGAAAAACCTATATCCGGATTCTGAAGAATATCAACAATATAAGGAGTCTTCCCGTTGAGCAGTGACTGTCTCTTATACACATCTGACGC
>ERZ1031170.99-NODE-99-length-10482-cov-6.255299_pt1 | contig 10482 bp, 11 predicted proteins | sample MGYA00518222_ERZ1031170 | MGnify/ENA primary metagenome ERZ1031170 (study PRJEB33718, sample SAMN03159772) | human skin metagenome | collected 2014-05-20 | study: EMG produced TPA metagenomics assembly of the PRJNA266117 data set (Human skin bacterial metagenome and... | reverse complement strand
ATACTGAGCCATCCTGCAATGAAGCTGGCTGTACTGGGCAAATTGTTCTGCGCATGGGGGCTTTGGCCTATATCGCACCAGGTCAGTGATGACAGCAGGTGATGACTTTGAAACGCTTGCTCGTTTCAGCCGCATTCGCAGTTCGGCACATTGAGGAGATGGGGCGCAAGCCCTATATGGGATAGGCTCGTTCAATACAGGATTGTGGAATCAAGGATGAAATATTTAACCGTTTTTAGTGTTGTTGGCCTTGGTGGATTGTTGTTGGTTCAGCAGATTTCTACCGGCGCAAGCGAAGTGGCCAGTCAGTGGGCAATGCATAGTGAATCCACTGCCGAAGAAGTTAAAATTCAACAAGCGATAGAAGGTGGGTTGGATCCCAGTGACGCTTTGCCTGCTACTGGTGCTGGTAAGCTATCACTTGGTTGTTACCAGGGAAGTGTGACCATTGAGCGTGTTGGTTTACGAGAGATTGAGGGGGACTACACAGCTCAGTATATTGCCTATGAGCGAAAAGGCACGCGTTATATTCGCATGAATGGCAAACATCAGGTTTATCTAAAAAAGTCTCCTTTTCAGTTTGTGACCGCAGAAATTATAGTGCCTGATGATAAGCTTGAAGATAGCTTTGATAGGGTTATGCCCGGGCATTGTCATCAGGAAGATTTGCATCTTACCCGGCTGATACTCTCAGGTAGTCACGATTTGAATGCGTCTATACACTGAAAGGTAGCGTTCTATGAAAATGTTGAAAATATGAGAGTCTTTGAGGGTTCGCCAGCAATCTCTTTGGCCAGTTTGGGGACCAGGTAGCCGGGCAGTGTTGACTGCAATTGTCTGAACAGTTGTTTTGCTGCTGTTTCTGTAACCTCAAAGTGGGCGGCACCGGAGACCCGGTCCAGTGTGAACAGATAATAGGGCAGTACACCCAGCTCAAAGACCCGTTCACACAGGCTCATCAGGGCAGGTAAAGCGTCATTCACGCCTTTTAGCAATACGGCCTGATTGAGCAAGGTGATCTGATGATCGCGAAGTAACTGCAGAGCGCCTGCTACCTCGGTATCAAGTTCTTTGGCGTGGTTGGCATGAATCACCAGAACAGCGTTTAGGCGGCTATCTCTGAGTCGTTGACAAAATGCAGCTGTAATTCGTTGCGGAATCATAATCGGCAACCGACTGTGGATACGTAACCGTTTCAGGTGTGGGATCGTTTCCAGATCATCCAGCAGTCGGAAGAACCGGCTGTCCGGTGTTGCCAGCGGATCGCCTCCGGAGAAAATGACCTCATGGATGGTGGTGTCGGCACTGATGTAGTCGAGAATTTGCTGCCACTGTTTTGGCCCCAGGCGGTTGTCCTGGTAGGGAAAATGACGCCGGAAACAGTAACGGCAGTTGATGGCACAGGCACCGGTCAGCACCAGCAGTACACGGCCTTTATATTTGTGTATTAGTCCCGGTACCGGATTGGCTGCCTGTTCGCCCAACGGATCCTGACTGAAGCCGGAGACGGTTTCCAGTTCCGCCCCCAGTGGCAGTATCTGCTGCAGGAGAGGGTCCTGCGGATTACCCGGTTCAATGCGTGACAGGAACGGCTGTGGCACCCGCAGAGGAAAAAGTTTGCAGGCCTCAATGGCTGCCGGGAGCAGGTCGGGTGACAGTTGCAGTTGATTCAGCAATTCTGCCGGATCTTCAATGCATTGGCTGAGAATGTCCTGCCATGAGGGTAGGTTCTCAGCAGCAAAAAGAGAGATAGGCATTTGCATGAATCTTTGCGAAAGGATGGCTAAAAGTTGCTCGCATTCTGCTTTTAAGTAGAATGTCTGTCAATTTTCCGGTGGTGGCTTTTTTCAGCCTCATCTTTTCTACTCAAAGTACCGAGAATATTATGGCAAGCGTTTCTACCAACCAGTTCAAAAATGGCATGAAAGTCATGATCGATGGCGACCCCTGTTCTATGGTCGACGTTGAGTTTGTTAAGCCAGGTAAGGGCCAGGCCTTCACCCGCGTAAAACTGCGTAACCTGCTCAGTGGTCGTATCTGGGAGCGTACCTTCAAGTCCGGAGATAGTGTTGAAACGGCTGATGTACTGGATACTGATATGGAATACTCCTACTACGATGGTGAACTGTGGTATTTCATGGACCCCAATACCTTTGAACAGGTCGGTGCGGATGCCAACGCGGTGGGCGACACTAAACAGTGGCTGAAAGAGCAGGACCGTGTCACGATCACCCTGTTTAATGGTAATCCGATCTCCGTGACCCCGGCTAACTTTGTTGAGTTGACAGTGGTTGAAACAGATCCGGGTGTTAAAGGTGATACAGCTCAGGGTGGCTCTAAGCCTGCAACTCTGGCAACCGGTGCTGTGGTGCGTGTACCGCTGTTTATCAATGAAGGCGATGTGCTGAAAATTGATACCCGGACCGGTGAGTACGTTTCCCGCGCCTGATGTTGCGTATCAAGACCTGACGGCAGCTTCGGCTGCCGTTTTTTGTTTCCGGAGATAAGCGATGACCCCGTGGCAGCCCAGTGCTTCAGTTGAAACCTTGCAGCAGCGTGCTGCAATCCTTGGCCGGATCAGGACTTTTTTTTCACAGCGGCAGGTACTGGAAGTGGAAACACCGCTGATGTCGCATTGCGCTGTCAGTGATCCTCATATTGATAGTATCTCGGTTAACTATCAGGCCGCAGGGGACAGTGCGCAGGCGCTGTTGTATCTGCAGACTTCACCTGAGTATGCAATGAAGCGCTTGCTGGCGGCAGGCAGTGGTTGTGTCTATCAGCTTGGTAAAGCGTTTCGTAACGGCGAATCCGGGCGTCGGCATAATCCTGAATTCACCATGCTGGAGTGGTACCGGATCGGTTTTACAGACACTGATCTGATGGATGAAATCGAAGCGCTGGTGAGTCCGATACTGGGCATTGAAGGTATCGAGCGACAAACGTACCTGGATATTTTTCAGCAGTATCTGAAGGTTGACCCAACGGTATTGTCCGTCGCTGAACTCAAAAAGCTCACGGCTGAGTATATAGAGATAGAACTGGATGATTCTGATCCGGTGACCTGGCGGGATCTGCTGTTTAGTCATGTGATTGAGCCACAGTTACAGGCCCGCAATGCGGTATTTGTAACCGACTACCCGGCGGATCAGGCGGCTCTGGCTCGTCTGAAAACGGATGCCAGTGGACGGCAGGTGGCGGCCCGGTTTGAGCTCTTTGTTCGTGGTATGGAACTGGCCAATGGTTATCATGAACTGACAGATGCACAGGAACAGGCCCGCCGATTTGAAGCCGATCAGGCCTACCGTGCAGCGCATGGCTTGCCGCAGAGGCCGCTGGATATGCGGGTGGTGGGCGCATTGCAGACCGGGTTGCCTGATTGTGCCGGTGTAGCGCTGGGGGTTGACCGTCTGGTTATGTTGGCATTGGGTGCGGAGGCGCTATCGCAGGTGCTCGCCTTTGATGTCAGCCGGGCCTGATCTACTGTCATTCCCGGGGAGACAGCCGCCGCAAAACCATCTACGCTTTTTGGGTAGGGTGTGACTTTCGTCTAGTCTTATCGAAGGTGAACTCAGGAGGTGTCTGGATGGCAGAACTGGATCAATTGAAACAGCAAACCTGCTTTTGCCTGCAGCTGATGGCCCCGGAGCTGGGGGATGCATCGCCGCTGGTGGATGAATGTTTTACTGATGCGCAGAAGTATTTTCGCAATAACTTTATTCTGCAGTTTCGCCCGGAGGCCTGGGCCAAAATTACGCTGACCTATTACAAGCATTTTCTCGATACCGGCTGCGATGTCTCCGTTGCCGAGATCGTTGCGGTGGTGGTGCGCGATGCTATCGGTACCAACCGGATGGATTTTCTGACCCTGAATCTGGCGCAGCAGAAACGGCTGCAAACTCCTCAGCGGCAGGAAGAAACGCCAACCCGGGATAAAGAGTGCCCGCTCTCGTTAGTCAAAAAATAAACCTCAGGCCGGCAGTTCGTTCATCAGTGCGATCCGCATCCGCCTGACGGCTTCTTCCAGTACGCTTCTCGGACAACCAAAATTCAGTCGCATAAACTGATTGTCGCCAAAATCACGCCCCGGTGACATGCCAACGCCTGCTTGTTCAAAAAAGTGCGCCGGGTTGCTCAGTTTGGCAGCTGAGACATCAATCCAGGCCAGATAGGTTGCTTCAATGGGCAGTAGCTTCAGCCCGGGAATCTGGTTGATCTCCTGCATCAGGTAATCACGGTTGTTCCGAAGGTACTCCAGCTGTTGCTGATTCCAGGTGTCTCCATCCTGATAGGCGGCCATGGCGGCGGTATACCCCAGCAGGTTGACGTCTGGAACGATGCCTTTACGGGCATTGATAAACTGCTGTCGCAGGCGGGCATCCGGCACGATGGCAAATGAGCAGGCTAATCCGGCAATGTTGTAGGTTTTGCTGGGGGCCATCAGCGTGATGGTACGTGCTGCGATTTCAGGACTGAGGCTGGCCAACGGAATGTGATTCAGGCCCTGCTCCAGTATCAGGTCACAATGGACTTCGTCAGAACAGACGTAGAGATCATGTTTGAGAATTGTCTCGGCCAGTGCTTCAAGCTCATCACGGCGATAGACTGTGCCACCCGGGTTATGCGGGTTACAGAACAGCAGGAGTTGACTCCTGTCGGTTAACTGAGATTCAAGCTGATCGGCGGTCAGCAGCCAGCGCTCCGTCTCAAGCTGCATGGGTACTTTAACGACCTGACGGTCAGACAAACGCGGAGCCGACATAAAGGGTGGATAGATGGGGGTGGCGGTGAGTACCTGATCCTGTGTTTCGCCAACGGCCCGGCACGCCACATTCAGGCCGCAGACCAGGCCCGGTAGCCATACCAGCCAATCCGGTTCGATCTGCCACTGATAGAGGGTCTGCATTCTCTCGACGACTAACTGATTCAGTTCCGGCGGTGTAATGGTATAGCCGAAGACGCCGTGATCGATCCGTTCATGCAGCGCCTTGATGACCGCAGGTGGGGCAATAAAGTCGGTATCGGCTACCCACATGGGCAGAATGTCGGTATTGGAATACTTTTCCCATTTCTGGCTGGAAGTACCCCTGCGATCGATCCGGTGGTCAAACAGTTTTTCCATAGGGTTTTGAATCAGTTTTAACTATGTGAGAGATAAAAAACATTGTAGATGGCCGGGCTTGCAAAAGGCTATTCTGTCATTATAGTGATCACCAACTTTGCTACGGTCATTGGTGCCTGGTATCCGAACGGTTTACAGGGTAAACGCGCGGGTGCTTTAGCCCGCGAATGAGCCCGCTTCGGCTTGCCCGTAATGTTATTTCTTATTCTTTGCCCAAGCTGCCGTAGTTTGTAATGCCTTTCTGGTGCGTTGATACTCAAGGTAACAGGTTCGCACCTTAAATTGGAGCCATGTCGATGAGCACAAGTAACCGCGTAATTATTTTTGATACTACCCTGCGAGATGGCGAGCAGAGTCCCGGTGCATCCATGACCCGGGATGAAAAACTGCGCATTGCCAAGCAGCTCGAGAAGATGCGGGTGGATGTGATCGAAGCCGGTTTTGCCATCGCCAGCCCCGGTGACTTTGAATCGGTTAAGACGATTGCCGAAGCGGTAAAGGAGAGCACCGTGTGTTCGCTGTCACGGGCACTGGATGCAGACATTGATCGTGCCGGTGAAGCACTGCGTAACGCTGCCAGTGGCCGTATCCATACCTTTATTGCCACCTCTCCGATCCACATGAAATACAAACTGCAGATGAACCCGGATCAGGTGGTTGAGCAGGCTGTGCATGCGGTTAAACGGGCGCGTAACCTGATTGATGATGTCGAGTTTTCGCTGGAAGATGCCAGTCGCTCTGAACTGGATTTTATGTGTCGCATTATCGAACAGGTGATTGCGGCGGGTGCCCGTACCATCAATATTCCGGATACCGTCGGTTATGCCGTACCCGGTGAATTTGCTCACACCATCGGACAGCTGATAACCCGTATTCCTAACGCCGATAAAGCGATCTTTTCGGTGCATTGTCACAACGATCTGGGCCTAGCGGTAGCCAATTCGCTGGCGGCGGTCGGTGCCGGTGCGCGTCAGGTGGAATGTACCGTTAACGGGCTGGGCGAACGTGCGGGTAATGCGTCGCTGGAAGAGATCGTGATGGCAATCCGCACCCGTAAGGACAGTCTGGGGGTTGAAACCAATATTGATACTACCCAGATCGTGCCGGCATCACGTCTGGTGTCTACTGTTACCGGTTTCCCGGTGCAGCCGAATAAGGCGATTGTGGGCGCCAATGCCTTTGCTCATGAGTCCGGCATCCATCAGGATGGCGTGCTCAAACACCGTGAAACCTATGAGATCATGACGGCGCAGGATGTGGGCTGGAACACCAACCGCATGGTGTTGGGCAAGCTGTCGGGCCGTGCGGCCTTCCGCACCCGTCTTGAAGAGCTGGGCACCACCTTTGCCAGTGATGCGCAACTGAACAGTGCGTTTTCCCGCTTCAAAGAGCTGGCCGATAAAAAACATGAAATTTTTGATGAAGATTTGATCGCGCTGGTCAGTGATACCCGTGCCAGTGCCAGCAGTGAAAAGTTCAAGCTCAGCAGCATGGCTGTGACTTCACAGACCGGTGAAACGCCACTGGCGAAAGTGGTGCTGCGGGTGGATGATCAGGAACAGCAGGCAGAAGCACTGGGCAGTGGCCCGGTTGATGCCGCATTCAAAGCGATAGAAACCATTGCCCATTCCGGCGCTAACCTGCAGATTTATTCTGTGAATGCCGTGACCCAGGGTACGGATTCGCAGGGTGAAGTGACTGTACGTCTGGAAAAAGGTGGCCGCATTGTGAACGGTCTTGGGGCTGATACTGATATCATTATTGCTTCAGCCAAAGCCTACATTCATGCCCTGAACATGCTGGATGCCAATATCCAGAAAGCGCACCCTCAGGTCTGACGGAGTTTAAACGTGCAGCAGCAGCTCAGACATCAGTATCTGGAAGCCATGGGTATCACCAGCTGGCTGCCGCGCTGTGAGCTGCCGGGGGCTGCACCATCAGCCGACTGGGTAAGCGATTTTCGTTATCCGGGGCCGGATATCCCATTTGAGTCAGCCTCTGCTTCCGCGCCTGTCGTCAGGGCGGAAAGACCCGCTGCGGCTCAGCAGGGTGCCAGGGCAGCGTTAGCGGCTTTAGGCGCTGTGGTGGAGCCTGAGAAAGCTGTAACTCAATCTCCGGAGCCTGACTCAACGTCAGACTCAACAGACGCTGAGTCGACGCCACGGGCTGCAGTTTCAGAGCATGTTCCAACCTTCAAGCTGGCGTTTTTTCGGCTGGGTGAATGTCTGGTGATTGATAGCCTGCCGCCACAGGGCAGTACTTTCTCAGCCACGTATCAGCATCTGGCGATATCCATTGCTTCCAGTCTGGGTATCACCGGGCAGACGGGTGAGCCGGATTTAATGCCCTGGCCCATGTTTGCCAGCAAAACTCTCGATCAGCGCTGGCCGGAAGCGGTCAAAAGTGTGGCTTATAAATTACAGAAAGAGCTGCGTCTGCCAACCCGGACGGTGCTGCTTTGTGGCGAAGCCGCTGCCCAGATGGTATTGCAGCGCCATGAACCGCTGGATGCTTTGCAAGGCATCGTGTTTACTCTTCCCACAGGCGTCAAAAGTGTCTGTGGCATGAGTCTGTCCGAGTTGATGCATATTCCCGGGGCTAAAAAATCTTACTGGCAACATCTTCAGCCCCTGCGTCAGGCGCTGATTGCCCATGGCTGATATCAAACCACTCACGCTTTCCAATCTCTCTCAGTTAATGACGCAGGAACAGCTGTGTTTCCCTCATGAAGCCTGGTCCGAGTCATTGTTGCGTTTGCAACTGAGTGATAAAAACCGTTGTAGTTTTGGTTATTTTGGTGAAGATTTGTGCGCGTTCGCCTGTTTCTCTGTGGTCTTGGATGAAGCAGAGTTACTGCAGGTCGGAGTCAGTCCTGCATTACGCAATCAGGGCGTTGCCAAAACACTGCTGCTGGAATGCTTTCGTCAACTCAAAGCCGGAGAAATAGCGCGGATTTTGCTGGAAGTCCGGGCAGGTAATCGGGCCGCACTGGCGTTGTATCAAGCGCTGGGTTTTGCAGTGGATGGCCGTCGTGCGGGTTATTATCCTGCCACAACATCGTCTGCTGCCGAAGATGCGGTATTGATGAGCCTGACGCTGGATAAATGAATCCGGCTTGCGCTGGATCAGTCTGAACCAGCAGGCCCGGCGTATAAGATGGAACGCATTGCTGTAATGGGGTGCCCGTTATCATGAGTTTTTCCAGTGATCTTTTCAGTGCTGCCTGGGTCTGGTCCAGCGGACTGATCTACAGTCTTGTGCTGTTTGTAGCGGTATGGCGTGCGCCCTGGCCCGTCATTGCCGGTAATCGGGTATTGCAGCATATGTTGTTCGGCGCGACGGTATTGCTGATGATTCTCTGGAGCATGCGCGCCGGAATCTCGCCAGGCTTAGGTATCCATTTTCTGGGCGTTACCCTGCTGACGCTGGTGTTTGGCTGGGATCTGGCGATTCTTTCCGCCACGGTCGCTCTGCTGGGCATGGCTGTGATTGGTCGTGAGAGCTGGGACGGTTTGTTTCTGAATGGCTTGTGTTCTGTTGCGTTGCCTGTGGCGGTCAGTTGGCTGGTGCATCGACTGGTAGACCGATACCTGCCTAAAAATTTCTTTATCTACCTGTTTGTGTGCGGTTTCTTTGGAGCGGCGGTCGCGGTAGCTGCGGCCGGGGTTTCAACCAGTCTTTTGCTGGTGGCATCCGGCATCTACAGCCTCGATAAAATCATCATGGAATATCTGCGTTATTTGCCGTTGATAATGTTTCCGGAAGGGCTGCTCAACGGCATTATTTTAACCGGTTTACTGGTATTTCATCCGGACTGGATACGGACCTTTGATGCCAAAATCTATATTGATGAGCAGTGACTTCAGCGTCTAACCGGTTTTTTGGCGAGTTTGCGCTGCAGGGTACGTCGGTGCATGCCCAGTGCCCGTGCCGTTGCCGAAATATTGCCTTCATGCTCGTTGAGCACCTTCTGAATATGCTCCCATTCCAAACGGTTGACTGACATGGGCTGTTCGGTCACTTCGATGGCCGGATCAGGCTCAGACTGTTCCATCGCTGCAAGAATCTGCTCAGCATTGGCCGGTTTTGGCAGGTACTGGGTCGCGCCCAGCTTAATCGCCTCAACGGCTGTGGCGATGCTGGCATAGCCGGTCAGCATGACGATTCGCATCTGCGGATTAAGCTGACGTAGCTGAGGGATCAGATTCAGGCCCGACTCTCCCTCCATCTTCAGATCCACGGTGGCCATGTCCGGGACAAACTCCGTGAGTATTTTCATGGCACTGTCATTGCTGCGGGCGACCTCTACCGTAAAGCCGCGTCGGGTCATGGCTCTGGAAAGTACCCGGGTAAATGCAGGGTCATCATCGACTATCAGAAAACGTTCAGTCATCAGCGTGTACCGGTAAAGTGACTTCGGTCAGGGTGCCCCCGGCAGGGTGGTTATACAGGCGAACATCACCATCATACCGGGCCAGCGTCGTAGCTGTCAGAAACAAACCAATGCCTAAGCCCTTGCCTTTAGTGGTTACAAAGGGTTTACCCAGGTGCTGGCTCTGCTCAAGGCTGATACCCGGCCCCTGATCATGTATCTGTAAGATACAGTGCTGATCGTTCCAGTCGAGTGTGATCTTGATATTCGCCGGGTTTGCATCAGAGGCGTTATTCAGCAGGTTAAGTAACGACTGTTTCAGCGAGATGGTTGAACAGAGTTGTGGTGCGGGTGTATGACCCACAACCTTATAGCTCATCGCCTGCAATTCCGGACGTTGCACCTGCCACTGTTCCAATACGTCATCCAGCAATTCGGTTGCCGGAAGCCACAGCTGACTTGCGTTCTCCTGTTGTACGCTCTGGGCTAATTGCCGTAAGCGTTCACCACAGAGCACACTCTGTTGTTTTAGCAGCTGAATATCTTCAAGCAGTTCCGGGTTGCTGGCATAGTCATGCTGCATCTCTTCCAGTAATACTGTCATCGTGTTTAATGGTGTACCCAGCTCATGGGCCGTGCCAGCAGCCATGGTCGCCAGTGACAATAATTGCTGATCCTGTATGCGTCGTTCCCGTTCGATTTCCAGCTGTTGTTGCTGTGCCTGCATGGCGAGGCGCATACGCACTATAAAATAGGTCACTACCAGCACTGTCAGCAAAAAGTTAATCCACATACCCAATACATGAATGTCGAACAGTTGCAGCACCTGCTGATGATGTTTTTCGCTGAAAATAACCAGTGGCTGATAGTGTGACAGCAGCAGGCTGTAGATCAGCACAACAGAGACTGAAACCACCCAGACATACAGGCTGGACAGGGTGGCCGCCGCAATAATCAGTGGAATCAGGAGCAGAAATATAAACGGATT
>ERZ1031170.98-NODE-98-length-10546-cov-6.447908_pt1 | contig 10546 bp, 11 predicted proteins | sample MGYA00518222_ERZ1031170 | MGnify/ENA primary metagenome ERZ1031170 (study PRJEB33718, sample SAMN03159772) | human skin metagenome | collected 2014-05-20 | study: EMG produced TPA metagenomics assembly of the PRJNA266117 data set (Human skin bacterial metagenome and... | reverse complement strand
AGATGTGTATAAGAGACAGGCAAAAAACAAAGTAAATTCTATAAAAAAATACCTGGTTTTCATCAAAATTTCATTTTAATGCCTTAGGTAACAAGGCTTAGCGAATCACCGGAATGCTGCACTGCACATCGGCATTTTGACCACGGTGACGCAAGAAGTGATCCATCAGCACAATCGCCAGCATGGCTTCCGCTATGGGCGTTGCTCTGATACCTACACAAGGATCATGACGGCCCTGTGTCACCACTTCAATGGGCTCCCCTCTGGCATTGATGCTTCGACCAGGCAAACGCAGACTCGATGTTGGCTTAAGTGCGATGTGCGCCACAACGTCCTGTCCGGAGGAAATTCCTCCTAACACACCACCTGCATGATTGGACAAAAACCCTTCTGGAGTCATCTCGTCGCGGTGCTCCGTACCTTTTTGTTCAACCACCGCAAAACCATCGCCAATCTCAACACCTTTAACGGCATTAATGCTCATCAGGGCATGAGCAATATCGGCGTCCAGACGGTCGAATATAGGTTCACCCAGGCCAACAGGAACGCCTGTCGCAATAACCGAAATTTTCGCGCCAATGGAATTACCCTCTTTACGCAAGGCATCCATATAGGACTCAAGCGGCTCCACCAGCGCAGCATCCGGACAGAAAAACGGGTTCTGATCAACCTGCTCCCAGTCAAACTGAGTCGGATCAATCTTCAGCGGGCCCAGTTGTGACAGATAACCTCTGACTGCCACACCTTTGCTGGCGAGGAACTTCTTCGCTATTGATCCAGCGGCAACACGCATGGCCGTTTCACGGGCAGATGAGCGTCCACCACCCCGGTAATCACGGAAGCCATATTTGTGGCTATAAACATAATCCGCATGGGCCGGACGAAAGGTTTCAGCGATATTGCTGTAATCCTTGGAGCGCTGGTCGGTATTTTTGATCAGCAGGCCAATCGGCGTACCTGTGGTTTTGCCTTCAAACACACCGGACAGAATCTCCACTTCATCGGCTTCACGACGCTGCGTGGTATGACGGGATGTACCAGGTTTGCGCCGGTCAAGATCAAGCTGCAGATCTGCTTCACTCAGTTCGATGCCCGGAGGACAACCGTCCACGATACAACCCAGCGCTTTACCGTGGCTCTCACCAAAGGTCGTCACTGTGAACAGTTTGCCAAAACTATTTCCAGACATGGGGTCTCTTCCGTTGCTGTAAGATCAAATGGGGAGCCGAGTATACCAAAAACGGCTGCTGCAATTAAAATCAGATCAGGTCTTTGTGCTGAGCCAGCTCAGCTGCGCTGATAGCAAATACACCATTGCCGCCCTGCTCAAATTCGAGCCAGATCACGGGTAATTCAGGGTATTGCTGCATCAGGTGGACTTCACTGTTGCCCACTTCAACCACCAGCAATCCCTCTTCAGTCAGGTAGTCACAGGCCTGGCGCAGTATCCTGCGGGTAATGTCCAGACCATCGCAGCCGGATCCCAGGGCCAGTTCAGGCTCATGCCTGAATTCATCGGGCATACTGGCAAGGTCTGCCGCATCAACATAAGGCGGGTTGCTAACAATCAGTTCATATTTCCGCCCTTGCAGTCCACTGAACAGATCTGACTCAATGGCGACCACACGGTCTTCTAACCCGTGTTTTTCGATATTCAGGCGGGCAACGTCCAGCGCATCAGTTGAAATATCAACCAGATCCACTTCGGCATCCGCAAACGCATAGGCGCAGGCAATACCGATACATCCGCTGCCTGTGCACAAATCCAGCACCTTTGTCACCGGGCCTTCTGCTAACCAGGGTGAGAACTGCTGCTGAATCAGTTCCCCGATGGGGGATCTGGGAATCAATACCCGTTCATCGACATAAAATGGCAATTCGCAAAACCATGCCTGGCGCGTGATATAGGGTAAGGGTTTACGTTCATGCACCCGTTGCTCGATAAAACTCAGAACCCGGGCCTTCTCATCAGGCAGCAGGGCACCATCCAGTACAGCCGGGTTCACATCCCAGGTAAGGTCAACTGCAGCGAGCACAAGCTGCACCGCTTCATCCCAGTTACTATCTGTGCCATGACCCAGAAACACCTCGTGGCGGGTAAACTCACTCATCGCAAAGCGGACATAGTCACGTAATGTGTGCAGGCAGGACATGATATGGGCTTGATCACGCATTCCGGGCAACCGATAATCAAAAAAATTGGCTCGATATAGTAAAGAAAAGCACAGCCCAATACCATGAGTTCAGACGCTTCAGACAACGACATCAGCTTTAAAGACGCCCTGCAGGATGTGACACCGCACCAGCACGACCGGGCCGATCTCGACGTGCGCAGCAAAAATGATGCGCAGAATCAGCATTATCGCCGCACCGCCGCTGTCCGTCAGGACGAATTAATTGTAGATGGATTATCGGATGCCAACGTCACCCGTGTCGGTTCTGAAGATGAACTTCTATTCGCCCTGCCGGGTGTACAGCACCGACTATTGCAACGTCTAAAACAGGGACATATACCCTGGGACCAGGGGCTGGATCTGCACGGCTATACCGTTGACCAGGCGCGGGATCAGGTGAGTTTATTTATTCGGGATGCCCGCCAGCAAAAGCTTCGCTGCCTGTTGCTGGTACATGGCAAAGCACACAGTGGCGAAGCGTTACTCAAATCCTATGTCAATGAATGGCTGCGCCGGCTGCCAGGTGTGCTGGCTTTCTGTTCTGCCCAGCCTGCCGATGGCGGCAACGGTGCGCTATACATACTGCTCAAGCGCTGACTAGCCTACACTGCGCTCCAGGTCCTGCAGATGTTCACGGGTTGCCAGACGACCAAACTCTATCACCTCTCTGGCCCGATGAAACTCGTAAAAGCTACAGATCTTTTTCGGCACTCTGATAACAAGATCCGGCGGATAACCCGCGATCTTGTATTCGGAAAGACTGGCCTGCATCACCTCAACAGAGTTAAGCAATATATCCAGCCGCCCTCCTGCTTCTTTGGCAAAGGGTATTTTTTTTCCATTACCGGTATCGTTGGTTTCAGGCACATGCCAGTCGTCGCTCATACCTGAACGCTCCAAAAAGCGGGTATCGGGCCATTGCAGAGTGCTGTAACAACCTTCCGGAATATTCAGGTCAACGGCGATAATAAGGTCCGCCTGCGCAGAGACCACGGGAATAATGGGCAAAGGATTCAACACGCCACCGTCCACCAGCAAGCGGCCATCCCGCTCCACAGGGGTAAACAACCCGGGAATGGCAACGGATGCCCGCAGGGCTTCCAGCAGTGGTCCACGCTGAAACCACACCTCTTTTTGTCGGGTTATATCAGTAACAATAGCGGTAAATGGAATTGCCAGATCCTCAATGCGCGGCGAGGACTGAAGAATTTCAGCCAGTTTAACGAACAGCCGGTCACCCCGGATAGCCCCCCGGCTGAGCGTAAAATCAAGTAGCCTTAACACCTGCATCCAGTTGAGTGAGGAGACCCAGTCACGATACTCAGACAGCTTGCCGGCGGCATACATGCCGCCGACCAGGGCTCCCATTGAGCTCCCTGATATCGCAACAATGTCATAGCCGCGGCGTCGAATTTCTTCGATGGCACCGATATGGGCATAACCCCTGGCGCCTCCGCTGCCAAGTACCAGTGATACCGTTGTCATGCGCTTAGTCTTTTCCTGACCCTTTATAGGCATCAGTGTAGGCAAAAATTTCAGTAGAGGGAGTTGCCAGACCTGGCAATATAAATCCACCCAGTGGGTGTATACGAATCTGCTGCGGCGTAACCCCCAGGGCAATTAACTGATTTTGCACCTCAGTGAGTTGCTCCCGGGCATAATCCATCTGAGCAGTTTTAGTCGCACCCTCAAATGCGTATTTCACCAGCCAGACCACGTCACCCGATTGCTTCAGATGGATAGCCAGCTGAGAAATGTCCGCCGCCGTTGTAATCGGAATCGCCACAACCGAAGCTGCTGAGGGAACGGGCACACTTGTACCGGGTGCCTCGACAACTTCCAGACGCGTGAAAACCCGCTTATTACCGCGGGTAATGCTATATAAGCTGAAGTAACGCTTATCAGCCCTGGCGGCAGCATATGACTGCCCCACATCCGGGCCATAAAGACGGAAGTAGCCAAAAATATCGTTGGCCCAATGATTGCTGCTGCCACAGGCCCGCCCCTGACATTCAAACAAAACTTCAGCGCCTAACGCCTTGATCTGATCAAGATAAAAATCAAACGCTTCAGACGCCAGATGATTTTCAGGAATCTGATAGGTGATCTGGGTTAACTGCCCCTCGACCCGCTCCTCTTTCTCCGGGCGTAATACCCCGTTAACTTTCTCCAGTCCGCCCAGAATAAACCGGTAATCGGATTCAGCCGCGTTTGAATACTGGACGATGTCTGAATAAGGGAAGCGTTTAATGTCTGGGTAATCAGCGGCACCATAGGGTTCAGCGCTAACCGAGCCAGACAACAGCCAAAACAGTGTGAGGGAAAGCTTAACTAAACGCATTTATTGTCCTTATGATCCGCTTAAACAGGGCCAGTGTTTATTCATCGCTGCTGCTACAGCCATAGCACCCTGCGATGTCATATGAAAATGATGACCGCCTTTGGTCGTTTCTACCAACACTGTACGAAGGCTTGAACGCCAGGGATCAATCAGCGTCTGACGCGCAAAATCCGTGGCGACCAAAATAAATCCGGGGGCTTTAAGTGCGGCAACAAACGCCGCCACCTGGGCACTGGAGAGCCGTACAAGCGATGGCTGTAATAGCGCAGAGTCATGTGTCCAGACCCAGCCCTGATCGGTAGGCTTAAGCCCCCGACTGACCAGCGCTGTTGCCATCGCTCTGCTTAATGGCCAACGGCCTGAGACCCGCAACTGAATAGCGTCTTCCGGTTCATCGAATATTTTGACCGGTCGATTGGCCAGTTTGTTTCGTTTACGCAACGCGTCAGCCATCAACCCGGGCAACTGAGCTTCAGCATAGATCATGGGTGCCAGTCCTTCTAAAAACCCCACCGCCAGCACCTTTTCCGGCGCGACAGCCGCCATAATCATCGCAATACTGGCACCCATCGAGTGACCCAGCAATGCAAACTGCTGCAGCCCGAGCGACGCCGAAACAGCAAGCATATCTACAGCATAGTCCCAGATCTGGTAAGCAATACCGGAGGGCCTGTGCTGCGAATAACCATGACCGGCCAGGTCAACAGCAATTAAACGAACACCGGTCAGGCTCTGCGCAACCCAGTCAAAGCTGGCGGCATTATCCAGCCAACCATGCAGTGCCAACACAGGTACCCCGTCTGCCGGTCCATATTCGACCGCAGCAAATTGATAACCATTGGCTTCAATATTGATTTCACGGGAATTATTCTGCATTGCGTGATCTTTGATAGCGTTTCACCACAGCTCAGGTTAATTGCGTTACCATAGGCCGATACTAACCATTATCTCAGGGATCGCATAGATGAAACTCAGCCTCAAGTTTGAGAAGGACCCAGCACTTAACGCCCCGCAAAAGCTATTTTTCCTGCTCTTTGGCCTGCTGTTTCTGGTTGCTCCTTTTTATTACCAGCCTAATCTCGGTGGCGAGGGTTTATACCTCCCCTTTAACAACACACTCTGGATAGTCAGCAGCTGGATCATTGCCGCCGGTTTTTTCTTAATGATCAGAAGTCGCCAGCTTATTTTGCCTGCCCATTGGCTGGCCCTGAGCATGTTGCCGGTAGGCGCGCTGATCAGTGGCTTTCTGACTGACAATACGAACCCGACCGAATGGGCCATGCGCATTTTAGTACTGTTCGGCAGTTACCTTCTGTTGATCAGCTTTTACCAGTTCCGCCTGACACCCCGGCAAATTGAACGCAGCCTCTATCTGTTACTGATGACAGGCCTTGTTTCAGGTTTTTACGGGCTGTTGCAACTGGTTCCCAAGATTGAGATGGCACCCTATATGCCGCTCAGTGGCTCCCGAACGCCCTTTGGCATTTTCCAGCAAATAAACCTGCAGGCCTCACTGATGGCCACCACGCTGGTATTGTTATTCTATCTGATTAGCCGTCCCACACTGTCCGGGATGCACTGGGTTGTTAAGCTCGCTCTGTGCCTGACCGGCTTTATCTGCTGCTTTATCATCGCCTACAGCGGTTCACGTGTTGGCCTGTTAGGTGCTGTTCTGGGGCTGGCAATATTATTTTTGGGCCGCTGGCGCCTATTGCTAAACCATAAAATCATGCTGGGTCTGGTTCTCGTCTGCTGTACCGCCGGCGGCGTGCTCGGTAGCTCCGGGCTCACAAAAACCATGCACAAATTTGACCAGGCAATCGGTGGTATGGAGAGCGATGTCCGGTGGAAAGTCTATACAATTTCATTGGATCTTGTGCTTGAAAAACCGCTATTTGGGCATGGTGTTGGCAGTTTTCAGAAAGTATTCCAGGATAAACGCGCCGAATATCAGACTGACGGTATATTCAGTTTAGGATCGGAGCCCCGCTTTACACATCCACACAACGAACTCCTGCTCTGGCTGATCGAAGGCGGAATACTGTCTATTGCGGGGGTTCTTGTGGCCGCCATTGCAACCTTTTATCAACTTATGCAGGTTGGCTGGCAAAGGGGGAGCGGTTATGCCGCCCTGCTGATTCCAATCGTACTGCACAGCCAGGTTGAATTGCCGTTTTATATCAGTAACACCCACTGGCTCCTGCTGCTGTTTTTACTGTTCGTGGTCAATCAGCAAAACAAAGTGTCACGTTCGACTGATGGCCTGTCACTGGCGGCGCAGAAGACCTTGCCGGCCGTTGCTTTCACTGCTGCTGTCACGGTCAATGCGTTTCTGATACATGCCCTTTATTCCTATACTGGCATTATCAGTTATCTGAGAGATCAACAACGCCCTCAACACTACCTGCAGGCAGCGCTGATTAACCCCTATTTCCGGGACTATGCGACCTACCTCACACTGAAACAGAATATGTACAAGGGCTTTGATGAGAATGACGGCCGACCGGCTGTGGAATATATTGGCTGGGCCACACGCCACCTGAATGTTTCCCCTCAGGTACCGGTATATCTGGATCTGGCCGTGGCTTACGGTGCTTTGAATAAACTTGAAGAGAGAGATGCAGTCTTGCACGAGGCCATGGCTATGTATGACAGTAACAAATCCCTGCAAGGACTACAGGCCCGGTTCAGGCCAGCTAAACCGGACGCCAGTTCTGCAGCATCTGCCCCAGCCCAGCCGCCGGCCAGTCAGCCTGAATCCTGACAATTTCACCGCAAACAAAGGGTAAAGGATAATGTTCACTGCCTTCACAGCACAGGGCAGTGACATAACCCACCAGTGGCAGATGCGTTACCACCAGCGGCGTCAGGTCAGCAAAAGGTTCAAGTGAAACAAGGGCCGCCGAAGGCGAGCCTTCAGGTATCCATTCGGGCAAAACCTCAATCGCACTAATTCCCAGCGTTTCGGCCACAATCCCTGCGGTTTGAGTCGCTCGTTTGTAGGGACTGTGCAAGATAGCATTCACATCCTGCAGCTCAGCCGCGATATCACCTATAAAGCCCGTTAATTTGCGCTTCCCTTCCGCTGTCAGGCAGCGCGCCGCATCTGTTGCAGCATAGGCTTCAGCCTCTCCATGCCGCATCAGATAGAATTTCACGCGTCATCCCGGGGCAGGACAAACTCAACATCTGTGCTTTGTTCGTTTGTCATCAGCATTTTCACCACATCCGCAATCGGTGCATGCTCAAATACCACCGCATAAAGCGCAGACACCAGTGGCATATACACATCCATGGCGGCGGCTTTTTCTTTCACCTGCTTAATCGTATTCACGCCTTCCGCAACCTGACCCAGCACAGAAACCGCTTCTTCAAGAGATTTACCCTGGCCCAGAGCATACCCGACCCGGTAGTTTCGACTGAGGGGCGACATGCAGGTTACGATCAGGTCACCAACGCCCGCAAGACCAATAAACGTCATCGGATTTGCACCCATACACACGGCAAAACGACTCATCTCTGCCAGACTGCGTGTCATAAGCATGCTTTTAGTGTTTTCACCCATGCCTAATGCCGCACTCAGGCCGGCCGCAATGGCATAGATATTTTTAAGTGTCCCGCCCAGCTCAACACCATAGCTGTCACTGCTGGCATAAACCCTGAAGTAGTTCCGGTGCAACACCTGCTGTACCCGGTTGCGCAGCTCAGCTTCATCACTGGCAATCACTGTTGCAGTTAACTGCCGGGCCGCAATCTCTTTGGCCAGGTTGGGCCCACTCAGTACACCAATGCGGGCCTGGGGCAACTCTTCTCGCAAGATCTGACTCATCAGGCTGAATGATTCAGCTTCAATACCTTTTGTGGTACTGACAATCATCTGATCAGGGCTTAAATACGCCGCTGCCTGCTGCACTACTGCTCTGAACGACGCGCTTGGAATCGAAACAAACACCAGGTCAGCAGACTCGAGTACAGCCTGCAGATCCGCAGAAGCAACCAAGGAATCCGAAAGCAGGTATCCGGGCAGATAACGACTGTTTTCATGGCTGTTATTCAGCTCGTCTGCACGCACGGGGTCACGCAACCAGAGTTTTACATCATGACCATTTTCAGCCGCAATATTGGCCAATACCGTGCCAAAGCTGCCACCGCCCAGCACTGCAATTTTCAGAGGTTCTGACATGATTTGCCCGCTTCACCTGTTACCGTCTGAACTGTCATCCAGACTGTCCAGTAAACGCCCGATACCATAAAACAAAAAGATTACGATAAAGTATCCCAGCAGCGAGATACCCAAAAATACCAACAGCTGAACCAGGTCACCGGTACGCTGATAACCGGCTACACCCAGCGCAGCAATCAACGCACTGAATACAATAGCGACCCAGCGACTGACAGATTTTAAATTATGCCTGTCTTGGTTCTGAGTCACTTTCCGCACCTGCTCCGGGCTGCTCATTCGCACCACTATCCGTTTCAACAGGCGCGGTTTCAGTAACAGCCACTTTCTTTTGAATCGGCTGCAATAACGCCGGATCAGGGTGGATACAATCCAGTTTGACGCCGGTTTCAGCCTCAATTTCAGGTATCAGGAATGAGTCATCTTCACAGGCAAAGCAGATGGACGTCCCTGTGGCACCTGCCCTGCCGGTACGTCCAATACGGTGGACATAATCGTCAGCATCTTCAGGCAACTGGTAATTAATTACGTGGGTAACACCGTCAATATGAATACCCCGCCCGGCCACATCGGTGGCTACCAGTACCTGAATCTTACCGCTGCGGAAATCCTCCAGTGTACGTACCCTTTTTTGCTGTGGAATTTCACCTGACATCAACGCTGCCCGGATACCATCACGGCTCAGTCGCTCGGCCAGTTTACGGGTCTGATCCCGGCGGTTACAGAACACAATCACCTTTTCAGCATGATCCTTGTCCATATAATTGCGCAATAAGTTGTACTTTTCGGAACTGGACACCAGGAAAACCTGTTGTGCCACGTTATCTGTGGTTTTGCGCTCCGACTCAATCTCCATTTTGACCGCATCAAAGGTCCATTGCGATGCCAGGTTCAGAATATCATCGGTGAAGGTAGCGCTATACAACAGCGTCTGACGGTCCGTGCCTTTGCGGGGGGTATTGCGAATGATGGTCCGCACATCGGGAATAAAGCCCATGCTCAGCATACGGTCTGCTTCATCCAGCACCAGAACTTCAACATTCCAGAGGTCGACATCTTTGCGGTTTATAAAATCGATCAAACGACCCGGTGTCACCACAAGAATGTCCACGGGTTTCTGCTTTAGCTGCTGACGCTGTTTGTCGTAATCCATACCACCAACAAGGCTGACGATATGAAGATCTGTGTATTTCGACAGATCTGCAGCATCTGAAGCGATCTGCAACGCCAGTTCGCGGGTTGGCGCAACAATCAGGGCACGTGGCTCTCCCAGACGATTGCGTTCAGGCAAGGGATAATCAATCAGATCCGTAATGATGCCCAGCAAAAATGCGGCCGTTTTCCCGGTTCCGGTTTGTGCTTTACCAATGATGTCCTTACCTGCCAGTGCGGCGGGTATGGTTGCTGCCTGAATCGGAGAAGCGTATTCAAACCCCAGATCAGCGATAGCATGCATAACAACATCAGGCAGATGAAAGTCGTGGAAACGAAACTTGCCATCAACCTCAGGCACTTGAAAATCGTCTAAATTCCAACTGGATGAAGGTTTAGAGCCCTTGCGCTGATTGCGTCCGGAACGGCGTCCAGCTGAAGGGGTTTTAGTTGTCTTTTTTTCCATCGCTGGCTCTTTAGCTTCGCTCAATTCAATATCCTAAGCAGTAATCAATCGATAGGGAGGCAACGCCGCCTGTAACTGTCGACCGTAACGACGCGTAATAAAACGTCGGTCCAGCAGCGTAATTTGCCCCTTGTCATGTTCAGTTCTGAGCAACCGCCCGGTTGCCTGTGTCAGTCGCATGGATGCCTGTCTCTTATACACATCTCCGAGCCCACGAGACCTCTCTACATCTC
>ERZ1031170.95-NODE-95-length-10794-cov-5.617003_pt1 | contig 10794 bp, 9 predicted proteins | sample MGYA00518222_ERZ1031170 | MGnify/ENA primary metagenome ERZ1031170 (study PRJEB33718, sample SAMN03159772) | human skin metagenome | collected 2014-05-20 | study: EMG produced TPA metagenomics assembly of the PRJNA266117 data set (Human skin bacterial metagenome and... | reverse complement strand
GATGTGTATAAGAGACAGGACACCCACTGCGCAGGGTTCCTGGCCGTTGGAAAGGTGCATCTCACCGGGGATCGGGCCGTTGGCCATATTGAAGGCAGGACTTTTGCCTTCCATGTAGATCTTCTCAATCGTCTCCTCAAAGAAACGACTGATCAGCATGTATTTGTACATCCATACTTCTTGTTCTTGGCTTGGTTTCATTTTGCACTCCCGAATCAGATAGGCAGCCACTACACAATTTCACGCTGTAAAATCGTACCTATCTCTCAGAGGGCAAGCCTCGTGCCAGTTAGTCAAAGTATTGATATTAAAAGAAATTAAAGAGGGAAGACTTGGAATTAAACGTAAGGAAACGCAAGATGACACAGGTAGCGCGACACTGTGTTCCAGTCAAAAAGTAAGGGAATTGAGACAGTTCAGTTCAGGTGAGGCATGCGGCTACGATAGCGACGCTCAGGTCGCCCGACCGTGCCATAAGCCACTTCGGCTTCCAGTTCACGGCTGCTGACCAGATACTCCAGATAGCGCCGGGCGGTGGTACGGCTGGCTCCGATGTGACTGCCCACTTCCTCAGCACTCAGACTGCCGGACTGTTCACTGAACACCATCCGCACCTTTTCAAGTGTCAGGGCATCCACACCTTTCGGCAGCCTGATATCAGATGAGGGTACGGTGGTTTCCGGCGCTGAAGCAGCGGAGCGCGGCAGAAGCGTATCCACATCCTTTTGCGCCAGTGACTGCATGGCATGGAGTTTATTCAGATGTTCCCGGTAGTTGTTCAGCGCCTCTTGCAGTCGCTCAAAGACCAGTGGTTTCAGAATGTAATCGAAGACTCCACCGCGCATCGCTTCGCGCAGGGTATCCACCTCTTTTGCCGCCGTAATCAGAATCACATCGACCTCACTGTTTGCCGCGCGCAGGCGGCGTAACAGATCCAGCCCGGTACCGTCCGGAAACTGAATATCCAGCAACAAAAGATCCGGTCGAAAGACCTCAACCAGATCTTCGGCCTGAGCCAGTCCGTGGGCAATGCCTACCAGTTCAAAGCCACTGATTTTTTCCAGAAACCGCCGCTGGATTTCAGCAATCTGGCGATCGTCTTCGACAATAATTACGTTGATCGGCTTCATGCAGTGTCCTTGTGCTTGGGAATATAAACAATAAACCGGCTGCCACCGCTCTGTGCCGGTTCAACCGTCACTGTGCCGCCAAGGTTGGCCAGCAGATTTTGCACCAGATGCAAACCCAGCCCATGCCCGATTTCTGCTTTGCTGCTGAAGCCCTTGAGGAAGATCTGCTCCTGCTCAGCCTCAGTCAAGCCCGGCCCCTGATCCTCTATCTCAAAGATCAGATCATTACCCAGATCCGTCATTGACAGGCTGACCTCCCCACCTGCACCCCGGCATTTCAGGGTTGCCTCCAGCGCATTGTCGATCAGATTGCCGATAATACTGACCAGTTGCTGCTTGGGCAGATGGGATGGCAGTTCGTGCATCTGACTCTCCGGATCAATTTCCAGCATCAAACCCATTTCACGCGCACGGTTGTATTTACCCAGCAGACACGCCGCCAGTATAGGATCGGTGACGGCCTCCACCAAAAGGTGGATCAATGCCTGATGACTGTGGGTTTCCTGACCGATCAAGGCCAGCGCTTCTGCGTGAGCGCCTAACTGAATCAGTCCGGCAATGGTATGCAGTTTATTACTGTACTCATGTGACTGGCTGCGCAGATTATCCGCATACTGTTCGATACGGGTCAGCTTTTCACTGACCAGATCCAGCTCATCCTTGCGCCTGAAGCTCGATACAACCCCGGTAATCGTACCGTTTTGTCGCAGCGGCAACCGGTTAACAATCAGGTTATGATCATCACGCCAGACCTCCAGATCATATTGTGGCTCACCGTTTTTCAGCACATCCAGCATTGCACTGCCCGGCAGAATCTCTTCAATCGACCGTCCGTTCAGGCGGGTATTTTCATCCAGTCCCAGTGTAGCAACCGCCGCTGCATTAAACGTTGTGATGCGTCCCTCGGCATTTATCGCAATAATGCCTTCGCGCACCGTTTCCAGGGTTGCTTCCTGTTCCCGAAAGCGGCGGGCAATCTGCTCCGGTTCGAGTCCGAAAATGGCTTTTTTGAAATGATAGGCAAACCAGACCGCAGTTGACGCACTTAAGACAAAAGAAAGGAAGATAACCGCGAGCAACGTCAGCTGATAACGACTGATCACCTGCTCGACCCTGCTCAGGTCATAGCCCACCGAAACAATACCGATAACCGTCTTGCCAGACGCTGCAAAAATGGGTGCCTTGCCCCGCATAGACCGCCCCAGACTGCCCCAGTCCTTGGTGATGTAGTCCTGACCTTTCAGCAGCACACGGTCATTATCATCGGTATCGTCATCCGACATTGAGCCGCCAATTTTACTCGCCACCGGGTGAGCCAGACGCACACCGTTCTGATCACCAATCACCACAAAACGCGCTTCTGCTGTTTTTGCCAGGGCCTGCGTTAAGGGATACAACAAATCGGAATCACGCTGCTCAACAGCCCGTTTTATTTCGGGCATGGCAGCAATAGTACGTGCCACATGCAGCGCGCGCTGGCCCATCTGTTCATCCAATGACTGCTGCAGGTAAACCACCGCAAACCAGCCAATCAGACCTGTCTGCAACAGCGCCATCAGCCCGAGAATCAGAATCATCCGGGTTTTGATCTTCAACCGACTGAACACCTCAGTTTCCTCTCCGATCTTTATGCCATGCTAACGAACAGAACCTGCATACACCCGTAAACTTTATGCACAAAATGCACTTTATGCATTAAAAAGCCTTTAATTTCATAAACTTTTCCATATAAAGCAGCTGCAGTACCTTTACCTTCGACAACAATAACTAGGCACCTGTCACACCGCCTTTGAGCCGTTTACAGGTCCACAACTGTCCGAGGTAAATCACCATGTTGAGCGCATTCCGTTTTCGTAGCCACAAACCCGTTCTGGCTGCCATTTTCGCAACCTGTATTGCAGGTACCTCTATGCAGGCCTCCGCTATGGAAAACCTGCACATACTCATTCCCGGTGGAGCCGGCGGCGGCTGGGACACGACCGCCCGAGGCATCGGCGAGGCTCTGCACAAATCGCGTCTGGTAGAAACTGTTTCCTACGAAAATCTGTCTGGCGGAGGCGGTGGTAAAGCGATTGCCCACCTGATTGAAACTGCTCAGCAGAACCAGGACACCCTGATGGTGAACTCCACACCAATTGTCATTCGCTCTCTGTCAAAAGTGTTTCCACAGTCCTTCCGTGACCTGACGCCGGTTGCAGCAACCGTCGGTGATTACGGTGCATTTGTAGTTAAAAAAGACTCACCTTATACCAGCTTTACTCAGGTGATTGAGGACTATAAGCAAGACCCTGCCCGCGTGAAAGTGGCAGGCGGTTCCGCCCGGGGCAGCATGGATCACCTGGTTGCCGCCATGGCATTCAAGGCTGCCGGTGGTGATGCGCGTCAGGTGCGTTATGTTGCCTATGATGCGGGCGGCAAAGCCATGGCCGGTTTGTTGTCGGGTGAAGCCCAGATTCTCTCCACAGGTTTCAGTGAAGCACTCACCCTGGCCGATGCAGGTGAAGTACGCATTCTGGCCATGACCGGCGAAGAACGAAATGCTGCCGCACCCGACGTACCTACCCTGAAAGAGATGGGCTATGACGCTGTTTTTGTTAACTGGCGCGGATTCTTCGCAGCTCCCGGCCTGCCAGCAGAGAAAAAACAGGCATTCATTGCCACCCTTGAAAAAATGTATGGCACGCCAGAATGGGAAACCGTACGCAACCGTAATGGCTGGAGCGAGTTGTTCCGCCCCGGTGATGAATTCAACCGTTTTCTGGAAAAACAGGAACAGGAAGTGGGCGACATGATGCGTGAACTGGGCTTCCTGCGCTGATCCTTATTACGACCCATTGTAATGGCCCAACCTTGCTCCGGTCATGCCAGATAACAGGCCCCTGACCGGAGATTTTTTCTGCCACTCATATTCACCGCATTCCAAACCAGGCCCACTGCCACTGGAGGCCCGTATGCAGATCACTAAAGACCATATTGGTGGACTGATATTCTTACTGCTGTCAGCGACCTACGGCTATTACGCCGGACAAATACCCCTGTTACCCGGGGATGATTTCGCGCCCTTTAACGCTCAGACTCTGCCCAACGCGCTGACGCTGATCGGACTTGTGCTCTCTGTCGGACTTCTGGTTACCGCATCCAGGGACAAAGCCGATGCCCTGAAGCTGTCCGGATACGATTTCAGCCTGGTTGCCAAACTGCTGGCGCTGGTGGTGATTTTTGGGCTCGCACTGGACTGGCTCGGCTTCTTTGTAGCCACTGTACTGTTTCTGCTCGGTGGCTACTGGTTGCTGGGAGAACGCCGGATTAAAACCCTGCTGCTGGCATCGCTGCCCTTTGCTGCCGGTATCTGGTTCATTCTGACCCAACTGCTGGATATCTATCTGGCTCCGGGTCGATTCTTTGCTCAACTATTCGGAGGCTGAACCCATGTTAGACGGAATTTTCACCGGGCTGACCACGGCGGTTATGCCCTTTAATCTGTTCATGGTGGTGGTTGGCTGTTTTGCCGGCACCTTCATCGGCATGCTGCCGGGTCTGGGGCCTATCTCCGCCGTTGCCCTGATGATCCCTATCACCTACGGACTCGATCCCGCCTCAGGCATTATTCTGATGGCCGGTGTCTATTATGGGGCTGTCTTTGGCGGCTCAACCTCATCCATTCTGATCAATGCACCGGGGTGCGCCAGCACAGTCGTTACCTCCTTTGACGGATACCCTCTGGCACAACAAAATCAGGCCGGTAAAGCGCTGGCACTGGCAGCTTACTCCTCCTTTACCGGCGGTACCGTAGGTGCCATTATCCTGCTGTTTGCCGCGCCGGCACTCGCCAGTGTGTCACTGAGTTTCCAGTCCAGTGACTACTTTGCTCTGATGCTGCTCGGCCTGACTGCTGTGGCGGCGTTTTCCGGCAAAGGCCAGGTGATTAAGGCACTGATCATGACCGTGCTGGGGCTGATGATTGCGACAGTCGGCACCGATGTTACCTCAGGTACAACCCGATTCACCTTTGGCAGTGTTGATCTGATCGACGGTGTCAGCTTCCTGTTATTGGCTATGGCAACCTTCGCGTTGACTGAAGTCATCATGACGGTGCTGAAAGGCCAGCATCGTAAGGAAGACGAGCAGGTGGACATGTCCAAACTGGGCAGTATGAAACTCAGCCGCGAAGAAGTAAAAGAGGTGGCCCCCACCGTTGCACGCTCTTCCGTGTTTGGTTTTATCATTGGCGTATTGCCCGGTGCTGGCGCGACTATCGCCTCTTTTCTGGCCTATGGCCTGGAACGCAACCTGGCATCAGCTAAAGAAAAGCTGAAGTTCGGTAAAGGCGCCCTGCGGGGCCTAGCCGCACCTGAATCAGCCAACAATGCAGCCTCTACCGGCTCGTTTGTACCGCTTCTGACGCTGGGCATTCCAGGCTCAGGTACCACAGCAATTATGCTGGGCGCCCTGATCGCTTATGGTATTCAGCCAGGTCCGCGTTTGTTTGTTGATAACCCGGATGTATTCTGGTCAGTTATCATTTCCATGTACTTCGGCAATCTGGTGCTGCTGATCCTTAATCTGCCGCTGATTCCATATATCTCACGTCTGTTAGTGATTCCGCGACCCATTCTGATTCCGTTAATCCTGTTTTTCTCGATCACCGGTGTCTATCTGGTGAGCTTCAACACCTTTGATATTCAGATGATGGTGATTATTACGGTAGCGGCCATCTTCCTGAAGTTACTGGAGTTCCCGATGGCACCCATGCTGCTTGGGTATATTCTGGGTGGGCTGATGGAAAACAACCTGAGCCGGGCACTGACAATTTCAGATGGCAGCTTTTCATTCCTCTGGGAACGCCCGCTGACCCTGACAATTGCCTGCATTGCGTTGCTGGTGCTGGTTACACCGTTGCTGCAACGGCTATGGCAGCACTATCGACATAAGCGGCTTACCGGCCCGGGTGCGGAAGTCGCAGTCAATGAAGGGGAAGGATAACCGCACCACCAACAGCCGCTTTTAAGCGGCTGTTTTTTTGGATTTCGACAGAAGAAGCCTGCAAAAAATCAGCCTGGAGCAGATACAAAAAAACCTGCATAAGCAGGTTTTTTTGATGGATTCTCAATCGACAACAGATGGATCTGATTTACTGCCTGAAAACCGCTGAAATTTGGTGGAGCCTAGGGGGATCGAACCCCTGACCTCAACGCTGCCAGCGTTGCGCTCTCCCAGCTGAGCTAAGGCCCCAAAAGCGGGTGCTATGGTAAGCAGTCCCGGTTTATGAGTCAAGCCTAAATACTAATTTAAAAAGGTGTTTTATTTCATGCAGTTAAATACCCCGAATCTGTATGAATCGGGGTTGTTTATCTGCTTACTCTGTTTCCAGCTGTGCGCGAATCGCCTGGAACTCTTTTTCCCAGCGTTTGCCCTCTTTTTTCGATGGGCCACCAACAACATTCAACGCATGACGTAACCGGGCGCGAGTCATGTCCGGTCCGAGTATCGCCATAGAATCCATCACCGATACGGTCTGATTGGTGCCGGCAATGGCAATAAACAGCGGATAGAGAAAATCACGGATTTTCAGCTCCATGCCATTCGCCAGTTGTTTTAACTGGTTGAACAGACGGTCTTTGTTCCACTGCGTTTCTGCATCCAGCAACCAGGATGAAAACTGCAGGACTTTACGCACCTGCTCTTCTTCCAACCCTTTGTACTCAAAATCTGCGGCCTGCAGATTCAGCATGCCAGACAGGAAAAAAACCGCCAGCGGCGCAACGTCAGAAAACTTCTCAACCCGCTGCTGAATCAGCGGCACGATCTGCATCAGATATTCTGGGTTCAGTGCCCACTGCTGATAGGCTTGTGCAAACTGTTCGGTGGAGAGGTCCTCACGTAACCAGAGACCATTCAGCCAGCTCAACTTTTCCTGATCAAAGATTGGGCCACCCAGAGAAACACGCTGAATATCAAAGTTTTCGAACATCTGCTGGCGCGAGAATTTTTCACTCTCATCCGGCATCGACCAGCCCATACGACCCAGGTAGTTCAGCAATGCTTCCGGCAGGTAACCCATGCGCTGGTAGTAGAGGATACTGGTTGGGTTCTTGCGTTTGGACAGTTTTGATTTGTCCGGATTGCGCAGCAGCGGCATATGGCACAGTTGCGGCATCTCCCAGCCAAAATACTGATACAGCAGCTTATGCTTAGGCGCTGAGTTGATCCACTCTTCGCCCCGGATCACATGGGTGATCTGCATCAGGTGATCATCCACCACATTGGCCAGATGGTAGGTTGGCATGCCATCTGATTTGAGCAAAATCTGGCAGTCCACCTGTCCCCAGTCCAGCTCAATCGTGCCGCGCAACATATCATCAATAACACAGACACCCTCTTCCGGGACTTTCATGCGGACTACATAGGGCGCACCCGCTGCCCGGCGCGCTTCAACCTCGGCGTCCGGCAGAGCAAGGTCACTCTGTTTCAACGCCGTGTGCTGCCCGGATTCACGCCGTGCATCGCGCAGTTGATCCAGCTCTTGTGCTGTCCGATAACAGAGGAAAGCATGCCCCTCTTCCACCAGACGCATGGCGTAGTCGTGATAACTGTCTTTACGTTCACTCTGCCGGTAGGGACCATGCGGGCCACCGACATCCGGACCTTCGTCCCATTCCAACCCCAACCAGCGCAGAGAATCCAGAATTGCCTGTTCAGATTCAGCCGTACTGCGTGTCTGATCCGTATCTTCAATACGCAAAATAAACTGGCCCCCATGCTGGCGGGCGAATGCCAGATTAAACAGGGCAATATAAGCGGTGCCGACGTGCGGATCACCTGTTGGTGACGGCGCAACACGAGTACGAACAGTCATGGGTATCCTTGGTAAATACTGCTTTGAATAGAGGGCGAATTATACCCGGGTAAAGGTCTTAGCTCTACCAGCCCTGATTCTGCCAGATAACGGCACCCCAGATAAGGCCACCCATTAGCAATGACACCAGCACCACAGCAGAGCCGAGATCTTTGGCCAGACCCGCCAGTTCATGATATTCGGTACCGGCCCGATCCACCACGGCTTCAATTGCCGTGTTTACCAGTTCGAAAGCCAGCACCAGCAGACAGGTTGAGATCAGCGCGGCCAGCTGCAGAGGCCCTACGGCCACAAAAAAAGACAACGGGATCAGCACCGCACTGCCCCAAACCTCATAACGAAATGCAGGTTCCTGCCGGTAAGCAGCCTTCAGACCCTGCCATGAATAAATTGTTGCGTAATAAAAACGTTTAAAGCCGGTATTTTTCGGGGTACCACTCATCATTATTTCCATTTCAGGGCTTAAGGATTGGGCCTGGCCATTCTAACAAAGTCAGGCTACAAGCCACACGCTTGGCGGGCAATGGCCAGCCAGTTCCTATATAATGCGCCACAATTGAAGCAAATATTATTGCCGGATCATGACAGTTACCCCCGCCACACCCAATCGCCGCTTTTGCGTTGCCCCGATGATGGACTGGACTGACAAACATTGTCGGTATTTTCATCGCCAACTGACGCAACATGCCGTCCTATATACTGAAATGGTCACCACCGGGGCCTTGATTCACGCAGATCCGAGTCGCTTTCTGCCTTTCAACCCCGAAGAACAACCGGTGGCCCTTCAGCTTGGCGGCAGTAACCCTGAAGAACTGGCAAGATGCGCAAAAATGGCTGAAGATTTCGGCTATTGCGAGGTCAACCTGAACGTCGGCTGTCCCAGCGATCGGGTACAGAACAATATGATCGGTGCCTGTCTGATGGCACATCCTCAACTGGTCGCAGAATGCTTAGAGGCAATGCAGGCAGCGGTATCCATCCCGGTGACGGTAAAGCACCGCCTGGGAATAGATGACCTGGATAGCTATACATTACTGGAAACCTTTGTCGATACCGTCAGGCAATCGGGCTGCTCTACTTTTATTATCCATGCCCGTAAAGCGATTCTTCAGGGACTGAGCCCTAAAGAAAATCGTGAGATCCCACCGCTTAAGTACGACTGGGTTTACCGCATCAAACAGAATTTTCCTGAACTGGAAATCATCCTGAATGGCGGTATTAAGACCCTGGCAGAGTGTGACACCCATCTGCAACATGTGGATGGTGTAATGCTGGGCCGCGAAGCCTATCACAACCCATACCTGCTGGCAGAGGTAGACCCGTTGATTTATAACATTGACCGGCCCTTGATCAGTCGCATGGAGGCAGCCCTTGCCATGCTGCCATACATCCGACATCAGCACGAACAGGGGCTGCCGTTCTATCATATCGTGCGCCATATGCTGGGGCTGTTTCATGCCCAGCCAGGCGGTAAACAATTTCGTCGTTACATCAGTGAGAATGCTCATCAGGCCAATGCCACACCTGCTGTTTTTGTGGATGCTCTCAACTGTATTCGGGCCTGAATTTAAAGGAAGTAATCTGTTATGACCCACCAGCTGGACCAGTTAAAAGCGATCACTACGGTTGTAGCCGATACCGGGGACATTGACGCGATTGAGCGTTTTAAACCGGTGGACGCCACCACCAATCCATCCCTCTTGTTAAAGGCCGCGCAACTGCCCCGTTACGCCGACCTCATCAAAAAAGCCCGGCATCAGGCAGAAACGGCTGGCGGGAACCAGCAAACCCTGCTGGACAATATGACCGATCATTTTGCGGTGACCATAGGCCAGGAAGTACTCAAGCTTATCCCCGGACGTATTTCTACCGAAGTCGATGCACGCTTATCATTTGATACAGCAGCAACCCTGAGCCGGGCACGTAAACTGATCGGCCTGTACGAGGACGCAGGCATCTCAAAAGACCGAATCCTGATTAAAATCGCATCCACATGGGAAGGCATCAGCGCTGCCAGAGAACTGGAAAAAGAAGGAATTAATTGCAACCTGACTTTGTTGTTTGGTTTTGCCCAGGCCGCAGCCTGCGCCGATGCCGGTGTGTATCTGATTTCACCCTTTGTCGGACGAATTCTTGATTGGCACAAAGCCCGCGAAAATAAGGATTTCAGTGGTGCTGATGATCCAGGCGTTCAGTCTGTCAGTCGCATCTACAACTATTACAAAGCAAATGACTATAACACTGTTGTGATGGGCGCAAGCTTCCGTAATATTGGGGAAATTCTTGAGCTGGCAGGTTGTGACCGGCTGACAATCGCACCGGCACTGATGGAAGAGCTGGAGCAGAAAAGCGAGCCGCTGAGCACTAAACTGTCACCACAAAATGCCACTTCAGTTCAGTCACGCTGGGCAATCACCGAAGCGGAGTTCCGCTGGCATATGAATGAGGATGCCATGGCCACCGAAAAACTGGCTGAGGGTATTCGCAATTTTGCAGCCGACCAAATCAAACTGGAGCAATTGCTGCTTTCCAGTTAAATAGCCATAAAAAAAGCCCGAAGGCTAAACCAGCCACCGGGCTTTTTCTACCTGCTTCCTTGCTGGAAACCAATCAAATCCCTGACTGGTCGAAGTCGAAACGCATCCATGCGCTGTGACAGCTCCTTCTGTCTCGACCCCTAACAGCAATCATTTTAAAGACACTGGCAGGGATCGCTATTAGAATTTTTCCTAATTTTTATTAAAATTGTATTAAATATAAAAATAAATCAAGCATCCTCAAGGGTAGTCATCAGATCCTTGAACGCTT
>ERZ1031170.93-NODE-93-length-10872-cov-6.454840_pt1 | contig 10872 bp, 7 predicted proteins | sample MGYA00518222_ERZ1031170 | MGnify/ENA primary metagenome ERZ1031170 (study PRJEB33718, sample SAMN03159772) | human skin metagenome | collected 2014-05-20 | study: EMG produced TPA metagenomics assembly of the PRJNA266117 data set (Human skin bacterial metagenome and... | reverse complement strand
GTCACAGGCCGCGGTGGAGACAAAACCCGGATCATAAGTAAACAGGCCCTTGCCGGTCAGTGGGCGAACGTCGATCACGTCTGGACCTGCTGTACCCGAATAAACAGGAAGCTCAATCACTCCCTCAAGGCCGTCGACCGTCAATCGTGCTTTCTTCTCAGCCATTAATCGGCTCCTATCATTTGTATTATTGCGTTTATGACTTCTTCTGAGTCATATCTAAGAGTCTTGGCCCGGTAATAGGACCCACCCAATATAGGGTGTGAAAATTGTTTGTCAATCAGACGTATGTCCGTTTCATATTACTGCATTGCAACAATGTGTAACAAGTTACTCAGGTGCAGGAATACATATTTAGTTCTAATTCATTAGAGAAGGAGATATTAGCACCGAGGTTGTGTGACTTAGGCACTAGACAATAGACGTAGGCCGCCGGGGGTCGCGTTGTATTGTGACAGTTAAATGCTTATACTCTCACGCCGAAGTTCAGTCGGGACATGGATTTAATTGAATTTATGTCTCCAGCTGGACTTTGAGAGCGAGGTACTTATCTTCTCGAACACTTCCGAGCAACCGAGCCCTGCAAAGGGGCCGCAAAGTGTGAACAAGAGCCGTGAACAAGAAAAGACCTGTAAATTTAGATCTTCGAACTATCAAACAGCCGCTGCCGGCAATCACTTCCATTCTGCACCGCGCAACAGGCGTGGCCCTGTTTTTTGGAGCTGTTTTTGCCCTGTATGCACTGGGTTTGTCACTGGAATCTGAAGAAGGTTTCAATGCTGCCGTTGATATGTTTGAGAATGGCTTCTTTGCGAAGCTGATTGCGTGGGGAATGGTATCGGCACTGCTGTATCACTTCTTCGCGGGTATCAAACACCTGGTGATGGACTTTGGCCACTGCGAAGAGCTGGAAAGCGGCCGTGCTGCTGCCAAAGTAACGTTGGGCCTGGCTGCAGCTGCAGTCCTGATTTCGGGAGTATGGATATGGTAACCAGTATCACAAGTTTCGGCCGAAGCGGACTGTATGACTGGATGATCCAGCGTGTAACTGCTGTTGTACTGGCGGCATACACCGTTTTCATGATCGGTTATCTGGGCTTTGGCGCTGAGCTGACCTATGAAGCATGGACCGGCCTGTTTGAAGGCACTGCCATGCGTATCTTCACCCTGCTGGCACTGCTGTCATTTGCAGCACACGTCTGGATTGGCATGTGGTCTGTATCCACTGACTACATCAAACACACCGCTGCGCGGTTTGTATTCCAGTCTGCTACTGGCCTGCTGACGTTTATCTACGTCATCTGGGGCATTATGATTCTGTGGGGTGTATAAGAGATGTCTAAACTGCGTACGCTTTCTTTCGACGCGATTGTTGTCGGTGGTGGCGGTGCTGGTATGCGCGCCGCGCTGCAGCTGGCACAGAGCGGTCTGAACACTGCTTGTGTCACTAAAGTATTTCCAACCCGTTCGCACACGGTATCTGCCCAGGGCGGTATTACCTGTGCGATCGCAAGTGCTGATCCAAACGATGACTGGCGCTGGCATATGTACGATACCGTCAAGGGCTCCGATTACATCGGTGACCAGGACGCGATCGAGTACATGTGTTCTGTAGGTCCTCAGGCGGTATTTGAGCTGGACCATATGGGTCTGCCGTTCTCCCGTACTGAACAGGGTCGTATCTACCAGCGTCCTTTCGGTGGTCAGTCCAAGAATTTCGGTGAGGGTGGCCAGGCTGCCCGTACCTGTGCTGCGGCTGACCGTACTGGTCACGCGCTGCTGCACACTTTGTATCAGGCCAACATGAAAGCCGGTACTACCTTCCTGAACGAATGGTATGCCGTTGACCTGGTAAAAAATGATGACGGTGATGTTGTAGGCTGTATCGCTATTTGTATCGAAACAGGCGAAACCGTTTACATCAAAGCCAAGGCAACTGTTCTGGCAACCGGTGGTGCAGGCCGTATCTACGCCTCTACTACCAACGCGCTGATCAATACCGGTGACGGTATGGGTATGGCAATGCGTGCCGGCGTTCCTGCTCAGGATATGGAAATGTGGCAGTTCCACCCAACCGGTATTGCCGGCGCTGGTGTACTGGTCACAGAAGGCTGTCGTGGTGAAGGTGGTTACCTGATCAACAAAGACGGCGAGCGTTTCATGGAGCGTTATGCACCAAACGCGAAAGACCTGGCGGGTCGTGACGTTGTAGCCCGTTCCATGATTCTTGAGATCCTGGAAGGTCGTGGCTGTGGTGAAGAGGGCGATCACGTATTCCTGAAGCTGGACCATCTGGGTGAAGAAGTACTGCACTCACGTCTGCCAGGCATCTGTGAACTGTCTAAAACCTTCGCGGCAACCGATCCGGTTAAAGCGCCAATCCCGGTTGTACCAACCTGCCACTATCAGATGGGTGGTGTTGCCACTAATATCGGTGGTCAGGCCATCGGTCAGGACGCTGACGGTAACGATTACATCATCAACGGTCTGTTTGCCTGTGGTGAAGTTGCTTGTGTATCCGTACACGGTGCGAACCGTCTGGGTGGTAACTCTCTGCTTGACCTAGTGGTATTTGGTCGTGCAGCAGGTATCCAGATTGAACAGCAGATGCGTGAAGGTTATGCCGTTAAAGATGCAACTGAAGCAAACATTGATGCTGCTCTGGCACGTCTGAACCGCCTGAACAACTCTACCGGTGGTGAAAGCGTTGCTGAAGTGCGTAAAGAGCTTCAGAACTGCATGCAGCTGTATTTTGGTGTATTCCGTGATGGCGAAAGCATGCAGAAAGGTCTGGAACTGCTGAAAGGCATTCGTGAAAAAATCAGCAACCTGCATCTGGAAGACAAGAGCCTGGCATTCAATACCGCACGTATTGAAGCACTGGAACTTGAAAACCTGATGGAAGTAGCTGAAGCAACTGCTATTGCTGCAGAAGTACGTAAAGAATCCCGTGGTGCTCACGCCCGTAACGACTTCACTGAACGTGATGACGAAAACTGGCTGTGCCACTCTCTGTACTTCCCAACCGAAAAACGTATCGGTAAACGCGCGGTGAACTTTGCTCCTAAAACCATGGAGCCGTTCCCACCGAAAATCCGTACATATTAAGGAGTTGCAATCATGTTGGTGAGTGTTTATCGCTACAACCCAGAGACTGACGATGCTCCTTACATGCAGGATATCCATATCGATATTCCTGGTGGCAAGGACATTATGGTGCTGGATCTGCTCCAGCTGCTGAAGGACAAAGATCCTTCCATGACGTACCGTCGCTCATGCCGTGAAGGCGTATGTGGCTCTGATGGTATGAACATGAACGGTATTAACGGTCTGGCATGTATCACCCCGCTGTCTGCGGTGGTAGAAAATGACAAGATCGTGTTGCGTCCACTGCCTGGTTTGCCGGTTATCCGTGACCTGGTTGTCGACATGACCCAGTTCTACACGCAGTATGAGAAGATCAAGCCATTCTTGATCAATAACACGCCAGCGCCAGCCATCGAGCGTCTGCAGTCTCCGGAAGACCGCGCAGAACTGGACGGTCTGTACGAGTGTATTCTCTGTGCGTGCTGTTCAACTGCATGTCCGTCTTTCTGGTGGAACCCGGACAAGTTCATCGGCCCATCCGGTTTGCTGCAGGCATACCGTTTCCTGGCCGACAGCCGCGATACGGCAACCCGTGAGCGACTGGCTGATCTGGACGACCCATTCAGCGTCTTCCGTTGCCACGGCATCATGAACTGCGTCAACGTTTGCCCGAAAGGTCTTAACCCGACCAAGGCAATCGGCAAGATTCGCAACATGCTGCTGTCCCAGGCAACCTGATGACAGACGAAGCGGTGCCCTCGGGCGCCGCTTTTTTTTGGCCATACTCAAGCGGGAAGGGTAGATCTACAACGACGTAGATTTTTTCCCAATATTCACACAAAGAATTATTTAACCCGCGCAACCAAACGTTTTAAGATAGCAGCCCCAAACTGTACTTAATGTCAGGTTGGTTAATACCAAAGGTTAACTCCAAGAGGGGGGCGACAGGGAGAACCCCGTAGTCGCCATAAACTCCCAGAGCCAGGGTGATCAAAGAATGCAAGAAGGCATCATGGATCTCATGTGGAAGAACGCACACCTGTATGGTGGCAACCTTTCATATGTAGAAGCACTGTACGAAACCTACCTCATGGACCCGAACGCTGTTCCACAAGAGTGGCGTGAAGAGTTCGATCAGCTTCCTAAAGTGGGCGACAACCTGACACAGGATGTCCCGCACTCCACTATTCGGGAGCATTTCCTTTACCTGTCCAAGAACCAGAAGCGCGCCTTGCCGGTTGCCGTGAGCTCCGTAAGCTCCGAGCACGAGAAAAAGCAGGTTCGCGTGCTGCGAATGATTAACGCATTTCGTGTGCGTGGTCATCAGGTAGCCACTATTGACCCATTGGGTCTGATGCAACGTGAAGATGTGCCAGATCTTGATCTGCGCTTCCACGAGCTGTCTGAAGCTGACTACGACACGGTATTCCAGCTGGGTTCTCTGTTCTTCGGACCAGAAGAAGCACCGCTGAAGCAGATCGTTGATGATCTGAAGAAAACTTACTGCACCACTGTGGGTGCAGAGTATATGCACATTGTGGATACGCAGGAAAAACGCTGGCTTCAGTCCCGACTGGAACCGGTCCGTGCGCATCCAGATACCCCGGTTGAGAAAAAACTCAACATCCTTGAGCGCCTGACTGCTGCTGAAGGTCTGGAAAAATACCTGGGGTCCCGTTACGCCGGTGCCAAGCGTTTCGGTCTTGAAGGCGGCGAGTCAATGATCGTCTGTCTGCACACACTGGTGCAGCGTGCTGGTCGTCATGGTGCCAAAGAGCTGGTGATCGGCATGGCGCACCGTGGTCGTCTGAATACCCTGGTGAACATCTTCGGTAAAAACCCGGCTGACCTGTTCAGTGAGTTCGAAGGTAAAAAACTGGTTGAGACCTCCGGTGACGTGAAATACCACCAGGGCTTCTCATCCAACGTTGAAACCGTCGGCGGTGAAGTACACATTGCCATGGCCTTCAACCCGTCTCACCTGGAGATTGTTGCGCCGGTGGTAGAGGGGTCTGTACGTGCCCGTCAGGATCGTCGTGGTGACAACGTGGGTGATTCCGTTGTGCCTATCAACATTCACGGTGATGCGGCGTTTGCTGGTCAGGGCGTGGTCATGGAAACCTTCCAGATGTCCCAGACCCGCGCCTACAAAACCGGCGGTACCATTCATCTGGTGATCAATAACCAGGTGGGTTTCACCACCTCCAAGCAGGAAGATGCCCGTTCCAGTGAATATGCAACCGATGTTGCCAAGATGGTTCAGGCGCCAATCTTCCATGTGAACGGTGATGATCCTGAGGCGGTCCGTTTTGTCAGCCAGGTTGCACTGGACTACCGCAATGAATTCAAGAAAGACGTGGTGATCGATCTGGTATGTTACCGCCGTCGTGGTCATAACGAAGCGGACGAGCCATCCGGCACTCAGCCGCTGATGTATTCCCAGATCAAGAAGCAGAAATCCACTCGCGAGCTGTATGCTCAGCGTCTGATCGACGAGGGTGTGATTACCAAGGAACAGAGTGTGGCGATGGAGAAAGAATATCGCCAGGCACTGGAAAATGGTCAGCACGTAGCCAAGTCACTGATTCATGAGCCGAACTCTGAGCTCTTTGTCGACTGGAAACCTTACCTGGGTCACGAGTGGTCATTTGACTGTGACACCGGTGTGGATATCAAACTGCTGCAGGAACTGGGTGCCAAACTGGCCGACGTGCCAGAGGGCTTTATTGTTCAGCGTCAGGTTCAGAAAATTCTGGATGACCGCAAGCGCATGGCTGCTGGCGGCATGGAACTGAACTGGGGTATGGCTGAATCACTGGCCTACGCGTCTATTCTGGCGCAGGGTCACCCAATCCGCCTGACCGGTCAGGATGTAGGCCGTGGTACCTTCTCCCACCGTCATGCGGTCCTGCATAACCAGAAAGATGCGTCAGTTTACGTAGCACTGCAGAACCTGTCAGCTGACCAGCCACCGATGACCATTCATGACTCTTACCTGTCTGAAGAAGCAGTGTTGGCGTTTGAATACGGTTATTCCACCACCACGCCAAATGCGCTGGTAATCTGGGAAGCCCAGTTTGGTGACTTCGCCAACGGTGCCCAGGTGGTTATCGACCAGTTTATTACCAGTGGTGAACATAAGTGGCAGCGTCTGTGTGGTCTGACTATGCTGTTGCCACACGGTTTTGAAGGTCAGGGTCCGGAGCACTCTTCTGCGCGTCTGGAACGTTACCTGCAGCTGTGTGCTGAGCACAACATTCAGGTATGTACACCGACAACACCTGCGCAGATTTTCCATCTGCTGCGCCGTCAGGTTGTACGCCCGCTGCGTAAGCCGCTGATCATCATGTCACCGAAGAGTCTGCTGCGTCACAAGCAGGCCATATCGACACTGGATGAACTGACTCAGGGTGGTTTCCAGCCAGTAATCAGTGAAGTGGATAACCTGGATCCGAAGAAAGTTAAACGTCTGGTGCTGTGTGGTGGCAAGGTTTACTACGACCTGTATAACCGCCGTGCAGAGCTGGAAAAAGAGGACGTTGCCATCGTACGTATTGAGCAGCTGTATCCGTTCCCTGAAGCGATTCTTGGCGAGAAGATCAAACAGTACACCAATCTGGAGTCTGTGGTCTGGTGTCAGGAAGAGCCAATGAACCAGGGTGCCTGGTACTGCTCGCAGCACCATATGCGCAATACGCTGCGTGAGCTTGGCCTCAATCTGACTCTGGACGGCGTAGGCCGTCCGGCTTCTGCCGCACCTGCGGTCGGATATATTTCCGTCCACGTGGAGCAGCAGGAAGCACTTGTAAATGAAGCACTCAACGGTTGATCAGGCGATTAACCGCACATATTAATAATCGCCTGACGGTGAAAATACGATAAGGAAAAAACATGTCCATCGAAATCAAAGCGCCGACTTTTCCCGAATCCGTAGCAGACGGTACGATCGCAACATGGCACAAACAGCCGGGTGAAGCTTGTTCAGCCGATGAACTGATTGTTGATATCGAAACCGATAAAGTGGTTTTGGAAGTGGTTGCACCAGAAGACGGTGTGATCGCAGAAGTGCTGAAGGGTGAGGGCGATACGGTTCTCAGCGATGAAGTGATTGCTGTATTTACAGCCGGTGCGGCAGGTTCTGCTGCCCCGGCGGCGGCTGCCCCGGCGGCTGATGCTGAAGCGGGCGATGCCGACAAGGTTGGCCCGGCTGCACGCAAACTGATCGAAGAAAACAACCTGGATGCCTCCAAGATTCCGGGCACCGGTAAAAACGGTGGCATCACTAAGGAAGACGTACAGAACTTCATGAAAGGGGGCGCTGCTGCCGCACCTGCTCCTGCTGCCGCACCTGCTCCTGCTGCCGCACCTGCTCCTGCTGCAGCACCTGCTCCTGCTGCCGCTCTGAACGTACCTGCAGGTGAACGTGTTGAAAAACGTGTTCCAATGACCCGTCTGCGTGCCACCATTGCACGCCGTCTGGTTGAAGCGCAACAGAATGCCGCAATGTTGACCACCTATAACGAAGTCAACATGAAACCGGTTATGGAGATGCGCAAACAGTACAAAGACCTGTTTGAGAAGGTACATGGCGGTACCCGTCTGGGCTTCATGTCTTTCTTTGTGAAAGCAGCCACTGAAGCACTGAAACGCTTCCCTGCTGTAAACGCGTCAATCGACGGTAACGACATGGTGTATCACGGCTACCAGGACATCGGTGTGGCAGTCTCTACAGACCGTGGCCTGATGGTACCTGTACTGCGTGATACCGACAGCATGAGCCTGGCTGATGTTGAAGCGACCATCGCTGACTTCGGTAAGCGTGGCCGTGACGGCAAACTGGGCATGGACGATATGCAGGGCGGTACCTTCACCATCACCAACGGTGGTGTGTTTGGTTCCCTGATGTCTACACCTATCCTGAACCCACCACAGACAGCAATTCTGGGCATGCATAGAATCCAGGATCGTCCTATGGCGGTGAACGGTCAGGTAGAAATTCTGCCAATGATGTATCTGGCACTGTCTTACGACCACCGCATGATCGACGGTAAGGATGCGGTACAGTTCCTGGTAGCAATTAAGGATCTTCTGGAAGATCCGGCACGGATGTTGCTGGAAGTTTAATTCCAGTTACAACAAGTACAGAGTGGAAGATAGGATAAAAAATGTCTGATAAATTCGACGTAATTGTGATCGGTGCCGGACCTGGTGGATATGTTGCAGCAATTCGTGCAGCTCAGCTGGGTCTGAAAACAGCATGTGTGGAAAAGTGGATCGACGATAAAGGCAGCGCTGTATTGGGCGGAACATGCCTGAACGTGGGCTGTATCCCCTCAAAAGCACTGCTGGAATCTACCCACCAGTTTGAGAAAACTCAGCACGCCAATACCCACGGTATCATGACCGCTGATGTCACCATGGATGTTAAGAAAATGGTGGCACGTAAGAACACCATCGTTAAGAACTTGACCGGTGGTATCGCCGGTCTGTTCAAAGCGAATGGCGTCACTCTGTTGCAGGGAGCGGGCAAACTGCTGGCTGGCAAACAGGTTGAAGTCACTGCAGCTGACGGTTCAGTGTCTACCCATGCGGCTGATAATGTGGTTCTGGCGTCCGGTTCTGTGCCTGTGGAAATTCCACCGGCTCCGCTGACTGAAGGCCTGATTCTGGACAACGCAGGTGCACTGGATATCGATGAAACCCCGAAACGTCTGGGCGTGATCGGCGCCGGTGTTATCGGTCTGGAGATGGGTTCTGTCTGGGCGCGTCTGGGTTCTGAAGTGACTGTGCTGGAAGCCATGGATACCTTCCTGGCTGGTGCAGACACTGAAGTTGCCAAAGAAGCGGCAAAACTGTTCAAGAAACAGAAGCTGGATATCCGCCTTAATGCACGTTGCACCGGCACAGAAATTATTGACGGTAAAGAAGTGAAGGTGAAATTCACCGACGCTGAAGGCGACAAAGAGATCATCGTCGACAAGCTGATCGTTGCGGTGGGCCGTAAGCCTCAGACCCAGGGTCTGCTGGCCAGCGATTCCGGTGTTAATATGGATGAGCGTGGCTTCATCTTTGTTGATGATCAGTGCCGTACCGGTGTGCCAGGCGTCTTCGCGATTGGTGACTCCGTACGTGGCCCGATGCTGGCGCATAAAGCATCAGAAGAGGGTATCATGGTCGCCGATCTGATCGCAGGTCACCACGTTCAGGTGAACTACGACACCGTTCCAAACATTATCTACACACACCCTGAACTGGCGTGGGTAGGTAAGACCGAGCAGCAGCTCAAAGCAGAAGGGGCCAAAATCAAAACCGGTAAATTCCCGTTCGCAGCGTCTGGCCGTGCCATGGCTGCTAACGACACCGACGGTTTTGTTAAGGTGATTGCCTGTGAAGAGACTGACCGTATCCTCGGTATCCATATGGTCGGTGGTATCGCGTCCGAGCTGATCGCTCAGGCCGTTATCGCCATGGAATTCTGCTCAAGTGCAGAAGACCTGCAGCTGACCATGTTCGCTCACCCAACCGTAAGTGAAGCGGTACACGAAGCTGCCCTGGCCGTTGACGGCCACGCCATTCACATGGCAAACCGCAAAAAGCGCTGAGCACGCGGTGAATAAATAATAAGTCGGGATCAACGGCGGTCCCGGCCTTCTCAGCGGATCGTTGTTGAAACCCAACAGGGTATCGGGGCTGATCGTTCCGGTACTGAAAATTATCAAGACAACACAACGGATTAGAGCATGAACCTTCATGAGTACCAGGGTAAACAACTGTTTGCCGAATATGGTCTGCCTGTATCCAAAGGATACGCAGTAGATACCCCAGAAGCAGCGGCTGAAGCTGCAACTAAAATCGGCGGTAACAAGTGGGTTGTTAAGACTCAGGTGCACGCCGGTGGCCGTGGTAAAGCGGGCGGTGTAAAGCTGGTTGACTCCCCAGCTGAAGCCCAGGAATTTGCTGCCAAGTGGCTGGGCAAAAACCTTGTAACCTATCAGACTGACGCTAACGGTCAGCCTGTTTCCAAAATTCTGGTTGAAGATTGCACCGATATAGCCAACGAGCTGTATCTGGGTGCGGTTGTAGACCGTTCTTCTCGCCGTATCGTTTTCATGGCCTCTACTGAAGGTGGTGTAGAGATCGAGAAAGTTGCTGAAGAAACGCCAGAAAAGATTCTGAAAGCAACCGTTGACCCACTGACAGGCGCACAGCCTTATCAGGGCCGTGAACTGGCTTTCAAACTGGGCCTGCAGGGCGACCAGATCAAGCAGTTCGTCAAGATCTTCCTGGGTCTGGCAAAAATGTTCCAGGAAAAAGACCTGGCACTGCTGGAGATCAACCCACTGGTTATCACCACTGAAGGCAACCTGCACTGCCTGGACGCTAAAGTAGCGATTGATGGCAACGCGGTATACCGTCACAAAGATCTGCAGGCGATGGAAGATCCATCTCAGGAAGACGAGCGTGAAGCGCGCGCGGCTGAGTGGGATCTGAACTACGTAGCACTGGACGGCAGCATCGGCTGCATGGTGAACGGTGCAGGTCTGGCCATGGGTACCATGGACATCGTTTCTCTGCACGGTGGTTTCCCTGCAAACTTCCTGGACGTTGGTGGCGGCGCGACGAAAGAGCGTGTAACCGAAGCGTTCAAAATCATCCTGGAAGACAGCAAAGTTAAAGCCGTACTGGTTAACATCTTTGGTGGTATCGTACGCTGCGACCTGATTGCCGAAGGTATCATCGCTGTCTCTTATACACATCTCCGAGCCCACGAGACCTCTCTACATC
>ERZ1031170.92-NODE-92-length-10890-cov-6.501338_pt1 | contig 10890 bp, 12 predicted proteins | sample MGYA00518222_ERZ1031170 | MGnify/ENA primary metagenome ERZ1031170 (study PRJEB33718, sample SAMN03159772) | human skin metagenome | collected 2014-05-20 | study: EMG produced TPA metagenomics assembly of the PRJNA266117 data set (Human skin bacterial metagenome and... | reverse complement strand
AGATGTAGAGAGGTCTCGTGGGCTCGGAGATGTGTATAAGAGACAGCATTATCGACCGGCAGTCGGGTGTTGTGGTAATGGAGTGGCGTAATCAGCGCCTGCATGGGTTGCTGGAGCAGGGAGATGTTACACGTCAGGAGCTGGAGGATGAAAACACGAACCAGCAAGCATTGGTACGTGATCTATTTCTGTATGACTGCATATCATGACCTGCTGCTGATGCAATACATAAACAAAAAAGCCACGGCGAGGCCGTGGCTTTTTCCGTAGGGTGGCAGCGATTAGATACGCAGGCCACCGTCTACTTCGAAACAACGACCGGAGATGTAGTCGTTTTCCAGAATGAAGGCAACGGTAGATGCGATCTCTTCTGGTTTGCCCAGACGTTTAGCCGGGATACCTGCAGCGATTTTTTCCAGCGCTTCAGGTTTCATGCTCATAACCATCTCAGTACCGATATAACCCGGTGCAATGGATGCAGCACGGATACCGTAGCGGGACAGTTCTTTAGACCAGGTAACAGCCATCGCTTCTACAGCCGCTTTAGTCGCAGTGTAGTTGGTCTGACCCATGTTACCGGAACGGGAGATAGAAGAGATGTTGATGATGCAGCCAGGGATGCCCAGGTCGATCATCTTAGCAACAGCTTCACGGGCACACAGGAAAGTACCTGTCAGGTTAACGTCCATGACCAGATTCCACTGATCCATGGTCATTTTCTTGGCAACCTTGCCTGTCTCGCGGTCGACTTTCATGAACAGGCCGTCGCGGGTAATACCAGCATTGTTCACCAGACCGTGAACGGCGCCGAAGTCGGCAACCACATCGTCAAACAGTTTAACAACGTCTTCTTCATTAGCGACGTTGCAGATGTAACCGCGTGCTTCTACGCCTTTCTCAGCGCACATCGCTGCGGTTGCATCCAGATCTTCCTGACTCAGGTCAGCCAGCGCCAGTTTTGCGCCTTTAGCTGCCAGGTCCAGAGCCATGGCACGACCAAGGCCACGACCACCGCCAGTAACAACAACTACTTTATCTTTAAGTTCCATTGCGGATTACCCTAACTTCGATTGTCTTTTTGTGCATTGCGCCATTGTGCAGACGACCAACTTAGCTTGCTTTCGCAAAAATGTCCATAACTTGAACAATGCTTCAAAAAATATGGATTTACAGCAGGGTATAAAGTTGTAGATAGGTTTTTATTTTGCATCTGCTAAATCACTGAAATACCAATTATTTTTTGTGTATTGGTTGCGGTGCGGTATTTTTATAGGCCGATTGGGGGTGTGCTCAAAGCCAAGGGTAACCAGCACGAAAAGAGGGCGAAGAGTGATGCTTTGACGTACACTGAGTCGCCAGTTTTATGTGATCGGCGCGGTTGCTCAGTTGAATTTAAGGGGGTTGCGCCAATCTATTAATGTGAGCCTGATTATCTTGTGCCAACGCTGAGGTCTTAATGCGGTTTCTATTTCTTCTGTTTATCGTCATGCCCATTGTCGAAATTACCTTACTGATTCAGGTGGGTCAGGTGATCGGTACCTGGAATACGGTGGGGTTGGTGTTGTTGTCAGCATTTATTGGCGTGAATATGCTGCGTTACCAGAGTCTGGCAACGCTCAGTCGTGCCCAGCAGAGAGCACAGGCAGGTGAGATACCGGGTCAGGAGATGGTTGAAGGTATTGCTTTGGCCGTTGGCGGTGCTTTGTTAGTCACGCCTGGTTTTGTGACGGACCTGATTGGCTTTACCTGTTTGCTGCCGCAGAGCCGTAAATGGCTGGCCGCTCAATTGATGAAACGCTTTACCGTGGTTGCGATGTCTTCATCTTCGCAGTATTCGCAACCCCGGCCAGATGCTCAAACTGATACTGTTCAACCTCATTCCCGCTCCCGGCAGGGGGATGTCATTGAGGGCGAATATGAACGCAAGGACTGATATGAGACGCACGGGATAAGGATAATTAAAATTTTTTTTGCCGCGCCATTGAAATGCTTTTTAACGCCCCAATCTAGCTAGCCAACGGGCAGTTAAGCCGTCACTTGATGGTTAAACACGCCTGCCTCAAACATAAAACATGTTGTTTTTGATCAGAAGATCAGGAGAAAAAACAGATGAAAATTCGTCCGCTTCACGACCGTGTTGTTATCCGTCGTAACGAGGAAGAAGCTACCACTGCCAGCGGTATTGTACTGCCCGGTTCCGCACAGGAAAAACCGAATCAGGGCAAAGTTGTCGCGGTTGGCGAAGGCCGTCTGCTGAATAACGGTGAGCTCAAGCCAATGTCTGTTAGCGTGGGTGATACCGTGCTGTTTGGTGGCTATGCAAACACCGTTAAAATCGACGGCGAAGAGCTGCTGATTCTGAGCGAAGGCGAGATCTACGCTGTACTGGAAGGCTGATCCGAAGCATTTCCCTGAATTGTGAAACGAATTTGATACAGGATTATAACAATGGCTAAAGATGTACGTTTTGGTAATGACGCTCGTCAGAAAATGCTGGCAGGTGTAAACATCCTGGCTGACGCTGTTAAGACCACTCTGGGTCCTAAAGGACGTAATGTTGTTCTGGAAAAATCTTTTGGTGCACCGACTGTAACCAAAGATGGTGTCTCTGTTGCTAAAGAGATTGAGCTGGAAGACAAGTTTGAAAACATGGGCGCTCAGATGGTGAAGGAAGTTGCTTCCAAAGCCAACGATGCTGCCGGTGATGGCACGACCACAGCAACGGTTCTGGCGCAGGCGATTGTTAATGAAGGCCTGAAATCTGTTGCGGCAGGCATGAACCCAATGGACCTGAAACGCGGTATCGACAAAGCCACTGCGGCGGTTGTCACCAAGATTCAGGAGCTGTCTGTTCCTTGTACTGATACCAGAGCCATTGCTCAGGTCGGTACTATTTCTGCCAACTCTGACACCCAGATTGGTGAAATCATTGCTGAAGCGATGGAGCGTGTGGGTAAAGAAGGCGTTATCACAGTAGAAGAAGGCTCCGGTCTGGAGAACGAACTGGCTGTGGTTGAAGGTATGCAGTTTGACCGTGGTTACCTGTCTCCTTACTTCATCAACAAACAGGAAAATATGACGGCAGAAGTTGAGCAGCCGTACATTCTGTTGTTTGATAAAAAAATCTCCAGCATCCGTGAACTGTTGCCCGTTCTGGAGCAGGTTGCTAAATCCTCCCGTCCTCTGCTGATCATCGCTGAAGATGTAGAAGGCGAAGCTCTGGCAACGCTGGTTGTAAACAACATGCGTGGCATCGTAAAAGTGGCGGCGGTTAAGGCACCAGGTTTTGGTGATCGTCGTAAAGCCATGCTGGAAGACATTGCTGTACTGACTGGCGGTACTGTGATTTCTGAAGAAGTGGGTCTGAGCCTTGAAGAAGCAACGCTGGATCAGCTGGGTCAGGCTAAGCGTGTAACCATCACCAAAGACAACACCACTATTGTTGATGGTGTGGGTTCCGGTGAAGCGATTGAAGCCCGTGTCGGTCAGATTCGTGCTCAGATTGAAGAAACCAGCTCTGACTACGATCGTGAAAAACTGCAGGAGCGTGTCGCGAAACTGGCAGGCGGTGTTGCTGTGATCAAAGTGGGCGCTGCGACTGAAGTTGAAATGAAAGAGAAGAAAGCCCGCGTTGAAGACGCTCTGCATGCAACTCGTGCAGCGGTTGAAGAGGGTGTGGTGCCTGGTGGCGGTGTTGCGCTGATCCGTGCCCTGTCCAGCGTAGGTGATCTGCAAGGCGATAACCACGACCAGAATGTCGGCATTGAGCTGGCATTCCGTGCGATGGAAGCACCGCTGCGTCAGATCGTTGGTAACGCGGGTGAAGAAGGTTCTGTGATCGTCTCTAAAGTACGTGACGGTTCAGGTAACTTCGGTTTCAATGCTGGCACTGGTGAATACGGTGACATGATTGAAATGGGTATTCTTGATCCGGCTAAAGTAACCCGCTCTGCTCTGCAGGCTGCGGCTTCTGTTGCGGGTCTGATGATCACCACTGAAGCGATGGTTGCTGAAAAACCACAGGAAAAAGGTGCTGCAGCAATGCCTGATATGGGCGGCATGGGCGGCATGGGCGGTATGGGCGGCATGATGTGATCCTGCTCCGTTCCTGAAAAAAAACCTCGCTTCGGCGGGGTTTTTTTATGCGCGGGCGGGTTCGCCCGACTCTTTTGTCGAACCCTTAAAACTGATAGTGTTTGGCTGATTTTTTGCGAATGTGGAAGCAGTGATGAACCGACAGGATGATAATCTGAATGTGCCCGACCTGGGACCGGCAGAAACGGACCGGAATGACTACAGTGCGCGCGCTGACTACGGCCAGTCCCGTACTTCGCAAAATCATGCGGTTAGCCGCAGTGGTCCCGGTTGGTTCACAACGCTGGTACTGGTGATTCTGGTTGGTTCTGTGACCGGCCTGGGGTATGTCGGATTCGGGCTTTATCAGCAGCAACAGCAGCGCGAGGTGACCTTCGCGCAGGCGCAGGCGCAGATTACAGAACTGCGTGAACTGCTGAAGTCTGCTGAACAGGGGGCCGAAGCATCGGGCCAGACCCTGACACAGCGCCTGCAAAAACTGGAAGCGGCGCATGCTGAAAAAACGAAACTGTATGATTCTGAGGTTGCCAAGCTCTGGACGCTGGCCCATCAAAAAAATGCCCCTAAGCTGGATGCGCATGAAAAAGCGCTGACCGCTCAGGAAGCGCAGTTAAAAACACTGACTCAGCAGTTGGCAAAACAGGAAAAGAGCTTGCAGGGTGTGCAGACTCAGGTAGGTGGTTATTCGGATCAGTTTAAGGCTCTGCCAGAACTCAAAAAACAACAAACCGAGCTGCAAAAACAGATGGCGGCGAAACAGTCTGAACTGTCTCAGCTGGTCGCCCGGTTGGAAACGCAACTCGCTGCAACCACTGAGCTGTTGCAAGAGCAGATTGATCAACTCAAATCCGGCCAGAAGCAGCTGGCCAGTAAACCTGAAGCGGCTGACAAGGCCACCATTGCCGAACTGGAACGCCGTTTGCGCCTGAATGAGCAGTCAGTCAGGGCATTTGATTCCACCCGACAACAGCTGAATCAGGAACTACTGCAGGTAAAACAAAAACTGAATACCCTGCAGCTGGCCATTGAATCCCGCTAATTCACTGTTTTTGCTATGGTTATTTTTCAGGGCCCCGTAGCAAACTCAGACTAAGACATTTTGTGATTTGCTTCAGGTCGTCCCTGAAGGCAAAATGTCGGTTCAGATCAGTTCAGGGGCGCTGCCTGCGTAATGAATTTAAGGGTTTTTTTTGCACTACGTCTGCCTGATGCCGTTGTTCGCTGGCTATCGGATCATGCAGATGCCCTTTGTCAGTTTGATCAAAATGCTGAAGTCAGCTGGGTTGATGCTGACCGATACCATCTGACACTTTGCTTTTTGGGGGATATTACCCTTGAGCAGGTAGCATTGCTTGAGCAAAAAACGCGAGAAAGACTCGCACAGGTCAGCTCATTTCAGGTTCATATCAACGGTACAGAGTACTACCGCGTTAATCAGCGTTTAGCGCTGGTGGCAGGTATGCCTGAGCTGAGCGACGATCTGCTGAATTTGCATCTGGGCATGGTTCAGGTGGTGGAAGATGCAGGCATCGCCTATAAAGAAATTGGCTTTAAGCCGCATATCACTCTGGGTCGTCTGCCCGGAGACAACAGCTTTGAGCCACCCGATACCTTCCCCGGGATTGATATGTACAGCCTGGCGGATGCGGTGGTTCTGATGCAAAGCCGGCCTGTAGACGGGGGTTCGATCTATACACCGCTGTTCGAAGTGCCATTGCAAACCATGATTTAAACCTCTGAGTGCCAACGACCGATGCAAACCCCCGAACTGCTGTCCCCGGCCGGGACATTGAAAAACATGAAATATGCCTTTGCTTATGGCGCAGACGCGGTGTACGCAGGCCAGCCCCGCTATAGCCTGCGGGTGCGCAATAATGATTTCAATATGGATAACCTGGGGGAAGGCATTGCCATTGCACATCAGCAGGGCAAGAAATTCTATCTGGCCAGCAATATTCTGCCGCACAACAGTAAGCTCACCACCTATATTGATGACCTGAAGCCGGTGATTGAAATGGGCCCGGATGCTCTGATCATGTCGGATCCGGGGTTGATCTGGATGGTGAAAGAGCATTTTCCGGATGTGCCGATTCATCTGTCAGTTCAGGCCAATACGATGAACTGGGCAGCCGTTAAATTCTGGCATCAGATGGGAATTGAACGGGTGATCCTGTCGCGTGAGCTTTCGCTGGAGGAAGTTGAGGAGATTCGGCAGCGCTGTCCTGAAATGGAGCTTGAAGTCTTTGTTCATGGTGCATTGTGTATTGCCTACTCTGGCCGCTGCCTGCTGTCTGGCTATATCAACAAGCGGGACCCCAATCAGGGAACCTGCACCAATACCTGCCGCTGGAAATATGATGCTCACGAAGCAACACAGAATGAATCCGGTGACGTTGTAGCGGTGGAGCAGTTTGACCCTCAGACCGAGCAACAGCCTGATCTGGGCGAAGGGAAGCCAACGGATCGTATTTTCCTGCTACAGGAAGAAACCCGTCCCGGTGAATACATGCCTGCGTTTGAAGATGAGCATGGCACTTACATCATGAACTCCAAAGACCTGCGGGCGATTCAACATGTGCATCGGTTGGCGTCTATGGGTGTCAGCTCTTTGAAGATTGAAGGCCGCACCAAGTCCCACTATTACGTTGCGCGCACGGCTCAGGCTTATCGCAAGGCGATTGATGATGCCGTGGCGGGTAAGCCTTTTGATATGAGCCTGATGGATGAGCTGGAAAATCTGGCCAGTCGCGGGTACACCGAGGGTTTCTATCGTCGCCATGTGCACGATGAGTATCAGAATTATGAAACCGGCAACTCAGTCGGTGTACATCAGCAGTTTGTTGGTGAAGTGCTTGGTTATGACAGCACAGCGGGTTTGCTGGAGATCGATGTGAAAAACCGTTTTATGTGTGGTGATACGCTGGAGCTGATGACCCCGATGGGCAACCAGAAATTCAGATTGGATACCCTGCTGGATAAAAAAGGCCAGAGTACCGATGTGGCACCAGGGTCGGGCCACCGTGTGAAGATTCCAATGGCGTTTGAGCAGGTGCCGGATTATGCGCTTTTGATGCGTGATCTGCCCAATGCACCGGCTTAATCAGGGATGATGTCAGGCTCAGTCCGTGATTGTTGTATCAAAATATAATTTCCGCAAAGCGCTGCGTCCGTTTTCCCTGAGCGTAAGTCTGGTGGCTTGCTGTACCGGTTTGTTCAGCGCGTACCGCGATGGCTATTACGATACCCTGACGGCGGTACTGGTGATTCTGGCCGGTGTATTGCTCCAGTCCGGGGTAAACCTGATCAATGACTACTCTGATGGCAAGGGACTGGATCCTGAGTTTCAGCGCCGTATTCGTCGGAATTTCTTTTTAGGTTTGCTGGCCTTTGTCGCGACCATTCCAATAACCCTCTATCTGGTAATGCATTCCGGTCTTGGACTGGTCTGGCTGGTGTTTTTGGGGGTAGTTGGTGCAATTGGCTACACCATGGAGCCGATCAACTACAAACGCCGTGGTTTAGGGGTGCCTCTGGTTTTCTGGCTGATGGGCATGATGATGGCTGCGGGTGCTTATTATGCGCAGGCCAGTCATTTCAGTGTTCATATCTGGCTGCAGGCAATACCCGTCAGCTTGCTGATTGCCATGCTGCTGTTAAGCAATGAGTTGCGGGACTTTGAGGAAGATAAGGCTCAGGGCATTGCAACACTCAGTGTCAGGCTGGGTTATTCTCGTGCTATGTGGCTCTACCGTGGTGGCCTTCTGGCAAGCTATCTTGTCGCCTTTTTATGGGTCGTAACCGGCACTCTGCCTGCTGCCTGGCTGGTGATATTTACCTTTCCTCTGGTGACTGCTCCCTGGGGGCTTAGCGGAAAAGAAGACCCCCTGGCCCGTAAACGTATTACCGTGATGACCGGACGTTTATTGGCGGGATTTGGGTTCTTTTACTGTGCCGCATTTCTGGTGGGCATTCCGCACTGATAGAGGCTCAGACTAATACCAAGGCGGCACACGCCTGAACTCGCTTTTGGTGTATACTGCCGCCCTGTTCAGCTTCCCGCAGAGGAAGCATTTTCATTTCACCCCAATGTTGGGGTGGGCCGACATTTGATAGACAAGAGCTTAAGTGGGAGCCTCAATCATGAGCGTAATCCGTGAAGACGATTTCGTCAGCAGCATTGCTGATGCCTTGCAGTTTATCTCCTATTACCACCCTATCGACTTTATTCAGGGTGTACATGAGGCTTACCTGAGAGAGGAAAACCCTGCTGCCAAAGATGCCATGGCGCAGATTCTGATCAACTCGCGCATGTGTGCTGAGGGCCACCGTCCGATCTGTCAGGATACCGGTATTGTGACTGTGTTCCTGAAAGTAGGCATGAATGTGACCTGGGATGCCAAACAGAGCGTGACCGACATGGTGAATGAAGGGGTGCGCCGTGCTTACCTGCACCCCGATAACGTGCTGCGTGCTTCTATTCTGGCCGATCCTGCAGGTAAACGTCAGAACACCAAAGACAACACACCGGCGGTTATACACTACGAAATCGTTGAAGGCGATGAAGTTGAAGTGCACGTCGCAGCCAAAGGCGGCGGTTCAGAAAACAAATCCAAAATGGTGATGCTGAATCCGTCTGACAGCATCGTCGACTGGGTGGTGAAAACCGTACCGACTATGGGTGCGGGCTGGTGCCCACCGGGTATGCTGGGTCTGGGTATTGGTGGTACTGCAGAAAAAGCGGCGGTGCTGGCGAAAGAATCCCTGATGGATCCGATTGATATTCATGAGCTGCATGAGCGTGGTCCACAGAACCGTGTTGAAGAACTGCGTCTGGAAATCATGGACGCCGTTAACAAGCTGGGCATTGGCGCACAGGGCCTTGGTGGTCTGACGACTGTGCTGGATGTCAAAATCATGGATTATCCAACCCATGCCGCGTCTTTGCCGGTCTGCATGATTCCAAACTGTGCTGCGACCCGTCATACACACTTCAAACTGAACGGTAATGGCCCTGCGGTACTGACGCCACCAAGCCTGTCAGACTGGCCTGAAGTGACCTTTGAAGTGGGTTCTAACACCCGCCGCGTTAATCTGGACGAGATTACACCAGAGGACGTTAAAGAGTGGAAAGTGGGTGAAACGGTGTTGCTGAATGGCAAGATGCTCACCGGGCGTGACGCAGCTCACAAGAAAATGGTTGAGATGCTCAACAACGGTGAAGAGCTGCCGGTTGATCTGAAAGGCCGCTTTATCTACTACGTTGGCCCGGTTGATCCGGTGCGTGAAGAAGTGGTGGGTCCTGCGGGCCCGACAACATCTACCCGTATGGATAAATTCACCCGTCAGGTACTGGAAACGACCGGTTTGCTTGGCATGATTGGTAAATCAGAACGTGGTCCGATTGCTATTGAAGCGATCCGTGATAATGGAGCTGTTTACCTGATGGCCGTGGGTGGTGCTGCGTATCTGGTGTCCAAAGCGATCACCAATGCAGAAGTGCTGGCATTCCCCGAGCTGGGTATGGAAGCGATCTACGAGTTTGAAGTTAAAGATATGCCGGTCACAGTAGCGGTGGATGTGAATGGAGAATCTGTACACAACACCGGCCCTGCCAAATGGAAAGAGATCATTGCCAAGCAGGCATAAAATGATCAATTTTCAGTGATTTATCAGAAACGCAGCCTCAGGGCTGCGTTTTTTTTGACACGCGTCAAGCAATGCCTCGTTAGACCATTGTGTGAAATAAAAACTTGCTAATATGGTTTTCAAGCCTTCGGGATGTGATGACCGCCGCGGTGAAAACCCACCTGTCAGCTATGAAGGCAAGGATTTAATTTTTTGATTAAGGGGCAATTCCATGAAAGCTAAAACTGCAAAACTCTTTGCTCTAATGCTGCCTTTGGCAGTTGGAAATGTTGCGCTGGCTGATGAAGCGGCAATGCAGGCGGCGGGTGCTGAAATCTTTAAGAAGTGTGCTGCTTGTCACTCTGTCGATACCAGCAAGAATGCTTTTGGTCCGAGTCTGATTGGCGTCGTGGGCCGTGAGGCGGGCAGCCTGCCGCGTTTTGCGTATTCAGATGCGCTGAAAAATTCCAAAATTGTCTGGACTGAAGACAACCTTCGGAAGTGGATGGCGGGCAATGATCAGTTTGTACCGGGTACCCGCATGCGTCACATTGAAATCACTGACCAGGCAGAGCAGGATTACTTGCTGGCTTACCTGAAAAGCCTGAACTGAGCAGGCCTGGAATCTGAAAACGCGGCAATAGGCCGCGTTTTTTATGACAACATTCAGGGATCAAAAAACTGTCCCCGCCATCAGGGTGAAAGAAAAACGATTCAGTACCAGTCTCAGGAAGCGTTGAGCAGTTTACGCTGTTCCTCAAGGTAGCGCGGCATCGGGCCTGCGTCCTCATAGATCTCTTCGCCATCTTCAATTCGGATGACCTTATTGCCGGGAACATAAGGCATTTTTGCTTCAAGCTCTTGCAGCGCTTCATGAATCAGCGATGCAACAACATCTGCTTTAGGTAGGCGGTACATGCGTGACAACGCTTCAAGTTTGACTGAATCCGCCTGATAGATCGCCAGAGATTCTTCAATCAGACCGCTGTTTGCACGGGCACGACTTTCCCAACCTTCGAGTAATTTAGAGAGATTCTGATTCGACATTTTCTTTCCCCTTCACTGCTTTCACAATTTCAGTTTAGAAGCTGTTTTCTGCATTGCAAAATAAATGATTGTAGATTCAAATGATCATCGCAACAGTTCAGATATTATACTGATTTGCATGAG
>ERZ1031170.90-NODE-90-length-11013-cov-5.966143_pt1 | contig 11013 bp, 10 predicted proteins | sample MGYA00518222_ERZ1031170 | MGnify/ENA primary metagenome ERZ1031170 (study PRJEB33718, sample SAMN03159772) | human skin metagenome | collected 2014-05-20 | study: EMG produced TPA metagenomics assembly of the PRJNA266117 data set (Human skin bacterial metagenome and... | reverse complement strand
GATGTAGAGAGGTCTCGTGGGCTCGGAGATGTGTATAAGAGACAGGTGTACTTATACGACTCCCCCTGTGCCGCTGGTCACTCAGACCGGCAAGTTAGCTATCTATACCGTTATAAATAAACATCTGTGTCCAACAACGCCAAAGACTTTCTTTTGTGCATAGCAAATAGAACTAACCGGGGACTTTACAGCTATTCGCATCTGCACATTTGGTTTTTGCATCCTGATTCAAACAGTTAAAGCAAACACCACAACGCACCAAAACAATGCACACACCAAAAATAGATGCACTTTAAATACACCTTTTATAGATACCTGCCCATAACAAAGCACCGAAATCAGGCGTTCCCTATGGATGGCACACTCTTTGCTGATACTGATCAGTGATGACCTTTTGGGGAGAGAATTATGCTGATCTGGTCTGCCGGATTCACACTGCTGAACCGGCTTACACTGACTGCGTCAGGTTTATTATTACTGAGTGGCTGGATCGCTTTGATCGCTGCGGCGTGGTTTCAGTTCGTGCATCTATTGTGGCTGATCTTGCCTCTGACCTATCTGCAACTGAGCTTTACCCAGCTTTGTAGCCAGCGCTGGCAAAAAATGAATCAGGTCATACAGGCGTTTAATGACGGCAACCTGCAGTTCCGTACGGAGTATAACGGGTATGACAAACCGCTCTCTGAGAGCACCCAGCACCTGTATAGCTTTGCCCGCGACTACGCCGTAAAAACACAGCTGGCTGAACAGCTCTGCAGCGAAATGCAGTTTTCCACCAAAGAACTGGAATCGCTGGCAAACCACACAGCCCATGCCGCAGGCGAACAGCAGAACCAGCTACTCACCATTGCCAGCGCATCGGAAGAGATGAGCCATACCGTACAGCAGATTCGTGAACATCTGTCGCGTACCCGCAGCAGTGCTGAAGTATCCCAGCAGAACTCCCATCAGGGTACGGTTCAGGCTGAAACACTGCACCATACCCTGCAGGACCTACGCGCGCAGTTTACGGATACCAGCAATAAAATCAGCTGGCTGAGCACCCAGGCCGAGTCGATCCAGTCCTTTGTTACCACCATTGAAACCGTGGCCGCCCAGACCAATTTACTTGCCCTGAATGCGGCCATCGAAGCCGCCCGTGCAGGCGAAGCTGGCCGTGGTTTTGCCGTGGTTGCAGACGAAGTTCGCCTGCTGGCTTCCAGCACAGAAAAAGCAACGACCGATATCACGCAACTGGTTGAAGGCATGCAACAGGGGGTCAGCCAGTTAATCGACAGCATGAAAATCAGTGAAACCCGACTGATCAGCGGTGCCGGTGACTGCGAAGAGATGCGCCAGCTATTGCAGCAGGTTGAGGGCGGCAGCAGCGAAAGTCTGAGTCTGATTGAAGAGGTTCACCGTGCCATTGATGAACATGCACTGGCCAGCGGCGAGTTAAGTGAAAAGCTTGCCGTCATCAGCAACCTGCTGGAACAACACTCAGAACAGGCACAGTCTCTGACTGAGCTCACCCACTATCTTGAAAACCTGGCGGTTAAAGCCAATTTAAGGGAGGCGCACGCATGATTGAGATCATCATCTTCAGCTTGCTCTGCAGTCTGTTTCTCTGCCTGCATCTGATCAGCCGCTCCAAAGCACGCCAACGACTGGCAGCAACAACAAACCTGGGCATCGGTCAGCTGACTGCGGTGCTTGATCTGATCCAGCATCTGCAGCGCCATCGCGGCGTCTGCGCGTCACTCAGCAGTGACAACCGCATGGAGCAGCAGCAACTGAGCCATCAGATCGATCAGCGCTGGTCACCACTGCAGACGAATGATTACTGCGGCAACCCTTCCCGTATCCGGTTGCAACTACAACACTGGCAAACCATCAAACACCAGCCAGAAAACAGCTTTATGGCGCACTGTGAGCTGATTGAGAAACTGCTGCATGAGTTAACCGAAATTGCCGATCACTGTGCGTTGACGGCAGATAACAGTCCGTTTGATCAGGACGCCCTGTGGCAGAACCTGATCCGCCGACCCCATCATGCCGAGTCCCTGGCACGCCTGCGCGGCCTGGGGGCCAAAGCAGCAAGAGATGGTCGCTGTCAGGCATCGGTGCGGGTACAGCTACTATATCTGCTGCAGCAAATGAAGTCAGACCCGATCGCCAACGGCAAGCAGCTCGAAACCGAACAGCTGGTCAGTGAGCAGATTCTGCAGCCGGCCCAGATCAGCATCGATCCCGGTTTCTATTTTGCCCAGTTGACCCGGCTGATTGATGAACAGATCCAGATGACCCGGCTGCACCTGCAACAGCTCTGATCCGGCCCCCTTCTCCTGTCGTCAGCACTCACATACAATAACCGGCAACGCGGGTATCCGACCCGCGGTTATATTCACTGTGAGAGCTGACGTGTTATGCCAAAAGCATCGGAAATAAAAAGAGGCATGGTCGTTGAGATCAACGGCAAATATTATGCGGTGCAGAATGTGGATGTACGTAGCCCCTCTTCCCGGGGTGCCAATACCCTGTACAAGGTTCGCTTCAGCCAGCTGCCACTAGGCGGTAAATATGAAGAAACCTTTACCGGTGATGATCTGGTCAGGGAAGCAACGCTGGAACACCGGCCCTGCAGCTTCCTCTACCGGGAAGATGACATGTATATCTTCATGGACAACGAAGATTACAACCAGTACTACCTGAGCAGTTCCTCAATCGAAGCACAGATCCCCTACCTCAGCGATGGCATGAGCAATATTACCGCGCTGATGATTGATGGCGCAGTCCTGACCATTCAGCTACCTACCAGCATTGTGCTGGAAGTCACCCAGTGCGTTCCCGGCATGCAGTCTGCCAGCGCCACCGGGCGCACCAAACCGGCTACGCTTGCAAACGGACTTGAAGTACAGGTGCCGGAATACATCCGTGAAGGCGAGCTGGTTAAGATCAGCACTGAAACCGGTAAATTCATGTCCCGGGCCTGACCATGACAGAGCAGACACCCCAACGCATTGGCAAGGCCTTCTGGATACTCACCTGGATCAGCCTGCTGGGCCTGCTCTATCTCTTTTTTTCCAGTTATCTTGATGACCGGCAACGCCCTAACCGTGATTTGGTCTCCAGCGACTCCGGACAGGTTGTCCTCAAACGCAACCGGGGCGGGCACTGTGTCGCACCGGGCCTGATCAACGATTATCCGGTCAGGTTCCTACTGGACACCGGTGCCACCAGCGTAAGCATTCCGGAAAAGGTCGCGGCACAGATTGGACTGCAGCGTGGCCCCCGCTATCAGGTCACAACAGCCAGTGGCCGGGTGGATGTATACAGCACAACGCTGGACAGTATTCAGCTTGGCGGCATTGTATTGCAGGATATACGCGGTCACATCAACCCGCATATGCCGGGTGAGACAGTGCTACTGGGAATGAGTTTTATGCAACATCTGGAACTGAATCAGAAGGGTGATACCCTGACCCTGCGTTACTGATCCGGTACCTGCAGCAAGTCGAGTAACAGGCCCGCAGCCCGGCGCAGCTCCCGCACCTGACCCCGCCGTCCTTGCCCATCCTGTTCCAGACAGTCCCAGCTTTGCTGCTGCAGAACTCGCTGCATCAGCAAAACCACACCCTCATCCTGCAACAGGTGCAGCTGTTGCTCAGTGCTCAGGGCATGCAGTGCCTGACGCAGCAACCGGTTCAGGGCATAGACACTGCTCTCATAACTGCGGTTATGGCGGATAAACCCGCTCAGATCCGACAGGTCATCAGCATCCAGCGGCTCGGGAGTATCAACCTGCGCCAGGATACCCGCCAGCAGAGGTACCTCCAGATGCTTCCAGTCATCGGTCAGACGGAGGGCAAACTGGCGGGCAAAACGGCGCTCAACTCGGGCAACACAGGCATCGCCCGCCGCCGAAAGGGGTTTAAGCAACAGCGCGGCAAAGCAGCCGCTGATGGCATCACGCTGATTACCCAGACGCACCATTTCATACCCACAGGCACGCCAGAAAGCATACAGGTCGCCGGTCAGGGCAAAGCTGGTACCAAGGTAATCCCAGCCCTTATTGTCGGCAGCACCCGCCACCGCCTGTAAAAGTTGCCGGCCCAGGCCCTGTCGTTGCAAGGCAGGGTGAACCACCAGCCGCATAATCCGGCCACAGGTCAATCCGGCGGCCATTCGATAACCCTCCTGATGCACCAGCGTCTGGGGCAATAGGTGACCTCGGGGCCTGCGCTCACCGGACCAGATAGCCTCAGCCAGCGCCTCAGGCAGCGGCCCCTCCTCTGCCACCAGCACAGCACCGGCAATCCGCTGCTCCGACTGTAGCAGCCAGATATGCAGATTGGGACTATCGAGCAGAATTCTTAAATCCCCCGGTGTGGTTCTGTAGTGGGCCAGTACCAGCAGACCGAACAGCTGCTGCAGGGTGCTGTAATCTTCATCGAGCTGATCCCGGTCCAGCTCCACTACGCTGAAACCGGAGTGAGGCGGGGCTGAAATTTCAGCTTTTGGCAGGGGTTCGGCGTTAAGCAGCAACAGGTTGAAGACCAGTTGCTCCAGCGGATCATCTTCCGCCCAGCGAATCGGTGTTTTCAGATGGCAGTGCTTCCACTGCGGTGTGAGCTCATTCAGGAAACGGGAAAAACGCAGTGTAAACCCCTGACCTGTGCCCTCATAACCATGTACCGTCGATGCAAACACAATGCGGGGAAAACGTTTCAGCAGCATCACCAGCATCGGCACGGGTATGGCAGCCGCCTCATCCACCAGCAGAATCTGCCCCTCCCCCGGTTGCTCCAGCAATTGCTCCGGCAACATAAACCGGATCCGGGCATCATCATACTGAACACCCTCATCAGTCTGGATCGCGCCGGGCAAAAGGTCGGCAGCCATATCCAGTGCCGGACTCACCGCTGCACGTTCAGGAGCGGTCAGCAGAATATCCTGGTAATCAAACCCGACCAGTTGGGCTGCGGCAATCCCCAGGGCCGTACTTTTGCCCCGCCCGCGCTCAGCAGTCAGTACCGTAGGACGCCTGCCCCGCTGCAACTGCCGAATGATCAGTTCAACCGCCTGTTGCTGATCCCGGGTCAGGCAGGGGGGCGCCGCGTCAGCCGCTGCATCAACGGCCTCAGCATTCAGGTCAGAAAACAGCACTTCACTGTCCGGCAGCGGCTGGCCTTCCTGAATAATCAGACTGTAAGGATCATCTTCCAGCAGGCGGCAGACGCGACTGATAAAACGCCGTCCCACAGACTGCGTGGTATAAGGTTCAACCACCAGGGTCCGGTGTTCGGGGTCATCAAAATCAGGCCAATCAGACAGCGGAGGGCAAAGTAATATCAACAGTCCCCCGCCAGACAGGGTCCCGCTGATTTGACCAAAACTGTTGGGGTTAAAACCATCCCAGGCATCATAAATCAGCGAGGTCAGGGTCTGGCCCAACAGCCGATGGGCTTCTCTGACCGGCAGGGCCACCATGCCCTCGGGTGGGTGTTGTCCTAGCCAGATACTGTCCGCAGTCGCCTGTTCTGCAGCCCGTTGACGTGCCCACTGTGCGGAGCCACTGAAAACCAGCAACCGGCGATGATTCTGCTGAACCGCCTGCTCTTTCAGGCGCTCAACCAGCGCAGCGTAATTCGTCACGCGGATACCTGCCGGCTGACATCAGCCACCAAAGCCAAACTCCGGATGCTCAGTTTCTTCAACATAAGCTTCAAACTGACTGCCACCTTTAGCCTCAGCACGTTGTAGCTGCTCCTGCGCCAGATTCATCAGACGATCAAACCGCATACGATCTGAAGGCTGCAGGGTGACCAGCCCCACACTGACCGACACATAGGCTTGTGGCTGATCAGCCGCATGGGGAATGGCTGCAGAGAGCACACTATCACAACAGCGTTCAGCCAGCGTCGGCGCATTTTCATTGGTGGCAGGCAACACAAAGGCGAAGGTATCAAGTTCAATGTGCGCCAGCAGGTCACCCGGGCGAGAGATACAGCCGGCCAGCAGCATCCCCAGTTGTGACAGCAACTGTTCCTGCTGCCCCTGTCCAAACTCGTCCCGGTAAGCGCCCAGCCCATCCACCTTCACCAGCATCAGGGTCAGCGGATTGAATTCACGTACAGCACGCCGGATCTCACTGTCCAGCACCTGCTCAAAGCGGGTCTGATTGGCCAGCCCGGTGATAGGGTCAGCTACCAGACTGGCATTCAACTGGGCTTCCAGCTGATCACGCTGCTGGCGATGCTGAATAAATACCTTCGCCTGTTTTTTCTGAAAGGCCGCATAAAAAAACGCCAGTAACAGGCCGGTCAGCAGGATCATCGACGGCAACCAGCTACCGGTGTGCCGAAGGAAACTGTCTGAGGCATAAAGGGTCAGTTGCAGGGTATCATCCCGCAGCGGAAACTCACTGCGGGAGATAGCCACAGGATCAGTGACGGGAAGTTCACTGGCCAGCAGCGCAGGCTGACCCAGTTTGCCCAGCTCAAAGCTGACCCCTTCCGGCAGATCGGTTAAGCCACTTTGTTCAAGCAACACCTGCAACCGGCTCACGGTCACCAGAAAGCCACTTTTGCGTTTGGCGCTGTTGATCAGTAAAACACCCTGACTGGATTCGACCAGATGCGACTCAGTCTGCTGGCCGGCAACACTCTGATCCAGCAAGCTGGCTAATTGAGACTGCAGCGAGGCCGCTTCCGGCTGCAACCAGCGCAATACCGGTTCGGTATCACTGCTGGCATAGCTGGCCAGCATCAGTGCGGCGGGGTATTGCTGCGCCAGCAATGGTAGCACGGTGGCAAAGGCCGCCGGCTCATCTGCCGATGTCTGACTGACACTGCGCAGCATGCCGGCCAGCTCCAGCTCCTGCTGTAAACGCTGACCAAACTGCTGGCTTTGCGCAGCAAAACGGGCAGTAAAATCTTTCGCGGCAATGTCCTGTTCCTGTTTAGTCAGGAGCAAAAATACCAGAACGGCAAATAACACGCCACACAAGGCAAAGAGCCAGATCGGATCAATGTTGCGCTTGGCTGAGTGTACTTTTTTTATTTTTTCTGCGGTCATAACCATCATCCAGCTTGAGTTGGGATGCCAGGATTAACATACAGTATGCCACCAGAATTGAGTAAACTCAGTAATTTAGCGCTGAATGTAAAACTGGAAAAATTCTTCAAGGTTGTATTCCATCTCCCGAATCCGCTCAATCAGGGTTTCATTCAACACCTGCCCCGTGCCCAACAGCAAAATACCACTGGGACTGAAGAGATCCCGACTCAGGGTCATACCCGGCATCAGGTCATCGCTTTTCAGCTCGGTATCATTCAGGGTTTCAGTTCCAGCGGCACCGGCATGCCATGGGTATGCAGAAACTGCAGAAAGTCGGTTTCAATCACCCGATTATTGCCCCGTCCCGGTAACTTGTGTGCCTGCAGAGAACCCCGCTCAATCCAGCGGATCACAGTACGCAGGTTCACGTCACACATGAGGGCTATATCACCTGTTGTGAATGTTTTCATCGCCCCTCTGTATTAGCACTGACTTATAAATCTAATACCCAGATGACATTTGTGACAATTCCGACAATCAAACCCATGTTTAAACTCGGGCATTGGCAGCCCCAAACAGACAACTTCTGATCATCCAAAAGCGTCATATTTCCGTAATTAACGGGAACAATTGTCGAGAAAACACCTGCATCAGCAGGGATTCGGCGTTAAGATTGGCGGTTCACTGAAATTGGATTATCTGAATGAGCAACCCACTACAAACGTCATACCGCAACATCATAGAACTGCTCGGCGAGAACCCTGAGCGGGAAGGTCTGGTCGACACCCCCAGTCGCGCTGCCAAAGCGATGCAGTTTCTGACTGAAGGCTATCAGCAGGATCTGGCAACGGTGACCAACAATGCCGTATTTTCCTCCGACACTGACGAGATGGTGCTGGTACGCGATATCGAACTCTACTCCCTGTGTGAGCACCATGTGTTGCCTTTCATCGGCACCTGCCATATCGGCTACATCCCCAACGGCAAAGTGCTGGGTTTGTCCAAGTTCGCCCGCATTGTGAACATGTATGCGCGTCGTTTGCAGATTCAGGAAAATCTGACCCGCGAAATCGCTGAAGCGATTCAGACCGTGACCGGTGCCAAGGGGGTCGGGGTCATTATTCAGGCGCAGCATATGTGCATGATGATGCGCGGCGTACAGAAGCAGAACTCCAACATGCGCACCTCGGTCATGCTGGGCAGCTTCCGCGAGAACGACAAAACCCGTAATGAATTCCTGCAGCTTCTGAGAGGCTAACGGCCCGGAGACACCTCATGTCGATCAGCAATGCCATTATCCGCATTACCAATCTGCGCCTGCGTACCTTTATTGGTTTTAATCCGGAAGAGATGCAGAAACAGCAGGACGTGGTGATCAATATCGAGATCCACTACCCGGCGGATAAGGCCTATGCTGAAGATGATGTCGACAAGGCCCTGAACTACAAAACCATCACCAAAGAGGTGATCGGTCATGTGGAAGACGGTCGTTTTCTGCTGCTGGAAAAACTGGTGGCCGATGTGCTGGACATCGCTTCGGCCCACCCCTGGACCGAATATGCCAGCGTCACCATCGACAAACCCCATGCCCTGAGGTTTGCCGACTCTGTTTCCCTCACCCTGCAGTGGCAGCGCGAAGCCGGGTAACGGCCAGATAACCCCCTAAGTCAGCTCAGCCGGATCAATAAACAGCGGTAGCGGACTGCCCATAATGGCGGCAATAGCCCCCAGCATTTCACGCTCCACCACCGTGATCTGACCATCCTGCTGAATACAGTGACGAATCGCACTGAACACCCGCCCCTTATCCCGGGGCTGCACCCGGCCCAGCCGGCGCACCGCAGCGGTTAATTGCTGGATATCGGCGTCATCGGGGCTCAGGGGTGTCAGGGTATAGAGCCCGGCGGCATTCACGCCCCGGTAGAATGCTTTATCTGCATCAGCCTGATCGGCATGGCCATGCTGTGACAACACACTCAGCACCAGTTGCAGGGATTCCGCCACGGCCTGCAGTTTCAGGTAGGGAGCCAGGGGTGCGTCCTGCTGTTCAAAGGTCGGCGCCAGATACTGATACACCAGCTGATACAGACACCACTCAAACAGATCGGTTTGCTGGTCGGCCCGGATCAGTGTCATCAACGCCCGTTTAAAGGCCTGGTACTGCTCGGCTGACAAAGTTTTAAGTGCCGGCAGCAACAGCTCGATCAACGGCAAGCGCAGGGCGGTATCCAGCTCCGCACTCTGGCGATAGAGCGTTTCCGTCAGGGCCTTAACCCCGCTAAAGCCGGTCTGTTGCACCCACGCCAGTTGCCGCAGGCGTGTCTCTTCATCGTCCGCCAGCAACAAAGCAAAACAGAGCGCTACGGCACCCAGGCTGTCATGGGCCTGCTCCACTAGTGCTTCCGGTAGGGTATCAAGCTGAATCCGCACCTGATCCAGCGGGGCATCAGCATCCGCCAGTGTGCCAAGCAACACGCCCCCCAGCACCGCCGCACCGCGCGCCTGCTGCTGACGACTGGCCTGCTTAAGTTGCTCGGCTTCTTCACGTCTTTTTTGCAGGCGGGAGGGTTCGCTGCGATAGAGATAGTTGCCATCCCAGTCGGGCTGGACACGCAGGATACGTTCCATCAAGGGTGGATGCGTGGCAAAGGGGGCCGACATTTTACGAATCACCTGACCAAAAAACAGATGACTGACCTCGCTGCGCTGATCACTCTGTAACTCAGCGCCAAACTGGCTGCCTCCAATCAGTTTCAGGGCATCACTGATCCCTTTCCGATCACGGGTAAACTGCACCGCACTGGCATCCGCCAGGTATTCCCTCTGTCGGCTCACCGCAGCCTTGATCAGTTGCCCAAACAAGGTGCCCAACCAGCCAATCACCATCAGTATCAGCCCGACAATCGCAATCTGACCATTGGACTTACGCCGGTTACGGCTGCGACTGCCCCGCAGCAGGATTTCGCCCACCTTACCGATAAACACAATGCCATGCAGCAGCGCAATCAGACGCAGATTAAGGCGCATATCGCCGTTGAGAATATGACTGAACTCATGGGCTACCACGCCCTGCAGTTCGTTGCGCTTAAAGGTCTCGACACAGCCCCGGGTCAGACCCACCACCGCATCTTCCGGGCGGTTACCGGCGGCAAACGCATTGATGCCCAGCTCATGTTCCAGCAGATAGACCGGCGGAACCGGCATACCGGAGGCGATGGCCATCTCTTCCACCACATTCAGCGCCTGCCGTTCATTCGGGTCAGCGGTACCGGGGGAGATCTGGCGGCCACCGAGTGACTCCGCCACCGCCCGGCCACCGGACGACAACTGAAACCACTTATAGAGAATGGCCAGTCCCACCGCACCACAGACCAGCAGACTGATCAGCAGAAAAATCCGCAGCGAAAACAGCTCCATCAGTCCACGCTCGGACGCGGCCTGCAGGGTCTGTTGCTGACTCAGCATCCACCAGGTCAGCACCAGCGCCGCATTGGTGATCATGATCAGGCAGAACACCGCCAGCACAAATAACAGGACCAGCCAGAGCGTATTTCGCCTGGCTTTATCCTGATGAGAAAAAAAATCCATGGCGGGTCAGCTCAGAAACTGATTTTAGGCACCTGCTGAATCTCGGCACTGTCAGCAAACTCCAGCAGCGAGGCATCCTGACGATGACCAAAGGTGTTGCTCAACATATTGACCGGAAAGCTCTGGCGATACTCGTTATACGCCGTTACGGCATCATTAAACGACTGCCGGGCAAAGGCCACACGGTTTTCCGTGGTGGTCAGCTCTTCACTCAGCTGCATCATGTTCTCGTTGGCCTTCAGCTCCGGGTAGGCTTCCATCACCACATTCAGTTTGCTCAACGCCCCCTGCAGAATGCCCTCAGCACCGGCCAGTTGCTGCATCGCATCGCCGCCCAGGGTCTGTCTCTTATACACATCTCCGAGCCCACGAGACCTCTCTACATCT
>ERZ1031170.87-NODE-87-length-11490-cov-6.200787_pt1 | contig 11490 bp, 10 predicted proteins | sample MGYA00518222_ERZ1031170 | MGnify/ENA primary metagenome ERZ1031170 (study PRJEB33718, sample SAMN03159772) | human skin metagenome | collected 2014-05-20 | study: EMG produced TPA metagenomics assembly of the PRJNA266117 data set (Human skin bacterial metagenome and... | reverse complement strand
GGGCTCGGAGATGTGTATAAGAGACAGGGCATAAACTTCGCAAAGACCTTCATGTGCTTTTTATCAGTTGTCTCAGCGTCATCCGGAAACTGATCTGATCAACATACTCTTGGAGGTCTATATGCGCTCTACCATTTTTTCAGGAACCTCACTGCTTACCTGCTCATTGGCCATGCTTACTCTGCCCGTGGCAACTGCTGAAACCCAATCGGCTATCACGGTTGAGAGCTCCCCGGTCAAGGTACAACTGGAAGCCCCTGCCATGCAGGTAAAAACCAATACTCCAGCCCTGCAAACCCAGTTGGTTGCCGGTGAGTTGAAAGCCAATAGCACCTGGTCAGACCAGCCAACCAATCCGGCCAAATCAATGATCCAGGCTGAAATAAACCCAATTTACGAACTGACTCCCGGCCAGATCGCCAGCATGGTTGTCGTCGATAGCAAAGGCAAAACCCTTGGCACGGTAACGGATATTGTCCGCAGCATGAGTGCCGCCGAATACAAAGCAGTCATCAACTCAGGCAGCATCTTGGGTTTTGGCGGCAAGCAGGTTGCGGTACCGATTGAAAAACTGACCGTGGCCAATAGCAAAGTAAGGCTCAACAGCTCTGCCAAAGTACTGGAGCAGGCTGCGGAATTTAAAGGTGAAGGCTATATCTCATTGCCGGATGACCTGCCACTCAGGGAGTTCACAGCCATTGATGCGCTGCCCATGGAGCCAACGGCGGCCGGCGGCACCAGTTAAAAACGCCCGCGCCCAATCTGGAAAGACAACCATCGTTCAGGCTGCTGCGTCTGGATATATAACCGGGGAGAAACCATTAAACCTGTGTACCCTAGCTTCCCACACTGAATATCAGGGTTTAACGGCCCTCATATGAGGAGGTCACTATTATGAAACCATTCATCTTTTTATCCATATTGTTATCAATGTTTGCACTGCAGGGCTGCGGTTTAGTCGCTGGCGCGGCCATCGGCGGCACCGCAGGCTACCTGCTCAGCGAAGAGGGCTACGAAGTCCAGTCTCCCGTCACCAAAGAGTAGACTCAACTCTTGGTAACACCTTGCCTGACCACCGTGTCAGGCTTTTTTGTTTCAGCCGCAAAAAATGCTATCCAACAGACAAATTCTGGAGTAAATAGCATCTTTTAATTTCATTCGGCCTGCTGCGATGAACATCCTCCACCCCCCTGAAGCATCCTCTGATATTAACCAGATATTGTTTGAGCAAATTGCCATCAGACTGGAAGAGCAGGGCTATGCCGTTTTGCCTGCGGCTCTGCCGGCGGATCTTTCAGAACAGTTGCTTCAGGTACTGGCGCATCAGAATGAGACTGATTTTCATGATGCAAATATTGGCCGGGGTCTGAATCAAACCCTGAACCCCTTTGTGCGCCGTGATCGAATCCTCTGGATTGAGCCACAGATGCCATTGGCCAAAGCCTGGCTGGACTGGACTGAACAGCTGCGCTGCTACCTTAACCGCAGGCTGTTTATGGGTTTGTTTTCGTTTGAAAGTCACTTCGCCTGTTATCAACCCGGAGATTTTTACAAAAAGCATCTGGATGCATTTAAAGGCCAGTCTAACCGGGTTTTATCGGTGGTTACTTACCTCAATCGCGGCTGGGAACCGGCTCAGGGGGGTGAACTGGTCCTCTATAGTGAAGACAACCACGAGCAGCCCCTGACTAAGGTATTACCTGCGTTTGGTACGCTGGTCATTTTCCTCAGTGAACAGTTTCCGCATGAAGTTCTGACAGCCAGTCGTGAGCGCTTCAGTGTCGCCGGCTGGTATCGAATTAATGGTACCCGAATGGATAATCTGGACCCTCCACGCTAGGGTTCAGAAAACAGCTGAAACAGCCGACAACATTAGCAAATACTTAATTGAATGTTTTTTGCGCAAAACTTGATATAATGTCGGGCCGAACTTAAGGTAAATTTGTTGATACGTGGTTTAATCGAGATATCACGCAGGCACGGAACACGCCGCACATAGCAAACCAGGCAGGGATAGATGAATACTCTTACAAAGCTGATGCTATCAGGCTGCATATTCATAGCAGCAACACTTGGAGCCGGTTGCACGACCTCCCAGTCAGCTAATATTGTCCCTACAGCCAGCTCACACTCTGATACAGATATCGTCATCGGGGAAACCCCTCAATCTTCTGAGTTTGAGCCAGCCACTTCATCCGAACAACCTCCGTCTGAACTCACTGCCGATCTACTGGACCTTGAAAGCGACCTGCTAAACCTTGATCAGGGCTTACTGACCAGCCTGACCGGCACTGTTGATAACCTCACCGGGGGCACTATCTCTGACCTGACCGGCGCACTGGATAGCTTGCTGGATAGCTTGCTGGATAGCGACACCAGCCTTTTACTCGGCACATTAGATGGCACGCTTCAGCCGATTACAGGCACCCTCGATAGCCTGCTGGTTGAGCCACTTGATAACACCCTGGACAGTCTTCTTAACACAGACACACCGTTGCTCGAACCTATTACGGGTACAGTAGATAGCCTGTTAGGTGGCGATCTGACCAACCCACCATTGCTGGAGCCTGTCACTGATTCATTAGACAGCCTGTTAGGCAGTGAAGATGGCCTACTGAATCTGAACCAGCTAACTGAGTCCGCTGACAATCTGCTCACCGGAAATATTAACGACACCCAACTGGTTGATTCTGTGATCGGCACAGTGGATGACCTGATACAGGAAGACGCGCTACTGGATTCCTTACTGGACCCCTTAACTGATCTGTTGGATCAGGTGGATGATGGCCTTCTTGATCCCCTTGTGGGCGGTTTACTCTGATAAATTGGTTAGCCCTATGCTACAGTCAACCTCATAACCGTTTTGCATAATTCTCCAGATCTATACGCCAAAGGACCCGGCAAACACATGCGTTTTCACCCACTCCCTTATCTTGTTTTTAGCGTTGTTATTGGCAGTAATTTTGTCACTCTTCCTGTGACGGCCGCTGAGCCGCCGTTTATCGCTGACCCCGATGGACCGGCACTGCCAGTGCCTGAGTACGAACCAGAGCAAACCAAATTGCCCGAAGCCCCGCAGGCCACATCAGACGTTAAAGACCAGCCGCGCTTTGACGTCCGCCAGGTTAGCTTTCAGGGCGGTACAGTTTTCAGTGACAGCCAACTACAGGCAATGGTGGCCCCCATTACGGGCCGCAAAGTCAGCAAGGCTGAGCTGACACAAACGTTGCAGGCCATCACTAAACGTTACCAGGACACCGGCTATCCCCTGTCTTTTGCTCATTTACCTCGTCAGTCTCTGGCGAATGGCAAGCTGGTGGTCATGCTTATCGAAGGCCATATTGCGCAGAGTGAAATAAAAATTGAAGACCCCGATGTGCGGGCGCGCATTGAACGGCTGGTCGCGAAACTGCAACAGCTTAAACCACTCACCCTGGAAGGGTATGAACGTTATATCAGCCTGATTCAGAGCACACCCGGCTATCGCTTTAAAGTCAATGTGCCCCGGCCAACCACCACCTCTGGCGCTACCCAGATTCTGGTTGAAGCAACTGAGGTCCGTTCCACCGACCGTAGTTTTAACCTGCAGGGCGACCAGGATGAAATCCGGGTTCAGCTGGGCCTCACCGTCAACTCATTTACATCCAATGCTGACAAACTCACAGTGTCAGGCCTGATACCTGGCGACACCATAGAAAGTTATCTAAACATCGCTTATCAGCGTGAGATTGGTGATGATGGTTTACAGTTCAGCTTTTCGGCCAATCACTTTAAAAGCAATGGCGACGACACGTTCTATATCACCGACATACCGGTGAATAATGAAGAGATCAAAACCCGTGACCGCATCAAGCTGGGACTCAACTACCCGGTCAAGCTGACACGCACCTCAAGCTGGTGGCTGGGCGGCAATCTTCATTATCTGGATGAAACCTCTGACTACGAACTGACACCTGAAGGTTTTGCCCCAATTCACATTGAAAAAAACCTGCGTTACTCCGCACTTGAACTGGTCTCGCGCTGGCAGGATTTAAATCGGGAACGCTTCTGGCAGGTCAGTGGCAGCATCAAGCAGGGCTTTGATCTGGGCAATAATCTGAATGAAATTCAGCAAAGCGGCTCAAGTCGTTCCGGTTCTGAAGACCTGTATTTTACCTATCTGAAACTGGACGGCATGTGGCGCAAATCACTCACACCACAGTGGCGTATTACCGCCAAGGGCAGCCTGTTTTTCTCTGATGATACCCTGCCGTCTGCCGAGCGCGTTCGATATGGCGGGCAACGTTTCGGGCGGGGCTATGATGATGGCCAGGCTCAGGGAGACAGAGGCATAGCCGCCGAGTTCGAATTACGTTATCTGCTACCCGTTCAGGGGCGCCTGATCAAACGCCTGGAACCTTATGCCGCAATTGATACCGCACATACTGAGTTAAATGATCCTGATATTAATAGTTCGATTTCATCATACGCGCTGGGCCTTGAAGTGACCGACACCAGACACTTCAGTGTCGGACTCGAATACGCCAAACCCACCGGCGACCCCCATGTCGAATCCGGTGACCACAGCCCGTATTACAATCTCAATTTGCGCTGGTCATTTTAATGCAGTGTCTAAACCCGGCCATGGCCGGGTTTAATTTTATAGAAGCGATATGTTGAGCTGGATAGTTGAAAACAACGGTTTCATCCTTGAAGCAATCGTCATGGCAGCGATAATCATATATATTGGCTTGAAAATCTGATAATAACCTGTAAGCAGACAGCGCTTGTTGCGAGCACATCTGCCAAGAAGACACAGATGAAATCAAACCAATCTCGCCGTCCCACACTACTGCTGGCTTTGGTTTTCCTGCCTCTCAGCCTGAAGGCAAACGAATCACTGCCCTTACTCAACGAAACCGATCTTCTGAGCGACATCCCCGAAGTCATTTCTGCAACACACCTTACCCAGAAACTCACAGAAACCCCTGCCACCATCAGCATCATTGATCGCAAAATGATCGAAACTTCCGGCTCACAAAACATTCCGGATCTGTTCCGCCTGGTGCCGGGCATGAGCGTTTACCACGTACACAGCAACAAATCGGGGGTGAGCTATCACGGTGTCAGTGACGATTTTCCACGTCAGATGGAAGTCATGATCAACGGTCGTTCGGTTTACATTCCTCTGCTGTCGACGGTCGTATGGGAGACACTGGGACTCACAACCAATGATATTGAACGCATTGAAGTTGTACGGGGTTCCAATGTGCCTGCACATGGTTCCAATGCCTTCATTGGTGCCATCAATATTATTACCCGCTCCCCCATACAGGAGCGCGGCACTGAGCTGCAAACCAGTCATGGCGCACTGGGGACTGAAAGTTACCATCTCAGACACAGTGCCAGTTTTGATGGCCTGGAATTAACGGTCAGAGGTGGGTTTTATCAAAACAAAGGCATTAAACGCTACCGGGACAAAGGGCTCATCAGACACCTGAATGTCGAGGGGGTTTACACCCCGTCTTTAATCGACACCTTCAGTTTTAACCTGGGCTTTAATAATGGTTATGCTGACCGGGGCAACGGCAATCAGCCAGACGCTGAGGAAGCTGAATTCATTACCCGTGAGCATGAATCGAACTCCCAGGCATTGCAGTGGAACCACATCATCGATCCAACGCATGCTTTTCAGGTCAGTTATCAACACCACTATCTGAATATGCGCACACCGCGCTACACCGATGCACAGCTTCAGGTATTGCTTGAAGAAGGCTTTGGCCCCTTACCCCCGGATACCGGCGCAGCCCTGAATGCACTGAACCCGAGCGGCATTTTCACCGATTCAGAAACCGGGAAAACTGAATCGCATGATCTGGAATACCTGCACACACTGACAAAAGACGGCTTTGAAGCAGTGCTCGGGGCGGGTTATCGCTATGAACGTGCCAAGAGTGGTGCGCTGCTGCAGCAACCCAATAACCGCTGGCTGGATGAAAACCGCTGGCGCCTGTTTGGAAATATGGAATTTAAAGCCATCCCTGACTGGGTCTTTAATATTGGCGGAATGGTCGAGCATAGCTCGAACACAGGCACGCGCTTTTCGCCAAGGCTCGCCGCCAACTATCTGATTGACCAGAATGCGTCCATTCGTACCGCCGTCACTCAGGCGTATCGCATGCCCTCCCTACTGTCAGCCAATAACTCTTTCGTGCTGCAGTTCCCCCTTGGGGTCGGTGAGGATATCTATACCCAACCCAACCCAGACCTGGACCCTGAAAGAATCAACTCGGTAGAAGTCGGGTATTTTTCTATCTTCCCAGGCATCAGCAGCCAGCTTGATATACGTCTGTTCTATGAGGATATAGACGATGGCATTGGCACATTTTTCGTGACAGCAGATGATCTGGATAACCGCTATATCATTCAGAATAACGGCTACGACTGGACCAATCAGGGCTTTGAACTGCAGTTCAAATACACTTCCAAAGCACATCATGCAACCTCCCTCCTGTTCAACTACAGCTACAACAATGTAAAAGGTGACCGGGACAGAGGAGACAAAGGCGTACAGCCACTGGATGAAGCAGCGCCCCTGCATCTGGCATCACTACTGGTCAGTACCAAGCCAACCGCAAACTCAACCATCAGCCTGGCTCAGTATTACCTGCATAATGTTCGCTGGTTAGAGGGCAACGATGACGACTATCCGGATTACCGCTATAACCGGACAGACCTGCGCCTGGCCCATGACTTCAAACTGGACTGGGGCAGCGAGCTGTCTGCAGCGCTGACCATTCAGAATCTATTTGATCGGAGGTATTCTGAATTTTATCAATTTAACGCCTTTGACCGGCGCACTTACCTACAGCTGACACTCAAATTCTAATGGCAAAATCGTAACGGAATCGGTCAATGCCTATTAAGATGAGTAGCCCAGCCAACATGATTGCCCTGCTTAAATGGCGGCACTGGCTGATGCTGTGTATCCTGTTTGCTTTCGAACCGGCGCATGCCCGGGTGCTGCTGATTACCAGCGGGCACCAGATTGCATATCAGGAAGTTGTCACAGCCATCACTCATCAGATCACTGAGCCTTTCACACTGATTTCTATGGACGAACTCAGCCCGGAGCACAGTGATGCATCACTCTATCCCACCGCCATCACAATCGGTTCACAGGCATCCGATCAGGCATTTGCCCAATTATCACCACGTCAGGCTTTGATCATGGCCTTTCTGCCAAGGCGCACCTATCTGAGTTTGATGGAAAAATACGCTGCGCACCCACGGCAGAAAATCAATAATTTCACCGCCGTGTTCCTCGATCAACCCCTGCAACGTCAGTTCAACCTGATCAGAATCATCAAGCCAGAAACACGCATTATCGCCACAGCGTTAGGGCCCTTCTCCAGTGAGGAGCTACCCGATCTCAGAGCTGAAGGTAAACAACATAACATCAGCATCAAACACGAAACACTGAGCGAAGAGGACAACCCCATGCTCAAACTGCAATCTCTGATTGCAGGAAGTGATGTTGTCCTCACACTGCCGGATAAATCCCTGTTCAACCGAACAACAGCAAAGTGGATACTCTATATCTCTTTCCGGCAGGGCATTCCGCTGATCGGTTTCTCAGATAAATATGTAGCCGCCGGAGCCCTGGCAGCTGTGTACTCTGATCCGGCGGATATTGGTCAGCAAACAGCAGAAATACTTGCCCGCTGGTTTGCAAGTGGCATCCTGCCTAAAGCTCAGTTTCCGCGTTACTTCAAAGTAGCCACCAACCCGGTAGCTGCACGGTCATTGCACATTGAGCTTAAAACACCAGAGATGCTCAAGCAGCAGTTAAGAGGCATGGAGCCATGATGAAATGGCGCCTTGGTATACGGCAGCGGGTACTGCTGATTACCTTTATGCCCCTGTTGTTAATCACCCTGTTGCTGGGTGGTCATCTAATTACCTCTCGGCTTGAGGATGCGCACACCCAGCTGCAGGAAAAAGGCATGATTATGAGCCAGCTGCTGGCCTCTTCCGCAGAGTTTGGCATGCTGACCGGTAACACCTCCGCCTTACGTAGCCTGATCAGCTCCGCCATGAAGCAGGAAGAGGTCGCTGACGTGATCTTTCTTGACCGGGAGTACGGCATGGTACAGCGCGCAGCAGCGTCCAACTTTATCCCACCGGAATCAGCCAAATTTCCTCTACAGGAAGGCAACATCAGCTATTTCCGCTACCCCATTACCACAACCGGGTTCGACATCACTAACAATCCGGAATTACAGCCGGAATATAGAAGCCCCGAGTTTATTGGTTGGGTGATTGTCGCTTTTTCAAACAACCCAACTCAGCAGCGTCAGCAAGAAATCATTATGCGCAGTCTGATGCTACTGGCCATTGTTTTCCTGTTGGCATTCTGGCTCGCCGGTCGTTTCGGGCGACAAATCACACGACCTATTCTGGATCTGAGTCGCGTTATCCAGCAACTCCAGAGAGGGAACCTTGAAGCCCGCGCCACCATTAAAAGCACCGGAGAACTGAAAGATCTGGCACATGGTTTTAACCAGTTAGCGCATCAGGTGTATGAATCAACACAGAATCTGGAAAGCCAGGTTGATCGCGCTACACAGCGACTGCGCTCAACACTGGTACATCTTGAGAAACAGAACCAGGCATTAGATGCCGCAAGACAACATGCCGATGATGCCAATGCTGCCAAAGATGAATTCTTGGCCCGGATGAGTCACGAACTCAGAACACCACTCACCTCGGTGCTGGGTTTCGCCCGCTTACTTGAGCGCACTCCGCTTAAAATGGAGCAGAAAGAGTACACCCGCATCATCAACCTGACCTCCACCCTGTTGCTGTCCATTATTGACGACATTCTGGATTACTCGAAACTGGAATCGAATGCGATTGAGCTGGAACAGTTGCCGTTCAATATCGAAGGCTGCATCCTCGATGTTTTCGAAATGCAGACGGTGCTGGCACACGATAAAAAACTTGAACTGGTGCCTATTCTCCAACCCGATGCACCTCGCATCCTGCATGGCGATGCAGTACGCGTTAAACAGGTCATCAGCAACCTGGTCAGCAATGCCGTCAAATTCACCTCGGAAGGCCATGTGGCAGTGTATGTCAATGCCAGTACTCAGTCAGAGCAACAGGTAAAGCTACGTATCATTGTCAGAGACACGGGGACAGGTATTCCGGAAGAGCGTGTTACGCACCTTTTCAAAGCCTTTAATCAGGCTGATACATCCATCAGCCGGCGCTACGGTGGATCGGGTCTTGGTCTGGTGATCGCCAAACAGCTGACTGAGCTAATGGGGGGCACCATCGCTCTCTCCAGCGAAGAAAATCAGGGCACAACCGTTACCCTGGACATACCGTTTAAAGTCAGCCCTGTTCAGTCAATTCTGACACCGCTGCAGGTTGACCACCTCATCATTTATGATCATTGTGCCGAAGTGCGTACAGCCCTGAAGTACCTACTGGAACCTTTTATCAATGAGATCCACGTAGCCAAATCGCTTGAGGAGATGTCAAAACTTGCCGAAAGCATACCCAGCAGCTCTATTTTATGGGGCCTGCCGGCAGGTGACTTAAGTGAATCCACCATTCTTCAACTTGGTGAAACGCTGCAATATGCCACTCACCCCGTGGTGATATTATCAAGTCAGCCTCTCGCCGTGGATCTGCCCCGCAAAGTCATTCAACTGCGCAAACCGGTACGCACACAGTTGTTACTCAACGCACTTTCACCAGATGCCCAGCAAACTGTTGAACAGGAAGCCGCCAGCTTAAAATTCAGTGGCTCACCACGTATTTTGATCACCGAGGACAACAACTTTAACCGACTGCTCGTGTGCAGAATTCTTGAGAAAGCCGGTGCCCAGGTGTATGAGGCTGCCAATGGCGAAGAAGCTGTCGACAAGGTTCTTCGGCTCAGCCCGGATCTGGTACTGATGGATGTCCATATGCCCCGAATGGATGGTATCGAAGCAACCCGTCAAATCCGGCTGCGCCGCAAGCAACCACTGCCAATCGTTGCCCTGACTGCCAACATTATCAGCAGTGAACATCAACGGCTGCTAGAAGCCGGTGTAAATCATGTCCTGCTAAAACCAATCAATGATCACGAACTGTTTCAAACCATTGAAGAGCTGCTGTTCCCCAAAGAAGGCACACATAATTCCGGCAACAATAAACCGGAACAGACAGCCGCTAGCGGAACCCAACTTGAGCAATACGGTATCAGTCAAGCCGATCTGACAGATGAGTTAAAACAGCAATTGGAAGGGCTCAGAGAGCATTTTGATCAGCATAACTTTCTGGGCATGCGCGAGCATAGCCACCAAATTATTGGTCTAGCCGGACTCTATCAGTTACCTGAACTGGAACATGCCGGCAATGAGCTGCATGAAGCGATTCATAGCCAACATCTGCGTTCAATCTGGAAAAAACTCTGGCACATGACGCGCATTATCGAACATGAGCAGTTTTAGCATCAGAACCAGCGGGAAACAGGTTCAGTCTCGATAAGCTTCTGTAACCGGAGAAAAATTTCCTGCAAACGCTCCCTGCCAGCGCGGTCATAGATAGCACCATTAAGCCCCTGCTGTGCAGCAGATGCACTGTGCGACCCTTCATCCAGCTCAATACAACTAACCCGGATCGACTCCAGATCAGGATCATGCGTAATCGGCAACGCTAAAAACAATGTCCATTGATCAACACTCGCACGCTGCGTGATTACCGCTTCAAGTAAGTTAAGAATCTCTTGGCGATTCGGGCGGTAGGTTGGAGCTTTACCGTAGAGTAGAGCAAGACACAATCCGACTGTCATGCATAATGTCACTGCAAAAACAGCCAAAAATTCCATCTCAGTCTCCGTCAATGAATCAGGTGGTTGAAATCATAGGCAACAAGGAAGCTAGCTGCATGATGGATTTTAGTTTCATACGTTTTTTCCAGCTCAGCCATTTCAAGTTTATAGCGCCAGCGTTCCTGCTTCGAAAGCTGCTGCCATTTTTCTTTAATCGGTATATGTTGCGTCAGGTTATGCATCTCACGTAAGACAGAAACTTCCGAATGTTTTATCAGCTCTGGAGAAAGGCTTTCCAGTAATGTACTCAATCGCATTGACGCCTCTGTTAACGTCAGCTTTTCATCGCTGCCCACTGCTCTCGCAATGACCTGAATACTTTCAATCAGATAGGCCCTGCGCTCCCTCAGGTCACGGGCCTGCTTTTCCAGCTGTTCTGCCGCTGTTTTTTTTTCTTGGTTTCGCTGTCGGAAATATCTGACCAGATAAACCAGACAAAAAACAATCACCAAGAGACAAAACCCGATAAGCATATAGACAACAGACTGAGACATTTATCACCCAAATTCAGCGTTTTTCAGTTCGCGCTATCTTAGCCAGATAAACTGAATTATGCACATTCAGTCGTTGTAGGCAGGCATTAAAAAACCCCAACCGCTGTCTCTTATACACATCTCCGAGCC
>ERZ1031170.86-NODE-86-length-11638-cov-5.620392_pt1 | contig 11638 bp, 13 predicted proteins | sample MGYA00518222_ERZ1031170 | MGnify/ENA primary metagenome ERZ1031170 (study PRJEB33718, sample SAMN03159772) | human skin metagenome | collected 2014-05-20 | study: EMG produced TPA metagenomics assembly of the PRJNA266117 data set (Human skin bacterial metagenome and... | reverse complement strand
GATATGATGTTTCTGTTTTCTAAACAACTAAAACAGGGTTATTCCGTTTCGCTGGCAATTGTGTTTCTGCTTCTTTCGGGTACCGCATTTGCGGATGCAAAAACGCAGTTAAGCGCATTGCTGAACAGCTACAGCAGTTTTTCTGCCGAGTTTGATCAGATAACGGTCGGTGAAAATGGCCGCTCAGCCCAGCAAAGTACCGGTACGCTAACACTTGCTAAACCGAACCGTTTCAGGTGGCAGACCACCACGCCCGCTCCGCAGGAAATAATCGCAGATGGTCGTTATCTGTGGATTTATGATCCTGATCTTGAGCAGGTTACCCGCCGTAACCTGAACCCGGAAACGAACAGCACGCCTGCCATGATTCTGAATGGTCAGATAGATGCACTGCTTGAGCGTTTTACCCTGACACAGTCAGCCGACACTGATAGTGAACAACTTTTCCAGCTGACAGCAATGGATGCTCAGGCCTCCTTTGGCGTGATACGCATGGTATTTCATGAGCAGGTACTGTCTGAATTGATGCTTGAAGATTCATTAGGGCAGCGTACGACCATTGTGTTCCGGTCAGCTCAGCGTAATCCTGAACTCTCGCCAGCGGCGTTTGAGTTCCGGGTACCTGAAGGGGTTGATCTTATTATTGACGGGACCGAATAGCCTTGGATCTGTTTGCGGACCAGTCACCCGGCTACCAGCCACTTGCCGCAAAAATGCGGCCACGCTCACTGGCTGAATATTGCGGCCAGTCACATCTGCTGGGGACAGATAAGCCGCTGCGCAAGGCATTAGAGCAGGGTGTTGTTCATTCAATGATTCTCTGGGGGCCGCCCGGTGTTGGTAAAACCACCCTGGCGCGCCTGATCGCCAATCAGGTGGATGCTCAGTTTCTGACCCTCTCAGCCGTACTGGCGGGCATAAAAGACATACGCACGGCGGTTGAGCAGGCCAAGCAGGTACAGGCTCAGTCCGGCCGGGGTACGGTGCTTTTTGTTGACGAGGTACACCGGTTTAATAAATCACAGCAGGACGCGTTTCTGCCTTATATAGAAGATGGAACGGTGGTGTTTGTTGGCGCGACAACCGAGAATCCATCATTTGAGCTGAATAATGCGCTCCTGTCCCGGGCCCGTGTTTATCTGTTACGCGCCCTTGATGCCGGTGCCATCAAACAGCTACTGCAGTCTGCGTTGTCTGACCCGAATCGAGGACTGGGGCAGCGTTCGCTAATACTCACTGATGACCAGTTAGATCAGTTGGCCGCAGCGTCTGAAGGTGATGCCCGCAAGGCACTTAATCTGCTTGAAATCGGTTCGGATCTGGCCGAAAGCCAGCCGGATGGCACAGAATGTATTCCCGACCCGGTCATGGCTGAAGTTCTGGCCGGCCAGACGCGTCGATACGATAAGCAGGGCGATCTGTTTTACGATATGATCTCCGCGTTCCATAAATCGGTGCGTGGGTCTTCGCCGGATGGTGCGCTGTATTGGTATTGTCGGATACTTGAAGGTGGCTGTGACCCGTTGTATGTTGCCCGCCGACTGGTTGCCATTGCTTCAGAGGATATAGGCAACGCCGACCCCCGGGCTATGCAGGTTGCGTTATCAGCCTGGGATGCCTTTGAACGGGTAGGGCCAGCCGAGGGTGAACGGGCCATTGCTCAGGCAGTAATATATTGTGCCAGCGCACCTAAAAGTAACGCAGTCTATAGTGCGTTTAACCAGTGCCGGGCTGCCGTGAGAGAGATGCCAGGTTACGATGTGCCGGCGCATCTGCGCAATGCGCCTACTCAGCTGATGAAGGATCTGGGTTATGGTGCTGAGTATCGTTATGCTCATAACGAACCGGATGCTTATGCAGCAGGCGAAGCCTATCTGCCGCCTGAGATTGCCCGGCAGCGTTGGTATATACCGGAAAGCCGCGGGCTGGAACTGAAAATCAAACAGCGCCTGGAGTATCTGGCTCAGCTGGATCAGGCCAGTGAACAGCAGCGCTATTCATCACTTGATGATGACTAAAAGCCCACAGGAGGGCCGGGATGCAGCACATACTCTTTATCGCTATAGGCGGTGCCCTGGGGGCACTCGGGCGCTACTGGGTAAGTGGTCTGCTAAATAATGCCACCTTCAGGCTACCCTATGGGACACTTGCCTGTAACGTGATTGGTTCTTTCCTGATGGGCGTGCTGTTTGTACTGATTCTTGAGAAGTCACGGTTGAGCCCCGAAATGCGCCCGCTGTTAATGGTCGGCCTGCTTGGCGCCTTCACAACATTCTCAACCTTTTCTCTGGAAACCGTGGCCATGATGCAGGAAGGCCATGTCATGTCCGCCCTGATTTATATATTATTAAGCGTTTTTCTGAGTCTGCTTGCGCTGTACGGTGGGCTCTGGGTTACTCGCTTGTTCTGATAAAAGGTAGTTTATACACCCATGCTTGATGCGAAACTGGTCCGCGCGAATCCGGAAGAAGTGGCAGCACTGCTGCTGAAAAAAGGTTATCAATTCCCTGTTGCCCAATTCACTGAGCTGGAAAGCCAGCGCCGTGAAATGCAGATGGCCACTGAAAACCTGCAGAATGAGCGTAACACCCGATCCAAATCCATCGGTAAAGCCAAAGCAGTCGGGGAAGATATCCAGCCTCTGCTGGCTGAAGTGGCTGATCTGGGTAGTCAGCTGGATGCTGCCAAGGCCCGATTGAATGATGTGACCGCTGCGCTGGATGATCTGCTGTCAGGTGTGCCGAATCTTCCGCACAGTTCTGTACCAGAGGGCGCGGACGAAGAGGATAATGTAGAGCTGCGCAAATGGGGCACGCCTGCGCAGTTTGACTTTACGCCGTTGGATCATGTGGCACTGGGTGAAAAAAGTGGTGAACTTGATTTTGAAACAGCCGCCAAACTCACCGGTTCCCGTTTTTCGGTTCTGACAGGCAAGCTGGCGCGCATGCACCGGGCGCTGATTCAGTTCATGCTGAACACCCAGACTGAAGAGCATGGCTATACCGAAACCTACGTCCCGTACATGGTCAATGAAGACAGCCTGCGCGGTACCGGCCAACTGCCCAAATTCGGTGAAGATCTGTTCAAGGTGCCCTTTGGTGAGCGTCAGTATTACCTGATCCCAACGGCTGAAGTACCGGTCACCAACTTTGTGCGGGATGAGATCATTGATCTGGAGCGTCTGCCACTGAAATTCACGGCACACACCCCTTGTTTCCGCTCTGAGGCGGGTGCCAGTGGCAAAGATACCCGGGGCATGATCCGTCAGCATCAGTTCGAAAAAGTTGAAATGGTGCAAGTGGTCGAGCCATCCCGTTCATGGGAAGCACTGGAAGAGATGACCGGTCATGCCGAAGCGATTCTGCAGAAGCTGAATCTGCCTTACCGTGTTGTCGCTCTCTGTGGCGGCGACCTGGGCTTCAGTGCAGCTAAAACCCACGATATTGAAGTCTGGCTGCCGGGCCAGAATACCTACCGTGAGATCTCATCGGTTTCAAATATGACTGATTTCCAGGCCCGCAGACTGCTGGCCCGCTGGCGTAATCCGGAAACCGGAAAGCCGGAGCTGGTGCATACACTGAATGGTTCCGGTCTGGCGGTTGGCCGCACGTTGCTGGCCATCATGGAAAACTACCAGACAGCAGAAGGGCGGATTCGTGTGCCTGAAGTGCTGATACCTTACATGGGAGGTGTTACCGAGCTGTAAGGCTCGGTAATGAGCAGCTTTGAAAAGCGTGATTGCCGTAAACTGGTTATGCCTGCCCTTTGACGAGCTGTCATGTTCTCAGCTGCATGGCCTGCTGGTGTTACGCCAGCAGGTATTTATCCTTGAACAGCAGTGTTTTTATGCGGATGCAGACGCATTAGACCCGGTTGCCTTTCACCTGTTGGGTACCGACTCTTCTGGCAGAATTGTTGCCACTGCGCGTTTGATTCCGCCGGGTTTGCGTTACCCTGAAGTGACTATCGGTCGGGTGGCTACAGACATTGAAGTTCGGGAACAGGGGGTAGGTCAGGCGCTGATGGAGCAAATCCTGAGCTGGGCAGAGTATTTGTTCAGCGGTATCAGCATTAAAATTTCAGCCCAGACCCGACTGATTGATTTTTACAGCCGGCTGGGCTTCAGTGTCATTGGCCAGCCTTATGACGATGAAGGCATTGAGCATATAGATATGCTGCTGGCAAAATAAATCAGCCTCAGAGTACGGTCACCGCCTCTTTTTCGAGCATTCTAACCAGCCGGATCAGCGGCAAACCGATCAGTGTATTGGGATCCTCTCCCTCAAGTTTATCGAACAATACTATCCCCAGCGCTTCCGATTTGAAACTGCCTGCACAGTTGTATGGGGTTTCTGCACGCAGGTAATGTTCGATCATCTCTGCGGTCAGTTGCCTGAAGAACACCCTGAAAGGCACAACTTCGGTCTGACAGGTACCTGTACGGCTGTTGAGCAGGCTTAATCCGGTCAGAAAGGTGACGGTCTGTCCTGATAGTTTATGCAGTTGTTCAACCGCACGTTCATGGCTGCCAGGTTTGCCCAGAACCTCATTGCCCAGCACCGCCACCTGATCGGAGCCGATAATCAAAGCATCGGTATGTGTTTCAGCCACTTTGGCTGCTTTGGCTGTGGCGAGCCTGGCAACAAGTTCGGTGGGGATTTCGTTCGCCAGAGCTGATTCATCAATATCCGGAGAAACACATGAATAGGGCAGGCTCAGTTTATCCAGAATCATGCGTCGAAATGGGGAGCTGGAAGCCAGAATGATCTCTGTCATGGCAGTTTCAATTCCTTTCTTGAATTCAGCGGCAGATATTAGTGGATTTGCGCTGTAAAGTCTTTGACAGCAAGGGGTTCAGCCCCTAGAATTGCGCGCTTATGTCAAACGGCCCAATACCCAAGAAAATCGACCCGCGTAAGATGGCAGAGCGGGGCGCTCAAATTTCAGCCGATGTTCCGGTATCGGCCATGCCTGATTTTTGCGATATGCTGGCAGATCAGGACGGTCAGATCCAGGTTGAACTTGAGTTTTCGATTGATGAACAGCGCATCCGACTGATTCAGGGTCAGGCAAGCGGACAGGTAAATATGACCTGCCAGCGCTGCCTTGAACCCGTTGAAATTGCAGTTGCTGCGACGTTTAACCTTGGGATCGCCGCCAGTGAGGAGGCTGCCAAGCAATTGCCCCGGTATTATGATCCGGTAATTGTTGATGCAGATGAACTTGAACTGATCCCGCTGGTACAGGAGGAGCTTATACTGAGCATCCCCCATGATGTGTACCACGCAGACTGTTCGATTCAGACTTCGTTTGGTGAGCCCGAGACAGTTGTAACAGAAAGTAAGAAACCGAATCCATTCAGCGTGTTGGCCGCTTTAAAAAAAGCTGACACCAAGTAATACGAACCAGGAGCTATTGAGCCATGGCAGTTCAGCAAAACAAAAAGTCCCGTTCCCGTCGTGATATGCGTCGTTCTCACGATGCGCTGGGCAACCCGACTCTGTCTGTAGAATCCACCACCGGTGAAACTCACCGTCGTCACCACGTTTCTGCTGACGGTTTTTACCGCGGCAAACAGGTGATCAACAAGCAGGATGACGAATAAGTTTGTCAGACCGCTACACCATTGCTGTTGATGTAATGGGCGGGGACTTCGGTCCCCGCGTGACTGTCCCCGCTTGTGTTGAAGCACTGAAGCGTCACTCCCGGCTTATCATCAAACTGGTAGGCAATCGCGAAATCATCGCACCCTTAATCCAAACCGCTGATCCATCCCTGTCTTCCAGGCTGCAGATTGTGCACGCCGATGACACTGTTGCTATGTCTGATAAACCCAGTCAGGTGCTGCGCAACGGTCAGGAAACTTCCATGTACAAAGCGCTGCAGCTGGTGTCGGAAAATCTGGCTCAGGCCTGTGTTAGCGCAGGTAATACCGGTGCATTGATGGTGCTTGGGCGTTTTATCTTGCGCACACTGCCGGGCATCGACCGACCGGCAATTATCTCTCCCGTACCCACTGAAAAAGGTCACTGCTATGTGCTGGACCTGGGGGCGAATGTGGATTGCAGCGCAGAGCACCTGCTGCAGTTTGCAATCATGGGGTCGGTGATGACCACAGCGGTCGAGGGTATTGGTAGCCCAGCCGTTGGCTTGCTGAATATCGGTCAGGAAGAGATTAAAGGCAACGAGCAGGTCAAACTTGCATCACGCCTGATCGAAGAACGGGGCGGCCTTAACTATATTGGCTTTGTCGAAGGCAATGATCTGTATTCCGGGATCGCCGATGTCATTGTCTGTGATGGTTTTGTCGGCAACATTGCGCTTAAAAGCAGTGAAGGTCTGGCACGTATGATCAGTCAGAAACTGCAAACCAGTTTCCGTCAGGGGCTTTATCGCCGCCTTCTGGCGTTGCTGGCACGCCCAATACTGGGCGAGCTGAAAGCTCAGATGGACCCTTCCCGTCGTAACGGTGCCAGTCTGCTTGGACTGCAGGGCATTGTTATCAAAAGCCATGGTGCAGCGAACCAAACCTGTTTTGGTTTTGCGCTGGATCAGGCGGTGGCTGAAATCGAGCAGGATGTTCCCCGCCGTATCAGTGCTGAAATCGAGCACAAACTCACCTGAGCCCAACCTGTTAATTACCCCTGAATGTTGTAAACTACGCAGCATTATTTGGCCCTCTCGGGCCGAGATGCGATAACAGGAATTCAGAGGAGCTCATGTCTCAATCGCTTGCATTTGTTTTTCCCGGTCAGGGTTCCCAACAGGTTGGTATGCTGGCTGACCTCGCTACTGACCATTCAATCATTCAAAACACGTTTGCAGAAGCCTCCGCTGTGCTGGGGTATGACCTCTGGCAACTGGTTCAGAATGGCCCCGATACAGATCTCAATCAAACCGATAAAACTCAGCCAGCCCTGCTGACTGCCGGTGTTGCTCTGTGGCGTATGTGGTCTGAACTGGGTCAGCCTCAACCTGCCGTTCTGGCCGGTCATAGCCTGGGAGAATACACGGCGCTGGTCTGTGGCGGCGCTATCGATTTCACTGATGGCGTGCAACTGGTGAAGCTGCGTGGAGAATACATGCAGCAGGCGGTTCCTGCTGGCGCAGGCGCAATGGCAGCAATTCTCGGTCTGGATGACGATGCTATAAAAGCCGCCTGCAGCAGTGCGGCAGAGGGTGAGGTGGTATCTCCGGTCAACTTCAACTGTCCGGGCCAGGTTGTTATTGCAGGCCAGGCGGCCGCCGTTGAGCGTGCCATTGAAGCCTGTAAAGCAGCGGGGGCCAAACGTGCCATTCCGCTACCAGTCAGCGTGCCATCTCATTGTGATCTGATGCGTCCTGCAGCCGAACAGATGGAAGCTGTGTTAGCCGATATTACTATCAGGATGCCAGCCATTCCTGTGATTCAGAATGTGAGTGCCGCCGTGCCAACAGATGCCGAATCACTTAAAACAAACCTGCTTGCCCAACTATACAGTCCGGTTCTCTGGACCCCAAGTGTGCAGGCGATGGTGGCGCAGGGGGTTACCACAACGGTTGAATGTGGTCCCGGTAAAGTCCTGTCTGGGCTGAATAAGAAAATTGATAAATCGCTGAGTGTTCTGGCTATCGGCGATGCCGCTGGTCTGGGTAAAGCACTCAGTGCCTGAATGATTAAATAGGTAATCCGCATGAGTATTGAAGGTAAAGTTGCGCTGGTCACGGGCGCTACCCGGGGCATCGGTAAAGCCATTGCAGAAGCGCTGGGCAAGCAGGGTGCTGTTGTCGTTGGCACAGCAACCAGTGCCAATGGCGCGGCCAGCATCAGTGATTATCTGGCGTCTGCTGGCATAACAGGTACGGGGCTGGTACTGGATGTTGCCGATGCTGATTCTGTTGATAGTGTACTGCAGCAGGTGCAGTCTGATTTTGGCACCGTTGAGATTCTGGTGAACAACGCCGGCATCACACGTGACAACATTCTGATGCGCATGAAAGATGATGAATGGGATCAGGTATTGAATACCAACCTGACCTCCGTTTTCCGCTTGGTGAAGGGTTGCCTGCGCGGAATGACAAAAGCACGCTGGGGACGCATCATCAGCGTTAGCTCTGTGGTTGCGTCCATGGGCAATGCGGGTCAGACCAACTACGCAGCGGCCAAGTCGGGTATGGAAGGCTTTACCCGTGCACTGGCGCGTGAAGTAGGCTCCCGTAACATTACCGTGAACTGTGTCGCGCCCGGTTTTATTGATACCGATATGACCAGCGGACTGGCTGACGAGCACAAAGATATGCTGAAATCTCAGATTGCGCTGAGCCGTTTAGGGCAGCCTGAAGAGATCGCTTCTGTTGTGGCTTTTCTGGCCGGTGAAGGCGGTGGTTATATCACCGGTGAGTCGATTCAGGTCAATGGCGGCATGTACATGGGGTGATAACCCCTATAAAGGAATTGTTTTTTTCCCTGAATTGTTGATAATGTGCCGTCAGGTAGAGACGAACTTAGCGACGCTGCCTGGTGGCATCGTGGCATCAAATGAACTTTCCTACCCATGTCTAACCGATGTGTGGTGTTGATATAAAATAGGAACAGATATGAGTAACATCGAAGAGCGCGTTAAGAAAATCATCGCTGAACAGCTGGGCGTTAAGGAAGAAGAAGTGACCAACGAAGCTTCCTTCGTTGAAGATCTGGGTGCTGACTCCCTGGACACTGTTGAGCTGGTAATGGCTCTTGAAGAAGAATTTGAAACTGAGATTCCTGACGAAGAAGCTGAAAAGATCACTACCGTTCAGCTGGCAATCGATTACATCAACTCACACCAGTAATCGTTTTTCGTCTCGATCCACAGAAAAGCCGCACTATCTCTGATAGTTGCGGCTTTTCTTTTGCATTTAATTCTGTAATAAAGAATCGAAATAATCAGGACTTTTGCTCAGGAGTGGCTTAATGGCAAAAAAGCGTGTCGTCGTTACCGGAATGGGAATGGTGAGCCCCCTGGGGCACAACGTAACTCATAGCTGGCAGCAGGCGCTTGATGGCAAAAGCGGAGCATCCCTAATTACCCATTTCGATGCAGATACTTTCGCTACCCGGTTTTCTGCCTCCGTTCAGGGGTTCGATGTCTCTCCTTATGTGAGCACCAAAGATGCTCGCAAAATGGATCTGTTCATACAGTACGGTTTAGCAGCAGCCGTTCAGGCAATAGAAGATGCAGGCCTTGAGCCTGAAACAATCAATCTTCAGCGTGCGGGCTGTGCAATCGGCTCCGGCATCGGCGGTCTGCCGATGATTGAAACCAATCTTGCCCAGCTTACTCAGAACGGCCCGAGACGGGTGTCACCTTTTTTTGTGCCTGGCAGCATTATCAATATGATTGCTGGTAATCTGGCCATTCGTTATGGCTTTAAGGGTCCGAATATCGCCATTACCACCGCCTGTACCACAGGCACCCATAATATTGGTTCCGCCATGCGGATAATCCAGTATGGTGATGCCGATGTAATGCTGGCCGGTGGGGCTGAAATGGCAACAACACCGCTGGGCATTGCCGGTTTCTCGGCTGCACGCGCACTTTCGACCCGGAATGAAGATCCACAGGCGGCCAGCCGACCCTGGGATCAGGACCGGGATGGTTTTGTACTGGGTGATGGTGCAGGTATCCTGGTGCTGGAGTCTTATGAGCACGCGGTTGAACGCGGGGCTCAGATCTACTGTGAGCTGGCAGGTTTTGGCATGAGTGATGATGCCTATCATATGACGGCGCCACCCGAAACAGGGGAGGGTGCGGCATTGGCAATGGCTAATGCGATGGCAGATGCGGCTGTAGATAAAAGTGAAGTGGATTATATCAATGCACACGGCACCTCTACGCCTGCTGGTGATCTGGCGGAAGCCAATGCTGTCAGGCATGTCATGGGGCACTGTGCTGATACAGTCCGCATCAGCTCAACAAAATCCATGACAGGCCACCTGCTGGGGGCTGCCGGCGCTGTAGAAGCGATCTTCAGTATTCTTGCCCTGCGTGATCAGGTGGCACCGCCGACCATTAATCTGGACAACCCCTCTGAGGGCTGTGACCTTAACTTTGTGCCACACCAGGCACAGACTTGCCGAATCAGGGCTGTCATGTCTAACTCTTTCGGCTTCGGCGGTACAAACGGCACGCTGCTGTTTCGCAGCCTCTAGTCATCTCGGATGGAGTGAAAATGCATCAGGTATGGCTTAACGGACAGCTTGCTGATCAGATTTCAGTTTTGGATCGTGGTCTTGGGTACGGTGATGGTCTGTTTGAAACCATCCGTATTCAGGACGGCAGACCTGAGCTGCTTGATGCACATCTGACCCGGCTGAAAAAAGGCCTGTCTGCATTATATTTCCCTGCCATTACGCTTGATGCAGTCAAAACGGATCTCAGTAAACTGACGCTTGAGGGTGATGCAGTTCTGAAGCTGATGATTACCCGGGGACAAGGTCAGCGAGGCTACGTGCTGCCTGAGCCTGCTGAGCCTAGTCGTGTCATGATTATCAGTCCCCGGACTGAAGACCGTTTAAAAATGACCCAGGGTATTAAGGCCCGGTTTTGCGATTACCGTCTGGCCATTAACCCCGCACTGGCAGGTATTAAACACCTTAACCGTCTGGAGCAGGTGTTAGCACGGGCAGAATGGCATGATCCTGATATCAGCGAAGGCATTGTCAGTGATACTGATGACTGCATTACTGAGGGAACCATGAGCAATCTGTTCTGGGCAGACGATGCGGGAAGGGTCTTCACACCCGAGCTTGCGCGTTGTGGCGTAGCCGGTGTTATGAGGGATTTTCTGATACACTGCCTCGCCGAATTGGGTATTGAGTGCCAGCAGGGTTATTACACCCGAGAGTCACTGCTCAACGCCAGTGAGATCTTTGTGTGTAACAGCCTGATCCATATCTGGCCGGTTTGCGAGTTGAATAGTCAGACGTTTTCGCCCGGGCCTGTGACCCGGCAACTGCAATCACGCTTGAAACAGGTTTTGCTTTGATCAAACGAATTTTTGCATTTTTTCTTTCGGTTTTTATTCTGTTGGGGCTGTCAGGACTCTGGTTCTGGCACAATTATGAAACCTTCCTGAAAACACCGTTACCTATTCTGGAAACCACTGAAATTGATGTAAGCAAAGGCATACATTTCAATCAGTTAATTAAAGAACTTGAAAAAAAATCGATTATTGAAAAAGCCTTTTACTTAAAGCTCCATGCCCGCGTTACCGGTCAGGCACGACAAATCAAAGCGGGATATTATCGGCTTGAGCCAGGCATGACGCCGCGAGGAATGCTGGAATTGATCACCAGTGGCCGCTCGATCAGTTACAGTTTTACCATTCTTGAAGGCTCAACATTCAAACAGTTACTCACCGCTATACAGTCCAATCCACAACTGAAAGATGACGTTTCCACGCTGTCGACCGAAGCACTGCTAAAAACATTAGACATAGAATCGACGCATCCTGAGGGACAGTTCCTGGCGGAAACCTACCATTTTGAAAAAAATGGTTCGGCCTTAGCTCTGCTGAACAGGGCACACAACCTGCTGCAGGATACCTTGAATCAAGCCTGGGACTGTCTCTTATACACATCTCGAGCCCACGAGACCTCTCTACATCTCGTATGCCG